>Ga0209943_1001720_pt1 | contig 12789 bp, 9 predicted proteins | sample SalPonR1_B_D2_MG_FD_185698 | JGI IMG/M metagenome (GOLD analysis project Ga0209943, IMG submission 185698) | Salt pond soil microbial communities from South San Francisco under conditions of wetland restoration - Salt Pond MetaG R1_B_D2_MG... ... | reverse complement strand
CGGCACGCTGGAATTTTCCAACCTGGTCTCGCTGCTCAAGAGCCACTGGCAGCAAGCCGGCGGCATGGCCGCCGTGGTCCTGCAGAACCTGTCGAAGTCCGGCATGACCGCCGTGCTCTGGCTCACCAACCTGCTCCTGATCCCCGTGGTGACCTTTTACCTGCTGGCCGACTGGGATCGCCTGCTCGAAAACGTACGCAGCCTCATCCCGCGGGACATGGAGCCGACCGTCAGCCGGCTGGCACGGGAAGCCGACCAGGTGCTGTCCGGCTTCCTGCGCGGACAGCTTGGCGTGATGTTGTCGCTGGGCGCGATCTACGCGCTCGGCTTGACGCTGATTGGCCTCGAACTGGCGTTGCTGATCGGCTTCATGGCCGGCGTCATCAGTTTCGTGCCCTACCTGGGGGCGATCGTGGGCTTCGCCGCCGGCATGGTGGCCGCGCTGGTCCAGTTTGGAGACTGGTGGCACCTGGCGCTGGTGGCGCTGGTGTTCGGCGTCGGACAACTCGCGGAGAGCTTCCTGTTGACGCCGTGGCTGGTCGGCGGCCGGATCAGGCTGCACCCGGTGGCAGTGATCTTCGCGGTGATGGCGGGCGGGCACCTTTTCGGCTTCCTGGGCGTACTCATCGCCTTGCCGGTTGCTGCGGTGGTCATGGTGCTGGTCCGCTACGCGCACCAACGCTATACCGGCAGCAGCCTTTACGCCGGTCGGCGCGCGCAGGGGGACCGCGACTAGGCGAGCTTCAGCGCCGAGAGCGCCAGTGCAACCCAGCCGATGATGAAGACCACGCCGCCGATCGGCGTGATCATGCCGAGCCCTCGCGCTCCCGTCAGCGCCATGGCGTAGAGCGAGCCGGAGAACAACAGCGTGCCCAGGACGAATGCCCAGCCCGCCACCTGGGCCGACTGCGCCTGGGTCTGCTGCACCATCCAGGCCGCCGCGAACAGCGCCAGGGCGTGGTACATCTGGTAGCGCACGCCGGTTTCGAAAACCTCCAGCATGCGCGGGGTCAACTGGGCGCGCAGGGCATGGGCGCCGAAAGCGCCGGCGGCGACGCTGAGGCCGCCAAGCAGGGCGCCCAGCATGACGAATAGCTTCATTGTGTCAGTCCTTGAAGTTGAAGTTCATTGCCGGATCACGAGGCCTGATCGTCGCGCGGCATGGCCACATGTCCAACCACGCGGGTCACGGCCACCACGAGTCCGCCGGCGAGTATGCCAGTGAGCGCGTGGAGGATCGCCGTCAGCAGCGTGCCCGACAGACCGCCGATATCCCCCATCATCCGGTGCACGAGGTGTTCCAGCCCCGGCAGGCCATGCACCAGGATGCCACCGCCGACCAGGAACATGGCCGCCGTGCCGGCAATTGCCAGCCCCTTCATCAGGTAAGGCGCCATGACCAGGATGCCTCGCCCGACCGCCCGGACAGTCTCCGGACCTTCGCGCTGCGCGAGATGTATGCCCACGTCATCGAGCTTGACGATCAGCGCCACCAGGCCGTACACGCCGACGGTCATCAGCACGGCGACCGTGGCCAGCACCGAGATCCGGCTCATGAGGGGCGCCGATGCGACGATGCCGAGGGTGATCACGATGATCTCTGCTGAAAGAATGAAATCCGTGCGCACGGCGCCCTTGATCTTGTCCTTTTCCACTGCGACCAGGTCCACCGCGGGATCCCTCAGCGCGCGCGCCAGTTCAGCCCGGTGCGCGGCCTTTTCTTCAGGCTTGTGCAGGAAGCGATGGGCAAGTTTCTCGAAGCCTTCGAAACAAAGGAACAGGCCCCCGGCGATCAGCAGGGGGACGATGGCCCAGGGCGCGAGGGCGCTGATGAGAAGCGCGGCCGGGACGAGGATCGCCTTGTTCAACATCGAACCCTTGGCCACCGCCCAGACCACGGGCAACTCGCGGGCCGCGCGCACGCCGCTGACCTGCTGGGCGTTCAGCGCAAGGTCATCGCCGAGCACGCCGGCCGTCTTCTTTGCGGCGACCTTGGTGAGCACGGAGACATCGTCGAGGAGGGTGGCGATGTCATCCAACAGCGCGAGCAGACTTGATCCGGCCACGGCAGGCCTCCTTTTGAACAGTGGGTACCATGTTAACGGAGGAGGGCGACCCGCAATACGCGCCGCGGCCACTCGCGGTGCCGGGGACCACGCTTGCCAGCCAGGGGCCCGTGGACTAATTTCAAAGCATGGGCGCGCAATCAAGGGATGACGGCTCGCGGACCGAAAGCGCCGCCGGCCTGATGCTGGCCTTTCTCGAGCGCAGCGGCGCAGAGGGCGAGCGCGAACCGGCGCGCTATCTCTGGACCGACGCTTTCGCCGTGTGCAATCTGCTCGCCCTTGAGCGGCAGACCGGCGAAAGCAAGTGGCGGGAACACGCCGAGGCGCTGATTCACCAGGTTCATCGCGTGCTTGGGCGTCACCGCCCGGATGATCCCCGCAACGGCTGGATCAGCGGGCTTTCGGAAGAAGAGGGCGCCCGCCGCCCGACCGCGGGAGGATTGCGGATCGGCAAGCCCCTGGCGGAGCGAGCCCCCGATGCGTCGCTGGACGAACGGTCGGAATGGAACCGTGACGGCCAGTATTTCCATTATCTTAGCAAGTGGGCCCAGGCACTGGACCGCGCCGGAAGAAGGCATGCGGCGCCCGTCTATGGCGCCTGGTCGCGGGAGCTGATGACGACCGCCTGCGAACACTTCATCTACAGCGCGCCCGGCGGCGGGCTGCGGATGTACTGGAAGATGAGCATCGACCTGGGCCGGCCGCTGGTGGCCTCGATGGGACACCATGACCCGCTGGACGGATATATCCGCTGCCTCGCGCTGCGGCCGGGCGCGCGCGATACCGGCGATGACGCGGGCGCCGATGCCATGGGGCGTTGCGCGCAGAAATTTTCCGCGATGATACGACGCAATGCGCTGCCTACCGGGGACCCGCTGGGAATCGGCGGGCTGTTAATGGATGCAGGCGTCCTGGCGCAGCTGATCGCAGCCGGCGAGGCGGAGGACGACGGCCTTCTTGCCGCTCTCCTGCAGGCCGCCATGGCGGGCGCGATGCATTATGAACGGCTGTGCGAGCTGGAGCGCGGGCCGGCCCAGCGCCTGGCATTTCGTGAGCTCGGCCTGGCCATCGGCCTGCAGGCACTCAATGTAATCCGCCAGGCGCGCGAAGCGGCGCCGGGAGCGTTTCGCAATAGCGCCGTACTGGACGAAAGCCTCGCCGGGCTGCAGGAGCGCAGCGGGATGGGCACTGAAATCGAGCGCTTCTGGAGCCAGCCCGCTCACCAGGCCGCCAGGTCGTGGCTCGAGCACGAGGACATCAACGCCGTGATGCTGGCGACGAGTCTCGTGCCCGCGGGTTTGCTGGAACTCGACCCCGGGCCTTGAACGCCGGCCTGTCCTGTCTTCCGACTACTGCGTCCCGCCGATGTGCTCGCGGAAAAAGGCCAGCATGCTCTCGTAGAGATCGACACGGTTAGCTACGTCATAGAAGCCGTGGCCTTCTTTTTCCTTGATCATCCACTCGTAATCCATGCCGGCGGCATCCAGCGCGTCGCGCAGTCGGTACGCGTGTCCCACCGGCACACGCACGTCGGCGTCGCCATGCACGATGAACAGCGCTGCCTCGATGCGCTCCACGTGCTCCACCGGCGACACCGGCTTGAGGACCCCTGGCGACTCGCCGACGGCTGAACTCATGAAACGCTCGAAATTCTCCCGTCCATCACGGTCCGTCCTGCGAGAGAAGTCCGAACCGTCGCCCTCGCGGAACCAGGCGAGGTCATACACGCCGACGTAACCCACGCCGCACTGGTAGAGGTCGGGTTCCTTGACCACCCCCATCAGCGTCGCATAACCCCCATAGCTGCCTCCGTAGATGCAGATCCGCTCCGGGTCCGCGATGCCTTGCTCGATCGCCCACCGCGTGGCATCGGTGAGATCGTCCTGCATCTTGCCGCCCCATTCTCGCCAGCCGGCGCTCTGGAAATCCTGGCCGCGGTTGCCGGAGCCGCGGAAATTGACCTGCAGCGTGGCGTAGCCATGCTGGGCGAAGAATTGCGCTTCCGGGTTGAAGCCCCATTCGTCGGCAACGCCGAAGGGACCGCCATGGACGTTGAGAATCAGTGGCAGATCCTCTTTTGCGCCGCGCGGCCGCGTCAGGAAACCGTTCAGCATCAGTCCGTCCCGCGCCTCGATGCGCACCGTTTCCATCGGGACCAGCCGGGTCTTGTCCAGCTCGGGCCGCGAGGCCGCGAGGAATTGCAACTGCATTTCACCACTGTCGAACAAATAGTACTCGCCCGGATTACGATCCCCGGTCACCGCCACGATGGCTTTCTTGCTGTCCCGTGTCACGGACGTGATGAACACATTGTCCTGCGGGAAGGCATTCAGCAGTCCAACCAGCATGCTCGCTTCTTCGGGCAGGGCCTCGACCTGGTCGTCGAACAGCGAATAATCCGCGGGACCAAAGCTGGCGTAAGCTCCCAGCACTTTTGCGCCCGGCGTCCTCAACAGCCCGGCGGAATCCACGATGTCGTGCCGGTACAAAAGATCGATTTCACGGCTGTCGAAGTCATAGCGAAACACGCCCATGCGATCGCCGCTGGGCATGTCGTGATTCGAGACGAAATACATCTGCTGGTTGTCTGCGGAAAAACCGAGGAAATTCATGACGGGCCGTGACCGGGCGCTGGGCAGGTCCAGCATTTCCCATTTCTCGCCGGCTTTCGCGTAAATACGGAACTCGATGTCGTCCAGCGAATCCCCGATTTTCACCGCCAGGGCGCCCCTCAGTTCGCCGTCGTTGTCCGCGACCAGCCCGCGCATTTCCGGGTCGACCGGCTGGTCGTCAAGGTAGCGCAGGGTGCCATCGAAGATGTTCAACAGGTTGCTCTTGGGCACGCCCCCGTCGGCATAGTGATAGCGGGCCACCAGGATGTGGTTCTCGTCGTCCGGAAGGGTGTGCAGCACCTGCACTCGGGAACGTTCCGTAACGAAGATCTGTTCCCGGACGCTCCCGTCCAGGTTCGCGGCGTACATCGCCGTGGAACGACCAAGGTTGTCGAGATTGCCGGTGACCTCGCCGACGCCCATCACCAGCCGGGTATCGCTCGCCCACCAGAAGTTCAGCACGTGCATGTTCTCGCCGAACGCGAAAGTGCTGGTGAACTCCCTGGTGGCCAGGTTCATCACGGTCAGCTTGACCTCGGTATCCTCCTCGAAGGTGAGCGCCACGTGCTCGCCGTCGGGTGAGATTCTCATGGTGCGTACCAGCGACTTGCCGAACATTTCCTCGGCCGGAATGAGGTCCGCAAAGAGCGTATTCGTCGTGAGCCCCAGGCCGACTGCAGCCAGGACGAGCAGAATTTTTCGCATGCGCAGACTCCGGAAGGTGGCTATAGCTTGGCTTCGTATCGATCGAGCGGTGCATTTTACGGCGAAGGAGACCGCGTGGCGAACCGCCCGGGGCGTCAGTGCACGCTGCGTTCAGGTCCACCATGGGGCGATTGCTCGTCGGCCGGCATAGGCGCCTGCAGCGCCGTGCCTAGCAGTTCGGCTGAGAGCGTCGCCATTGCTTCGGGCTGTCCCGGCAGGATTCGCGTCCGGATGGCCATCGCCATCGCCAGGGCTTGCAGCATGTCGCCGTTGCTGACCGGCTCCAGTTGTGCCAGCTCGCGATCCAGGCAGCCCAGGAGCGCGCTGACGAGGTTGGAAATTTTAACGGGAGACGCCGTTTCCGGGTGCAAGGGGAAATCGAATTCGTATTGCCGGCCCGCCGAAGTCGTCGCCTTGTATGGGAGATGTTTTGCCACCACGGTTCCTCGGGATGCTTACGAGCTTGTTGCCTTGTTCGCGCTGGAACGCGTTTTGGTGCCGCGGCGCCATAAAAAGCGCCGCAGTGGCGAAGCCGGACAGTCATGCGGCCAAGCAGTTCACCTCCAACGCTGACTTCTATAACTGCGCATAATGTATATTATGTTAAGTCGCATAGGGATACGGGTTGAAGCCTGGGGCGGAGACCCCAGCAATTACCGCCCTTCTTTTCACGTAATTTCCGAGGCTTAAACGTACTAACTAACGCGTTTTCTCGCCGTGGAACATGCTCAAGCAGGATCCCGGCAGCGTGGCGCCCGGGGAAATCGCCCGGTTCAGGCGTTCTTTTTCGCCAGCAGTCCGGTGAGCGACTTGCGGCGCAGGTAGGCATACACCTCGCGCAAGGGAAGCTCCTTGGGACAGACGTCCTGGCAGGCCATGAGTCCCAGGCAACCGAAAATGCCCTCGTCGCTGGCGTACACCTCGTACCAGTCCCCGTCGGCACGCTTGTCGCGCGGGTCCATCATGAAGCGCGCGACCCGGTTGAGCCCGGCGGGCGCCACGAACGCCGGACGCGTGTTGGCCACGGCGCAGGAAGCGACACAGCAGCCGCACTCGATGCAGCGCTCCCGCTCATAGATCGCCTGGGCAAGCTGGTCATCCATGCGCTCTTCCTGCACATCGGGATCAAACGGGGTTTTTTCTTCGATCCAGCCCTGGACGCGCTCGGTCATGCCGCGAAACCAGCTCCCCGTATCGACGGAAAGATCCCCGACCAGGCGGAATGCGGGCAAGGGATGCAGGCGGATGGTCTTTTCCAGTTGCGAAGTAAGCGTCTTGCAGGCCAGGGCCGGCCGGCCATTCACCATCATGCCGCAGGAGCCGCAGACAGCCGACCTGCAAACGAAGTCAAATTGAAGTGTTGCGTCCTGTTCTTCACGTAATTTGTTAAGTGCGATGAAGAGCGTCATGAAAGGGGTCTCGCGCAGCTCGAAGGTCTCCATGCGAGGTTCCGAGTGCGGGTCCTCCGGGTTGTAACGGAAGATCTCGAACTTGAGCTTGCGTGCGTCGGATGCTGCCATGCTGCCCCTCCTCCTCAGTTGGGCGCGCTGAACGCGCCGCGCCAGGCGCCAGGGCGCAGTCGGGCGCCGGTGGGCTCCGCGGTAGCGAGCGCTCCCTCGGCCGCCTGGGCCGCAGGCACTGCTTCGTTGTACGCCTCGATGCTGGTGGCCATCGCAGCTTGCCCGGCCGCCCCATAGCCTCGATGGCCGGGCGGCAGGTCCAGCAGGCCGACAGGTTCGTAGCTCAGGGTCGGCTCGGCTGCCCCGGGCCGCCAGCGAGCCAGTGTGCGGTTCAGCCAGTCAGCGTCGTTGCGCTGCGGATAGTCGGTGCGGTGATGGGCGCCCCGACTCTCCCGGCGCGCCAGCGCGCCCATGGCCGTCACCATGGCGAGCCGCAGCATGCCGGGGAAACGCAGGGCGTAAGTGATTTCTGGATTTGGCCCCGGGGCCGTCGAGCGCAGGCCGACCTCCCCCGCCTCTCTCATCAGTCCCCGCAGCTCGCCGATGGCGGTCTCGATCTCGTCGCCGCTGCGGAATACGCCGAGCTTGTTCATCATGATCTCGCCCATGTCGTCGCGCAGCTGGTAGAGGCTGCGGCCTCCCGCAGGGCGTGCGGCGAGTTCGGCGATGCGTTTCTCCTGCGCGCGCAGGGCCGAACGGGCGAGATCGGCATCGGGCGCCGCGCCGCCTTGCGAGACGAATTCGGCGATGCGCATGCCCACCACGCGGCCGGCGACAATGGTTTCGGCCAGGCTGTTGCCGCCGAGCCGATTGAAACCGTGCATGTCCCAGCAGGCGGCCTCGCCCACGGCGAAGAGCCCGCCCAGGCCATAGGCCTGGCCGTCCTTGTTCACGCGGACGCCGCCCATCGAGTAATGCTGCGTCGGTCGGACAGGCACCAGTGATTCCCAGGGCTTGATGCCCAGGAAGTCGCGGCAGATCTCGTAGATTTCGCGCAGGCGCGTCGTGAGGTGCTCCTTGCCCAGGTGGCGCAGGTCCAGCCAGAGGTGCGGGCCGTCCGGCCCGTCCACGCCGCGACCCGCGAGGATTTCATTCATCATGTGGCGGGAGACCACGTCCCGGCTGGCGAGTTCCTGTTTTTCCGGCTCCAGTTCCACCAGGAACCGTTCTCCGGCGGCATTGAGCAGGTAACCGCCATCGCCCCGGCAGCCTTCCGTGATCAGGATTCCGGCTGGCCACAGGCCGGTGGGATGAAACTGCACCGCTTCCATGTTGCCCAGCGGAACGATGCCGGTATCCAGCGCCAGCGAGGCGCCGCTGCCCTCGTTGATGACCGCATTGCTCGTGTAGCGGCCGTAGATGCGGCCGTAGCCGCCGGTCGCGATCACGGTGGCGCGCGCCATGACGGTATCGAGCCGGCCGGTGCGCAGGCAACGCACGACAGCGCCGTGGCATCGTTCCCCGTCATGAATGAGCGCGATCGCCTCCACCCTGTCGAGCACCTCGATGCCGAGACGGATCACCTGGCTGTCCACCGCATACAGCGTGGCATGACCGGTGCCGGCGGCGGCGTAACAGGCACGCCACTTGGCGGTGCCGCCGAAATCGCGATGCATGATGAGCCCGGCCTTGTCGGACGGCTCCTCGATGTCCACCCGCTCGCCCTTGATGTGATAGGTGTTGGTGCCCGGCTTGAGGCGCGTCCAGGGCACGCCGAAATGAGCCAGCTCGCGCACGGCCACCGGCGCGCTGTCGGCGAATATGCGGGCTACCTCCTGGTCTGCGCCCCAGTCCGAGCCGCGCACGGTGTCCAGGAAATGCACGTCGGGACTGTCGTCTTCCGCCTTGGCGCAGTTGCCCAGGGCGGCCTGCATGCCGCCCTGGGCGGCACAGCTGTGGCTGCGGCGCGGCGGCACCAGGGAGAGAATCTGCACGGAATGGCCCGCCGCGGCGGCCTCGATGGCGCAACGCTCGCCGGCGAGACCGGCGCCAATGACCAGGACGTCGGTGATCTTCAATTCAGGACCCCATCAGGAATGCAAAGGGCGCCGGGATCCAGCCGGCCATGACGGCCAGCACAATCACCCCGGCCACCAGGAAGGCGACGCCGAGAATGCGCACGAAGCGCTTCAGCACGGTACGCTCGTGTTTCGCACCCACGCCCCACTTGATGGCCAGCCGGTAGATGCCGACCGAGGCATGCACCGCCAGCAGTACCAGCAACAGCAGGTAAAACCAGGACAGGCCGGCCGCGACTCGCTCCATGGTGGTCGCGGCCTCCATCCCGTGGCGCTCGCCCCAGAGGGAAGTGAAGGTGTCGATGACCATCATGCCGATGTGAAAGCTGCCCAGCACCAGGATCAGCATGCCGGTCCTGATCTGCCAGACCCACAGGCGCGAATCCTCGTGCGGGCGCTCCGTCCCCTCGCCGGCCTTCCAGCGGCGGTCGGCGCGCGACAACTCTCCGGCCAGCCGGTTGAAACGGCGGCGCTCGCGGTTGCGTGCCGGGATCTTGCGTGCCGCGAGCACGGCATGGACGAAAAACAGCGCCGCGACGATCACCACGATCGGCTGGGCGATGTACAACCCCTCGAGGAACTCGGCCAGCCGGTCGAACCCTTCTGGCCCGAAAAGCAGCGAACCGACGTCGAAAACGTGGAACCAGATAAAAACCGTGAGGGCGAAACCGGTGCCGCCGCTGATGAGTTCCCAGAGGAGCTCGCGCCGCGCGGCGCTCCGCCCGGTCTCGGGCGCAGCAACATCCGTATCGACGCGTTGCGCATCAAGGACATCAACGGTTTTTCGCATAACGGGCTCCCGGCATCATCTCGGCCGAGTCTATGACGCAGGTCAAGTCAGCGCGTACTGTGGATTCCCGCAAGCGTGGGTTTTTGCCTGCCACGGTATATACTTACGAGCTTTACTACGGCGTTCCGGATGCGCGTGCCGGAACGAGAGCTTTGCAGCGGGTTCGATCGAGCATCTCCCGCCGGAAAAATCATGGAGGCCCACCGGATGGCAGCCCGTTTCTCGCTGGAACAGTACGGCATCGGCGTCGAGGAAATTCACCGCAACCTGCCCCCCGCCCTGCTCTACGAGCATGCGCTGCGGTGGGACCGGGGCTCGGCGATCACCGCCTCGGGGGCGCTGGTCGCGATGTCGGGCGTGAAGACCGGCCGCAGTCCGGCCGACAAGCGCATCATCGACGACCCGAACGTCGCCGAGGACGTCTGGTGGGGCAAGGTCAACATGAAGCTCGACCAGGAAGCCTTCGACATCAACAGGACGCAGGCGGTCGATTTCCTCGGCACGCGCGACCGGCTTTACGTGATCGACGCCTTCGCCGGCTGGGATCCCAAGTATCGCATCAAGGTGCGAGTCATCTGCGCGCGTCCTTATCACGCGCTGTTCATGCGCAACATGCTGATCCGGCCGACCCCGGAGCAGCTCGAGGATTTCGGCGAGCCGGACTACGTGATCTTCAATGCCGGCAGCTTCCCGGCCAACGCCCGGGTTCCGGGCATGACCTCCGGGACCAGCATCAGCCTGCAGTTCGGGCACCGCGAGATGGTCATCCTGGGCACCGAATACGCCGGCGAGATGAAAAAGGGCGTGTTCACCATCATGAACTACCTCATGCCGGCCCGCGGCGTGCTCTCGATGCACTGCTCCGCGACGGAAGGCAAGGACGGCGACACCTCCATCCTGTTCGGGCTCTCCGGCACCGGCAAGACCACCCTGTCCGCCGACCCCAAGCGCCAGCTCATCGGTGACGACGAGCACTGCTGGAGCGACGAGGGCATCTTCAACATCGAGGGTGGTTGCTACGCCAAGGTCATCGACCTTTCCGAGGAAGCCGAGCCCGATATCTACCGTGCATTGCGCTTCGGCTCCGTTCTCGAGAACGTCGTCTACGACCCGGACTCGCGCGAGGTGGACTACGCGGACACGACCATCACCGCCAACACCCGTGGCTCCTACCCCATCGAGTACATCGAGAACGTCAAGATCCCCTGCGTGGGCGGGCACCCGAAGAACATCATTTTCCTGACCTGCGACGCTTTCGGCGTGTTGCCGCCGGTAAGCCGGCTGACGCCCGGGCAGGCCATGTATCACTTCATCAGCGGCTACACGGCGAAGGTCGCCGGCACCGAGATGGGCGTGACCGAACCCGAGGCGACTTTCTCGCCCTGTTTCGGCGGGCCGTTCCTGGTCTGGCACCCCGCCAAATACGCCGAATTGCTGGCCGAGCATATCCGCAAGCACGACGCCGACGTCTGGCTGGTCAACACCGGCTGGTCCGGCGGCGCCTACGGTGTCGGCAAGCGCATGAAATTGTCCTACACGCGGGCGATCATCGACGCCATCCACTCGGGCGAACTCGCGCAGCAAGCGACGCAGCCGGACCCGGTGTTCGGCCTCGCGATCCCGCAGTCCTGTCCCGGCGTACCCGACGAGATTCTCGTGCCGCGCAACACCTGGGCCGACAAGCAAGCGTACGACGCCACCTGCCACAAGCTGGCGCAGCTGTTTGCGGATAACTTTGCGCATTACGAGGATGTCGCGGGACAAGAGGTCATCGATGCGGGCCCGCGGGTGAAGGCAGCCTGATTTTCCGCCGATCTGCACGGCGCAAGGCTGAGTCGTGAGGGACACGCGTCGCGCCGCGCGCCGATTCGTGGCGGCGGTGGAGTTCGACGACACCGGCGCACTGCTGCGCGTCCTGGGTTGCCTGCTGCTCGCTGCCCTGGTGGCCTGGCTGCCGGACTGGATCGGGCTGGACCCCGCCGCCAGGCGATGCCTTTTCATCCTGGTGCTGGCGGCCGGCCTCTGGGCGACGGAAGCCATTCCGGCCTTTGCGGTGTCCTTCCTGGTGATCGGCCTGTCCATCATGCTGCTGGGCCGACCCGACGGCGTTTTCGCGGCGGCGGATGAACCCGAGCGCTGGCAGATCTTCATCGCGCCCTTCGCCAGTCCGCTGATCTGGCTGTTCCTCGCCGGCTTCATCCTTGCCGAAGCAGCCTCCCGCACGGGCCTGGACCGCACTCTGGCGGGGCTGGTTTTCCGCGCTGCCGGTTCGCGCGCGACCGCTGTACTCGCCGCGGCGATGGGCATCACTTTCGTGCTTTCGATGTTCATGTCGAACACCGCCACGGCGGCCATGATGATCGCCGTGGTGACGCCCCTGCTCCGCACCTTGCCTTCCGGCCACGCCTTCCGGCCGGCCCTGCCGCTGGGTATCGCGGCGGCCGCCAACCTCGGCGGCATGGGCACCCTGGTGGGCACACCGCCGAATGCCATCGCAGCAGGACTCATGAGTCACACGGAAAGCGCCCTGTCCTTCGCCGAGTGGATGATGCTGGGATTGCCGCCGGCGCTGCTCCTGGCCGGCGCGATGTGCGCCTTCTTGCTTTATCGCTACCAGGCCGGCGCCCTGCGCCTGGAGCGCGGCGCGCTCTCGGCCGTGCAGCAAAGCGGCCCCCTCGCGCCGGCCTGGCAGCGGGCGGTGGTGGTGCTGGTCTTCATCGTCACCTTGTCGCTGTGGATTCTCGGGCCCGCGCCCGCCTCTGTCGTGGCCTTCGTGCCGATCACCGTGCTGTCGGTCAGCGGCGTCATCGGCGTGGCGGAGATCCGGCAGCTGCGATGGGACGTGCTGATATTGATGGCCGGCGGCTTGTCCCTCGGGGTGGCCGTGACCGAGACCGGGCTGGCCGCGTGGCTGGTGGACGGCCTGCCGGTCGGGAGCATGGGAATCCTGGGCGCCGCGTTCGGCTTCGCTTTATTGACGGCGCTGCTTTCCAACTTCATGAGCAACACGGCAGCGGCGAACATCCTCGTTCCGCTGGGCGCCGCCGTCGGGACGGGCTTGAGCGGCGCGCCGGGACTGCTGCCCGTGATTATCGCCCTCTCTGCGTCCACGGCCATGTGCCTGCCGATCGCCACGCC
>Ga0209943_1001714_pt1 | contig 12824 bp, 14 predicted proteins | sample SalPonR1_B_D2_MG_FD_185698 | JGI IMG/M metagenome (GOLD analysis project Ga0209943, IMG submission 185698) | Salt pond soil microbial communities from South San Francisco under conditions of wetland restoration - Salt Pond MetaG R1_B_D2_MG... ... | reverse complement strand
AAGCGTTCCTTGGAGGTGGCCCGCTCGTAGGCTTCGCGCGCCGTGATGAAGCGCCGGTCCAGCAGCTCCTGCAGCGCCGAGTCCATGGTGCGCATGCCGACGCCGGCGCCCGACTGCATCGCCGTTTCCAGCTGGTCGAGCTTGCCCTGTCGCAACAGGTTGCCCACCGCCGAGGTGTTCACCAGGATCTCCAGCGCCGCGATTCGTCCGTCGCCGGTCTTGCGGCGGCACAGCTGCTGGGAAATCACGCCGCGCAGCGAGGTGGACAGCATGGTGCGCACGTGGGACTGCTTTTCCGGCGGGAAGGAGTGCACGATGCGGTCCACCGTGGCCGCCGCCCCGTTGGTGTGCAGCGTGCCCATCACCAGGATGCCCATCTCCGCGGCGGTGATGGCGGTGCTCATGGTTTCCAGGTCGCGCAGCTCGCCCACCAGCACGACATCGGGGTCTTCCCGCAGGGCGGAAAGCAGCGCCTCCGCGAAGCTGGGCGTGTGATTGCCGACTTCTCGCTGGCTGATGAGGCAATTCTCGCGCTTGTGCAGGAACTCGATCGGGTCCTCGATAGTGATGATGTGGCCTTTGCGCGTTCGGTTGATCTCGTGGATCATCGTGGCCAGGGTCGTGGACTTGCCGGAGCCGGTCTTGCCGGTCACCAGGATCATGCCCTGGCGATGCCGGCAGAGGTTGCGGACCACGGCCGGCAGCTTGAGATCGTCGATGGTGACCGCTTCGGAGGGAATGGACCGCATCACGGCGCCCATCCCGCCGAGATGGCGGAACACGTTCACGCGAAAGCGCGACACGCCCTCGATCATGTAGGCGAAGTCGGCCTGCTCTTCGCGGTCGAAGGTCGCCGCGGCCAGCGGCGTCGCGATCGCCTGGAGGTTGGCCGTGAGCTGCTCGCCGTCGAGCGTCTGCGGCTCGAGAATCTGCAGATCGCCGTGCAGCCGGAAGCGCGGCGGATTGTTCGCAATCAGGTGCAGGTCCGAGCCGCCGCGCTCCACCATCATGCGGAGGAGCCGGTCCACCATCAGGCTGCGCTCATGCCCGGTAGATGATTCCCTGCCGTTCATTCGAGGTCCAGCTTCGGCAGCACGCCGGTATCGGTGACGAAACGGGCGAACTGTTTCTTGTCGGTGGTGAATCTGTAGGCGTCGTCCGGGTCGATCTCGCGGCGCTGGATGGCCTCCAGCAGCGCCTGGTCCATCAGCTGCATGCCGACGTCCTTGCCGGTCTGCAACTGGGAAGGGATGAGGTGCGTCTGGTCGCTCATGATCAGCTTTGAAATCGCCTTGTTCCGCAGCATGATCTCGTGGATGGCCGTCCGGTTGCGACCGTCCGCCGTCTTGACCAGCACCTGCGTCACCACCGCCACCAGGCTTTGCGACAGGAAGCTCTTGGTCTGCTCGCGCTGCGCGGCGGGCAGCGCGTCGACGATGCGATCGACGGTCTTCACCGCGCCCGTGGTATGCAGCGTGCCGAACACCAGGTGCCCGGTCTCGGCCGCGGTCATCGCCATGCTGATGGTGTCCGCGTCGCGCATCTCGCCCACCAGGATCACGTCGGGGTCCTCGCGCAGCGCGGAGCGCACGCCCGAGGCGAAGCTCTTCAGGTGCGTGCCGAGCTCGCGCTGGATGATCTGCGAACTCTTGTTCTGGTGCACGAACTCGATCGGGTCCTCGAGGCTGATGATGTTCATCTTCCGCGTGGAGTTCAAGAAATCGATCATCGCGGCCAGCGTGGTGGACTTGCCGGTGCCGGTGGCGCCGGTGACCAGCACCATGCCCTGGTGGTAGTCGCAAAGCCGGCGGATGACCGGCGGCAGGCCGAGCGATTCGAGCGTGGGGACTTCGGCGGGGATAAAGCGGAACACGGCGCCGGGGCCGGAGTCCTTGCGGAAGATGTTGACCCTGAAGCGCCCGCCCTCGCCGCTGACATAGGAGAAGTCCAGGTCGTGTCCCTGGCGGAAGGTCTCCTGCTGGCTCGGCGTCAGGATTTCGTTGACGTAACTTTCGAGTTCCGTGTCGGAAAGGTCGCGGAACTTGATGGGCAACAGCTCGCCCCGCAGCCGCAGCATCGGGGGGACGCCCACGGCGAGGTGGATGTCTGAACAGCCCTGCGCCGTGGCAAGCTGCAGGAAGGCGTCTATTCTCGCCAGGGCCTAGTTCTCCCTGCCGAAAAAAGGTGCGATTGCGAGCCGCAATTCATCCATGGAGGACAGCCGCTTGCTCTTGTCCACCGACATGCAACGCGCAATGATGTCCGACAGCTCTTGCGGCACGTCGGGATTCAGCTCGCGCGCCTTCTTGGCCTTGCCCTGGACGTGCTGGTACATCACCGACATGTGGTCTCCGCGTGTGTAGGGCGCGTGCCCGGTCAGCATCTCGTAGAGGATCACGCCGAGGCTGTAAATGTCGGCTTTCTCGTCCACTTTTTTGCCCAGGATCTGCTCGGGCGCCATGTATTTCGGCGAGCCTATCACATAGCCGGTGCGGGTGAGCTGGGTATCGCCGCTGGCGCGCGCGGCGGCCACGCCGAAGTCCACGATCTTCAGCAGCTGCTCGTCGTTGATGAGCACATTGGCGGGCTTGAGGTCGCGGTGCACGACCCCGGCCTGGTGGGCGACCTGCATGCCGGTGGCGATGTCGGTGCCGAATTGCAGCGCGAGGTCCATGTCCAGCGGGGTTTCGTCCTTGATCTCGTCCGACAGCGAGTGCGAGTCGAAGAACTCCATCGAGATCGCGTACAGGCCGCCCAGCGACAGGAAGTCGTAGATCCGGATGACATTGCGGTGAGTGATCTTGCGGGAATAGCGCAACTCGTGAATGAATCGCTGCATCATCTCCTCGTCCGCGGCGACCCCCGGGTTGAGGAACTTGAGCACCAGCTCTTCTTCCACCACGGTGTCCTCGACCAGCAGCACGGTGCCGAAGGCGCCCTTGCCGATCTGGCGGAGGAACTTGTAGCGCCCGTCGATGTTGTCGCCGGGCTCCAGCTTGGTGATGTCCAGGGTCTGCCCGTACTGCGCAGCGGCTTTCAGCAGCTCGCGCCAGTCCTTGCCGTCTCCCAGCATGGCTTCGCCGCCGCCGATGCCGCCCGGTCCGCCTTCGGCCAGGGAGCCCGTGGCGCTGCCGGTGCGCTCGTGCAGCCGCTGCACTGCCGACGCCGCCGCCTCGCTGACGGCGGGATCCTGGGAACCGCTTTCGCGCGCGATTCGCGCGATGACGGTTTCTGCCTCCGCCGGGTCCGCCGCTTCCGCAAGCGCCTTCATCGCCTCCACGCGAACCTCCTTGTCCTTATGGTCGAGCAAGGGCTTAAGGTGCGGCACGGCGTCCTTACCGGCCAGCTTGGCGAGCGCGCGGATGGCGGCGGGAATGGAACGCGGGTCGGCGGACAGCATGCTGACCAGCGCGGGCACCGCGCGCATGTCGCCGATTTCGCCGAGCGCATCCGCGGAGCGCTCCCGCACCCACCAGTCTTCGTCGGTGGTCGCCTGGATGAGATGTTGCACGGCCCGCTCGTCGCGGGTGGTGTTCAGGATCTCCACGGCGGCGCGCCGCACCGTCTCGTCCTCGTCGTTGATCAGGTGCAGGACGGCGTCGATCACCCGCGGACCGCCGATGCGGGCCAGCGCGTCGGTGGCGCGGGCACGCACCCACCAGTCGTCGTCGCTGAGCGCGCTGAGCAGGTCCTTGATGGAATCCTGGGTGCCGATCTCGTTGAGCACCTCGACCGCCGCGCGCCGGGCAAAGTCGGATTCGTCCTTGAGCACCTCCACCAGGTGCTTGAGCGTGTCCGGGTGGCGCCGCTTGATGATCACGTCCACGGCGCGGTTCTGCACGTTCAGGTCCGGGTCGCGCAGCAGGCGGCAGAGCAGCTCGATGTTCACGTCGCCCGTCATGCGTTCGAGGCTGTTCAGCGCCGCCTGGCGGATGATCTTGTGGTCGCTCTCCAGCGACCGCTCCAGCGCGTGCCGGACGTCCGGCCGGTCGAAGCGCGACAGAATCTCGATGATGTGCGCGGTGGCGGCAATGTCCTTGCCCGAAAGCCGGCTGATGAGCTCCGGCACGACACTTTCCGTGGCGTTTTCCGCAATCAGCTTGAACAGGGCCGATTTCTCGGTGGCTTCGGCCTGGTAGGCGCGGGTCAGCAGCTGGCGGACCTCCAGCCGTTCCTGCTGCGCGGACAGGATTTCCAGGATGGACGCGCGCGGCACATCTTCCTGCTGGAGATAGTCGAGCAGCTTGTTGGGGTTGTAGTCCTTGCTGTTGGACAGCGCCCAGACCAGGCCCTTGAGCGCCTTGGTGTTCACCTGGGTCATCAGCTGCACCGCATCGGGCAGCGTGCGCGCCGAGATCAGTATCCCCAGCAGGCGCGAGAGGGCCTGCGCCCGCTCCTTGTCGGCGGTCTCCAGTTCGGCCACCGTCTTGCGCAGCGCCGGGGCGCCGATCTTGCGCAGGCGCGCGGCGGCCTTCTTCCCGAGCGGGGACTCCAGGTCGGCCGGCGAGCGGATGCGCGCCAGCAACGGTCCCGCCATGAAAGAGCCGAACACGCTCATGACGGGCGCACTTCTCCGGGCACGCCCGCCCGCGGACGCGAGCCGCCGTGTTCGCCCGGGCACTTGTTGCCCGGCCCGTTGTTGCCGCGCGCGAGGCAATTTCTCGTGAATTTTGTGAGCTTTCTCAGGGCCAAGCGGTCCGTCCTGTCTGGCTGAATACTGATTGTAAGCTTTGGCGCCTGCCTCGGAAGCATCTGCGCCGTCAATACTGGCAAGCCCCCTACAGTACACCGCGCCCATCCGGTGTCCAAGCATTGCTGTAGGCGCGCGCCGCGTGGGCTACAATGCGCGCCTCTACAAGGCAGGCAATCAACACCGGGGAGTGGCATGACCCAGGAAATCATCGACCGTGCGCGGGCCATTCTGGCGGAGCGCACCGATCCCGTGCTTGAAACGGACCTCGTCTCGGCGGGCGCGGTAACGAAAATCACCCTGGAGGACGGCCTGCTCACCGTCACGCTGCGGCTCGGCTTCCCGGCGGACCGCTACGAGCGCGAGCTGGAGAAAGAGTTCCGGGGGCTGTTCAGCGAATTGCCGGGCGTTACCGAGGTCAAGGTCGACGTCCAGTGGGATGTCGAGAGCCGCTCCGTGCAACCCGGCCTGCAACCCCTCGCGGGGATTCGAAACATCATCGCGGTGGCCTCGGGCAAGGGCGGGGTCGGCAAGTCGACCACCACCGTCAACCTGGCGCTGGCGCTGGCGGCCGAGGGCGCCAAGGTCGGCGTGCTGGACGCGGACATCTATGGTCCCAGCCAGCCTCGCATGCTGGGCCTCTCGGGCCGCAAGCCTACCAGCACCGATGGCAAGCGCATCAAGCCGCTGGAATCTTTTGGCGTCGCCTGCATGTCGATCGGTTTCCTGATCGACGAGGACCAGCCGATGATCTGGCGCGGCCCCATGGTGACCCAGGCGCTGCAGCAGCTGCTCGGCGAGACAGATTGGGGCGAGATCGACTACCTGATGGTCGATATGCCGCCGGGTACCGGCGACATCCAGCTGACGCTGTCGCAACGCGTGCCGGTGAGCGGCGCGGTGATCGTCACGACGCCGCAGGACATCGCCCTGCTCGACGCGCGCAAGGGCTTGCGCATGTTCGAGAAGGTCAAGGTCCCGGTGCTCGGGATCGTCGAGAACATGAGCCTGCATGTCTGCTCCAACTGCGGCCACCAGGAGCCGATCTTCGGCACTGGCGGCGGCGAGCGCATGGCGGAGCAGTACGGCATCCCGCTGCTGGGCGACCTGCCGCTCGACATTCACATCCGCGAGGAAGCCGATGCCGGCCAGCCGTCGGTGGTCGCCGACCCCGACAGTCCGGCCGCGCAGGCTTATCACGGCATCGCCCGCCGCATGTGCGCGCGTCTGGCGGCCGGCGGCGAGATGCCGGGGGCCAAGTTCCCGTCGATCAGTTTCGAGGACGACTGATGAGCATCAAGTCGGATCGCTGGATTCGGCGGATGGCCCGGGATCACGGCATGATCGAGCCCTTCGAGCCGGGGCAGGTGCGCTCGGTGGACGAGCGCAAGATCGTCAGCTACGGGACCTCGAGCTACGGTTACGATGTGCGCTGCGCGCCGGAATTCAAGATTTTCACCAACATCAACTCGGCCGTGGTGGACCCCAAGGCCTTCGATGCCTCCAGTTTCGTCGACATCAGCGCCGACGTGTGCATCATTCCGCCCAACTCCTTCGCGCTGGCCAGCACCGTGGAGTATTTCCGCATCCCTCGCCAGGTGCTCACCATCTGCCTGGGCAAGAGCACTTATGCGCGCTGCGGCATCATCGTCAACGTGACGCCGCTCGAGCCGGAATGGGAAGGCCACGTGACGCTGGAGTTCTCCAATACGACGCCGCTGCCGGCCAAGATCTACGCCAACGAGGGCGTGGCGCAAATGCTGTTCCTGGAGTCGGACGAGCTCTGCGAGACCTCTTACGCGGATCGCGGCGGCAAGTACCAGGGTCAGCGCGGCGTCACGCTGCCCAAGGCCTAGGCTAGACGGTCACCGGCCGGTCCAGGCGCCGGCCATCCAGCCACGCAGCGTCGTCTCGCCAGCGGAGCCGGCCTGCCGCCAGCCACTGCACCACCTGCGGATAGATCTCGTGCTCCCGCGCCTGCACGCGCTGCGCCAGACTGTGCTCGTCGTCGCCCGCCAATACCGGCACCCGCGCCTGCAGGATGACGGGCCCGCCGTCCAGCTCCTCGGTGACGAAATGGATGCTGCTGCCGTGCATGCGATCTCCGGCCTCCAGCGCCCGCCGGTGGGTATGGAGCCCGCGGTAGAGTGGCAGCAGGGAGGGATGAATGTTCAGCATGCGCCCGCGCCAGGCGCTCACCAGCTCCGGGCCGAGTACGCGCATGAAACCGGCGAGCACGACGAACTCGGCGCCGGACGCCTGCAGGGCGTCGTGCAGCGCGTCATTCCATTCGCGGCGGTCCGCGTACCCGGCGGGCGGCAGCGCAAGAACCGGCACGCCCGCACTGCGGGCGCGCTCCAGGCCCTGCGCCCCCGGCCGGTCGGAAACCACCAGGCGGAAGTCCGCGTCCAGCCGTCCCTGCTGCGCGGCGTCCAGCAGGGCCTGCAGGTTGCTGCCGAAGCCCGAGACCAGCACGGCGACAGGCAACGGCGCCGCGCTCATCCCGCCAGGACCACCCGCCGCGCTCCGGTCTCGACCCGGCCGGCGATCCAGGCGTGCTCGCCGTGCGCCGCCAGCAGCTCGACGGCCCGGGCCGCAGACTCTTCCGGCAGCACCACGGCCATGCCGAGGCCACAGTTGAAGGTGCGGTACAGCTCCGCATCCTCGATGCCGCCCTGTTCCTGGAGCCAGTCGAACACGGCCGGCCGTTTCCAGCTCTGGCGGTCGATGACGGCTGCCAGGCCCTCGGGCAGCACGCGCGGCAGATTTTCCGGCAGGCCGCCGCCCGTGATGTGCGCAAGCGCGTGCACCTCGAGTTCGGCGAACAGGGCGAGCAGCGGCTTCACATAAATCCGCGTCGGCGCGAGCAGGCGGTCGAAGAGCGCCTCGCCCTCGAGCATGCTTTCGCCGTCCGCGCCGCTGCGCTCGAGCACGCGGCGGGCCAGCGAGTAACCGTTGGAGTGCAACCCGGAGGAGGCGATGCCGAGGATGGCGTCGCCTGCGGCCACGCGGCTGCCGTCGATGATGCGATCATGCTCGACGACACCGACACAGAAGCCGGCGAGATCGTACTCGCCGCCCTCGTAGAAGCCCGGCAATTCCGCGGTTTCGCCACCCAGCAGCGCGGCGCCCGCCTGGCGGCAGCCCTCGGCGATGCCCTTGATCACCGCTGCGGCGGTGTCCACCTCGAGGCGTCCGGTCGCGTAGTAGTCCAGGAAGAACAACGGCTCGGCGCCCAGCACCACGATATCGTTCGCGCACATGGCGACCAGGTCGACGCCCACGCCGTCGTGCCGCCCGGTCTGGATGGCGAGCTTGAGTTTGGTGCCGACGCCGTCGGTGCCGGAAACCAGCACCGGCCGCCGGTAACCGGCAGGGAGCTCGAACAGGCCGCCGAAGCCGCCGATACCCGACAGGACGCCCGGGCGGCCGGTCGCCTTCACGAAAGGCTTGATGCGCTCGACCAGCGCATTGCCCGCGTCTATGTCCACGCCGGCGTCCTTGTAGGTCAGCGGTGAGCGATCGGTCATGGGGATGGGTCCATTGGCGGCCCCTGGGGGCGGTGGCATGGTATTTTATCTGAGGCTTCGACTCCAAGCAGGATACTCCTGAAGTGGCTCGTTCGGCGTACGCTAGATGCTCCCTGATCCTTGCCTTTGCGCTGGCGCTGCTGACGGCGCCGCCGGCGGCGAGGGCCGAGCGCGTGGCCGGCTTGTACCAGGCGGAAGTCGAGCTGGAAGACAGCCGCGAGCAGGCCTTCAGCGACGCCCTGGCCGCGGTGCTGGTGCGCATGACGGGCAGGCGCGACGCGCCGGAGCGGCCCGAGGTCGCGCCCCTGCTGGAAAACGCGCGCGCTTATGCCCAGCAATTTCGCCAGCCCGCGCCGGGTCGCCTGTGGGTCGCCTTCGACGGCACCGCGCTGGAGCGCAAGCTGACCGAGCTGGGGCAGCCCGTGTGGGGTCCGGAACGCCCGGTGACTCTGCTGTGGGTCGCCATCGACGGCGGTGGCGGCAAGCGTTTCGTGATGGCCTCCGAGCTCGAGTCCGCAGAAGAGGGCGCCCCGCGCGAAGCGCTGGCGGAAACCGCCGCGCGGCGCGGCATCCCGCTGGTCTACCCGCTGATGGATGCCGAGGACCGCGCGACGGCCTCCTTCGCGGAGGTCTGGGGGGGCTTCGACGATTCCATCCTCGAAGCATCGCGGCGCTATGGGGCCGATGCCGTACTGGTCGGGCGCCTGAATGCGGACGACCCGGGGCATGGCCGCTGGACGCTGCTGGATAACGGCACGGCGCGGCGCTGGACAGGCAGCGCGCCCGAAAGCATCGACCGGCTGGCCGATCTTTTTGCGGCGCGTTTCGCGGTGCTTTCAGTTGGCGACATGCGCAGCGTTCGCGTGTCCGTGTCCGGCGTCGAGTCCGTCGAAGACTATGGCCAGGCGAGCCGTTTCCTGGCTCGCCTGACGGCGGTCGAAACCCTTTCCGTGGAATCCGTGCAGCCCGACCGGGTGGTATTCCGGGCACGGGTGCGCGGCACGCCGGCGGCGCTGGACGAGGCCGTGCGACTGGGGGGGTTGCTCGCGCCGGACGAAAATGGCGCGCCCGGATTGAGTTATCGCGTGGTGAGATGAGGGCGCGCGACATACCCAACCTGCTTTGCGTGCTGCGGATGGTGCTGACGGTGCCCGTGGCCTGGGCCATTCTGTCGGATCGCCACGAGCTCGCCATGGCCCTGTTCTTCACCGCGGGCTTCACGGACGGCCTCGACGGTTTCCTTGCAAAGCGCTTCGGCTGGAAGAGCCGCCTGGGCGGGTTGCTGGATCCGGCGGCGGACAAGCTGTTGCTGGTGGTCTGTTTCTTTACCCTCTGGATGACCGGTCATGCGCCGGCCTGGTTGCTGATCGCGGTCGTCACCCGCGACCTGGTCATCGTGCTCGGCGCGGGCCTCTACCACTTGCGGGTGCAGGCCCTGCAGGCGGAGCCCAGCATCCTCAGCAAGCTGAATTCGGCGCTGCAGCTGCTCTACATACTGCTGACGCTCTCGCAGCTCGTGTTCGGCTTCCCCGGGGAGGGCGCTACCGGGCTGCTGGCTCTTTGCGTGCTTGCGACCACGGTGGTGAGCGGCCTGGATTACGTCGTCCGCTGGAGCGCGCGCGCGCGCGCGGGCGCCTGATGCGCCAGCTGCCTCTTGCCGTGCGGTTACAGGACGTGGCCGTGTTCGAGACCTTCGAGCCCGGCCCGAACGGCGCCGCCGTGGGGCTGCTTGCCGATCCGTCGAAGGCCGGGCCCGCGCTCTGGCTCTGGGGTCCGGAAGGCAGCGGCAAGACCCACCTGCTGCAAGCGGCATGCGCCGCCAGTGACTCCGCCGCGTATCTGCCGGCGAGCCAGATCCTTAAAGCGGGGCCGGGCGTGCTGGAAGGCTGGGAGGATCGGGCACTGGTATGCCTCGATGACATCCACCTCCTGGCGGGCCGGCGCGAATGGGAGCTGGCGGCTTTCGCGCTGTTCAATGCGCTGTGGGAGCGGGGCGGCCGCCTGGTCGCCAGCGCGACCGCGGGACCCGCCGTGGTGCAGTTCCTGCTCCCCGACCTGCAGTCCCGGCTCGCCTGGGGGGGCGTGTTCCGGCTCGAGCCGTTGAGCGACGAAGATCGCGTGCTGGCGCTGCGCCGGCGCGCCGCACACCGTGGCCTGGACCTGCGCGTGGACGCGGCGCGTTACCTGTTGCGGCGATTGCCCAGGGACATGCGCGCGCTGTGCGACTGGCTGGATCGGCTGGATGTCGCCTCGCTGGCGGCCGGCAAGCGGCTGACCTTGCCCTTCGTGCGCTCCGTGGTCGAATCAGGCACCGCCGGACTCAGCGCCTGAACGCCGCACCCAGCTGATGACAGATGCAAAAGCGAGCGCGGTGCAGAATGCGCCGGCCGTGGTCCAGGCCCGGGCATCCGGATCCCCCGCCGCACCGACCAGGAAGGCCGCGCCGTAAAACGGCAGCACCAGGCTGAGCCAGTGGCCGGTGCGCAGCCGCGACTGCCGCAGCCCGTTCAGGCCCAGGGCGAGCGGCGCGATCGAGGCGGCCAGTATCGCCGCCTGGACCAGCCCGGCGCGCAGCGCGTCTGGACTGAGCCAGCCGAGCAGGCACAGGCCGGTGGCGGCCAGCGCGGTCATCCCGGTGATTCGGGCCGTATCCGGCCGCTTCAACGCAGTGCATCCCGCTGCGGCGCCAAGGCTTGCGCCACCACTGCCAGCCTGCGGCCCAGCGCGCGCGACAGCAGTTTCTCGTGCTCGCTCAGCTCAGCGCCGGCCTGCGGCGTGGCGACGTGGGAGGCGCCATAGGGCGAGCCGCCGTCGCGGGTGTCGTGCAGCGCCTGCAGCGTGTAAGGCAGCCCGAGCGCCAGCACGCCGTGGTGCAATAGCGGCAGCATCATGCTGAGCAGGGTGCTTTCCTGGCCGCCGTGCTGGGTCGAGGTGGAGGTGAAAACGGCCGCCGGCTTGCCCGACAGCGCACCGTCCAGCCAGAGTTCGCTGGTGCCGTCCAGGAAGTATTTCAGCGGCGCTGCCATATTGCCGAAACGCGTCGGGCTGCCCAGCGCCAGCCCGTCGCAGTCCCGCAGGTCCTGGAGCTCCGCGTAGGGCGCGCCCTCGTCCGGCACCTGGGGCAGCGTCGCACCGGTGCGTGCGGCGACCGGCGGCACCGTCCGCAGAATGGCTTCGGAGGCGGCGACGCTGCCCACTCCCCGGGCGATCTGGCGCGCCAGCGCCGCGGTGCTGCCATTGCGCGAGTAATACAGCACCAGCACCCGGCTCACGGCAGGATCTCGAGCACGGCTTCCGGCGGGCGGCCGATGCGGGCCCGCCGCCCGACGACCACGATCGGGCGTTCTATGAGCTTTGGGTGAGTCGCCATGGCATCCAGCATCTGGTCTTCCGTGACGCCGGGCGCATCCAGTCCGAGTTCGGCAAATTCGGCTTCCTTGCGACGGATCAGCGCGCTGGCGGGCAGTCCCAGCTTGCGCAGCAGGGCCGCCAGCGTGGCGCGGTCGGGCGGGCTCTTCAGGTACTCGATGCGCTGCGGCGCCAGCCCGCGTTCCTCGAGCAGCGCAAGAGTCTGCCGGGACTTTGAACAACGAGGATTATGATAAATCGTCACTGCCATGATTTGACTCCATTTTTTTGGACCGATTCCACGCCTCTCGCAGCTTGACTGCACGGAACCGCGGCTGCTAGTTTCTCGCTATTATCGAAAGAGTGGGCCTGCAAATGACCATTGTCCGGGCCGGGATTCGCCTTGGGACGCGATGCGCCGCCGTGGCCGCATTGTGCCTGCTCGCCGCCTGCGCCAGCGCGCCGGTCCAGGAGATGAGCGACGCCCGCCAGGCGATCCACGCCGCCGAGGAGGCCGGTGCGGCATCGGTGGCCGCCGATGCATTGCGAGACGCCCGCAGGCTGCTGGCCAGCGCCGAGCAGAAACTCCAGCGGCAGGCTTATTCGGGCGCGCGGGTGGACGCTCGCGAGGCGCGTCGACGCGCCGCCGAGGCACTCCGCATGGCGCGCGCCCAGCCGGACTGACAACCCCGTGGCCGATTCCCCGTCCGCATGTCGATGCATCGTGTCCGGCCGCGTGCAGGGCGTGTTCTTTCGCGCGGCCACCGCGCAAAGGGCGCGCGAGCTGGGCGTCGTCGGACACGCTCGCAACCTGGACGACGGCACGGTCGAGGTGCTGGCGATCGGCTCGCCGGAGCGACTGCAGAAACTGCGCGACTGGCTCGAAGTCGGGCCGCCGGCGGCCAGGGTGAGCCGGGTGGAGAGCGAGGCCGTCGATCCGCCCGCGCCGCCGCCCTCCACGTTCTTCACCGCTTGAGGCTGCGTTTTTTCCGCTGCCATCAGTAGCGGTACCACTTCGTGCTCAGCCGGTTGAATACCCGGTCGGGATACCAGCGCTGGCCGCGGCTGCCGTTATAGCGCGCCAGCGCCGCCCGGCGGTCGCCGTTCTCCATCTCCAGGTAATAGGCGAGGATGCGGCAGCCGTACAGCAGGTTGGTGGGTATGTCGTGCAGGTCGTCTTCGGGACGACCGATCTCGTCGCGCCAAAAGGGCATCACCTGCATGAGCCCGAGGGCGCCCGCATAGGAGATTGCGTA
>Ga0209943_1001691_pt1 | contig 12915 bp, 7 predicted proteins | sample SalPonR1_B_D2_MG_FD_185698 | JGI IMG/M metagenome (GOLD analysis project Ga0209943, IMG submission 185698) | Salt pond soil microbial communities from South San Francisco under conditions of wetland restoration - Salt Pond MetaG R1_B_D2_MG... ... | reverse complement strand
TTGACCTGGTGACCGAAGGCATTTTAACCCTCAGCAAAGTACACGAAATTTTAAAAATTTATAACAACAACTATATTTTAGGTAAAGGCCCTGCCGACCAGATTGTTAGGCTTCTGAAAGAGTGCGATGAAATTCATTTTATAATTGGCACCCGAATAAATATTGCCCACCAGGATCCAAACCTGCCTGTAGAATTGGAAATCCGGAGAACTGTTGTTCGCCGAATAGCCGAAACTTTGGAAGAAAAATTTTTGAAAGAGGTTAGTATGAAATTTATATAACTACTCCTCCCAAAAATACTGAAACTCAATACTTCGGCCTTCGGGATCTTTAGCAAAAAAATGATAAATTTTATAGTTTGGATTATCTTTGGGTTCAGACTGTGCAATATCTTTTAACTGTTTGTACATTTGATTTACTTCTTCGTGCGAAGGATAATAAAAAGTAATCATTCCCTGGTTATCCACATTTTCACGCTGGCAAAAACCAATTAACATATTCTCAAATTGTAAAATATGGCATCCGCCCTGGTCTAACCATAGCTTACAACCAATTTTTTCGGTATAAAATTTCGATATCTCTTCAAGATTTTTACTCTGAAAAAATACAATGCCTCCGGTTTGATGTTTTTTAATTTTTTCCATAACTATCTGTAAATTTTTTTTGCAATTCTATATGTATTACAATGTGCATCAACAATATCGTCTAAATTATCGGCATAACCACCACCCATTGATACGGCTACAGGAATTTTATATTGATGTGCCAACTCAAAAACAAAACGATCGCGTGCTGCACATCCTGCTTTGGTAACACTCAACATTCCAATTTTATCGTTTTTGAGTATATCGACACCCGATTGAAAAAAGATAAAATCCGGTTTTAACCGCTCAATTAATTCAGGAAGTTTGTTTTTTAAAATTTTAAGATATTCTTCATCTTTAGTATAATGTTCTAAAGGAATATCCAAATCAGATTTTGCTTTGCGCAACGGAAAATTATTATGGCAATGCATGCTAAACGTAAAAACCCGTGGTTCATTTTTAAAAATATTTGCCGTCCCGTTTCCCTGGTGTACATCCAAATCAACTACTAAAACCTGTTTTACTTTGTTATGAGTTAATAAATATTGAGCAGCCACAGCAATATCGTTATACAAACAATAACCTTCGCCAAAATCGTGGTGTGCATGATGTGTTCCACCCGCCACATTAAACGAAACTCCATTTTCTAAAGCGAATAAAGCGGACTGTGTGGTTCCGGCACATATCAACTCTTCACGTTTTAATAATTCGGGACTGAAAGGAAAACCAATTCGCCGCTCTTCGGCTCTGGTTAGATTATTATCTTTTAATTTATTGATATAATTTTGGCTATGAGCAAGTCTAATAAAATCATCTCCAGTTAATTTAGGCTCAAAAAAATTTCTTTGAGTATAAGTTCCTTCAGCAATTAATTGTTGTGGAATCAGGGAATACTTATCCATAGGAAACCTGTGCCCTTTGGGCAGCGGATGGTGATAATGCGGTGAAAAAGCAATATAAATCATGAATTAGCTGAATTCTGATTGATTACAAAAATAGCAGAATTTTAAAAAAGGCGAAAATCCTTTATATGATAAAATGAAATCAACTACTTACCGATCAAAATAAATGGCGACCAGTAAAACGGATGCGCATAGGTGCCTTCATTGATCAGGTTTAATTTTGCCTGTTTTAATGCTTTTGAAAATTCCTGTTGATCTTTATTTTCTTCTAACAGATTTTTATAAAAACCGATCATTAGATCGGATGTGGAATCGTCTGACACCCGCCATAAAGAAACAATAATATTCTTACTCCCTGCATAAAGCAAGGCTCTTGTTAAACCTATTAATCCTTCTCCTTTTCTAATTTTTCCTAATCCGGTTTCGCAGGCAGAAAGCACCGTTAAATCGGCGTTCATATCCAAATTGTAAATCTCTCCCTGGTACAAAATCCCATCTTCGTTTAATGTTGAATCCTGAGCTAAAAATATGCCTGACAGTTCCGGTTTTTCTGTATTTACAAAACCATGGGTTGCAAAATGCAGGTATTTATAATCTGCTAATTGACCGGATTTCACAAAATCTTCATTGGCATTTTTCTTGATTTGAACCAGGGCTTTTTTTCCCTTTTCGTCAAATTCTTTGAAAATAGCTTCCACTTCACTTTCTGTTCCAGGCAGGGGACTTATATAATCGCCATCCAGCAGCCTTCCTCTTGTACCCAGGGTATCATCCATTTCAGAATCAAACGTTTGCAACAGTTCCCTTGTTCTCAATGTTAATCCTGCGGTATTGGAATCGTCGAAAACAGGGGCAAATGCCAGCCAATCATTTAAGTCGGTGGTTTCAACCTGAATGTCCGGCTCTTTGGGAAAAGTTTTATAAAACAGGTTGGCTGAGTAGGAATATGATATATTATATTATACTTTTTGATTAAATAGGACAAATTGTCCCAGTTTTTATTTCCGGGGTTTTCTGTAAGTAAAGTCTCAAAAGGGATCATACTAAGCCCGCCTTCGGGAATAATGATCAGGTTTTCTATTTCTCCGGAAAGATGATCGGGAATAAGCTTTTGATAGAAACGGTAAGCATATTTTTTATACATCTTTGCATAGCGTGAGCTGGTGGTATAAATTAAACCGTAACGGTAATGTTGAATGGTATCGGCAAAATTTTCCATGGCAGGCACCGTTTTTATATCCAGATTATTGTGGGTAATGGTAAAAATGGTAATGGTACTGTCAGCTTTTAAATAACTGATCATGGCGGTTTTGGCATCGAGCATGCTTTTAATTTCTGCAACGCCGGCAGGTTTTTGATTATACTTTAACTCGAAATATTCAGGGTAGTCATTTTCGAACGTTTTTATCAGGGCCTCGTATTCACGGTTGGCTGTAAACAATTTATCGTTGAACAATTTTTGTTTTGCGCTGTCGGGTTTTTCTGCAAGTAGTTTTTTGTACAAGGCCATATCTATTTGCAATGATTGTTCTTTTTGAAGCAGAGTATCCGGTATTCCTGCAAACTTTTGTGCTTCTGCACCTGCCAGGGCTTCTAATAAAACGGACGATTTATTTTTTTCGGAAAAATAGAAGGCTAACTCCTTGTACCGTTCAGAATTTTCCCGGTCCCCTTTTTCAGAAAGTTGAATACATACATCAACCGCTTCCTGGTATACATCGACAATTTTCTCGCCCAAAGCCAGTTTGTCTGATTTTGTACTAATTTCACGGCGTGCCAGACCTATTAAGGTATCGCAGGCCTGGTAGTGGCGCAGTGCAAGCTCAAGACCGGTAAACTCTTCTACATCAGCTAAGTCGCTAGTATGTTGAGCAAATATTCTGGCTTTTTTGTGTAATGATTGTAATAGCTCACTCCAATCCATGTAATCATCGATTACAGGAACCGAATGAACATTAGTTGTATCATTAAAATTCCGCAAAGAGCTGGCAACTCCTTTTTGGTAATACTCCAGTGCTACGTCGTATTCTTCTTTATTAAGATAAACTTTCCCTATATTATTGTAAGAAGTTGCTACAAGAGTATGCTTTTCGCCATGGATTTCTAATTTTATTTCCAAACTCTTGAAAAAACATTCCAATGCTCTGTCATAGTCTGTCTTACGACTATAAACAATACCGATATTGTTGTAATAGTCTGCTACGGTAGAATGTTCTTCTCCAAAAATAGCTTTAAAGATTTCCAAACTTTTGAAATGATATTCCAGGGCTTTGTTGTATTCAGACTCATCAGTATAAACATTCCCAATATTACCGTATGTAAGCGCTACAGAAGGATGTTTTTCACCCAGGATTTCTTGAAATAGTTCCAAACTCTTAAAATAATATTCCAATGCCTTATCATTTTCCGACCTTTCAGAATAAACATTCCCGATATTACCATATGAACCCGCTACAGAAGGATGTTTCTCTCCAAAAATGGCTTGAAATATTTCCAGACTCTTAAAATGATATTCCAATGCCTTATCATATTCGGACTTATCAAAATAAATATTCCCTATATTCTTATAAGAATTTGCTACATTAGGATGTTTTTCGCCAATGGATTCTAAGTCTATCTCCAAACTTTTGAAATAATATTCCAGTGCTTTATCGTATTCGGACTTTTTGGCGTAAATCAGACCAATACCATTGTATGAACCCGCTACAGAAGGGTGTTTTTTACCAAATATTTCCTGATATATTCCCAAACTCTTAAAATAATATTGCATTGCTTTATCATATTCGGACATTTGCATGTAAATCCCTCCGATATTGTTGTAAGAGCCCGCTACATAGGGATGCTTTTCACCGAAAACTTCTAATCTTATTTCCAAACTTTCAAGAAAATATTCCAATGCCTTATCATATTCGGACTTTTCCCAATAAACAATTCCAATATTATTGTAAGAATCTGCTACAGTAGGATGTTTTTCACCAAGAATTTCTAAATCTATTTCCAAACTTTTTAAGTAATATTCCAATGCCTTATCATATTTTGACTTATGAGCATAAACAAGACCGATGTTGTTGTAAGAACTTGATACAAGTTTATGTTTTTCACCTAGAACTTCTGATCTGATATCCAAACTCTTAAAAAAATATTCCATTGCCTTATCGTATTCAGACTTATTAATATAAATATTCCCTATATTGTTGTAAGACTGTGCTACAGTAGGATGATTCTCTCCGTAAATCTCCAATCTGACTTCTAAACTCTTAAGGAAATATTCCAATGCTTTGTCGTATGCTGACTTACGAGCATAAACAATCCCGATATTGTCATATGTCCTCGCTACAGAAGGATGTTTTTCACCTAAGATTTCTATTTTAATTTCCAAACTTTTGAAAAAATATTCCATTGCCTTATCATATTCGGACTTATCAGAATAAATATTTCCGATACTATTGTAAGTAGTTGCTACTGCATTATTTTCTTCGCCATGGATTTTTAGATTAATTTCTAAACTCTTAAGGTAATATTCTAATGCCTTATCGTATTCAGATTTATATTGATAAACATTCCCGATATTCATGTATGACCCTGCTACAGAAGTATGGTTTTCACCCAGAATTTCCAATTCGACTTCTAAGCCTTTAAAATGGTATTCCAATGCTTTGTCATATTTAGATTTAGATTGATAAACATTTCCGATATTGTTGTATGAACCTGCTACATCGATATGTTTTTCACCATGGATTCCTAATCTGATTTCCAAACTCTTAAGGTAATATTCCAATGCATCATCATACTTTGAAGCGTAATAATTTACTGCACCAATCATATTTAAACAATTAGCATTTTTTAAGCTGTTTTCGCCCAGGTGTTTTATGTAGAGCTTTTGAGCTTTTTCGGCATAAAACAGTGCGCTGTCCAGTTGCCGCACTTCAAGGCAGCTATCTGCCATTTCGTAATACGCATTGGCCCGGGTAGTATCGGCGGTTAGATCCTGTGCAAAAGAAACTTTTGCGCTTAGCATGATAATTAAAAATACGAGTATTGCTTTGGTGGTTTTCATAATGGGGGTGTTTTATAAATTTAAATACACTGGTATTATTATTTTTTTTGATTATCCGTCTATTTACCACAAGAGCAATTTGATTTTCTTTTGTTTAGCATAAATACTGGCAATTAATCGGATAATCATATTATTTTTTAATAAAAGCTATCATTTAGCAGTTAATCTTATATCATTAAATCCTAATAAAAAAATCTAATGATAAACTTGGAAAAGTACCTGACCCATCCAATGCGATGAAAGCACCAAAATCTATAGAAATACCAAACATATTTGTGATATTAAAGTCTCTTCCTATCCGTGTGTTAACCGTAAATTCATAGTCAACTTCATAGTCATAATCTCTAATCCTAAGACAAGACAATCCAAATTTTAAGAACCAAGGTCGTCTATATGCTAATTTTGAGTAACCTCCAAAATGATAATTTATATTTCCTGAGAAAGTTCGAATTGATACATCTGTATCTGGTACTGGTAATGTTCCTGTATAGAGCCCTATTTGAAATTGTTCAGTTTGATAACGAATACTACTATAAAATAGCTCTGGAAATCCAAATCCGTTTGATAAATTTATCTTTTCCTGACCAGATGTCTGATGAAGATTTTTGGGGTATTTTTTTTCATCTCGTAATTCGAAACCTGTAATCGAATTAAAAGAATCATTCAACTGTGAATAAGAGAAATTTAAGATAACAAATAATGCTAAAAAAAGAGTTATTGTTTTCTTCATTATGGTATATGATATTTAAAATGCTTAACTCATTTCATTAATTTTCAATTACGGGTCAGTTTTCAATAATCACTTTCTTTACCGGAAGAACATTTGTTCCTTTAATAGTCAAAAGGTAAACCCCTGAAGCCAGATTTTGCGTTGGCATACTTACGCGAAGTGATCCTGTGTCGGTTACAGAAACTTGGCTCACAATCCGTCCTTGCTGATCTTGCAAAACAATGACGAGCTTTTCATTTCTATGGTGATAAAATTCAATCCATAAGTTGTTGCTTGTTGGATTAGGGTAAACTTTTATTTTATTCTTATCTTCTATACTAATACTTGTAGCATCGTCAAAATCCACTTCAATAGTATGGTTTTCTATTACATTAGAAAATGTATATTCTCCGTTTTCAGCATCCCAGTTCTCATCGTTAGCCAGATCAATATCGCTTCCATCAACTGTTATAGAACCAACACGAAAGCCTCCATCTGGAGTGATAGTGAATGTCTGGTCATTACCATATTCTACTTCCACTTCACCTGTAGGGGTGATACTACCGTTTTCATCAGCATGGGCAGTGATGGTATAAGTTATTATTTCCAGTGGTATACTCCAGATGCCACCATAGTTTGTACCTGCGTAAAGAAAGTATGGTTCGTTTTGGCTTATTTCCAGACGAGTGATGTCTATCACTCCAAGCCCTTCATTAAAAGGTACCCAGGATTCACCACCATCAACGGAAACAAAAACTCCCTCTCTATTTGTCCCTGCATAAATGGTTTCAGGATTTGTCCGGCGGTCGATCGCAAGTGAATTCACCTGAGAGTCATCAAAACGGTACAGATGCGTCCAATCAGTATTATTCCATTTCCAGATGCCGTTCATCGAATTATTTTCATACTCCGTGGCAGCTATAAAAATGTTTGATTCAGAATCAACTACAATGTCAAACACGTTATTCCAATTATCTCCTGAAGATATATTTGACCAGGTAAGACCACAGTTGTCAGATCTGAAGACATATCCGAGATTCTCAACGCCCAAATATACTATGTCGGGATTGTTGGGATCTGAAGCCAGACAATTTGGCCAATTCCAGTTATTGGTCTGCTCCCATGTATCTCCCTGATTAGTGCTTCGAAATACGCCTCCGGCATATGAACTGCGATACTCTTTTAAAGCCAGTATAGTATCCGTGTTAATGGGATGAATCCATAAATCTTTTACTCTCCCGCTAAGATTACTAGTATCAACTCGTATCCAAGACTCCCCACTATCGTCACTTCTATAAATATGCCCTGGCCAATTCCCGCCACAAGTCCCAACAAACAATCTGTCTGTGTCATTTGGGACGATGGCTATTGCTGTAAAATTTTTTAAAAAATTTGGAGCAATATCAATCCATGAATCACCTTCATTGATTGTCTTTTGGACAGGGAAGTTGCCTTCAATAGCTGCTAATGTTGAACCTGAGTGTAAAGGTTGAGCTCCAATGTCCAAAATAATTGAATTATTAAGTCCATGACCGGCTATATTCCAGTTATCTGCATAATTTGTTGACCTGTAAAGCCTTCCTTCTCTGTATGCTGTAAGGGCAATGTCTGGATTATGTGGACTTGAAGAAATGCAAGAAGGTTCATTGTCGGGTAGTCCATTACTTATGTCAAACCAAAGCGTTTCGCTGTAGTTTATTGCAATTAGAGGGTAGTCAGGGTTATTGGTACCAACTACAACCCAGTTGGGATCTTTATGGTCAACAGATAATGTACGGGCTGAATAGTGCTGATCAAAAACAGGGACAAACAGTCCAGCCCAGGTTTCCCCTTTGTCCGTACTCATAAAAACAATATCTCCGTATTCATCATCACCCGAGGAAATAAGGTAGAGTGTCTGAGGCGAATGACCTAATGGAGTGATTGCCAGACTAACTCCCTTATCCCAAGGTGAGAGATAACCGATATGTAAACCTGTCCATGTTTCACCCGCATCAGTGCTTTTCAAAAATCCCCTATATCCGCCCTGGGTTCCAGCAAAAATATTTAGTGAATCTTCCGGATCAACCAGAATAGAGTTGATTTCAACCCAATCCGATTCATCTTCAGTATGTTTTAATTCCCAATTATCTCCTCCATCCTGGCTTTTTAAAATCTCACCACTTTTTGTTCCAATATAGAGTGTTTTGACATTCCCCGGATCTATGGCTATTGTAGTGACCCATGTTTCATATTTTTTTGTCCAACTATTTCCGGCATCAATACTTTTGTAAAATCCATCATGTTCTTCCATTTCATTACCAGTGCTTACCCCTGCATAAACAATATCAGCATTTTCAGGATCAACTAAAACGGTATTAATTGCTATGCCGTGAAGACCAGCGTATGTCCATGTTGCTCCGTAATCATTTGATCTATATACCCCGGAGATCGTACCGGCATAAACCACACCTTGTTCAGAAGGGGCGAATGCAAGGCTGTTGACATAACCACCAGTCGGTCCAGATGAAGACCAAACAGACTGACTTAATGCGGAACGACTTATAGTTATTAATAAAGCTAAAAACGTAAACAGGGTTATTTTAATATGTACATTTTTATTATTCATAATAAATACCTCCCTTTTTAATTTCCCGTTAAATTCAGTTCTCAATAATCACTTTTTTACCATAAAAACCTTTTCGCCCAGAGTGAATAGCAAGTAAATACCTGAAGCAAGGTTTTGAGTTTGCATTCTTATGTGCAGTAATCCTGTGTCGGTTACAGAAACTTGTCTCACAGTCTGCCCTTGCTGGTTTCAAAACAATGATGAGCTTTTCATTTCCCTGATGGTAAAAATAAATCCACAAGTTATTGCTGATTGGATTAGAGTAAACTTTTATTTCATTATCATCTTCAATACCAATACTTGTAGCATCGTCAAAACCCACTTCAATAGTATAGTTTTCTGTAACATTAAAAAATGTATATTCTCCGTTTTCAGCATCCCAGTTTTCATCGGTTGCCAGGTCGATATTGCTTCCATCAACAGTTATAGAAGCAATACGAAAGCCCTCATCAGAAGTGATAATAAATGTCTGGTCATTTTTGTACTCCACTTCCACCTCTCTAGATGGCATTATACTGCCATTGTTACCAGCACTGGCGACGATTGTTAGTTTCGTTTCTAAAGCCCTTTTGCTGGTATATTTAAGGTAGCCATTTGAATCTCTGTCATAAAAACTTATATGCGAATGGCCATATGAATCCAATGCCAATGATGCATTCCAGCCGACATCCCAGGAATCATCAACAGTTTCAATATGCCAATCTTCATCATACCAAGCGTAGTAAAGATGAGTTTGTCCATAGGCGATATGTGGCTTGCCGTTTGCATCCAATACCAGACTTTGGTTGCTCATTCCGGAAAATAATTTGCCGTTATGAACACAATAAATGTTCCATTCATCATCTGATTTAATAGTTTCTGATTTTATTGACAATGATCCGGTTTGATATCTTTCAACAGGCATCATAATCTCTTCTAACCTTTGTTTTTTTGAACCACTGCCAATCAAATACCTGCTTTTTAGTGAATCCACACTATAGGTTTCTTCGAAATACATAAAAACATCTTCTCTAATTAATTCCTGTCCAATTGCTCCAAATGTTATGAATAGAAAAAATATTAAAAAATGAATTTTAAGCTTGTAGTTGATCTTTTGGTTTTTCATTTGGAACCTCCTTTGAATTTGACAGAAAGGTCTATTTGATATAATTTCAAAAATACAGACAAACCCATTATTGCCTCATGGATAGCAAAAGATATGGTATATACCACCATTTTTTGTCAAAAAATTAATAATCAGGCAATTAAAACAAAGGTAATAAAGATTGATACGAATGTCAAGGCTGCTAATTTTTTTAACTAACCAAGAGAGGTGTTAATATTATTGATAGGTTCGGATATGAAGATTGTGCATTAAAAATGCTTATTTAATAAATATTTACAATTACACGAAGGAAGTCTATGTCTCTATTTTAACGATTAGAAGCAAGGCTTCAAAAAGCAATATAAATCATGAATTAGCTGAATTCTGATTGATTACAAAAATAGCAGAATTTTAAAAAAGGCGAAAATCCTTTATATGATAAAATGAAATCAACTACTTACCGATCAAAATAAAAGGCGACCAGTAAAACGGGTGTGCATATTTCCCTTCTTCAATCATGTTGAGTTTGGCTTGTTGCAGAGCCTTTGAAAACTCAGGTATTTCTTGCTCTTCATCCAATAAATGCTTATAAAAATCGATCATCAAATCGGAAGTAGACTCATCGGCTACTTTCCACAACGAAACGATGATATTTTTACTGCCGGCATACAACAATGCCCTGGTTAATCCAATTAGTCCTTCTCCTTTTTTGAATTGTCCTAAACCTGTCTCGCATGCGGATAATACCGTTAGATCAGCATTTAAATCCAGATTATAAATTTCGCCCTGGTACAAAATTCCATCTTCGTTTAATGTTGAATCCTGGGCTAAAAATATGCCTGACAGTTCCGGTTTCTCTGTATTTACAAATCCATGAGTAGCAAAATGCAGATACTTATAATCTGCTAATTTACCGGATTTCACAAAATCTTCATTGGCATTTTTCTTGATTTGAACCAGGGCTTTTTTTCCATTTTCGTCAAATTCTTTGAAAATAGCTTCCACTTCACTTTCTGTGCCGGGCAGGGGACTTATATAATCGCCATCCAGCAGCCTTCCTCTGGTACCCAGGGTATCATCCATTTCGGAATCAAAGGCTTGCAACAACTCTCTTGTTCTCAATGTTAATCCTGCGGTATTGGAATCGTCGAAAACAGGGGCAAATGCCAGCCAATCATTTAAGTCGGTGGTTTCAACCTGAATGTCCGGCTCTTTTGGAAAGGTTTTGTAAAACAGGTTGGCTGAGTAGGAATATGATATATTATACTTTTTGATTAAATAGGACAACTCATTCCAGTTTTTATCTCCGGGATTTTCGGTAAGTAAAGTCTCAAAAGGGATCATACTTAACCCGGCTTCGGGAATAATGATCAGGTTTTCTATTTCTCCGGAAAGATGATCGGGAATAAGCTTTTGATAGAAACGGTAAGCATATTTTTTGTACATCTTTGCATAGCGTGAGCTGGTGGTATAAATTAAACCGTAACGGTAATGTTGAATGGTGTCGGCAAAATTTTCAATGGCAGGCACCGTTTTTATATCCAGATTATTGTGGGTAATGGTAAAAATGGTAATGGTGCTGTCGGCTTTTAAATAGCTTATCATTGCGGTTTTGGAATCGAGCTTGTTTTTAATTTTTGCAACGCCGGCAGGTTTTTGATTATACTTTAGCTCAAAATATTCAGGGTAGTCATTTTCGAACGTTTTTATCAGGGCCTCGTATTCACGATTGGCTGTAAACAACTTATCGTTGAATAATTTTTGTTTTGCGCTGTCGGGTTTTTCTGCAAGTAGTTTTTTGTACAATGCAATATCTATTTGTAATGTATGTTCTTTTTGAAGTAAAGAATCCGGTATTCCTGCAAACTTTTGGGCTTCTGCACCTGCCAGGGCTTCTAACAATACAGACGATTTATTTTTTTCGGAAAAATAGAAGGCTAACTCTTTGTACTGTTCAGAGTTTTCCCGGTCTCCTTTTTCAGAAAGTTTAATACATACATCAACCGCTTCCTGGTATACATCGACAATTTTCTCGCCCAAAGCCAGTTTGTCTGATTTTGTGCTAATTTCACGGCGTGCCAGTCCTATTAAGGTATCGCAGGCCTGGTTGTGGCGCAGTGCAAGCTCAAGGCCGACAGGTTCTTCTAAGTCTGTCAGGTCTTCAGCATGGTGCGCAAATATTTTGGCTTTTGCTTGTAGTGCCTCTAATAGTTCACTCCAATCCAGATAATCATCTATTACGGGCACTGAATAAACATGGGTTGTATCATTAAAATTCCACAAACAACTGGCAACTCTCTTTTGGTAATATTCCAGCGCCCTGTTAAGCAAGCTGTCGCGCTCAACAGGGTGAACTTTGTCGTATTCTGCCTTATCATCATAAACATTCCCGATACTGTTGTAAGAAGTTGCTACAAGAGTATGCTTTTCACCAAAGATTTCGTGAAATATTTCCAAACCTTTAAAATAATATTCCAATGCTTTGTCGTATTCGGATTTATCTTTATAAACAGTCCCGATATTGTTGTAAGAAATTGCTACATGCGGATGCAATTCACCGAAAACTTCTAATCTGATTTCTAAACTCTTGAAGTAATATTCTAATGCCCTGTTAAGCAAGCTGTCACGCTCAACAAGGTGAACTTTGTCGTATTCGGACTTATCAGCATAAACATTCCCGATATTGCTGTATGAACTTGCTACAGAAGAATGTTTCTCACCGAAAATTTCTAATCTTATTTCTAAGCCCTTAAAATAATATTCCAATGCTTTTTCGTATTCCGATTTATTAGCATAAACAACCCCGATATTGCTGTAAGAACTTGCTACAGAAGGATGTTTTTCACCGAGAATTTCTAATTTTATTTCCAAACTTTTAAACAAATATTCCAATGCTTTGTCGTATTCGGACTTATTAACATAAACAATCCCGATATTGCTGTAAGAACTTGTTACAGAAGGATGTTTTTCA
>Ga0209943_1001690_pt1 | contig 12919 bp, 12 predicted proteins | sample SalPonR1_B_D2_MG_FD_185698 | JGI IMG/M metagenome (GOLD analysis project Ga0209943, IMG submission 185698) | Salt pond soil microbial communities from South San Francisco under conditions of wetland restoration - Salt Pond MetaG R1_B_D2_MG... ... | reverse complement strand
GCGGCCGTGCCGGTCCACACGCCCCTTACCAGAGGTGTTGAAAGTCCCGGCGCGGCTGAGTTAGCCGTGATCGACGGAACGCTCGTCCGCTATGATACCAGAGGCGACCTTTCTGCGTTCTGCAGCAATCGACAGAACGGGTGGTGTCCGGTCATTCGCTGCGTGGTGAAAGAACGGCCGCGACGCGCAGATACGGATCTTTGCGAAGTTTGAGCGGTTTCCCGATAGCAGACCTTCAAGCGAAGTGCGGCGAATGCCAGGTGAGAGCCCAGACTGTCGATTGCGTTAGAAACGAACCTCGGCTTTGATTGGCCTGGAGCGGACATCCGATTGAAGCACCCAGCGCGATGCGCGGCCGAAGGCCGCCGCGCATCGCCGTGCCGCCCCCCGGCGCGGCGATTTGGCTACAACCTGCTCTGCGATCAATTCTTTTTCGGAGTTGGCTGGCATAAAGCACTGCCGAATGGACGTTGGATCGCCACACCGCGGCACGACGATGCGCGGCTTGCGACAACGGCAACAACAGGCCAATGGCCGACTTTGATCCCGACTTTCACCAAGAGCAGCTTCGTCCCGCGTTGCAGTCAGTCGCCGCCAACACATTGAATGTCTACTTTCATCGACCTGAGCTCCTGCGGATGTGACCGCTCTGGTTTGACAGCCGCCACTCAATGGGCGGCTTGCATGAATCGAACTCACCGATCAGCGCGCTGCATCGCCGCAAGTCGGCTTAGGTCCCGTAAGCGCCCGCCCTATAAAAGGTTTGAGACACATTCTACCGTTTATGATCCGTTCTAAATCCCTTGCTCTACGGGATATGATTTTCCTAAGCTGGTGCCTGAAGTCAAATGTGAGGATGTATCATGTCTTTTAAGACCGCCACCCTTTCCGCCACGCTTCTTGCCGCTGGTTTCGTCTCACCGAGCTTTGCAGAAAGTACGGGCGATTTGACCCTCACCATTGCAGGCGAAGAACAGGTCGTTCCACTTTGGGGTACACAAAGCGATTGGAGTGGCGGCGAAAACTGGCCTTCGATCAGCCTCTACGCCCGGAGTTTCAACGACAAGGGCGAAGACCCGCTGGTCATAACCTTAAGTTTTGACGCCGCAGGCTGGAAGCCAAGCCAGTCAGAGATGCGTCTGTCCCGCTACAAGGACGGCGAAGCGGTACTCAAGTTGTTTGCCAACGAGGATGAGGAGGATGGTGCGTTATCCGTTACCCTCGACAGCCACGAGGTGGACGGAGCCATGCTTAGACTGACCGGAAGCGTTGAGGGCATGTTGGGCACATCGGACAACTATGGGCGTGACATCAACCTGTCGGACGGTGTCCCGGTCGAGGGCACCTTTGCCGTGGCGCTGGAAGAGCTGAAGTAAAAGGAATTTGAGCGAGACACCGGTCTTGTTGCGAGGGCGGATTCGTCCGTAAAGCCAGCATATCAAAGGACGTGCCCCCGCATATCCCGGCGAGGGCAGTCTCTTGCGGAAAGTCACGATGGACAGGTCACCTCAGCGAGGCTCAACTATTCGTCAGGGGGCTTGGCCGATCCGGCCTGCCGCCTTGTGGCGCGCGCGTCACGATATTACTGGCAGCGCTTCTCGGCCTCTTCGACCGCGGCGGTGTAGCCGAGCAGCGAGAACGTGTCCTTGGTCTGCGTGCCGCGCGAGGAGCGCGCGGTCAGCACCGCATCCGCGCCGCGTTTCATCGCCGCCAGTATCTTGGCGTCATCCTCGGTGCTGGCGGGCCACGCCCATTCGCCTTCGGTGAACAGCTCGAACTCGCTGCCGCCGATGTTCATGTTGACGGTCGAGCCGCCCGCGAACGGATAGCCACCAGTAAAGGTGATCTGTCCCTGCACGCCCGCGCCGGGGCGAAAGAACGTCATCAGCAGGATATCGCCCCGCCGCACGGCGACAACGCGACCGTCGCGCGTGTTGACGGTTTCCGTGGGAGCCGACACCGCCCAGCATTCGCGCGGGTCGGTGTCCTCGAACACGCTCCATGCGGTGTTGGCGGCGACCTGATTGGTGCTTGTTTCCTGCGCCAGTGCGCCGGTTGTCATCAACCCGACGAGCGCGAGTGCAATGCCGCCTGCAATTCGTGATACCATGTGTCCAGCCTCCAAGCTGTCCTGAGCCTCAATTCCAAGGGTCGCTTGCATTCCTTCACGGAATTCTTTTGAGATGCGACCAGTCCTGTCTCGACAGTGCAACATTAGCCTGAAACAGGCGAGAAATGAAAGACGGTATTGGCGGATTTTCGCACATGCCGTCATGGTCCGCCGAACCGGAGAAGCTGCATGACCCATCCCGTCCCCCTGACCGAAATCTGGCGCGGCCCGCGCCCCGAGAGCGTGCATCTGGGCCATGCCGTGATCTGCGATAGCTCTGGCGGGATTGTCGAGGCCTGGGGCAATCCTGAGGAAGTGGTGCTGCCGCGCTCCTCGGCCAAGATGTTGCAGGCACTGCCGCTGATCACCAGCGGGGCCGCGCATGCGCACGGGCTGGGATCAGAGCACCTCGCATTGGCCTGTGCGTCGCATGAGGGGGCCGAAATCCACACCAGCCGCGTGCGCCGCTGGCTGGCCGATCTGGAGCTTTCGGATGATGATTTTCGCTGTGGCGCGCATATGCCCTGGGACAAGCCGGCGCATAAGGCGCTTTTGTGCTCGGATACCGCGCCCTGTCAGGTGCATAACAACTGCTCGGGCAAGCATGCCGGGTTTCTGACGCTCAATCGCCACTTGGGGGGTGGGCCGGATTATGTGGAACCGGATCACCCGGTGCAAAAGGCCGTATTCGAGGCGTTCGAGGAAATCACCGCCGAGACCTCGCCCTATTACGGAATCGACGGCTGTTCGGCGCCCAACCCGGCCTGCACCCTGCACGGCATGGCCCGCGCGATGGCGTGGTTCGCGGGCGCGTCCGAGACCGGCGGAATGGTCGAAAACGCCGCAGTCCGGCTCTGGCAGGCGATGGTGGCCCATCCCGAACTGGTGGCGGGCGAGGGGCGCGCGTGCACTGAACTGATGCGCGCCTGTTCCGAGCCGGTGGCGCTGAAGACCGGGGCGGAGGCGTTTTTCATCGCGATCCTGCCGCAGCGCAGGCTGGGCGTCGCGCTCAAGATTGCCGATGGCGGCACGCGCGGTGCGGAATGCGCGATCGCCTCGATCCTCGTGCGGTTGGGCGTGCTCGACCCCGACCACCCCGCCGCGCGCAAGGTCCGCAACGCGCCGATCACCAACTGGCGCGGCATCGAGACCGGGATGATCAAACCGGCTGCCGCGCTGGCCTGAGTCGCACCCGTCGGCAATGGTCCACCGATGCGCGGGCTGCGCCATTCTGGCGGCGTTTCGCTCGAATGGCTATGCGCGGCGGGCAGGTTCCCGCCCGCCCGGAACGGGCGGCGTTGTCCCGCCGACGCGCCCCATGTGTTTTGGCTGGTTTTCGCAGGTTTTTCAGATATTTGGGGTGGCCCAATGACAGCGGGGCAAGGTGGCCTCATGGTCAGGTCACGGTCGCGACAGAACGCGGTCCGAACCCTGAAACGAAAGGATGTCTGAGATGACCAAGACAACGCTTGCCACCGGCCTTGCCCTGACCCTCGCCCTGCCCGGCCTCGCCCTTGCGGCGGATTTCGCCGCGATGGATGGCAACGGCGATGGCTTCATCACCATGTCGGAATTCCAGCAGGCCATGCCCGAGGTGCCGTCGGAGTCCTTCATGGAGGCCGACGCCAATGCCGATGGCGCGCTCAGTGAAGAGGAACTCGCCGCCGCGCAGGAGGCTGGCACCCTGCCGCCGAGCGAGGGCTGATCCGAAGGTCGGGGCACGCCGCCGCGCGTGCCCCGGTCTCCCGCCCGCAGGCTGTCAGGCCACCAGGCTGGTTTCCCAACGGCGCAGGCACTGCCGTGCGGCGGCGTCCGCCGGGCTGTCGTCCCCGGCCTCGACACCGAGCAGGTCCGGAAACAACGCGTCGATCTCGGCGCGCTCCGCCGGGCTCAGCGCGCCGAGCGCCATCTCGCCCATGTGCAGGCTTTCGCTTGGGATGCCTTCGGCGAGCACCACCTCGTGCTGATCAAAAGCCAGGTGCACGTAGCGTATCCGCGATCGCGGCACCTGCCGGATCGTGTCGCCATTGACCAGATGCAACGCCGCGACCAGCACCTGCGGCTGGCCGAAATACATTTCCGTGCGCCAGTCACCGATCAGCATACGATGCTGCGGCGACACCACAAGTTTGCGCCAGTTGCCGAGCGCCCCCGCCGCGATCTCGATCGGGGCCATCGGCCCGCGCCCCGGCACCTCGCGCTGACCGCTCCACCGGACCGGTTGCAGCCCGTGATCCAGCGTGCGCACCAGATCGCCGGGCCGGATCACCTCGACCGGCAGCGGCCCGGTCTCGGTCTCGATCAGCGTGCCGGCGGCAAAGCAGGGAAAGACCGGCGGATCGGGAGAGAACGTGTCGAACGAGAGTTGCTGATCGCGACGCGGCTCCAGCCCCGGACCGAATTGCACGGTGCCCGAGGTCAGCCCGTTGACGTCGAACACGATATTCGCCGGGCTGGTGATGATCTGATGTTCAGCCGAGGATGCCCGCCCCTGGAACTGGTCATGCTGGGGGTTGAGGCTGGAAAACAGCGGCGGGTCCGGCGGGTCGGACTCGGGCCAGGCGTAGATGTCGACGAATTGCCCGTTGCTGAACAGGTTGTCTCCGTCATTGACCTGCCGGATCACGACGCGGAACACGTCGCTTGCGGTGCCAAGCGGTTCGACCCCGTCCAGGGTGACCTTCATGCCGTTGCTGTTGCCTGATGTCGAGACGCTGGAAAAGGTGCCAACCTCGTCCCCCGTCACGAATATTTCCACGTCGGCCACGCCGTTTTCCCCTGCAACTCCTCCCCCCAGGATTTGTTGCCGGATTAAGCACGTGTAAAATGCCTGAAAAAGAACGCAGTATCAATCCTCAAGACGGGCGGGACGGAACTCTTCCTGCGCGTAACCCTGCACATACAACAGCGCCGTCAGGTCGCCGTGGTTGATGCGGATATCGCATTCCGCGGCCACCGAGGGCTTGGCATGCAGGGCGACGCCTGCCCCCGCGCGGCCCAGCATGCCCAGATCATTGGCACCGTCACCCACGGCGATCACGTCACTCTCGGAAATGCCCAGGCGGGCGCTGATCTCTTCCAGCGCCTGCACCTTGGCGGCGCGCCCGAGGATGGGGCGTGCGACATCGCCCTTGAGCCTGCCGCCGTCGGCCAGCAGCGTGTTGGCGCGGTGCTCGTCAAAGCCGAGATGCGCCGCGACCGCCTGGGTGAAGGCGGTGAACCCGCCCGAGACCAGCGCGCAATAGGCCCCCTGAGCGCGCATCGTCGCCACCAGCGCGGCACCGCCCGGCATATAGCTGATCCGGTCGCGCAGCACCTCGCCGATCACCGCCTCATTGAGCCCCGCGAGCAGTGCCACGCGCTCCAGCAGGGCACCCTCGAAATCCAGTTCGCCATTCATCGCGCGCGCGGTGATCTCGCGCACATGCGCGCCGACACCCGCGACCTCGGCCAGCTCGTCGATGCATTCCTGCCGGATCATGGTGCTGTCCATATCCGCGAGCAGCATCTTCTTGCGCCGCCCCTTGGCGGGCTGAACCACCAGATCGACGGCGTGCGCCTGCAGGTCGGCCCAGACCTCCCACCGGTTGCCGGGGACGTCCTGAATGCTGAATTCCGCCGCCTCGTCCGGTGCAAGCCAGACCGCCTCGCCGCCGCCCCACGCATCGCGGAGTGCCGGAACAAGCGCGGGGTCAAGCGCCCCGGGGGCTGCGATCAGGGTGGCGATATACATGGAAACCTCGATTTTGCGATCCGCGGATGCCATAGCGCAGCTGTGACCGGGGTTCCAGTGGGCGGCGAATGGCGGGAGTGGGGGCAAACCGCTCTGACGCTGCTGCAGCGCAATTCAAGCATAATCGAACATGCTCTGCTGAACTTGTACATCCAAGTCGGCCTTCACGGCCTTCAAAGATCAGTGATCACCTAATGTCCTTCTATAGAGAAGAACACGGGAAAACGGTCACCTTCTTCGGTGAGCAGGAAGGTCAAGCCGTTTCGCCGCAGGAAAGTGTCGCAGCGCTGCCGTTCGCTTTGGAAGAAATCGACGCAAACTCTGCCATCTTTACGGATATCGAATACTCCGAAACGAACGATCGATTGGTCGTCATCAGTAAAGCTGTAGGTGCCATTTTCGCTGTAATTCGACGTCCCGAGCCCTGGAAACGTAAGCAACCCGGCTGATGTGATCTGCCTGACATCATTATAACCCAACACTTCATAGCCCGATATTTCCTCGTGTTCTTCCGGGTCTTTGTCTTGGGCGGCACTGATTGTCGCCAATATCATCAGATTCGTTGCAATCAGAAAACCAGCCGACACGGATGCAAATGTCCTGAATTTCAGCAAGGTATATCTCCTTCTGCTGGATATCTGACGCAAGCTGACGGTAGCTTGAACACGCGTCCCATGCTTCAAAAATTACTTTTCTCAAGTCGTTGCAAGCAGGTAGAAGATGTCACCACGGGATAGGGCGGGAGCAAAGCCTGCTCGGAGAGTGCATTTGTGAGCTTGAACCCGCCATTGCCCCCGGCCTGTTTCCGATCGTGGACGGCCGGTGTCGTATTTTTCACTCAAGCGGCGTTGCTGCGTCATTTCTGCGCTTGCGAAAGGCTCCGATTGGCCGTACCCCCGCAGATGGGACACCCCTCCCCAACGAGGGGCGCTTATCTGGAAGGATAGCAGTAATGGCTATTGAGACACCCGGCACGCGGCCGGCTAACCCGCGTTTTTCCTCTGGCCCCTGTGCCAAACCCCCCGTTTTCGAATTGAGCAAGCTGTCGGATGCGCCCCTGGGCCGCAGCCACCGCGCCGCCGTGGGCAAGGCCAAGCTCAAGGCCGCCATCGAGGGCACCCGTGAGATCCTCGGTATTCCCGACGATTATCGCATCGGCATCGTGCCCGCCTCGGATACCGGGGCCGTGGAAATGGCGATGTGGAACCTGCTGGGCGAGCGTAAGGTTGAGATGCTGGCCTGGGAAAGCTTTGGCGCGGGTTGGGTCACCGACGCGGTGAAGCAGCTCAAACTCGACGCCGAGGTCAAGACTGCCGACTATGGCGAGATCGTCGATCTGGAGACGGTCGATACCGACAATGACGTGGTGTTCACGTGGAATGGCACCACCTCGGGCGTGCGCGTACCCAATGGTGACTGGATCAAGGCGGACCGTGCGGGCCTGACGATCTGCGACGCGACCTCTGCCGCGTTCGCGCAGAACCTGCCCTGGGACAAGCTGGACGTCACCACGTTCAGCTGGCAGAAGGTGCTGGGCGGCGAAGCGGCGCATGGCATGATCATCCTCAGCCCCCGCGCGGTGGAGCGGCTGGAAAGCTACACGCCGCCCTGGCCGCTCCCCAAGATTTTCCGCCTCACGAAGGGCGGCAAGCTGATCGAGGGCATTTTTGTGGGCGAGACGATCAACACACCGTCGATGCTGGCGGTCGAGGATTATCTGCTGGCGCTCGACTGGGCGCGCTCGGTGGGCGGCATGAACGGGCTGCGCGAGCGGGCCTATTCCAATCTCGCCGCCGTGCAGGCGTTTGTTGCCGGGCATCCCTGGCTGGCCTTCCTCGCGCAGGAGCCGGCAGTCCGTTCCAACACCTCGGTCTGCCTGAAGTTCACCGATGACCGCATCAGCGACGGCGCGGCGTTCGCCAAGGCGGTCGCCAAGAGGCTGGAGTCCGAGGGCGTGGCCTATGACATCGGTGCCTATCGCGACGCGCCCCCGGGGCTGCGTATCTGGTGCGGCGGTACGGTCGAGACCGCGGATGTGGCGGCGCTGATGCCGTGGATCGAATGGGCTTTTGAAGCCGAAATCGCGGCGCTGTCCGAGACGGCGTGACCCCGATTTACTGAAAAAAATCGGCCCGAAGTCTTTCAAAGACTTCGGGCCCTCCCCCGAAATGTATCATCAAAGGACCAGAAAAATGGCTCCCAAGGTTCTCGTCTCCGACAAACTTTCTGAAACCGCCGTGCAGATCTTTCGCGATCGCGGCATCGACGTGGATTTCCAGCCCGACCTGGGCAAGGACAAAGATCGCCTCGCCGAAGTGATCGGCGAGTATGACGGTCTCGCCATCCGCTCGGCCACCAAGGTGACCGAAAAGATCCTCGCCAATGCGAAAAACCTCAAGGTCATCGCGCGGGCGGGCATCGGCACCGACAATATAGACAAGGTGGCGGCCTCGAAAAAAGGCGTGATCGTGATGAACACGCCGTTCGGCAATATGATCACCACCGCAGAGCACGCCATCGCGATGATGTTCGCCGTGGCGCGGCAGATCCCCGAGGCCAGCGCCTCCACGCAGGCGGGCAAGTGGGAAAAGTCGCGCTTCATGGGCGTGGAACTGACCGGCAAGACCCTGGGTGTGATCGGCGCGGGCAATATCGGCGGTATCGTCTGTGACCGTGCGCGCGGTCTCAAGATGAAGGTGGTGGCCTATGACCCGTTCCTCGGGCAGGAAAAGGCTGACAAGATGGGGGTGGAGAAGGTGGACCTCGACGAGTTGCTGAAGCGCGCCGATTTCATCACGCTGCACGTGCCGCTCACCGATCAGACCCGCAACATCCTGAGCCGTGAGAACCTTGAAAAGACCAAGAAGGGCGTGCGCGTGATCAACTGCGCGCGCGGCGGGCTGGTGGATGAGCAGGCGCTGGCGGATTTGTTGAAAGCGGGTCATGTGGCGGGCGCGGGCTTTGACGTCTTCGCCGAGGAACCGGCGACGGAAAACCCGCTTTTCGGTCTGCCCAACGTGGTCTGCACGCCGCATCTGGGCGCGGCCACCACCGAAGCGCAGGAAAACGTCGCCCTGCAGGTGGCCGAACAGATGTCGGATTACCTGCTCACGGGGGCGGTGACCAACGCGCTCAACATGCCGTCGGTGACGGCCGAAGAGGCCAAGGTCATGGGGCCTTGGATCAAGCTGTCGGATCATCTCGGCAATTTCATCGGCCAGATGACCGACGAGCCGATCAAGGCGATCAACATCCTTTACGATGGTGTGGCCAGCGAGATGAACCTCGGTGCGCTGACCTCTGCCGCCGTGGCGGGGATCATGAAATCGGTGAACCCCGAGGTGAACATGGTCTCGGCCCCTGTGGTGGCCAAGGAGCGTGGCGTCAAGATCTCGACCACCAAGCAGGACAAGTCCGGCGCCTTCGAGGGCTATATCAAGATCACCGTGGTCACCGACAAGCGTGAGCGGTCGATCGGCGGCACCGTGTTCAGCGATGGCAAGCCGCGTTTCATCCAGATCAAGGGTATCAATATCGACGCCGAGATCGGGCAGCACATGGTCTATACCACCAATGAGGACGTGCCGGGGATCATCGGCACGCTGGGCCATACCATGGGCGAGAACGGCGTCAATATCGCCAACTTCACCCTTGGCCGGTCGGATGCCGGGGGCGAGGCGATCGCGCTGCTTTATGTCGATGCGCCCGTACCGGAGGCCGCGATCAAGGCGCTGCACGCGACGGGCAAGTTCCAGCAGATCCGCCCGCTGCAGTTCGACATGGGCTGAGCTGCGCCCAAGAGCGATGGACGAGGTCGCCTGCCTGCGCTATCAGGCAGGCGATTTCGCGTTTTGCAGGAGACCGCCGCCCATGTCCGGCCACGCCACGCCCGTTTCCATGACCTCGCACAGATCCGGGCCTTTGAGCGGTCAGGCGGATGTGCCGGGGGACAAATCGATCTCGCACCGGGCGCTTATCCTCGGGGCGCTCTGCGTCGGTGAGACGGTGATCACCGGCCTGCTGGAGGGCGAGGACGTTCTGGATACGGCCAAGGCGATGCGCGCCTTCGGGGCCGAGGTGACGCGCGACGAGGCGGGCACGTGGCATGTGCATGGCGTCGGCGTCGGCGGCTTTGCGGAGCCCGAACAGGTGATCGACTGCGGCAATTCCGGCACCGGGGTGCGGCTGATCATGGGGGCGATGGCGACCTCGCCGATCTGCGCGACGTTTACCGGGGATGCGAGCCTCAACAAGCGGCCGATGGCGCGGGTGACCGATCCGCTGGCGCTATTCGGAGCGCAGGCAGTGGGGCGCATGGGCGGCCGCCTGCCGATGACCGTGGTGGGGGCCGCCGAGCCTGTGCCGGTGCGCTACGAGGTGCCTGTGCCGTCGGCGCAGGTGAAATCGGCGGTGCTTCTGGCCGGGCTGAATGCGCCGGGCGAGACGGTGGTGATCGAGCGCGAGGCGACCCGCGATCATACCGAACGCATGCTGGCCGGGTTCGGGGCAAAGATCGTCACGGAAGAGACCGAGGAGGGCCGTGTCATCACCCTGACCGGGCAGCCCGAGTTGCGCCCGCAGAGCATCGTCGTGCCGCGCGACCCTTCTTCGGCAGCGTTTCCGGTCTGCGCGGCGATCATCACGCCCGGTTCTGACGTGCTGGTGCCCAATATAGGACTGAACCCGACGCGCGCGGGGCTGTTTACCACGCTGCGTGAGATGGGGGCTGATCTGGAGTATGAAAACCTGCGCGAAGAGGGCGGCGAGCCGGTGGCCGATCTGCGCGCGCGGTTTTCACCCGATCTGCGGGGCGTCGAGGTGCCGCCCGAGCGCGCCGCGAGCATGATCGACGAATATCCCGTGCTGTCGGTGGTGGCTGCCTTTGCGACCGGCCAGACCGTGATGCGCGGCGTCAAGGAATTGCGCGTCAAGGAAAGCGACCGGATCGAGGCGATGGCCGCCGGGCTGCGCGCCGGTCGCGTGACCGTCGAGGATGGTCCCGACTGGTGGATCGTGCATGGTCTGGGGCATGGCAATGTGCCCGGTGGCCAGACCTGCGCCAGCCATCTTGATCACCGTATCGCGATGTCGTTCATGGTGATGGGCATGGCCGCGCAACACCCCGTCAGCGTCGATGACGGCAGCCCGATCGCCACGTCTTTCCCGATCTTCGAGCCGCTGATGGCGGCGCTTGGTGCGGATATCCGGCGCGGGTGAGGGCGAAGACTGCGCGATGACGGGGCAGGTGGGGTTGGCCTGGAGCTGCCGTTGACGTGAGCCAGCCGCGCCATTGCCAGGCTGCGGGCTGGCGATCCAACGCTGTTTCAGGGCACTTTATATCTGCCAAATCCGAAAAACTCTAATTGGCGCGCTGACTTTGACAAATCGCCAGTCCGTGGGGGCGGCCTGGCGATGGCGCGGCGGCCTTCGGCCTTGATTCCGCGCCGGGTCTGTCGAACAAAGGTCGGCTCAAGGCCAACCTCACCCTCACCCCGCCTTCTCGACGTTCACCTGATGCGGGTAGGGAATCGAAATCTGCCCGGCATCGAACGCTTCTTTCACCGCCTTGGTCATCGCGAATTTCAGATCCCAGTAATCGGCGGCGTCACACCACAGGCGCACTGCGATATCGACGCTGCTGTCGCCGAGATTGACGACCTGCGCCCATGGTTCCGGGTCGGCCTGTACCCGGGCATCGGCGCGCGCCACATCGAGGATGATCCCGATCGCCCGGTCGGCATCGTCGCTGTAATCAACCCCGAAACTCAGATCGCAGCGCCGCGTTGCATGGTGCGAATAGTTCGTGATCACCGCCCCCCAAGCCTGTCCGTTGGGCAGGATGATCTGCACGTTGTCGGGGGTCGAAAGTTCGGTGAAAAAGAGGTTGAGATCGACCACCGTGCCCGAAGTGCCGCCGATATCGACATATTGCCCGAGTTTATACGGGCGAAACAGGATCAGCATGAATCCCGCCGCAAGATCGCTCAGCGTGCCCTGAAGTGCCAGACCGATGGCGAGGGTGGCCGCACCCAGAACCGCGACGAGGCTCGTGGCTTCGATTCCGAAGATTCCCAGAACCGCCACGAGGACCATCAGCAGGATCACCCATTTCACGATGGAGGCCGCGAAATTGCCGATGGTCTTGTCGATCCGGGGGCTTGCATTGACGCGGCGGCGCACCAGGCCGCTGACGATCCCGGCAACCATCCAGCCGAGGATGAGGACCGCGAGGGCCTTGGCCGCCGTGATCACGAGCGGACCGTAGCCGCTGAGTTGGGTCATGAGGTCTTGCATCACTGTCTCCTTTGAGGCGTATGGAGGCGCGCCGGCCATGAAAAAGGGCCCGCTCTACAGCGGACCCCTCGCCATGTGAGCGGCTTATTTCTTGAGAGAATCGCGGATTTCCATGAGGATGTCCAGTTCAGTGGGCCCGGGATCGGCTGCCGGGGCCTCTTCCTCCGGCTCGGCGGAGGCCTCCTTGGCGCGGTTCACGGCCTTGACCAGCAGGAACACGACCCAGGCGATGATCAGGAAGTTGATCACGGCCATGATGAAACGGCCATAGGCAAAGACCGCGGCCCCCGCCTCTTCGGCGGCGGCGATGGAGGCATAGTCACCCGCACCAAGCAGCACGTAGAGGCTGGAAAAATCGATCCCGCCCATGAACAGGCTGATGATCGGGTTGATGAGGTCGGACACGAGCGAGCCGACAATCGCGGTGAACGCCGCGCCGATGATGATGCCAACGGCCATGTCCATGACATTGCCCTTCGCTATGAAATCCTTGAACTCTTGTACCATGATCGTCCCTATCTCACTGATCCCGGCGGGTCTCGGGCCGCGCCACGTTGGCGGTTTACCATGAAATGCCTCGAGGCAAGTCTGAAAAAACCGCGCTGCACGGGGAAATTGCGCCGCGCGTTCCCCGGGATCGTGGTGTGAGAGGACTAACTTGAACTCAGTTGATGAGCCCGGCGTGCCGCATCCCGTCGTCGACGAGTGCCTTGACCGGCTCGCTCAGCCCGACCAGCGGCGTGCGCACCTCTTCGCTGCACAGCCCCAGACGCGACATGGCG
>Ga0209943_1001686_pt1 | contig 12948 bp, 13 predicted proteins | sample SalPonR1_B_D2_MG_FD_185698 | JGI IMG/M metagenome (GOLD analysis project Ga0209943, IMG submission 185698) | Salt pond soil microbial communities from South San Francisco under conditions of wetland restoration - Salt Pond MetaG R1_B_D2_MG... ... | reverse complement strand
GCAGTTTGGCGGGCAGGCAGTGCAGGTCCATGTGGTCCCAGCCATTCGCACGCTTCAGCGCCAGGATCTCATGCGCCAGCGCACCGCAGGCGATAAGCAGGATGCGGCCCTTGCCCGCCGCTTGCAGGCCATGATCGGTGAGTTGATCGTCGCTCGGCAGGGTCATCGCGGACTCCTTGAATGCGAACGGCCCGCACCGCCGGGCGCGGGCCGTCACGCGAACCCGTGCGCCGTCAGCCCGCCGCGAGGGCGTTGTGCTTGCGCGCCATGAAATCCTTGGCCGTCTCCACCGCCACAGCGGCATCGCGGCAATAGGCGTCGGCACCGATGGCCTTGCCGAACTCCTCGTTGAGCGGCGCGCCGCCTACCAGCACGATATAGTCGTCGCGTTTGCCCTGTTCCACCATCGTGTCGATCACGACTTTCATGTAGGGCATGGTGGTGGTCAGCAGGGCCGACATACCGAGGATGTCGGGCTGCTCGGACTCGAGCGCCTCGAGATAGTTCTCGACTGGGTTGTTGATGCCGAGATCGACCACCTCGAAGCCCGCCCCCTCCATCATCATCGACACGAGGTTCTTGCCGATGTCGTGGATGTCGCCCTTGACCGTGCCGATCACCATCTTGCCGACGCGCGGCGCGCCGGTCTCGGCCAGAAGCGGCTTGAGGATGGCCATGCCGCCCTTCATCGCGTTGGCCGCCAGCAGCACCTCGGGGACGAAGAGGATACCGTCGCGGAAATCCTTGCCGACGATGGTCATGCCGCCCACGAGCGCTTCGGTCAGGATCTGGTAGGGTTGCCAGCCCCGCTCCAGGAGGATGTTCACGCCTTCCTCGATCTCTTCCTTGAGACCGTCATAGAGGTCGTCGAACATCTGCTGGACGAGTTCCTCGTCGTCGAGTTCCGAGAGGATGATGTCGTCTTCTTCGTCGGACATGGGCTGAATCCCTGGCTGTTCTGCGCGTGGCGCGGTGACGTTGCGCCTCTTTCGTCAATTTGTCGCAGCGCGACTTTCCGAATTGCGACGCTGCCCGCTTCGCAACCGACCTGTAGCAGCGTTTTGCCCCCGATGTGACTGAAAGATCGGCATCATCATTATCGGAACGTTGCATGTGTTCTTGGTATGTTCCATTCTGGGCGCATGGAGCATGACCCGACTCTTCCACCAGACCTGCGCCCGCGCGCCCGGGGCACCACGAGCAACGCCGCCGGGCGCTACGAGGCGCATCAGGTGGCCTATGACGGCGAGGGCCCCTGTCCCGAGGGCGAGGAGCGGGTGCTACGCACGCATGTCTCGCAGGAACGGGCGGGGCGGGTGATCACCTACAACCGCTCGCCCGATCTGCCCTTCGACCGCTCGATCAACCCTTATCGCGGCTGCGAGCATGGCTGTGTCTACTGTTTCGCGCGGCCCACACATGCCTGGCTGGGGCTGTCGCCGGGGCTCGATTTCGAGACGCGGCTCGTGGCCCGGCCCGCAGCGCCCGACCGGCTGGAGGCGGAGCTGCGCGCGCGCGGCTATCGCGCGGCGCCGATCGCCGTCGGCACGAATACCGATCCCTACCAGCCGATCGAGCGGGAGCACGGGATCACCCGTGCCTGCCTCGAGGTGCTGTCGCGATTCAACCACCCGGTTGCGGTGGTGACCAAGGGCACGCTGATCGAGCGGGACCTCGACCTGTTGGCCGACATGGCGGCGCGGGGGCTGGCGAAGGTGGGGATTTCCGTCACCACGCTCGACCAGACGCTGGCCCGGCGTCTGGAGCCGCGCGCGCCCGCGCCCGCGCGGCGGCTCGCCACGATCTCGCGGCTGGCGGAGGCGGGCGTGCCGGTGCGCCTGATGGTGTCGCCGGTCGTCCCCGGCCTGACCGATCATGAGATCGAGGATATCCTCTCGGCGGGGCGCGAGGCCGGGGCTGAGGCGGCGAGCTGGATCATGCTGCGCCTGCCGCGCGAGGTGTCGGTGCTCTTTCGCGAGTGGCTGGCGCGGCATTACCCCGACCGCGCGGGCCGGGTGATGAACCGGCTGCGCGAGATGCATGGCGGGCGCGACTATGCCTCAGACTGGCACCACCGGATGCGGGGGCAGGGGGTCCATGCGCGGATGATCGCGCGGCGCTTCGACCTGGCCGCGCGGCGGCTGGGCCTCGACAAGTCACAGGCCGTGCTGCGCTGTGACCTCTTCGAGGTGCCGCTGGCCCGCGGGGCGCAGATGGCGCTGTTCTAGGGGAGTAACCCAAGGAATGAGTTCCTTCCGCCTCAAGCAACCCGGGGCCGGCTCGGTGCCGGAACGACGGGCGTCATGCGCAATGGGCCGATGTTCCTCGCCAGCCTGCGCGAGCTGATATAAGCTGGTCGCAGCAATCTGCGACACGGGTTGCATGGCGCGATGGTTGGGAGGGGTGGAATGGCAAGATATCGAGGAGCCTTGCCGCAAATCGAAAAGGGTCCGTTCCTGCACTACGTCGGTATGGACACCGATCTCATCTTTACCCGCGGTATCGAACTGCCCGGTTTCGCATCCTATCCGTTGCTCGAGAGTGAAAAGGGTCGCGCGCTGCTGCGCGGATATTGCGACCGGTTGCTGGACCTGGGACGGGAAACGCGCGTCGGGATTATCCTGGATACGTCCTCCTGGGTCGCAAATCGTGACAGGGGGGCGGCGATCGGCTTCGATCCGGAAAAACTGAGGGACCTGAACCGCGCTTCGGTCGATCTTGTCGCCCGGGCGCGTGAAGCGGGTGGCGATCTGCCGACGGTTTTGTGCGCGCAGATGGGTCCGCGTGGGGATGGATACGCGGCGGGTGACCGAATGACAGTCGAAGAGGCTGAGGCATATCACTCCGAACAGATGCAAACTCTCTCAAGGTCAGAGGCAGATTTCGTCGGCGGGTTCACGCTATGCTATCCTGAAGAAGCCATCGGAATGGTTCGGGCTGGCCAGCGCTTTGATATGCCCGTCGCCATTTCGTTCACGGTCGAAACCGACGGGCGGTTGCCAACAGGCCTGCCGCTGCCGGAGGCAATTCAGGCCGTGGACAACGCCACAAACTCGGGTGCGGTCTACTTCCTCGTCAACTGTGCGCACCCTGATCACATCGACAAGGCACTGACGGCCGAACCGTGGATTGCGAGGCTGAAGGGCGTGGTTGTCAATGCTTCGCGGTGCAGCCATTCGGAGTTGGACGAAGCGGTAGAACTTGACGACGGCGATCCGGATGAACTGGGTAGGCTGTCAGGCAGATTGCGTCAAAGTTTTCCGCATTTCACGGTTTTTGGTGGATGTTGTGGCACAGATATGCGGCACATGCGCCGAATAGCGGAGCAGGTCCGGGGGAGCAGCGCTTGATTTCCGCCATATGATCGTTGTCGGACACATCCGGCTTAGTACATCCGCAAGCTAAATCAGAAGCAGTAATCGCGGTCGAAGCCGGCACCGGGCAGGCGGCGCTCAGGCGGCGAGTGCGCCGGTGGTTTGGCTCGCCACCTCCAGCCCATCGAGATAGAGGATATGTGGCCCGCCCAGATCGAGGTCGCACAGCTCGAGCGTGACGGTTCCTTCATGCGTGACGAACTCGCCATCTACAAGCCGCGACACCGCGACGAGCGCCTGATCGCGGTCGAAGAGCGCTCTTGCCCGCCAGTCACGCAGGAGGATCCGCTGGCTCACGGGCAGGAGCGCGTCGCGCTCGGGTCGGCTGTGACCCAGCGAGCCCGCTTTTACGCGCACCACCGGCATACGCAGACGCCGACGGGTCAGGCCGCGCAGCGTGACCATCCCGCGATCGCGGGTGATGATCCGATCGCCGGGCAGCAAATCGCCGACCCGGCGCTCTCCCACAGCGGTCAGTAAAATACCCTTGGCCCAAAGGCCCGGGATATGCATTTGGGGACGTGCGGCAGTGCTGCCGTCATGACGCCCGACCGTATCCGGTTTCATGGCGTGTCTCGCTCTGTGTCTGCCTCGTTTATTTTTATCCACAATACGGCAAAAACCGGGCATTGTCGTGCTCTTTTTCGCGCGCGGGGTGAGCGCTGTGCGATTCGGGCTTAAACCGGCCACCGGACTTTGCTAGATGCCTTCATGCCCGCCGACGCGGCGGCGCGTGCGGATGTGGTGGAATTGGCAGACACACTTGGTTTAGGTCCAAGCGCTTCGGCGTGGGGGTTCGAGTCCCTCCATCCGCACCAGCGCGCCCTCAGGGCGCGGTAAGCCAGTCGTCACGCTCTTCGTCTGGGAATTCCGGGCGGAAATAGGCGACCATGCGGCCCTCGGGCGGGGCGGCGGCCCCCTCGATCCAGGGCGCGACACCATGCAGCGTCATGCGGTGCACCAGCATGGCGGCCCCGGGCGGGGCCACGAGGGCCACCCGGCGGCAGGTCTCGAACGCCTCGCGCCGCGCGGCCTGGTAGGTCTCGGTCAGGTCCACATGCGGCCAGTCGCGCGGGTCGATACCGTCGAGTACCGCGGCAAAGGCACGGCGCATCAGATGGTGGCTACCCTCCCAGACCACCAGCGGGCTGGCACCTGCGTCCGTCGCGGTCAGCGGCAGTCCAAGAAGCCAGGCGTGGCGCTCGCGCAGCATCCGCCGCCGCTCAAGCCCGATGGGCAGGAGGCCGTCGACATGCGCGGCGTCGCGCTTCTGCCGGTAGCGGAAGGCGGCCGGGCCCTCGGCCCCGCGCGGGCGCGGATAACCCGGGTAGACCACCGACACCTGCCCCTCGTGCAGCGGCAGCGGCGCGGCAATGCTGTCGGCGGCGCGGCGCGCCTCGCCCGTGAGCGTCACGCCCGCCACGGTGCCCGCCGCGTCGTTGGGCAGGCAGTCGAGCCCGACGAACCATGTGCCTTCGCAGACCAGCCCGGCCTGCCTCCGGGCCGGGTCGGCCATCCGGTCAAGCGCGGCCCGCCGCGCTGCCTCCGCCCACGCTGTGACCTCCGGCTCCGGCGGGAAGAGCGCCCAGCCCTTATCCGCCAGCGCCTCTACCATCCCAGCGCCTTGCGCAGCATGTTGAGCGCCACCAACGTCAGGAAAACGGCAAAGACCCGCCGGAGCGGCTTGGGGTCCATCGCGTGGGCCAGCCGCACACCGAGCGGTGCCGTGACCAGCGTCATCGCCACCACCACGGCAAAGGCCACGACGTTGACCGCGCCGAAGGTGAGCGGCGGGCGGTGCGCCGGGTCGATCGCCAGGAACAGGAACCCGATGACCGAGGGCAGCGCGATGGTCACGCCGAAGCCCGCCGCCGTGGCCACCGCGCGGTGGATGGGCACCCCGTAAAGGCTCATCAGCGGCACGCCGAAGCTGCCGCCGCCGATCCCCATCAGCACCGACAGGAAGCCGATGATCGGCGACAGCACCAGCCGCCGCAGCCCGCCGGGCATCGCCGGCCCCAGCCGCCAATGCGCGCGCCCCAGCCCGAGATAGAGCCCGATCACCACACCGAGCGCGCCGAAGAGGCCCTGCAGGGTGGTCGAGCGCAGCGAAGCCGCCACCAGCACGCCCAGCACCGCGCCGCCGGCGATTCCCGGGGCCCAGCCGCGCAGGATCGCCCAGTCCACCGCGCCCTTGGCGTGGTGGCTGAGCACCGAGCGCACCGAGGTCACGATGATCGTGGCCAGCGACGTGGCGAGGCAGATCTGCATGAGTTGCGGCCCGTCATAGCCCAGCGTCTGGAAGGCGTAGAAGAAGGCGGGGACCAGCACGATGCCGCCGCCCACGCCCAGCAGACCCGCCAGCACCCCCGCGAAGGCACCGATCACCGTCAGCAGGCCCAGCATTTGCAGCAGCAGGGCGGTGTCGGGCAGGGGCAGGGGCATCGGCGGGCTCCGTCAGGCTTTGCTCCCCGGCTTACACCGCGCGCGCGGCGGGGGAAAGGCGCAGAAACGGCTTGCCCCCGCGGGTCGTTTCGCGCCAAGGATGCCGCCCGGACTGGGGAAAAGGGGAAGGGAACGGCGATGCCCCGCTACGCGCTGAGGGTCGAGTATCACGGCGGAATGTTCGCCGGCTGGCAGCGGCAGGCCGACCAGGTGACCGTGCAGGGCGAGATCGAGCGCGCCCTGGCAAGGCTGGAGCCGGGGCCTCACACCATCGCCGCTGCCGGGCGCACCGATGCGGGCGTGCACGCGCTGGGACAGGTGGCTCAGTGCGATCTCGCCCGCGACTGGGATCCGTTCCGCCTGTCGGAGGCACTCAACTATCACCTGCGGCCCCTGCCGGTGGCGATCACTGCCTGCGCGCGCGTCGAGGGGGACTGGCACGCGCGGTTCTCGGCCACCGGGCGGCGCTATCTCTACCGCATCAAGGCGCGCCGCGCGCCGCCCGCCATCGAGAGGGGGCGGGTGTGGCACCTGCGCCAGCGGCTCGATGTGTCGGCGATGCGCACGGCTGTGGCGCACCTTGTGGGGCATCACGATTTCACCACCTTCCGCGCCTCGATCTGCCAGGCAAGGAGCCCGGTGAAGACGCTCGACGCGGTCGATGTGAACGAGGTGGAGACGCCGACCGGGCCGGAGATCCACCTGCGCTTTGCCGCGCGGTCGTTTTTGCACAACCAGGTGCGCAGCATGGTGGGCACGCTGGAGCGTGTGGGCACGGGCGCGTGGCCGCCCGACCGGGTCCGGGATGCGCGCGATGCGCGCGACCGCGCCGCCTGCGGCCCCGTGGCCCCGCCCGAGGGGCTGTACCTGTCGCGGGTGATCTACGCGGGCGATCCGTTCGGCGAATAGGTTTTGATCTCTTGCAGACTGCGCGCTAAGACGCGACCAGCGGTCCCGTAGCTCAACAGGATAGAGCAGCTGACTTCTAATCAGCAGGTTCGGGGTTCGAGTCCTCGCGGGATCGCCAGCCTTTGGCCGCGGCTACTGGCGGATGATCAGTCCTGCGACATCAGAAACTCGGCCACTGCCTGGTAGGCGGGAAGCGAGGTCGGGTCGATGAAGCCGTTCTGCGCACGCGGAAAGGACGCCAGCCGCACCAGGACCATTTCAGCCGTGGGATCGACGTAGATCGTCTGGCCGTGTACGCCACGCGCGGCATAGGTGCCGTGATCGTCGTGGAACACCCACCATTGGCTAGTGTAGCTGCCGTTTGGGATCGTGGGAAAGCCGCTGAACTTGGACGGATCACCACCCGCGGCGATTGACGCGACAACTTCTTCCGGGAACAGGCGCTGACCGTTGATCTCGCCGCCATTCAGCATCAACTGCCCCAGACGCCCCAGGTCGCGCAAACCTGCCGTCACGCCTCCTCCTGCGAATGGAACGCCCTTACCATCGACGGTCTGGTAGGCGTCCTGCTCGGCACCCATTCGGCGCCAGAGTCGCTCGGAAGCGAGGTCGGTCACGGCCTTGCCTGTCACGCGGCTGATGATCCAGCCCAGCATGTCGGAATTGATCGTCTTGTAATGGAATGCCTCGCCATGTTCTCGGTCGGGCAGTATCTGTTGGAGGTATTCCCAGTAGCCATCGGGGCCGTCATACCCCTCGGGCTTGGGCAGCGGGCTCGCTGCACGGGAATAGAGCCAGATATCGGCTTCGGGATCTGAGTAGTCCTCGGAATACTGCACTCCGGTGGTCATATCCATGACCTCGCGCACAGTCGCGGTGGAAAAGGCGCTGTCGCCGACCTCGGGAATCACGTCGCGGACCAGACGCGTGTCGTCCAGCACACCTTCGGCCACGAGGATTTCGCCCAGCAGGCCGGTGATCGACTTAGTCATCGACATAATGGCGTGTTTGCCGTCCTCTTCGAGGCAGCCGAAATACCGCTCGTAGACCACTTCTCCCCGGTGCAGGATCAGTATGCCGTCGGTGTAGTTGGCGTAGAGCGACTCCTCCCACGTCATCTCCTCCGCGCCGTTCATCGGCAGGAAGGTCAGTGCGTCGATCTGATCACGTAGCTCCGCGAACACAGCTTGTGACGGGTAATTTAGCGGAGCGGGCGCACCGAGACCGCGGCTTATCTCCTCTGTGGGCAGGAACTCGCGCAGGTGGCAGACCGACCAACGCAGCTTAGGGAAGCTGAAATAGTTGCTGTCCGGCTGCGTGATGAGCTTGTCCTTGGCGGGGGGAAAGCCCTGCATCCAGCCCATTACCCTGGGGTCGGAATCCTGCGCCGAGAGTGTCGTGGATTGGGCCGCCGCCGGGGTCGAGAGCCCGAAGGCTATTGTGATCGCCGCAGCCAGAGCGACAAGGTCAGAAGCTGATAACAAAATTGATCAATCCTCCGAGCCATACAGGGCCCGATAGCCGACGTCGATGCAGTTCCCGGGAAACGATTCAGAGACATTCGCTGTTGCCGATATGTGAATTGGGCCTGCTCCAATGCCTGTTGGCCATCCCCTCTCATGTCTACATCAGGCCACAGTTTATGGCAGAGTTGCAGCAAGTCAATGCGGGACATGCGTCCATCGCGTGGCTTAACCCACACTGCGAAGGGCAAACCATGCGATGCCGGGGCAGGCCTGGTGATGAAGCCTTACCCGCCCCGCGCCAGCCGGGCGGCGCGGCCGCCGCGGCGGGTCTTCAGCAGGTCGGCGCGGTCGGGCAGGGCGGCCATGATGGCGCGGCGCTCGTCCGTGCTCAGCTTCGACCAGCGGGTGATCTCGTCGATCGTGCGCAAACAGCCCGTGCAGATGCGCGCCTCGGGGTGAACCACGCAGACGCGCACGCAGGGGCTCTCCACCTCGTCGCGGTTCCAGACGCTCTCATCGCTCATGCTGCTCGGCCCTCATGTGGCGCATCCGGTCGAGCGCCCCTTGCAGGATATAGGCGGCGGCGACCGAGTCGATCACCTCTGCGCGACGCTTTCGTGTCGTATCCGCCTCCAGCAGGGCGCGTTCGGCGGCAACGGTCGAGAGGCGTTCGTCCCAGAACCCGATGGGCAGATCGGTGAGCCGCGACAGGTTGCGGGCAAAGGCGCGGGTGGATTGGGCGCGGGGGCCCTCGCTTCCGTCCATGTTGCGCGGCAGGCCCAGCAGGATACCCCCCGCCTCGCGCGTTGCCGCGATCTCGAGGAGGCGTGCGGCATCTATCGTGAACTTGCGCCGCTTCACCGTCTCGACCGCGCTCGCGGTTGAGAGCAGCCGGTCGGAAAGGGCCACGCCTATGGTCTTGGTTCCGAGATCCAGCCCCATCACCCCGCGTCCCGTCACGAGCGCTGCTGCGAAATCGGCGATCTCTTCGTGGATCATTCGCTCACGCCTGCCGATTGGGCCGCTGCGCGCAGCATGCTCAAGGCTTCGGCATCCGCGCCGAAGGTCTCGCGCGCCTCGGCCCAGATGCGGCGCGCCTGCGCGGTCTCCCCCAGCACGCCGTAGGCGTTGATCAGGCGTGCCCAGTCCTCCACCGGGCCGCCTTCTGTGGCGAGCCGCTCCGACAGCCCGGCAACCATGCCGCGGATCATCTCGGCGCGCGCCTCCGGGTCCATGTCGGCGGCGGCCTCCATGTCGGCGGCGGAGGGGCCGCGGCCCTGCGGTGCGGGTGGCTCGTAGCGCACGCCCGCGCGCTGTGCGACCTCGCCGATCTCGGCACGAATGGCAGGCATCCACGGGGCGTTGGGGCGGCTCTCTTCCAACAAGTCGCGCCAGACCGGGAAGGCAAGGTCGGGCCGGTCGAGTTGCAGGTGCCACAGCCCGAGATAGAACCGCGCGGTGGGGGCGCGGGGGTCGCGCGCGAGGGCCGCGCGCAGCGCCGTGTGCGCGTCCGACGAGACATAGCCGCCCGCCGCCTCGATCATCAGCTCGGCCAGGGTCGCGTAATCCGTCGCGCTCGCGTCGTCTCCGCGTGCCTCGATGAGCTGCTGCTGCGCGCGGCGCGCGGCCTCCATGCGCCCGAGCGCCGCTTCGCTGCGCACCAGAAATCTCAGCCCCTGCTGATCCTCTGGCCGCGCGGCGACCACCTCGCGCAGGCGCTGCACCAGTTGCAGATGCTCGGCGCTCGTGTCCTCGGGTGCCGCGGTCTCGCCGGGGCCGAAGCGCGCCTCGGCGGCGTCCTGTCCCAGCCGGTCGGCGCGCGCCGCCTCCGACGCGGCGATGCGGGCCCCGAGCGGCATGTCGCCGTAACCGGGCGCGCCGACGACCGCATAGAGCGCAAGCCCCCCGCCTGCGACCAGTGCCATGACGACGAGCGCCCCGACCCGCCCGGCGAGGCGCGGCTGGCCGGCGGTGGCTCCGCCCGCGCGCAGCTGCGCATCGGCAGCGAGAATGCGGCGCGACACCTCCGAGCGTAGCCGCTCGGCCTCGTCCCCGGCGATCACGCCGCGCTTGGCGTCGCGGTCGATCTCGCGCAGCTGGTCGCGGTAGACGCGCAGGTCGTAGGCCGCGGGCGGCTCCGCCCCCGGTCGCCCGCGCAGAGCCGCCAGCGCCAGAAGCAGCCCGGTGCCGACGGCCAGCGCCGCTGCGATGATCCAGAAACTCATGATCGTCATCCTCTCTTGCTCTCATCTAAAGCGCCGCGCGCGCGGAAAAAAGGGGCAATGCCACCGATCGCCGCACGCACACTGTGCCGCGATGTCGCAATGTCGCAATTCGGGGGCGAAGCGACGCCCTCAGTCACCTTTCACGCGCCTGCCCGTCGCATTACCATCGCAACCGTTGTCGCCCCGCGAATCCCCGCAAAAGGACACCCCGCGCATGAAACGCTATTCCGTCTTTGCCGTCGCCCGAGAGGCCCTGCGCGACCACATGGGGTGGGAGCGGGCCTGGGCCTCGCCGGAGCCGAAGAAGAAATACGACGTCATCATCGTCGGCGCGGGCGGGCATGGTCTGGCCACCGCCTATTACCTTGGTAAAAACTTCGGCATCACCAACGTGGCGGTGCTGGAAAAGGGCTGGCTGGGCGGCGGCAACACGGGGCGCAACACCACCATCATCCGCTCCAACTACCTGCAGGATCCGTCGGCGGCGATGTACGAGAAGTCACGCTCGCTCTACGAGACGCTGAGCCAGGACCTCAACTACAACATCATGTACAGCCCCCGCGGCGTGATCATGCTGGCGCAGACCGAGCACGAGGTGCGCGGCTACAAGCGCACGGCGCAGGCCAACGCGCTGCAGGGTGTGACGACCGAGTTCATCACGCCGCAGCGCGTCAAGGAGATCGTGCCGATCATCAATCTCGACGGGCCGCGCTACCCGGTCCTCGGCGGGCTGTGGCAGGCGCGGGCGGGCACCGCGCGGCACGATGCGGTGGCGTGGGGCTTCGCGCGGGCGTGCTCGGCGATGGGCATGGACATCATCCAGAAATGCGAGGTCACGGGGATTTCCCGCGATCAGGGCCGCGTCACCGGTGTCACCACCAATCGCGGCGACATTGCCTGCGACAAGCTGGGGATCGTCGTGGCGGGGCATTCGGGGCACCTTGCCGAGATGGCGGGTTTCCGCCTGCCGATCGAGAGCGTGGCGCTGCAGGCGCTGGTATCCGAGCCGATCAAGCCCTGCATGGATTGCGTCGTCATGGCCAACACCGTGCACGGCTACATGAGCCAGTCCGACAAGGGCGAGATGGTGATCGGGGGCGGCACCGACGGCTACAACAACTACACGCAGAGGGGCAGCTTCCACCATATCGAGGAGACCGTGCGCGCGCTGGTCGAGACCTTCCCGATGGTCGCGCGGCTCAAGATGCTCCGCCAGTGGGGCGGGATCGTGGACGTGACGGGGGATCGCTCGCCGATCCTCAGCAAGACGCCGGTGGAGGGCATCTTCATCAACGCGGGCTGGGGCACGGGCGGCTTCAAGGCCACGCCCGGCTCGGGCTGGGGCTTTGCCGAACTGATGGCCAAGGGGCACTCGCCGCTTTGCGACGAATTCGGCCTCGACCGGTTTTACCAAGGGCGGTTCATTGACGAGTCGGTGGCTGCGGGTGTGGCGCATTGATGAGCGAGGTGGAGTGGGAATATCAAAGGCCATGGCGACCATCCGCAGGTCTGCTTTGGGCGATTGCTTTGGTCTCATGGATCATTGGTGGTTTGGCCGAAAAGACTATTCCAGGCGCTATCTCGGCATCTGGGGGCCTTGCAATTGCTTTCACCACTCCGCTTTTCGGCATCGCCCTATCCAAACAGCAAGCTTTTGAACTCGACCTAAAGCTGACCCAGCTCCAACAAACTCGCGAAGCTGAGTTAGGCAAAGCTGTTGTGGAAGATCTCGCTAGCGAACAAGCGATCGAAGTTCAGAAGAAAATCAAAATTGCGTGCAATAATGCGTCCAAGAACAAACAAGAACTAAGGACACATAAAAGGTTCACGAAGTCGATCGTGTACGCGCAATCCTGGATCGTCGGGTTGTCCTCGGCCTTGTGGTCGCTTGGCGATTGGATTGGGAACTTATTCATTCATTGTGGGAGCCTGAGATGCTGATCCTTACCTGCCCCTGCTGCGGCGTCACCGCCGAGGAGACCGAATTTCACCAGGGCGGCGAGGCGCATCTCACGCGCCACGGCCCCGGCGCGTCCGAGGACGATTTCCACGGCTACCTCTTCGCCAAGGAAAACCCCAAGGGCGTGCATTTCGAGCGCTGGCGGCACAACAATGGCTGCGGCAAGTGGTTCCACGCCGCGCGCGATACCGTGACGCTCGAGGTCTACGGCACCTATCCTGCCCAGACGCTGGAGCCGCCGCAGGAGATCCGAGACGCGATCACCGCCAGGCGCCCCGGCTGGACATGGAGGGAGTTCGCATGACCCTTCATCGTTCCAGAAATACTCACTTCACCACGCCCGCAAGGGGCAAGAGGTCTGGCACATGAGCACACGTCTGGCCAATGGCGGCCGCCTTCTCGATCGCGGCCGCACACAGCAATTCACCTTCAACGGCAAGCGGATGCAGGGCCATCCGGGCGACACGCTCGCCTCGGCGCTGCTGGCGGGCGGGCAGATGCTCGTGGGCCGGTCGTTCAAGTATCACCGCCCGCGCGGCATCGTGGCGAGCGGGGCCGAAGAGCCCAAC
>Ga0209943_1001683_pt1 | contig 12966 bp, 9 predicted proteins | sample SalPonR1_B_D2_MG_FD_185698 | JGI IMG/M metagenome (GOLD analysis project Ga0209943, IMG submission 185698) | Salt pond soil microbial communities from South San Francisco under conditions of wetland restoration - Salt Pond MetaG R1_B_D2_MG... ... | reverse complement strand
CTGCCCGAAATCACCTTCAGCTCAAAACCGACTTCGTCTTTAACCCTTTCGATGAAAACTTCCTTGTTTTCCGCCAACCTTACTGCAGCTGTTGCGATAATGTGAATTTCAACAACCTCGGTAACCGCCGCCAGCCGTTTGAAATACCTCAGGGCCTTTATTGCCCTGTCCATAGGAGCCTTCTTCAGCATTCCATCCTGCTGCAGTCCCTCGCTCAGGCGCACAGTCTCTTTCGCCGAGTCAAAAACGCTGTACCCTCCGTGTTCATTTATCCTCATTATATTCATGTGTATGGAGTTGGATCCCAAATCAACAATCGCCATTTTTTTCATTTTTTAAACATGCTTCCTTTCAAGCTTTTGACAAATTCATCATTGTTTTCATAAAGCAGATTTTTTAGAGTTTCATGGGCACAAATGCTGTGTTTTTTGCTCTTTCTTATTTTTTTGTATTCACCGTCACCCATAAGCTTCCAAGACCTCATATTGTCCTTTATATAAAGATCCAAAATCAAATTGATTCGATTCGCTATTTTTTTGTCCTCTATTGGAAACATGAGCTCGATTCTGCGGTTCAAATTTCGCGTCATCCAATCTGCGGATGAAAGATACGTTTTTGGATGGTGGTTGTTGTAAAAATAATAAATTCTGGAATGCTCGAGGAATTCGCCAATTATGCTTTTTACGCTTATATTTTCACTCATGCCGGCAACACCCGGAACAAGAGTGCATATTCCTCTTACTATCAATTTTATTTCGACCCCGGCGCTTGATGCTTGGTAAAGCTTATCTACAATGCCCCTGTCCACAAGAGAATTCATTTTTGCAATTATAAACCCCTTGTTGCCGTCTTTGACATGCTTGATTTCCCTGTCGATCAATTTGTAGAAATCTTCCCTCAATGTATATGGAGAAACACTTAGGTGCTGGGTTGTCATTTTGTTGCTGAAGCCCGACACCATGTTGAAAAAAATCGTAGCGTCTGTTCCTATGTCCTCCCGGCACGTAAGATAATGCATGTCTGTATAAAGTTTCGCTGTAACGTCGTTGTAATTCCCTGTGCCAAGATGGACATATCTCTTGATTCTCTTCGCCTCTCTGCGGACTACAAGCGTGATTTTGGAGTGTGTCTTCAGTCCGTATATGCCATAAATGACATGCACTCCTTTCTTTTCAAGTCTCTTGGCCCAGTTTATATTGTTTTCTTCATCGAAACGCGCCATAAGCTCCACAAGCGCTGTAACCTGCTTGCCGCTGCCTGCGGCATCCTCGAGAGCCTTTATTATTTCAGAATCACCGCTTACTCTGTAGAGAGTCTGCTTTATCGCCAAAACCGAAGGGTCCATGCTCGCTTTCTTAATGAAGTCAACCACAAAATCAAAGCTGTCATACGGATTATGTATGAAAACATCCCCATCCCGAATTGTTTTGAAGACATTTTTACTGTTCATGAAAGGCAGCGTCCTTGGGATATAGGCTTTGCTCTTTAAACCTTTCATCCTTTTTGGAGGCTTGAATGAAAACCAACCTGCAGGATTAAGCATTCCGCATATTCTGTATACCTGGTTGCTCCCTATTTCAAAAGCTTTCTCGAGTTCAGATTCAATCCATTCATCTGTTCCCTCTTCGATTTCAAGACGGATTGCATCCCCCCACCGCCTCTTTTTTACAGCTTTTTCTATGACCATGAGCAAGTCGTCGGCGTCATCCTCCATAAGGTTCAAATCGGCATCTCTGGTAACTCTGAAAATGCTGCTGCCCAAAACTTTTTGCCCTATGTAAAGATCGTCCATGAACTGGACTATCACATCCTCAAGCAAAACATATGTGGGCTCTTTGGCGCTCTCTAGCCTTATGAAGCGGTCCAGCACATCGGGCACTTCCACTATTGCCAGCTTTAGGTTTTCGTCTATCGACAATTTGGAAACAATGTTGAGGCTCTTGTTTGACACAAACGGAAAAGGGCGGCCAAAGTCAACCGCCATGGGAGTCAATACAGGAAAAACACTGCTGTTGAAATATTCCTTGAGCTCTTCGATTGTCTCTCCATTGAAATCTTCTCTCCTTAATATCCTTATTCCCTTTTTCTCAAGCTCATTGACGCATTCTTCCATCAGCTTATTCTGTCTTTTCAGCAGTATGGACACATTTCCGCTTATTTTGTCGAATAATTCATCGGGAAAGTATCCCGAATCGTCCTCGATCGAATACCCTGCAATTATCTGCTCCTTGATCGATGCCACCCTCACCATGAAAAATTCATCGAGGTTTGATGCAAAAATAGATATGAATTTTAATCTGTCCAATATGGGCATAGAAGAATCAGACGCCTGCTCCAATACCCTTTCATTGAATTTGAGCCAGCTCAGCTCTCTGTTAAAGTATCTATTCATCATATTCCGCCTCAATCAGTTCGGGAACAAGCCCGAATGTATTTATGAATTCCTTTGTGCGGTTTTCCAAATTCCATTCTTCAAGCGTCGCATCCATTGTTTTGCTCACAATTATTCTCAATTTGTCATCGGTAATCAGGATTTTTTCAATCCTTATCTTCTGCTTCTTACTTTTGTCGAGCGCGTCTGCTATTGAAAGAATTGAAGACAGTTTCAATATCCTGTTCTGGTCGAATCGGCTTAGCCTTTCAATGCTAGCGCGTGACAAATGCCTGTCTGTGAGCATCCTGCACATATATGCCACAAGCATCATCTCGTGATAATTCGTGCCCATTATGCTAAGGTTCCTAATTTTGTGGAATGACGCCGCCAGATAATTTTTCGCCCTTGTGAATTTTCCTATTTCATGCAGAATTGCCGCAAGACGCATGAGCAATTCGTCCCGTTCGTCGAAAGTGAAATGCTTCTTCAGTTCGTTCATTATCTTGATTCCATTTTTTTCAACCTCCCGGCAATGCCTGCTGCAGCTCTTGTACCTTGCGCTCGAGCTTCTTGCAAGAGAGATTACATCATTGTTAAAAACTTTATACCTGCCGAGCGAATAGTCTTTTTCAACCATCTCGGCAATCATTCCATCCCTGAGATTGATTTGCGGGAAAGTCATGCTGCTTGTGTCCACAAGCTTCAGAAACACATGGTAAACCAATATGCATGAAACAAATTCATACCAGTCCATTCCATATCCCTCTATTTCTTTTCTGAAACGCAAATGGTCTGAAATCACTTTTCGGTGAACGTTTTCAAAATCCAGCCTTTTTATTGTTTCCCGACCGCCGAAAAGGCTGTCTCTCAACATCGTAGTTTCCCCTCCGAGCATAAGAAAATTCCGGATTTTGCGTTTCTCTATATGCCGCCACATGTGCCCCGTTCTCGATTCAATCAATTCGGCAATCACTTTGGGATAGTTTACCCTTCTATCCTCGATTTCCTGCATTATGTTTTTTAAAACCAAAGTTCCAAGAGTAAATTCCTCATTGAATACCAGCTTGTTCCTTATGTAGATGCTCACATCGCAGCTTCCTGAATTCAGCTCAACCAAAATGGAACTATCGCGTATATTTCTGTAGTCCACCATATTGTCCCTCATTGATTTATATGTAAGAAATTTTTCCATTGTGTCTTCAATTATTTCAATCTTTATTCCTGATCTCATCATTACGATCTCTATGACATTAAGATTGTTTTCAGCTGTTCTCATAGCCCCTGTGGCAAACGCGCAATACATGTCCACTTTGTATGAATCCATTATATCCCTGAATTTGGTCATTATTTCCACCATTTCCTTGACTGTCTCATGTTCTATATTGCCTTTAGAAAAAACATCATCCCCAATGCCAACGTCTTTTGCAATATCGTCAAGAATATTTATTCCACTTTCTGAATACTCGATTATTTTAAGCTTCAGGGTGTTAGACCCCACATCTATTGCCGCATAAATTGTATTCAACGTCCGCCCTCCTATTCATATATATATTATTACAAAACACAACTTGTTATTGATGGTTTTCAATATTTAACAAAAATTTTACTTTGAAAAATTCCTAAATCGGAGTTTCAGCTCAAATAATCCCTTTTCTGTTTTTAAATTCGCCTTCTCTTCCCTTTTTCGAAAATACCTATCTATTCTTTTCATTTCCTTATCGCTTAATTTACCATTTCCTATATACCTTTCATCATTGACAAGACGTTTGTTTACGTCGACGTCGTGGAGCTTTCCTATTTCTCCGTGCATTAGATTGACCAGTTTGCAACATTGTTCATCCATTTCAAAAAGCCCAAGCTCCACAAGATATTTTGCGGCCTTTCCCCTTATTCTCATCCGATGCAGCGAGTCGACATCGTCCAAATCCGCGGAACGAACTGAATCCGCGTAACGCTTCATAACGTCTGCCGCCCCGACAATTGACAAATATTCGTCATTGATAACATCAAACATCTTTCTCTTGATTTCACTTATTCCCTTAAGCTTCTGAAGCGAAGCGATATTTTCTGTGAGTTCTGCAATCATACGGTCATGTATGCATTCAAGCCTTTCCTCAAACCACTTGATTTTTCCTGCCCTTATTACATGCCGCCTTAAAACATGGCATTCCCTCAAGTCGGTGTATTTTTTAAAAAGCTCTTTCAAGTCGTCTTCAAAAGACTTTATTTCTCTGCTTTTCATGGTTTTGAGAATAGCTCTTATGTTTCGTATGCAGACTCTTGTTTCATGCACCATCTCCGAATCGGCTCCGCCGGATGCCGTTTTATTTAGCAATCTTTCCAAATCACACCATTTTTCTTTCAGCTTTTCAACCGGATCACTTCCGTCGCATGGATTCAGGCGGCATCCCCCTTTTTCAGCCAGTCGGCATCTCAATTTTTCAAAATCGTCAATGTCCCCGTCGAATTCAGTCTTGTGGGAGAGGCAGTCCGCATCTTTTATCAGTTCTGAATACTCATCGTCTATTCCGTCTTTTTTCCTATGGTTTCCAACAGCTCCGACCACGATTTCGATTGTTTTTTCATCGACATTCATTTTTTTTAGAATTTTTTTCGCTTCCTTCTTTCCTTCCTTCGCATGCTTTTTGCCCCTGTACCCGTACTTTATTCTGGCAATGTCATGAAGCCAAGCTATGAGTTTGGCCGCAACCATGTCAAGATTCCTGATTTTCGCCAAATGCATTATGTTTCTCTCAACATCCTTGAAGTGCATCTTTTCAAATTCGTTTGCCGAAGCCAATTCTTCGACTGAGATCCTCAGTTCTTCAAGTTTTTGCATGTCCATATTTCATCACCCTTCCGCACAAGATATTTATACCCATATGAAAGAAAGTGGAAACGAACAGCTACCGCCTCCGCTTCCACTTGTCATTGCAAATATTCACATTTGATTAGATGCGGGATGTCGGAGCAAATTGAAAACCTCTCAGGACCCGGCAAATGTTTCCAGAAAGTTGTACGTTTCGCCCGGTTCCGTCCTTTTTTTACCCGAATCTCATTATTTCAATCCCATGTCCTTCGAATATTTTTTCTATTTCAGCAATTTTTTCTTTTGAGGGTCTCTTAAGTGAATCATTGATTTTTTTCCCAAGCAAGGTATATTTGTCTTTACCGAGCTTATGGTAGGGCAAAAGCTCAACGCCCTTAACAGAAAGGCTGTCTCTTATAAATTCGGCTGTGCTTATTATGTTTTTTTCGGTGTCGTTGAGGCCCGACACAAGCGGTATCCTGACAACAATGTTTTTTCCCAGAATGGAAAGTCTTTTGAGATTTCCAAGAACAGTTTCATTTCCTGCACCTGTCCACCGCTCATGTTCCTTGGCATCCATATGTTTTATATCGGCAAAGAACATGTCGGTTTTTTCAAGCACGGTTTTGGTTTGCTCCCAATCGAAATGCATTGAGGTTTCTATCGCTGTGTCTATACCAAGAGAAACGCACTCATCGATCATGCTTTCAAGAAAATCTTTTTGCATGGTCGGCTCTCCCCCGGAAAAAGTCACACCTCCTCCTGAATACCTGAAAAATATTGAGTCCTTTTCGATTATATGCATTACCGCATCCGTCGTCATCACTCGACCCGAAATCGAAAGAGCTTTTGATTCGCATTTTTTGGCGCAGAGCCCGCAAGCAGTGCAAAGGTTTCTGTCGACAACTATTCCACCGGGCGAAAGCTTTAGTGCGTTTTCAGGGCAGGTTTCCGCGCAGTCACCACACATCCTGCAGGCCTTCCTATTGTATGTCAATTCCGGATTCATTGAATGTGTTTCGGGATTGTGGCACCATGCGCATCTGAGGGGACATCCCTTAAGGAAAACCGTCGTCCGTATTCCATCGCCGTCGTTCAAAGACCATCGCTGTATTTCGGTTACGATGCCATTAGAATCCTTCATAGGTAGTCCTTTCGATTATTGCGTCCTGCATTTCCCGTGAAAGATTCACGAACTGGGTGCTGTATCCCGCAACCCTGACCAGAAGGTCCTTGTGCATTTCGGGGTGGATCTGAGCTTCCTTGAGCTTCTCGACATCTATTACATTGAACTGCACATGAAAGGCTCCCAAAGAAAAATATCCTCGAATCAGCGATGCCAGATTCGCAAGGCCTCGCTTGTCCTTGACCATGTCCGGGGCCAACTTGATATTCAGCAGGGTTCCTCCCGAATGGACATCGTGATTTATCTTCGCCGCCGAACGCATGGCAGCCGTCGGACTCGTGACATCCGTTCCCGCATGCGGAGAAACACCTTCCGTTAGCGGCGAGCCCGATTTTCTGCCCTCGGGAGTTGCACCAATCACGCTTCCGGTTGGGACATAATTTGATATCCCCATAAAAGCCGAATTGAATGCCGATCCAAAGAAATCTTTATATTTCTTTATTTCACTGTTGTAAAAGTCCGTGATCTCAATTGCCAAATCATCTACAACATCGTCGTCATTTCCATACTTGGGGCAATCAATCGCCTGCCCTCTCAAATCTTCTCTGTCTTCCCAATCCGAATCAAGAACTTCATTTAATTCCTTCAAAGTTGCAATCTTCTTTTCGAAAACCATTTCTCTTATTGCCGCAAGCCCATTTGCCGCGTCTGCGACTCCAATTCCGGTCAGTACAGGACCCACATTGTAAAAAGCCCCTCCCTTGCTGAGGTCCACGCCCTTGTCCATGCATCCATCAACCAAAAGTGATATGAATGGCCTCGGAACCGATTCGGCGTGTATCCTCTGGGCTGTCACGGTAGATACTACCGAATGCCTTACCAGGTTGGCAAGCTGCCTGAAATATTCGGTTTTGACCGAATCGAAGCAATCCATGGGCTTTTCAGGTTGCAAACCCATTTTTTCACCAGTTATTCTGCTTTTACCTTCATTCATTGCATATTCAAGAGGCGCCGCCAGGTTTATATTCACAGCCGCCGTCCATTCCCCTATTTTTCTGAAATGAGGAACAACGCAACCACAATTGCTCCAGTCCCGCGCATCCTCGGGAGAAAGTCCTGCGGCCATAAGCATTTCGGAACCAACCCTGTCATTGTGAACAGCTGGAAATCCGGTTCCTTCTTTTATCAAGTCGCATACGGCCATCAAAAATTTCTGCGGAGAATCTGGGTGAATCCTTACGCTCAAGCCCGGCTGATGGGTTTTTATTTCTTTAGTCGCCTTTAGGCAAAGATAGGAAACCCCGTTTGTTTCGTCCCTTCCGTTCCTTTTCCGGCCTCCTATGGTAAGATTCTGAAAAGCGTTGTAGCCTGCATAATACTGGGCGGTATTCTTGGATATTGCCCATACCCATTCAGAAAGCTTGAGCCATAGGGATTCTATAAGTTCAAGTACTTCATCCTCAGTTATTCTTTTTTCCGCTATGTCTTTTTCATAATATGGATTCATGTATTGATCGAAACGCCCCAAATTCAACGCCAGCGAGTTCTCTGACAAAATTTCTCCGAGCTGTACAAACCAAACCGTCTGAATGGCCTCCGCAAATGTTCCAGGCGGATTTTCCGGAACATTTCTGCAGATTTCCGCTATATTCAAAAGCTCTTTTCTTCGTTTTTCATCATTTTCCATTTCCGCCAATGACTCCGCCTTGTCCGCATATCGATTAGCCAGGGTTATGATTGCTCCGGCTGAAATTGCTGCAGCTTCATAAAACTCCATCTTTTCCTGGCTCTCCGAGTCAAGAGGGGACAGATTCGATAATTTTTCTATTGCTTCCTCTTTTATAGCCCCGAAACCTTTTAGAAACAATATGTCTTGATAGTCCGGAGTTATTTCTCCTACTGCACTTCTCCATTTGTTGTCATTGTCGATTATTCCTGTATCCACTGCCAGCTTTGCAGTTTCTTTGGGTAGGCGGGCCAAAAATGTTTCCTCGAGAGAATGGCCTTTCCAATATGGAAATATATCATCCCTCAATATCCGTTTTTCTTCATCTCCAATCGAATAAGGATCCTGTTTTCTGCTTAAGAATGAATCCATTTCGTCATCCACCCATTTCCATGAAAATTCAGGGCAGATAAATCCAGAACGCTTGAAACGTCCCGGCGTCCCGACGATAAGCTCGTCAGGAAAAATTTCTACCGGCAAGGTTCTGCATACTTCTTCAAATGCCAAAGCTCTCCTTATTATAAGAGCCTTTCCTTCGGTTTTCTTGTGAGACCTTGTAAACGCCTTTGCCCTTTCCACACAGATTCCGGGCTTTGTGTCAACGTACAGACTTTTCTGTCTTTCCATTCTTTTGGTCAACATGTTATCCCTCCTTATCTTCTTTTCAAATACTCTGTAAGATGTTCGCTTGCAAGACCCAAATGGGCCTTCAAAATATCGCTTGCAAGTTTCCCGTTTTTATTTTTGCATGCCTCCAAAATCAATCTGTGTTCGCTTTGAGATGTCAAATGGTATTTCATATCGACAAGATAAAGCATCATGTACCTTTCCACGTTTGCATGGAGAGGGGCTATCATCTGAATTAATTTTTTTCTATTTGATGCCTCATAGATTATTGAATGGAACTTCCAATTAAGTCGGCTCAATGCCTTTCCATCGGTTTCATTGTCCATGCCGTCAAGTATGGCTTCCGCTTTTTCTATATCTTCACCGGAAATGTTCTGGGCTGCGATTTCTATTGCACCGCTTTCAAGCATAGTCCTGATTTCAAAAATTTCCTTCACCTCGTCAACCGAAAGGTTTGATACAAAAGCCCCCTTGTTCATTTTGAATTCGACAAGCCCTTGCACTCCAAGAGTCCTCAGCGCTTCGCGGACAGGTATTAGGCTGGTCTCAAACATTGAGGCTATTTCCTCCTGCTTGAGGGCCTGTCCTTCCTTGAATTTTCCTGTCAATATGGCTTCCTTCAATTCTTCAGCAATCATGTCCGGTATGCTTTTTCTATTTGCCACTGTATTTGATATCAATCTGCACGCCCCCTTTTTTCAAGGATACCACGCCAAAAGAAAATTTAATACTATATTTTATATTGTATACATTATACTTTAATGAAAAACCCCTCAAAAAGAAGGGCTTTTCATACATCTATAGTCCCGTAGGCAATTCCACCCAAAATTCCACGCCATCGTACCTGTTGTATGCTCCGCAGCCACCGCCGTGAAGGTCGGATATGGCTTTTACTATAGCCAATCCAAGTCCAGTCCCAACTGCAGGGTCCAAACCATTGTTTCTGACCTTGTAGAAGCTGGTCCATATATTTTCCAGTTCCTCTTCCTCTATCGGGCATCCGGTGTTGAAAACCGAAAGACGTGTTTTGCCGTCTTTTTGCTCCAATGAAACAGTCACTTTTCCTCCTTCTGCCGTGTGCCTCAATGCGTTTTCAAGATAGTTTACGAATATTTGTTCAATCCTCAAGGCATCTCCATTCAGGAAGCAAGCGTTCGGTAAAATCCTTTCAAGAGCGATATTTTTGTCGTTGAAGAGCTTTTTATGTCTGACAAGGATTTCTTTTATTAGCACAGTCAAATCGAAGGTTCTTTTATTTATTGAAAATGTGCCCGCCTCGTATGCCGAAAGGTCAAGCAAATCCTTTATAAGGGAAGCCATCTTGTCCGACTCGTCGGAAATTATTTCCGCATACTCTTCCATTGCCTCTGGACTTTTGGCTATATTGTGGCGAAGTCCATCGGCATATGCCTGAATCATGCTTATGGGATTCTTCAGTTCGTGGGACACGCTGGAGACAAACCTCCTCCGCATCTTCTCGAGCCTTCTCTCCCGCTCGATGTCCTCTGTAAGCTTGGCGTTGGCATCCCTCAGCCCATTCAGGGCTCCGTCAAGCTCATCGGATATGTGATTTATGCTTCCTGCCAGATCCCCCAATTCGTCGTCACCCTTATAATCGACTTTTTCATTGAAATCCTGCTTTGCTATGGCTTTTGCCGTTTTTGTCATCTTGACCACCGGCTTGGTTATTCTTCCCGAAACAATGAAAATTGCCGCGGAACCAAGAATCAACGTCAACAGTCCGGAAATCATTATGAAGCGGCGCGCGATCATAGTGTTTTGGTCAATGAGAGCAAGAGGCTTTTCTATTACGATATAGCTGCCCTTTTCAATTTTGCCTATGAAATATATGGATTTGCGGGGAGATTCAAGGTTTCGGGACTCGACAAATATAGTGTCCTTATCGGCTATTCCCTCAAGGCCCCTTATGTGGCTTGCTATTAAAGGTATAATCTTGAACTGCTTGTTTGACCGCTTTTCGAAGGATGATGTGCCTTTTATGCTTCCGTCTTCTATTACAGTTATTGTGACGCCATTGTCCCTGGAAAGGTCCATTATGGCATTTTCAAGGTTAAGTCCCTCTTCTATCTGCATTCTATACTCTTCATAAACTCCAACCATTCTGTTCTTTGTGTTGCTTACATAGATGTCGTCAAGGTAAAAATTGTTCACCATTAGGAAAGCGGCTTGAAAGGCTACAATAAGAAGCACGAAGGTTATGAATATCTTAAAGCGTATGGATTTCTTCATTTTGCCACCTCTAACTTGTATCCTATGCCGCGAACAGTTTTTATGCATTTTCCGGCTTTGCCGATTTTGGCCCTTAGATTCTTTATATGCGTGTCGACAGTTCTCGGATCGCCGTAAAAATCGTATCCCCACACGGCATCGAGTATCGTGTCCCTCTCAATGGCGATGTTCCTGTTGTCCATAAGATATATGAGAAGATCGAATTCTTTGGGGCTTAAATCGATTTCTTTTTTGCCTAATCTCGCAGAATGCATTTCGGGATATACAGTTAAATCAAAAACTTTATACTTGGCCTCTTGATTTTTACCTGCCCGCCTGAGCGCCGATCTTACCCTTGCCATAAAACGCTCATATCCGAAAGGCTTTGGTATATAGTCGTCGGCTCCCAAATCAAGCCCTTTTATTTCATCATGGCTTTCACCAAGCGCGGTCAGAAAGATTACAGGAATATCCGATTCTTCGCGAATCTCTTTACATACTTCCCATCCGTTTTTCTCAGGCATCATTACATCGAGTATTACCAGATCTATATCATCATTCATGTAAAAGGCTTCAACAGCTTTTCTTCCATTTTCCGCCCTTAAAACCTCATAACCTGCATTCTCGAGATAGTCCCCGATTATTTTCCTTATTCGCATTTCATCGTCCGCAACTAGTATTTTAATTGCCATGGCTCCTCCAGCTTGCTATTTGTCTTTATTCATATATTCTTTAAAAAAAGCATAATCCCTTCAAGCTGAAGGGATTATGCCTTTTGCTGTTTACTTTAAAGTTCCTCTGCATCCATCAGTGGAGTGAATCTTTCAGAAGTTCTGCTTTCGAAAGGCCTTCCGTTTTTTTCACCTCTGTCCATATTGGGGTTGAAGCCCTTTCTTCCATCCCTGAAATCCCTTCGACCATTTTTTGGCATAAGGTCCCTTATTGCATCGGCTTGATCATCTGATATCAATCCCTCATCAACCATTTCTTCAAAGGGTCCCTGGAAATCCTCTCTGTGCTCTTGCATGTATTCCCTTCGCTCCGCCATATTCATCTCGGAAAATTCTTCCCGCAACTCTTCTCTTTCTTCTTTGCAGCCCTCCATGAATTCGAGAACTTCGTCCATTTCATCCTCTGTGAGAATTTCCTCATCGGTTATGCTTTGGATAAAAGCTTCTCTTCTTTCATTCCTCAGGACTTCAATTCCGGCCAGTATTTCCTCTTTGGTCTCTTCTTCTATGACACCCTCGTCAACAAGAAATTCCAAAGGATCTTGTCCCTCTTCGGGATGCACGCGTTCTTCCAGTGAAAGCTCTCTCTGCTCCTCAATGAAACTTTCTATGGCTTTTGCATTATTTTCATTAATTGTACCATTCTCCACCATTTCATCAAGCAGTCTGTCACCAAGCGCAAGCCTTACCCCGGGAGATTTTATGGCTCCCCTTTCAGTTCCCATCCTGCCTCTCTTTTCGGTTGCTTGCCTGTAATACCCCTTCTGGTTTTCGCTTGCATCTGTTTCAGTTGTTTCTGTCGCAAAAGCCGTCACTCCCATAGCAAGCAACATTGATGCCGCCAATACCACGCTTATAACCTTCTTGTTTGCCTTGTTTTTCATTTCAATTCCCCTTTCGTTATTTTATGTATCTCTTTTGTCTAAATACATATTACCCGGGGAATGTGACGGTTTTGTGATGGAAAATTCAAAAGTTGATTTTAGTTGAAATCGATAGCCTTCGCAGAGCATTTTCCCATCACGGTTCTCAGCCTGAAAATATCATCATCCTCAAGAGTGCCATTGATCCATCGGGCTTTCCCCTCCGCCATCTCAAAGTCGTCGGGGCTGAGGTTCGCGCATAAACCGCATCCCAAGCAGTAGGACCTGTTGACGGCAACACCAGTAATATGTTCCGGACCAACTGTTCCGAATCCCGGAATATCCTTTTCTTTTACAACAGAGGCAACTATAAGCGACATGGCAATGATGCTTATAACCGTAAGTATCCATCTTATGGCCATGAATTGCATTCCTAAAAATTTCGACTCGTTTGCCAGCATGGGAACCTTTATTACTGCCC
>Ga0209943_1001677_pt1 | contig 12986 bp, 8 predicted proteins | sample SalPonR1_B_D2_MG_FD_185698 | JGI IMG/M metagenome (GOLD analysis project Ga0209943, IMG submission 185698) | Salt pond soil microbial communities from South San Francisco under conditions of wetland restoration - Salt Pond MetaG R1_B_D2_MG... ... | reverse complement strand
TTTTCTTTGTAACTTTTAATCTAATAGGAGCAATGCCTTTACATATTTTAAAACAGTACAGCAGACATTCTTGTCTGCTGAAATGAAGCATTCCTGTCTGCCGGACAACTCAGCGCACAAGAATGTGTACTGTACTTTTTGTACAACTACCGGCTGGAAGCTGGCGATCCTTATTGTAATACCGGCTGGAAGCCGGTGATCCAGATTCTACTGCTAAAGCCTATCGATGCAGAAGGATCACCGGCATCCCTGCCGGTTTTTGTTACTATAATTTTCACCATTGGATTATACATCACTTAGTAAAAAAATATTAGCTTTATGTAAAAAAATGCCCAAACATAAAATTCCTGAAGAATATAGACGTAAGTTACCTCATATCCAACCTCAAAACGCTGTTTTCTTTGTAACTTTTAATCTAATAGGAGCAATGCCTTTACATATTTTAAAACAGTACAGCAGACATTCTTGTCTGCTGAAATGAAGCATTCCTGTCTGCCGGACAACTCAGCGCACAAGAATGTGCACTGTACTTTTTGTACAACTACCGGCTGGAAGCTGGCGATCCTTATTGTAATACCGGCTGGAAGCCGGTGATCCATTTTTGCTGCTAAAGCCTATCGATGCAGAAGGATTACCGGCATCCCTGCCGGTATTTTCAATTATATAGACAGAACCATTATTTTTAATCTCTTGTCGTTTTACATTTAATAAATGTTTTGAAATAGATTCTTATATTCCGTAACTACCGGCTGGAAGCCGGCGATCCATTAAATAAATCATCCAATTTATTAAACATTATATAAGTAAAATACGTATTTTAGTAAACATAATCTTTAAAAGTAAATCATTATGAAGAAACTGTTAATAGCAATAATTATAGTAGCATTACTTATTTCTGCCTTTTTTGTTATTAAACCCATTATCGTAAAAAATAATTACCAACAAGGGCTTACTTATAGCGACTCATTGAGCTATGAAAAAGCGCTAGAACATTTCAACACATCCATTCATTGGGATAAAAAAAATATACCTGCCTTAATAGCCCGTGCAAGTGTGTATTATCAGTTAGAAAATGAAGAAGCTGCGATTAGTGATTATAATAAAGTACTGGCTTTGGATTCAACAAATTTTAGTGCCTGGTTTGGACGCGGGCTGGTATATCTGAAAAATGAAGATTACCAAAAGACTTTACATGATTTTAAAAAAGCCGAATCTGTGGATACAACAACCGACCTGCTTTATTTTTTAGGTTATACAAAATCAAATCTTACGAATTACCAGGCAGCATTAGAGGATTTAAACCAGGTAATCGAGAAAGATTCTTTATACGCTGAAGCATATCACCAGCGAGGAATAGTATGGGCCAATTTAGATAACCTGGAAGCCTCGGTACAAGATTTTAATAAAGCACTCGAATTAGATAAAGATAACCTGGATGCTTATCAGCGTAGAGTAAAATACAGGGTAGGTAAAAAAGACTATAGCGGAGCCATTGCCGATTATGATGCCATCATTGAGTTAGATCAAAATAACCAGGATGCTTACTATCAACGAGGTTATTTTAAATTGCAGATTCAGGATTATCACGGAGCTTTAGCCGATTTTAACCGGGCTATTGAAATTAACCCAGAGGATGCCCGATCGTATCAAAAAAGGGGGAATGCGAAAGCCGGATTGGGAGATTACCAAAATGCATTAGTTGATTTTAATAAAGCCATTGAATTGGATAATGCTAATGCTGAGAATTACCACCGAAAAGGGCTGGTTTATATGCATCTTTCGCAACCCGAAAAGGCTATTGAAGCACTAACGGAGGCTATTAATGTAAAAAAAGATTATTCCGATTCATATTATCTTCGGGGAGTAGCTAAAGCCATGCAACAAAAATATGAGGCATCGATTAAGGATTTTGATCGGGCTGTTCAATACAACAAGAATCATGCTCAGGCTTATTTGGGACGTGCGGTTTCTTTAGGAATCCTGAAAAAGCATAAAGAGGCCATTGCCGATTATGATCAATATATTCAAATGGAGACTGATGACGGAGCGGCCTACTTAAATCGGGGGAAATCTAAAATTAACCTGAATAATTATACCGATGGATGTAATGACTTTCAAAAAGCGTTGGAGCTTGGGGTAGAAGAAGCTCAGGAGATGTTAAATATGTATTGTAAATCGTATTCCAAATAGTGCAAAATAATGATGAAGAAAAAAATAATATTATTTTTTGTTTTTTGTTTTATCTTTTCGATTCACATAAGTTTCGCACAGTCGAATTATACTATCGATAGTATTGAAAAAAATATCGATAAATATTTACAATACTTCTCCGGTAATAATCCGGGAGCTGTGGTTGCCGTAATGAAAAAAGGAGATCTGGTATTCAATAAAGCGTATGGGCTATCCAATGTTGAGCAAGATAAGATTTTAAAAAATAAGGAAGCATTTAATCTGGCTAATTTGTCAAAAATGTTTACAGCCATGGCTATTTTTCAACTAGCTGAAAAAAATAAGCTAAGGTTGGAACAGCCCATAACAGAAATATTTCCGGATTTCCCACCCTATGGGCAAAAAATAAAGATAAAACATCTTATTCACCATACCTCGGGATTACCTGAATTTGAACCGGGGGAAATAAAAACAAACCAGGCGGTATTGGATTTTCTAAAAATTCAAAAAGAAACAAAATATGTTCCCGGAGAAGAATGGGGATACTCAAATGCCGATTATCCATTGCTCGTTCGGATTATTGAGGAAGTTTCAGGGAAATCATACAAAGAATATATGACCAAACGGATTTTTAAAAAGATAAAAACCGATCAGGTATTTTTTGTTGAAGATTTGGATGAATATACTAATATTGCTGCCGGACACTTTAAGGAAGATGATCAATATATGGTTACCAATGAGCAAAATATGATTTATGGAGAGCATGGAATCTACATGACCTCCGAAGATTTTGCCCAATGGGATAAAGCATTATATACCGATCGGCTTTTAGATTGTAATCATCTTACGGACTTTTTTAGCCGTGGCAAATTAAATAATGGCGAATATATTTCAAGTTATTACGGAAATGGTTTGGTTATTATGAAACGCAATGATGAAAGGTATTGGTGGCATGGTGGTTCAGGGAATGGATATACAAATATGTATTTGCATTTGCCCAATCATGATTTGACCGTATTAATTCTTTCAAACCGTCAGGATGGGTATGATTTTTTGAAAATGGCGATTTATATTGCCAAAGAATTTGAAAAAGGAATTAAGCTGTAATTTTTTGAATTGAACATATCCGGGAAATGAGTATCAAGGATTAAGTTTAAAGTATTAGGATATTAGAATAAAAAATTTACTTTCCCATTTACAAATCCCTTCGCACCTTTACTACTTAGCGGTAAAAGACATAAAACAAAAGATAAAAGTATTCGAAAAATAGCGTATATTTTTTACGAATTCATCATTGGTGTTAAAAAGTTAGAATAAAGGTAGTGCCTTCATCTGGTTTTGAGTTGGCTGCAATAGACCCTCCATGCAACCGCATAATTTGTTTCGAAAGACTTAAGCCAATACCCGAACCTTTTGGTTTGGTAGTAAAGAAAGGAATAAATATTTTATCAAGCACCTCTTTTAAAATTCCCTGTCCGTTATCGATAACCTGAATAATAACCCGGTTTCGTTTATTTAAGAAACCTCGAACAATAATCTTTCCATTTTCCCGGTTTTCCATGGCATGGATTGCATTCTTAATAAGGTTAATCAATACTTGCTCAATAAGTTTTGTATCTGCATAAAATTCCAGCGACTCTGGCTCTACGGTCATTTCCAGCTCTATTGGTTTTTCTCCAATTTCGTCAAGCATAAGCGGTTTTATATCATCAAAAAGCTCTTTAACACCCGCAATTCTGAAATTAGGCTTAGGAATTTTTGTTAAGTTGCGGTACGTATTTACAAAATGCAATAACCCGTTACTTCGTTTGTTGATGGTTTTTATGGCCATGTGTACTTCCTCTATGGTTTCCATATCCGGAATGGATTTGTTTTTTTCGGCATCTTTAAACATTAAATCCAGGGTAGAAGTGATGGATGATATGGGAGTAATTGAATTCATGATCTCGTGGGTTAACACACGGATTAATTTTTGCCAGCTTTCAGTCTCTTGATCTTCCAGTACACTTTGTATGTTTTTAATGGTAACCAGCAGGATCCTTTTATGGTGTATTTTAAATTCGGTTCCCGAAATGCTTAGCTGTAGTATATCATCTTCTTCTTGTACTTTTACCAGACAGTTTTTACCAGGCTCGAAATTTAATAGTGTTTTTACCAGTTCAGGACTAATAGTTGTTAAATCATTAATATTTTTGATGGTAGTAATCTGAAACAGTTTTTTAAACGCATTATTTACCATATCAACTTTCCCATCGCGCTGGTAGGTAATAATACTTACGTCAATATTTTTAACCAATGACTGTAGGTATTGATATTGTTCTTCTTTTTCTGATCGTACTTTCTGAAAATCATGAATAACATCATTAAAAGCTTTGTTAAGCTCATCGAATGATGAACCAAGCCCTTCGATCTTGAATGAGCGTGTAAATTCTGAAAAACGTATAGATTCTAAAAATCCGGCAAGGTCGCGGTTCGTTTTATCAATATATTTAAATAATAGATAGATTTGGAAAATAATAATCAATCCCACTAAAAAAGGAGTAATAAAATATTCGAGGGTGATCGTATAGAAAAAAAGAAATATTGTTGCTGTTAACAACAATATTCTGAAAATAGTTACAAATCTAAAATTCCTAAATACCATATTTTTCCATTCTTCGATACAATGATGTTCGCGTTAATCCGAGCATGTTGGCAGCTTGAGATACATTACCTTGATTTTGTTTCAGCACTTTTTCAATTACTGTTTTTTCTATGTCGTCGAGATTATATGTGTCAAGTTCAAGCTCTCCAACTTTATCTTTTCTGGATGAAAAGATAAAATCATCAGGTTGTAATGTGTCCGAATCACTCATGATAATAGCTCTTTCGATGGCGTGTTGAAGTTCACGAACATTGCCTGGCCACTGGTATTTCGATAATTTCTGCATGGCTTCGGCGTTAATACCTTTAATTTTTTTACGATATTTTTTAGAATATACTCCGATGAAGTGTTTGGCTAATAATGGAATATCTGTAACTCTTTCTCTTAAAGGCGGGAGATGTATTTCAACGGTATTGATACGATACAAAAGATCTTGCCTGAAGTTTTCATCATCAACCATTTGGTGAATATCGTTGTTTGTGGCGCAAATAAGCCGTACATCTATTGGTTTTGATTTTGTAGCTCCTACGCGTGTTATTTCGCGGCGTTCTAATACCGTAAGCAATTTAGCCTGCATGGGTAATGACAGGTTCCCAATTTCATCTAAAAATAAGGTACCCCCTGAGGCAATTTCAAATCGTCCGGATTTATCTTTTTTTGCATCGGTAAATGCGCCTTTTACATAGCCAAACAGTTCACTTTCAAAAAGGGTTTCAGCTATTGAGCCCAAATCTACATTGATAAATACTTCATCTTTGCGAATTGAATTGCGGTATAGCGCTCTTGCAACCAACTCTTTCCCTGTGCCATTTTCTCCTAAAATTAATACATTAGCATCTGTTTTGGCTACTTTTTTGATGGTAGCAAAGACTTGCTGCATTTCGGGTGAATTACCAATAAATTCATGAAACGGTTCATCCTGAATGGCACTAATTTCTTTTTGTTTTTTTCGTAAATCCGTAGCTTCGTTTTTTGAACGGCGTAGTTTTATGGCCGATGAAATGGTGGCTAGTAATTTTTCATTTTGCCAGGGTTTCAAAATAAAATCGGTAGCTCCTGATTTTATAGCTTTTACTGCTTTCTCGGCATCGCCGTAAGCGGTAATAAATACCACAACAGCATCAGGATCAATCTCCATGATTTTTTCGAGCCATTTAAAACCTTCCTGTCCACTAATAGCATCCTGCGTAAAGTTCATATCCAAAAGAATGACATCATAAACATTTTCGTGTAATAATTCAGGAATAACTGAAGGATCCGTTTCGGTTTGGATTAGCTCAACATGATTTTTTAATAAAAGTTTTAGGGCGAAAAGAATATCTTCATTATCATCAACAGCCAATATTTTACCAATTTTTTCACTCATAAGAATGTTTATTATATGTTTTTACAAAGGTAAATATACAATTAATTTTTTAAGAAAATAAGACTATTAAAGTCATATCGGAGTAATAGATTTTTATGATTTTGTATTCAGGATAATCTGAAGTATTAAAAAGAGATTTTTTTCTTAAGTTATATCTTTCATGTTTTAAGGTCTTTACATAATTGATAATAAATCTTATCTGTAGAGGTGAAATTAATAATTATCATAGAATTTAAATCTTTTATAATGCCAAGCCTACGTTTCTAATGTTTATGAAATACTTCATCCGCCAAGCCGGTTTAAACCGGCAGGCGGATAGGAACACAATTTCACGGCAATTTTTTTACCGTCTGCTTTAGCTGACGGGTACAAAAGCTATATAAGAAAACGGCTTTAGCCGGTTATAAACCTTTGGCAGGGTTGTTTGTATCTGAAAGTTAGGGCGTGATTTTGTTCCAGGATGCATTGAATTAAGCAAATTAGTTTAGAGGTCTGTATTATGTAACAGCCTTTTTGAGAGTAGCCACACTCTGATTCGATCGCAAAAATGGGCTAAAGCCCACGCTTCTCTGTTGTTCCTGAAATCCGTTGACTGAAGTCAACGGTAATTGCTGACTTATTGAAATATCACTTAAAATGGTTGCTTTTTTAAAAATGTCCGATATCGTACTTTTAATGTTTCGGAATCGAACACTATAGCGTTTTTTGTTTTTACGGTTTGTGTTGTAATGTATTGATAAATAAGGTTATAGTAGTTTTGGCATAATAAATGATTAATTGATGACAGCATATGAATTAATTAAAAAATTAATATAATGGATAGAGTAATAGAAAAAAAGCATAAATGGTTGAACAAAAAAACAATTTGGATAACTATAGGAGCAATTTTTATTTTATTGATCTCTTATAATATCTTTTTTGGTGATAAAAGCTCAAAATTAAATGTTGAAAAAGATAAAATTACCATTGAATCCATTGTTGAAGATGAGTTTAAAGATTACATCGCAGTTATAGGTACCGTTGAACCTATTAGTACAGTATACCTCGATGCCATTGAAGGCGGAAGGGTAGAAGAAATTCTAATTGATGAAGGGAATATGGTAGAAAAAGGAGATGTAATCTTAAAACTGAGTAATACCAATTTAATCTTAGAAATTTCGAATAACGAAGCTTCTGTTTCGCGTTCGATTAATGAATTTGAAAATACCAAGATTAATCTCGAATTGCAGCGTATAAACAGACAGCAAACCCTGATTGAAACCGAACGCCAACTTAAAATGTACAAACGACAATATGAGTATAATAAAAAATTATACAATGATGAGCATATCTCTAAAGAAGAGTTTGACCAGTCGTTTGAAAGGTATGATGCCACCAGAAAACAATACGAGTTGTTTAAGGAAGCATTAAAAAATGATTCTATCTACAGGCATGTTCAGCTTAAAGCAATGGATCAGCAGATTGAAAACATGCAGGATAACCTTAGAATAATCCAGGGGCGAATGGAAAATCTAAATGTTAAAGCTACCTGTGATGGAGAGCTAGCAACATTAAATCCTGAAATTGGTGAAGTGATTAGTTATGGTACTCGTATCGGAACCATAAATATTTTGGATGATTATAAATTACTTGTTGAGATTGATGAGCATTATATAGCTCGTGTTGTGACAGGCTTACCAGGGAGTTTCGATTTTGCCGGCTCAAATTATAACTTAAAAATTGTAAAAGTTTATCCGGAAGTTAATGCTGGTAGATTTGCAGTTGATATGGAGTTTGTTTCTGAAAAGCCAGAGCAAATAAGAATTGGACAGACATTTAGAATTAAACTAGAATTGGGCGAATCGAAACAAGCGGTATTAATACCACGTGGTGGATTTTATCAAAGCACCGGAGGACAATGGGTGTATGTTGTAGATCCATCAGGAGAAATGGCTGTTAAGCGTGAAATATCTATCGGACGCCAGAATCCTAAGTATTATGAAGTGCTTGAAGGATTAAATCCCGGAGAAAAAGTGATTGTATCAAGTTACGATAACTTTAATAGTGTAGATAAGATTATTTTGAAATAAATAAAAATAAAAATACAGTAATTAAATTTTAAAGTCATGATTAAAACAAACGATTTAGTAAAAGTTTTCAGAACAGACGAAGTAGAAACAACGGCTCTGAATAAAGTAAACTTAAATATTGATAATGGTGAATTTGTAGCCATTATGGGACCCTCAGGATGTGGTAAATCTACCTTGCTTAATATTATCGGATTATTAGATAATCCTTCATCAGGTGAATTGCATTTTTTGGACCAGGAAGTATCAAATTATTCCGAAAAACAGCGTACAAACCTGCGAAAATCAAATATCGGTTTTGTTTTCCAGAGCTTTAACCTGATTGACGAACTAACTGTATATGAAAATGTTGAATTGCCTTTGTTGTATTTGAATATGCCATCATCTGAGCGAAAAGAAAAAGTGGAAGCTGTACTTGAGCGCATGAAAATGTCGCATCGTAAAAAGCACTTTCCACAACAATTATCAGGTGGTCAGCAGCAAAGAGTAGCTATTTCACGGGCTGTAGTTACCAATCCTAAACTAATATTGGCCGATGAGCCTACGGGTAACTTAGACTCGGCAAATGGTGAAGAGGTGATGAATCTTTTAACTCAGCTGAATAATGATGGAACAACCATCGTTATGGTAACTCACTCTCCGTCAGATGCTGAAAAAGCACATCGTATTGTTCAATTATTTGATGGACATATTGTTACCGAAAATATTAAGAAAGTTTTATAAATGTACTGATGATAAAAAGGCAGAAGTGTTCTCCTTAATACTTTCTCGTTTTTTGAGTATATAAGATCCCCAATTATTTCACTTCTGTCTTTTTACTTTTTAATAGCTGTTTCTATGGACATGAAACAGCTATTTTTTATTTTATAATATGTACGTTAACGAACAATACTTGAACGGTTACGAACGGAATAACGAGAAAAATTGATGGTTAATTTTGATGTAATGTATTGATATGTAGATTTATGTATTGGTTGGCATGTAAGTTGGTTTTAATTTTACATGAATTTAAAAAGGAGTTTTCATGTTTAAAAACTATGTTAAAATAGCAATACGAAATTTAATCTCGCAAAAGTTTTTTTCAGTTATTAATATTTTGGGATTGGCAACAGGTATTGCTGCTACCATCATGTTATTATTATATGTACAGCATGAGCTAAGCTATGATAAGTTTCATCATAATTATGAAAATACCTATCGGATTATTTCATCCATAAAACAGGGTGATACTGAGCCAATGGTTGTTCCCCTTGCCTTGGCTAATGCTGCAGAGGTTATTGAAACAAATATTCCGGAAGTCGTATCGGCATGTAAATTAGATCAAAGAGAAGCCAATGTAACCATAAACAATAAAGTATTTTCCAGTCAACAATTTTTTTATGTTGACAGTACTTTTTTTGATGTATTTTCTTTTCCTGTAATTTCGGGAAATACTAGAGAAGCTCTTTATAACCCCAAAAATGTAGTGATTACAAAAAGTACAGCCGAAAGGTATTTTGGCGATAGCAATCCAATTAACCAGCAAATAGAATTAAATGGAATTGAATTTACTGTAAAATGTCTTATAGAGGATGTCCCTGCTAATTCGCATTTTACATTTGATTTTATCACATCATTTACTTCTATAAACCAATTGGAGAGATATTATGGAAACCGTGGATTTGGTTTTTATATCTATTTTGTTGTAGACGAAAAAGTAAAAGATGGAAATTGGAAGGCAAAGGTAATAAAAGAAAGTAATGAGAACATCGCTAAACGTTTTAAGGATGAAGGAATGGATAATGCCTTTACTATTGATACAGATATTCAGAAAATGGGGGATATTCATTTATTTTCTTATTATAACTGGGAGATAGCACCGCAAGGGAATATCCGAAATATTTATATATACTCATTTTTGGCTTTTTTTATCATCATTATAGCCATTATAAACTTTGTAAACCTTGTAACGGCAAGATCCGAAACCCGATCAAAAGAAATTGGCTTACGAAAAGTTATTGGAGCACAGCGCAAGAACATTGTTAAACAATTTTTAGGGGAGGCCGTAATTGTATCTTTTATTTCATTACTGGTTGGTTTACTGATTGTCGAATTATTTCTCGATTCTTTCAGCACCCTTGTAAACAGGGAATTGGTACTAAATTATACCAACGTTAAATTAATCGGATTGTTTATTGCCTTATCAGTAATCATTGGTTTAATTGCCGGAGCTTATCCTGCCGTTTATCTTTCAAAATTTAATCCTGTACGAATTCTTAAAGGGATCACCCAAAAAGGACGAAGTAACGAATATTTGAAAAAAGGATTGGTAATTTTTCAGTTTTCAATAGCGATCTTTTTAATCATATCCTTATTGATAATGAATTTGCAAATGAATTATGTTAAGCGTAAAGATTTAGGATTTGATAAAGAACATGTATTGGTGATTGATAATCTTAAACCCGGTATTTATAACGATTTAAAGGTAATTAAATCAGAACTGGAAAGTTTACCCCAGGTTATTTCTGCTAGTGGTTCAGAGAATATTCCAACGTATCATATGGTACAGAATGCATATAAAAAAGGAGATCATCCCGACAACTCAATTGTAATTAATGAAATGGCTGTACAAGATGATTTTATTGAAACTTTTGGGATGGAGATTATCGAAGGTCGAGATTTTGACTCCAAATTCAGAACCGACACTTTTTCTTTGATTATTAATGAAACAGCTGCTCGAAAACTGGGTTTGAAAAATCCTGTAGGTAAAAAAATATCTGTTTGGAAAGCCGAAGGTGAAATTGTGGGTGTTGTGAAGGATTTTCACATTAACTCATTTCATCAGGAAATAGAACCTCTGGTAATAACCAAATACCGTGATTACATATCTTATATATCGGTGAAAGTTACCGGAGAGAATTTAAATCAAACCATTACTGCCATCGAAAAGGTTATTAACCAGTATAATACAGGTTACGAATTTCGTTACTATTTTATGGATGATAGATTTGAAAATCTTTATAAGGAAGAACAGCGCAGCCATAAATTAAATCTTTTTGGCTCAGTGCTGGCTATTATTATTGCCATGTTAGGAATTTTTGCGTTAACATCATATACGGTGATAAAAAGAACCAAAGAGATAGGAATTCGCAAAGTAGTAGGAACACCTGTCACCCGAATTTTATGGATGTTATTAGCCGATATTTCGAAATGGGTATTGTTGGCTAATATTTTTGCCTGGCCATTAGCATATTATTTTATGAATGGCTGGCTAAACAATTTTGCGTATAAAATTGAGCTAAAAATCTGGATGTTTGTTGGCGGAGCGTTTATTGCTTTTGTAATAGCAATACTTACAGTTGTAATGCTTGCTTATAGAGCAGCAACTTCTAATCCGGCCAATGCTTTACGACATGAATAAATATTATATATACTATGTTTGAAAATTATATAAAAACTGCCTGGAGAAATTTAATAAGGGATAAAGCTTATGTCATTATTAATATAATAGGATTGTCTGTAGGAATAGCAGCATCTCTAATTATTGGACTCTATATCTTTAATGAGCTCAGTTATGACAAGTTTCATAAAGATTCCGAAAGAATTTATCGAATATATGTGGATGGTAGCTTTGGTGCTACCCAATTCTACAGTCCCATGTCTTCGAATGAGGTAAAAGGTGCGCTTTTAAGCGAATTTGGCGAAGTAGAAGCTGTAACACGTTTTTTTAAGCGCGATGAACAATTGTTTCGTGTTGGTGAAAAAAAGTATACAGAAAACGATATACTCTTTGCTGATGCAGATTTTTTTGATGTATTTTCATTTCAACTTATTAAAGGAGATGAAAAAAATGCACTTTCCGGTCCGGGGAAAATTGTGCTTACCGAAAGTACCGCAAAGAAATATTTTGGAAAAGAGGACCCCATGGGGAAGATTCTAAGAATGAGGGGTGAAGATAGTTATAAAGTAACTGGGGTGTGCAGAGATGTTCCTGTAAATTCTCATTTTCATTTCAACCTGATAACTTCTTATGCCAGCTCCCAACAATCAAAGGATCAACGCTGGGTGAATATGAATATTTATACCTACTTGAAATTGAACGATGCAGATCAAAAAGAAGATCTGGAAAGTAAGTTTCAACTATTGATGGACAAATACCTTGGTCCTGAAGTTTCTGAATTAATGGGAGTCAATTTAGAACAATTCTCTGCACAAGGCAATCGGTTTGAATTTAAGTTACAGGCACTGGAAGATATTTATCTTTATTCTGATTTTAACGATGAGATTGAGCCTGTGGGGGATATATCCAGAGTTTGGTACTTTTCTATTATTGCTTTATTCATACTTTTTATTGCCTGTATTAATTTTATGAACCTGGCCACTGCCAAATATGCTAATAGAGCAAAAGAGGTCGGTATTAGAAAAGTTGTGGGCTCCGGAAAGAGACAGCTGATAGCTCAGTTCTTATGGGAATCGGTGATGCTGTCCGGTATTTCATTAGTTATTGGTGTTGCTTTACTGGAACTCTTTTTACCTATGTTTAATCAGCTGGCTCAGAAAAAACTTATCTTTAATTATCTGGATGTATGGTATGTGGTTCCCGGATTAATAGCTTTTGCTTTTTCTATCGGCATCCTGGCAGGTATCTATCCGGCCTTTTATCTCAGTAGTTTTAATCCTCAACGAACCTTAAAAGGCAAGATTAGTGCCGGTTCTGGCAGTATTCGCTTAAGAGGTATTCTTGTAGTTGTTCAGTTTGTTA
>Ga0209943_1001671_pt1 | contig 13035 bp, 8 predicted proteins | sample SalPonR1_B_D2_MG_FD_185698 | JGI IMG/M metagenome (GOLD analysis project Ga0209943, IMG submission 185698) | Salt pond soil microbial communities from South San Francisco under conditions of wetland restoration - Salt Pond MetaG R1_B_D2_MG... ... | reverse complement strand
CGCCGATCTCGCCGACGACGAGTTGCGCCGGGCGGTCGCCCGGGCGTCCGACCTGCTGATGGCGGCGGATCGGATATTCTGCGTCGGCGCTCGCTCCGCATATCCGGTGGTCTTCGTCTTTTCCTACGGTCTCGGCTATTTCTGGCCCGCGGGCCGGATCCTGGGCGGATCGCGGGGCGAACTAGATTTCGATACCATCTTCGACATCACGGCAGGCGATGCAGTGCTCGCCGCAAGCTTCAATCCTTATGCCAGGAGTACCGTCGATGCGGTCGGCATCGCTGCTGATGCCGGAGCGACGATCGTCTCGATCACCGACAGCGAGGTCGATGGTATCGACCCCACGATCATGCCCGCCGTCGCGGGACCGGCGCCGGGGGGCGTGACGTTTAGTCAGGCGCGTGATCCGATCCACGGGCTGGTCGGAAAGGGACGCGTGGTCGGCATGGATATCGTGGAAATCTGCCCATCGCTCGATGTCAACAGGATCTCTCTGATCACCGCCGCGCGCCTCTTCGTCAACATGATCGGCGCGTCCGTGCGGGCAGGATACTTTTCCAAGGCGTAGACCCGGCTCTCGGCTCTGGCCCGGATGACCCCGTCGGCATTCGGGCCTCGGCGGACTCCTCGGCGGCAGGATCGCCGACGGTCGCGGCGATCCGGTCCAATGCGCTCGGGTTCCGATCGGATCGACGCTCACCGGCAGGCCACCGGACATCGACAGCCGCACCAGCTTCAGTCGGTTCCGGGGGAATGTCAGCGCGCGCCAATCGCCGCGTGACCTCTATCCAGGGAGCGCAGCCATCACGGGAAACACTGCGGTTTCACAAGACGGGCGCGGGGACATGACGGCTGCGGTGGGCCTGGAATGCAACATTCCCCTCGCTACTAGGCCACCGCCTCATAAGTTCGCAATCAGATGCCGCCATTTGCAGGCGCCGCCGTCATCGTTTCGCTGATGCTTGCGGTTCGTTTCGGCGGGGTGGCGTTGAAAAGACTCTCGCATATGCCCGCCTTGGCCGATCTGCGGAACCGTCGGAACCGGCTGTTCCGCCTCCCGAAAGCGGGCGGCAGTTCGGGCCATGGTGAGCCGGTCCGGCCCCGCCGGAAAACTGCTTCAGGGAACAGGCGATTATCCGTCGCCGTGGCTCCGGCGTCACTGGCCTTTCCCGGCAGGTGCGGCTCAAGCCGCTTCCGTTCATGATCGGTCACCACAAAAAGCCGCTCGTTCATTCAAACCTACATTCGGGAATGTTTGCACCAGAAATCAGAACCGATGGGGATCCTGATGTCCATTGGCCTGATCATGCCGCTTCGTTGTCTGCCTGCGTGTGGCCTGCGCCGCAAGAACATTGATAGAATATGACTCAATGCAAAATCTTGACGCGCACGCGAGCGACAGACCCGCGTTCTTGCGCGATACGGCAAGCGCAGTGTGGTCAACCTTCTCCGCCATCCCGTCATCGCCGGGACAGCACGGTCATACCCTCCCATTTCCTCCATTTGGCCGGATCGCGCGCTTGCCCGTCCGCGCCGGCCAGACTAGACATCCTTCATGGGTGTTCCGCTCCTGCTCCTTCTGCTGTCCCTCACCGGTGTCGCAGTGGCGCTTCTGCTGCCCGGCTACGGCGATCTGCTGCTGCTTGCCGGGCCCTCTGCCGTCGCGGCCTTCATTCTGTGGCTGCGCGCGGCCTTGTCCGGCAAGACACCCGCGCCGGACTGGATCCTGATCGACGGCTCGAACGTCATGCACTGGAAGGACAACACCCCGCGCATCGAGACGCTGCGCGAGGTGATCGCCCGTCTGAGCGACCTTCGCCGCACCCCTGCCGTCATCTTCGACGCCAACGCGGGCTACCTTCTGGCGGGCCGCTATCAGGACGACCATGTCATGGCCAGGGCCCTCGGCCTGCCCGAGGACCGTGTGCTGGTCGTGCCCAAAGGGACGATTGCCGACAGCTATCTGCTGACCGTCGCGCGGGATTACGGCGCGCCGATCGTCACCAATGACCGCTATCGCGACTGGGCGGACGACTACCCGGAGATCGCCGAGCCGGGCCGCCTCGTCCGGGGCGGCTATCGCGACGGTGCGCTCTGGCTCGACGGGATGGAGACGCCGACCCCGGCGTGATGGCCGCCCGCCACCGCCCGCCCCGTTAACCGCGCGCCGCCCCGCGCCCGATACCGACGCAATACCGACAGGATACCGACGCGATGCCGCAGCGGGTTTAGCCTTGTTAACAAGAGGGACCGGCCCCGATTCGCCCTTCCGGGCGGAAACCGCTTTCGTCTCCCGCCGTTTCCCGCAAAATGCCCCCATGCCGATTCCCGTCCTCCCCTGCGACGCCGCTCCCGTCCGACCCGCGGACCGTCCGGGCTCCCTGCTATGATTGGCCTTCGGCGCATCCTCTCCCGCCTCCCCTCCCGCCGCGCATCGCCCCCGGCGCAGACGCCCCCGCCCCTGTCCACGCTGGCACCGGAGCGTCCCTTCGTGGCGGTCGGGGATGTCCACGGGCGCGCCGATCTCCTGCTCGCTCTCGACCGGCAGATCGCGGCGCGCTGCGCCGACTGGCCGGTGGTGCTGTTGGGCGATTACATCGACCGTGGCGAACAGAGCCGGGAGGTGCTGGATCTCTTGATGACGGTGTCAGAGTCGGGCACGCCGCCCGTCACCTGCCTGATGGGAAACCACGAGCGCATGCTTCTGGATTTTCTCGATTTTCCGGAACGGTGCGGGCCGCGATGGCTGCGTAATGGCGGGCTTCAGACGCTGGCCAGTTTCGGCATTTCCCCGTCCGGCGGCACGCAGGCAGAGGCCGCGGCACTCGAAACGTTGCGCGACTGTCTCGCGGACGCCATGGGCGATGCCATGATCGCCTGGCTGCGGGCGCGGCCCCTGTACTGGCGGAGCGGCAATGTCTGGGCCGTCCACGCCGCGGCCGACCCGGACCTACCGATACCCGGCCAGCCGCGCGAGACGCTGATCTGGGGCCACGCCGACTTCCTGCGCAGGCCACGCCCGGACGGGCACTGGGTGGCCCATGGTCACAGCATCGTCGATACGCCCGAGATGCGCGACGGGCGCATCGCGCTGGACACCGGTGCCTACGCCACCGGTCGCCTCACAGCGGCGGCGATCGCCGCTGGCGATGTCAGCTTTTTCCAGACAGGCCCGGGTCTGTAAGCCGAAAACGCCCCATCGCCCCCCGCACCGCCAGGCGGCACATGGTGCAGACACTTTACCTTTGCGGCATTAATGGGTAACAAATTACAACCTTAAGTTGGGGCGCGTTCGATGAATGACACCAGGCATCCGATTTTCGAGCGCCCCTCCCACCGCCCCTCGCGGCCCGAGGCCGCGGACGACGACATTGACCTGATGGAGCTTTTCCGCGCGTTGTGGCGCGGCAAGTGGATCGTTGTTCTGGTGACGGCTCTGGCGGTCGTGGCCGGGGGGTATTATGCGCTCGGACTGGCCCGGCCAGCATACCGCTCCAGCGCCGAGTTGACTCTGGAGGTGCGCACCAATCAGGTGGTGGATATCGAGAGCGTGATATCAGGCGTCTCGACCGAAACGGCGGCCTTGAATACCGAGGCCGAGATCATCCTGTCGCGGCGCCTCCTTGGCAAGCTGGTGGACGATCTGGCGCTGGTCGAGGACCCGGAGTTCAACCCGGGAATGAAGCCTGCCTCGCTTCCCGAGCGGATGCGCTCCCAGATGACAGAGCTGCTCTCGGGTCTCCTCGGGAGCGGGGCAGAGCAGGGTGCCGCGACCCCGGAATCCCCAAGAAACGAGGCGATCAAGCGGGTGCGGGAGGCGCTCTCGGCATCGGTTCGGCGGGATACCTATGTCTTCACGATTTCCGCCACGACCGGCAGCGCGGAAAAGTCGGCGCTGATCGTGAACAGCTTGGCCGATCTCTACCTGCAGGATCAGATATCGGTAAAGTTCGAAGCGACCGAAACCGCCGTCACCTGGCTGTCGCGGCGCGTCACCGAGTTGGAGGGCGACCTGCGAGAGCGGGAAGAGGCGCTCAAGGAGGCAAGGGCTGAGACCGACCTCGTCAGCCCCGAGACGCTCGAGGGGCTGAACCTGCAGGCCAAGGACCTCCGCGAACGGCAGGAGGCGATGCGCGCGCGTGCCCGCGAGACCGAGGCGCGGGTGGCCCGCCTTCAAGACCTGCGCGAGAGCGGAGATCGCGCGGGGATCGCCGAGCAGACCGGGGATCCGTCACTCCGGCGGTTGCTTGCCGCTGTCGCGCGTGGCGATGCAGAGGCCGCGACGCTTTACGATCAGCGTCTCGAGACCTTGGTGGCAAGCGCGCGCGAGGCGCATGAACGCGCCCTGGATCAGGCCAATGCGCTGGCCGCGTCCTATCGGAGCCTGCAGCGCCGCATCGACCGCCAATCAGCCGATCTGGTGCGCATCCAGCAGATGGAACGTGAGATCGAAACCACGCGCACGCTCTACGAGACGTTTCTCACCCGGCTCAAGGAAACCACGGTGCAGCGCGGGCTTCAGCAGGCGGACAGCCGTGTGCTGTCAGACGCTATTCCCGGTGAACAGGTCGCACCACGCACGGCGCTTGTCCTCGCGCTATCGACGGTCCTGGGGCTGATGGGCGGCGCAGCGGTCGTTCTCGTCCGGCAGTTCATTCACGACACGTTCCGCACAGCCGATGACCTCGAGGCCGTGACAGAGCTTCCAGTGCTCGGCCAGATCCCGAAGATGCCTCTCAAGGCGCGCGATGACCTGATCGGCTATCTGCGGGACAAGCCCACCTCTGCGCCGGCCGAGGCGATACGCAACCTGCGCACATCGCTCTTGCTGTCGAACATAGACAATCCGCCCAAGGTGATCATGTCATGCTCTGCACTGCCCGGAGAAGGTAAGACGACGCAATCCATTGCGCTGGCTCAGAACCTGGCAGGACTGGGAAAGAAAGTGCTGCTGATCGAGGGGGACATTCGGCGCCGGGTGTTTGCCGAGTATTTCCGCGATGCCCCGGATGGCGGTGTGCTGACGGCGCTGTCGGGCAAGGTTCCTTTGCACGACGTGGTGTTTCACGACGATGGTCTCGGTGCCGACGTGCTGATGGGCGAGAAGTCGCGCGCCAATGCTGCCGACCTGTTCTCGTCCGAGACGTTCAGCGCATTCCTGAGCCGCGCGCGCGAGGCCTATGACTTCGTGATCATCGACACCCCGCCGGTTCTGGTGGTGCCGGATGCGCGGGTTATCGGCCAGCATGTTGATGGTATCATGTTCACCGTTGCATGGAACAGCACGCAACGGGTTCAGGTCATCGCGGCCCTGCGCGAGCTCGCCTCCGCGAATCTGATGATTACCGGGCTTGTACTGGCACAGATCGACCCTGCCGGGATGCGCCGATACGGCTATGGCGGCAAGTACGGGGCCTACGGGGCCTATGGAAGGGGCTACTATGAGACCGCATGAAACGCGGGGCCAACTCATCGGCTGTTTCATTTGGTCATGATTTCATGTAAACTCAACCTATACGTGTTGACACTTAACGGAGATACTCAAATGAAAAGCATTGCAGCTTCAACCCTGGCTTTTGCCGCGGCATTGACAGCCGCTCTTCCATCGGTTGCACAGCAAAGCGCGGCGCGTCAGGGAAATGAAACGGCTATGGGAATGGCCGCCCGGATCGGTGTGTGCGACGGTGCCGGGATCGAAAGCGCCCGGTTTGACGAGACCGAAAGCACCCTGCGGGTGATATGCGCAGGCGAGGCCGTTGGCATGGAAGGCGGGCTTGGTGCCGGAGGGGCGATCGTCGCCGGCCTTGCCATAGTGGCAATCGTCGCGGCGGCTTCGGGCGGTGGTGGAAGCAGCTCTACGCCCGGCACCTGACAGGCCATCGCGAGCGCGCTCATCGGCCTTCGTACGGAAGGCACGGCAGAGGGCTGTCGGCTGGTGAGGTTCGGGAAGGCGTCGGATCATACCCGCGAAGTTGGCGCGCCCGGCGACCCGTGCCCCCGTGCCGGGGCAATATCACCGTCAGCACCTTTCTTCTGGAGGCCGCGCGGCCATATCCGGCGGTCGTGGGGGGCTCTTTCCTTCGATCCGAAGCGCCGCGCTTGTCGCGCTGCGCGCTCTTGGTTGAGTGGTCGCAGTATCCGAAAAATCACGGAGCCTCGTGGCAGGCGAAGAATGCTCCGCTTCTGCTTTTGTCTTTGGGCGACTTTCTGTTAAATACACGTCATGCGGGAGCAACTACGCGCCAGAAATACTTATACGTTATTCGTGGCGCTCTGCGCCGCCCCTTCGGCCTTTGCCGACGATGCCCCGCGGATCGAGACCGGCTACAACAGCTACGGCTATCCCGGTCTGATCGACATGCCGGTGGCCAAGAGCCGGCCCGATGGCGAGCTGGCCGTGACGGTCAGCAGCTTTGCCGGGCAGACCCGCAACACGCTGACCTTCCAGGGTCTGCCCCGGTTGTCGGGCAGTTTCCGCTATTCCGTGCTCGACAACGCGACCGGGGGAGAGCGTAGCGCCCTCTACGACCGCAGCTTTTCATTGCATTACCGCTTCGCCGATGAAACCGCCTGGCACCCGGCGCTTGCGGTCGGGCTCAACGATTTTCTCGGCACCGGGATCTACTCCTCGGAATACCTGGTCGCCACCAAGACCCTTGGCCCCTCCTTGCGGGTGACCGGCGGGATCGGCTGGGGACGGCTCGGCGGCGCGGGCGGGTTCACCAACCCGCTGGGCGTGCTGGACGACCGCTTCAAGCGGCGGCCCGAGCGGGACGCCGGACAGGGCGGCGATGTGGAGGCCGCCCAATTCTTCCGCGACGACGCGGCGCTCTTCGGTGGTATCGAATGGCAGGCAACCGACCGGCTCAAATTCACCATGGAATACTCCTCCGACGACCATCCGCGCGAGGACCCGAGCGCGTTCGAGCAGGAGTCGCAGCTGAACTTCGGGGTGACATACGGCTTGGGGCCGATGACGCAGCTGTCGCTGCGCTACCTCTATGGCAGCGAACTGGGCGCGCAGCTCAGCACCGCGCTCAATCCCAAATCGCCGCCCAACCATGCCGGGCGCGATCCCGCGCCGCCGCCTGTACTGGGACGCGGCGCGCCGACGGTCGCGGCCCTCGGCTGGATCGACGGCGTGGTCGAGCGCGATGCGCTGCGCAGAGATCTCGTGCGCGCCCTCGCCGCGCAGGGGATCGGGCTGCACGGCCTGTCGCTCGCGGGCGGCACCGCCCGGATCGAGATCGAGAACGACACCTACCACCAAGAGGCGCAGGCCGTCGGGCGCACGGCGCGGGTGCTGTCCCGCCACCTGCCCGCGCATGTCGATACATTCGACATCACGCTCGTGGATGCGGGCCTCGCGGTCTCGCAGGTCAGCCTCCGCCGCGACGACATGGAGACGCTCGAGCACGATCTGGACGGCGCGTGGAAGAGCTTTGCCCGGGCGCGGGTTTCGTCGCCCGAAGGGCCGGCACCCCCCGCGCCGGGGCGCTACCCGGGCTTTGACTGGAGCGTCTTACCCTACCTGAGCCCCAGCTTCTTCGACCCCGACGATCCGCTGCGGGCCGATGCCGGGGCGCAGCTCGACGTGTCGTTTCAGCCGATGCCGGGGTTCGAGGTCTCCGGCATCCTGCGCCAGAAGGTGGTGGGCACTCTCGACGACGCGACGCGGCGCTCAGATTCGGTGCTGCCCCGGGTCCGCAGCGATTTCGCGCTCTATGACCGGGAGGGGGAGACGGCCCTCACCCAGTTGACCGGTGCGCATTACTTCAAGCCGGGGCGCGATCTCTATGGCCGGGTTACGGTGGGCTATCTCGAACGGATGTTCGGCGGGGTGTCCTCGGAGCTGCTGTGGACGCGCAATGACAGCCCCTTCGCGCTCGGGGCGGAGGTCAATTACGTTAAGCAGCGAGATTTCGATGGCGGGTTCGGCTTTCGCGATTACGAGGTGGCGACGGGCCATGTCTCGGCCTACTGGGACATGGGCAACGGCTTTCACGCGCAGGTCGATGCCGGTCGTTACCTCGCCGAAGACTGGGGCGCGACCGTCTCGCTGGATCGCGAGTTTGGCAACGGCTGGCGGATCGGGGCCTTCGCGACGCTGACCGATGTGCCCTTCGACACATTCGGCGAAGGCTCGTTCGACAAGGGCATCCGCATCACCGTGCCGATCCGGTGGCTGACCGGCGAGCCGAGCAAGACCGCCTACACCACCACGATCCGCCCCATCCAGCGTGACGGCGGCGCACGGCTCGACGTGCCGGAGCGGCTCTACAACCGTGTGCGCCCGCGGCAGAAACCGGCGCTGCAGAATGGCTGGGGGAGGTTCTGGCGATGAACGTCCGCCTCCGCCCCGGACACGCCGCGCTGCTGGCCGGCCTCGCCCTGCTGCTTGCGGCGGGATGCGACCGGGTGAGCCGTACGCTGAATCTCACCGGCACCGTGGCCGCCGTGCCGCCGCAGCCGATCGGGCCCGCGCGCCTGCGCGTGCGCCTGCCCGCCACCGGCGCGCAGGCCACGCTGGCCCCGGTGGCCCGTAACGGCGGCGTGACAGTCTGGCAGACGCTCGACGGCATCACGCTCAGCTTTCGCGACGGGGTGCTGATCGCGACCCGGGGGCTGGGGGACGACCTGATGTCCGCCGATGTGGATGGCACCCTTGCGATGCTGCGCGGCAGCGACCGGGCGACGCAGTATCCCCATATTCGCAGCTATCTCGACGGCGAGGATCGGACGGTATTTCGCAGCTTCCAGTGCCGCCGGGAGGCCGGACCGGACCGCCAGATCACCGAACGCTGCGTCTCTACGGATGTCGGGATGACCAACATCTACTGGCTCGACGGGGCCGGCGAGATCACCAGGTCGCGACAATGGGTCAGCCCGGCCATCGACTACATGGAAACCGAACGCCTGCCGCGCGAGTGAGCCGCAGGGCGCATCAAGGAGGATGACAAGATGACATATCGCAGGGCCGGGTTCGGCGCGCATCCGCTTAATGCTCTGGCCCTCGCGGCGGGCCTTCTGCTGCCCGCGGCCTGCGGCGTCGTCTATACCAGCCCCGATGTCAGCCGCACGGCGGGGGGCGTGGATGTGCGCGAGATCGCCCTGACACCGGAAACCGTGATCCTCGCCAACCGCAGCCCCTACAGCCCGCGCGATCTGCCACGGGAATTCCACAGCGCCGCCAGCGCCCGGCAGGGGCCGGGGCTGGGCGCCTTGCCGGAGGCACCGGAGGTTCCAAACGCACAGCCCGCCGCGCTGGAGACGCGCCTGCCCTCGGCCTACGAGCCGCAGCCCTACCGGATCGGCATTGGCGACGTGGTGCTGCTGGCCACCAAGCAGAATGGTACGTCCGTGGAACGACTCAGCGGCCTGCTGGCGGCGCAGACCCGGCGGCAGGGCTATACCGTCTCCGACGACGGGGCGATCTCGATCCCCGATATCGGTAGGGTCGAGATCGGCGGCCTGACCCTGCAGGAAGCGCAGGACGAGATCTTCCGCTTCCTGCTCGACAACCAGGTGGACCCGGCCTTCTCTCTTGAAGTCAGCGAGTTCAATTCGCAGCGGGTCACCGTGGGCGGTGCAGTGCGCCAGCCCGCGCGCCTACCGGTGACCCTGACGCCGCCGGTGCTTGGCGAGGCGCTCACCGCCGCGGGTGGCGCGAGCGTGCGCGACGAGGAGTTCGCATCGGTGCGGCTTTACCGCGACGGAACGCTCTACCAGATCCCTTACGAGGACTATCTCGCACGGCCCGCGCTGCAGGATCTGCCTCTCAAGGACGGGGACGCTGTCTTCGTGGACAATACCTACGACCTCGACCGCGCTTTCGACTTCTACCGCCAGGAAGTGGACGTGATCCGCCTGCGCTCGCAGGCGCGCATGGATACGCTCGACATGATGCAGGCTGAAATGGCGCTCCGCCGCAGCTCGCTGGACGAGCGGCGCGAGAATTTCCGTGCGCGTGCCGATCTGGGGGCCGAGCCACGCGACTACGTCTACCTCGCCGGCGAAGTCGAGCGGCAGGCGCGCGTGCCGCTGCCCTACGGTCAGCAGGCCACGCTGGCGGACGTGCTCTATGGCGAGGGCGGCATCCCGACCCGCACCGGCAACCCGGGCAATATCTACGTGCTGCGCCCCTCCGCCAATCCGACCGATTTCGGGGCCGTCACCGCCTGGCATCTCGACGCGCGTAACGCGGTCAACATCACTCTCGCCACCCGGATGCAGATGCGGCCCAACGACATCGTCTTCGTCGAGGAGCAGCCGGTCACCACGTGGAACCGCGTCATCCAGCAATTCGTGCCGTCGCTCCTGACCACGCCGGCAAGCATCGCCGCGAGGTGAGGGGGCTACTCGCGTCCTGCAAAGACTGACCAAGAGGGCAGGCCACCCCGCCGCGCCCGCGCGAACTGTATTCCCGCCGCGCCCGCGCGAACTGTATTTGCCTGCCGGGTGCCGAAGGGTGCGGCAGAAGCCTCGGGATATGGCGGCAGGCCAAGATGGATGTCGTCCTTCATATAACCGTTACAAAAACGTAGCACTGATGTCACCGGGGACGCCTATCCGACGCGTGGTTGTCCAAAACCGAAACCTGACAGCAGGAGCTATCATGTCCTACACCAAACTCTCCGTTTCGGCCCTGGCGCTCGCCGCCATGTCCGCGACCACGGCCGCCGCGCGTGACAACGTGCAGGTCGCCGGTTCCTCGACGGTGCTGCCCTACGCGTCGATCGTGGCCGAGCTTTTCGGCGACAACACCGACTTTCCGACCCCGGTGGTCGAATCGGGCGGCTCTTCCTCGGGCCTCAAGCGCTTCTGCGAGGGCGTGGGCGAGAACACCATCGACGTGGCCAACGCCTCACGCGCCATCCGCGAAAGGGAAATTAAGGCCTGTACCGAGAACGGCGTGACCGACATCATCGAAGTGCGCATTGGCTATGACGGCATCGTCTTTGCCAGCCAGCAGAGCGGCCCGGCCTTCACCGCGTTCGAGCCTGCGGACATCTTCAATGCCATCGGTGCCACCGTCCTGAAGGACGGCGAGCTCGTCGAGAACCCGCACAACACCTGGTCCGAGTTCAACGGCGACCTGCCCGATGCGGAAATCGCGATGTTCATCCCCGGCACCAAGCACGGTACCCGCGAAGTGTTCGAAGAGAAGGTCCTGCTGGCGGGCTGTGAAGCCACTGGCGCAATGGCTGCGATGCACGATGCCGGTATGGACGAGGACGCCGTCGAGGACGCGTGCTTCGACGTGCGTCAGGATGGCAAGTCGGTGGATATCGACGGTGATTACACCGAGACGCTGGCGCGCATCGACGCCAATCCCAACGGCATCGGCGTGTTCGGTCTCGCGTTCTACGAGAACAACACCGACAAGCTGAAGGTCGCCACCATGAGCGGCGTCAGCCCCTCGACCGAGACCATCGCCTCGGGCGAGTACCCGGTCTCGCGCCCCCTCTACTTCTACATCAAGAAGGCGCATATCGGCGTGATCCCGGGCCTCAAGGAATACGCCCAGTTCTTTGTCGCCGACGAAATCGCCGGCCCCAAGGGCCCGCTGGCCAACTACGGCCTCGTCTCCGACCCGGAGCTGGGCGACGTTCAGGCTGCAGTGGCCAATGAAAAGGTGATGGGCGGCGGTTCCTGATCGCCCCTGATAGCCAAGCGCGGGGGGCGGCCATTGGTGCGGCCCCCCGTCAATTCTGATATCCCGATCCGGGACCGACGCTGCGGGGGGCCGAATGCCACTTCTCTGGCTTATCGTGATCGTTCTGGCCATCGCGGCCGGCGGGTACTTCATGGGTCGCTCGCGGGCCCTTGCCGGGGCCGGCGGTGACAGCCGGTCGCTGCACTCGCTGCCCTCTTATTATGGCTACAACGTCGCGCTGAAGGTGCTTCTGCCGTCTTTCCTGTTGCTGCTCGTGTGGCTGATGGTGCAGCCGGTCATCGTCAATGGCACAGTATCGTCCGCGATCCCGGAGCGGGCGATCCCCGAGGGCTCCAGCCGCGATCTGATCATGTCAGAGGTGAGGCGCACCGCCGAGGGCCTCGACAATGCCGTTGCGCAGGGCGTGATGACAGAAGAGTTCGCCCGCAACGCGCGCAGCGATTTCAACGACGTGACGCAGCGGCTCAAGGACGCCGGGCAGATCGTGACCGCACGGGTCACGCAGCCGATCCTCCAGGCCGCACAGAAATTCCGGGTGATGAACGCCACTGGGTCCTTGCTCATGACCGTGGCGGTGCTGGCGGTTGCGATCGCGGGTGCATTCTGGGGCCTGCGCGAGATGTTTCCGGCGTTCCGCGCCCGCAACGTGGTCGAGCGCGTGGTGCTCGGCATTCTCGTCTCGGCCGCGTCGGTCGCGATCCTCACCACCATCGGCATCGTGCTGTCGCTGGTATTCAACACCATCGAGTTCTTTCGCCTCTACCCGGCTTCGGAATTCTTCTTCGGGACGAGCTGGGCCCCCTCCTTCACCGGGCGCGGCGGTGCCTCGGACCTGGGCGTTCTGCCGCTGCTGTGGGGCACCTTCTACATCTCCATCGTTGCGCTGCTCGTGGCGGTGCCGATCGGCCTCTTCGCCGCGATATACCTCTCGGAATACGCCACGCCGCGGATGCGCTCCTTTGCCAAGCCGATGCTGGAAGTGCTGGCCGGGATTCCCACCATCGTCTACGGCCTCTTCGCGTTGCTGACCGTCGGGCCTTTGCTGATGACCGTTTTCGGCAGGGAAGGTCTCGGCTGGATGCAGGCGGGGACGGCGGTGATGACGGCGGGGCTGGTGATGGGGATCATGCTCATCCCCTTCGTCAGTTCGCTTTCGGATGACATCATCAACGCGGTGCCGCAGGCAATGCGCGATGGCTCCTACGGGCTGGGCGCGACCAGGTCGGAGACAGTGCGGCAGGTGGTGCTGCCCGCCGCCCTGCCCGGGATCGTGGGCGCGATCCTGCTGGCCGCCAGCCGCGCCATCGGCGAGACGATGATCGTGGTGCTGGGGGCCGGGGCCGCGGCGCGCCTGTCGC
>Ga0209943_1001668_pt1 | contig 13041 bp, 10 predicted proteins | sample SalPonR1_B_D2_MG_FD_185698 | JGI IMG/M metagenome (GOLD analysis project Ga0209943, IMG submission 185698) | Salt pond soil microbial communities from South San Francisco under conditions of wetland restoration - Salt Pond MetaG R1_B_D2_MG... ... | reverse complement strand
AAACATCAAACCGGGATCTGAGCTATTCGGCAGATACAGTTGCGACAGATTTCAGAAGGATCGAAGCTTTCGTGCGACACGATCTCAATATCGGTAGTTTTAAAACAGAAATAAGCGGCCGATTTTATACACTCTCAGATAACGAAAACCGATCTCTTACAGAAACAGACTGGAAAGGGGCTGACCTGGGCGGTGTTGCAATTTTAAACCTTGGGAAATTCAGTTCAATTCAGGGATCAGCTGATTTTAACATCAGGGATGATTCTCATTCAGGATTCAATGCTTCAGGGCGGCTTGAAATTTATCCGGCTAAAAAAATGACAACATCTTTTTTTGCAGGAATAAGTTCAACTTTTCCGGACATACAGGCTCTCTACTGGCAATCAAGGGAGTATTCCGGGAACCGGGATTTGAGGAATGAGGAATCAACCCAGTTTGGAGCTGAGACAACCATAGGCTGGGGAAAACACTTCACAATCGGTGCACGCGCACAAATCCGGCAGGTGGATGATGGTATCTTTGTGAACCCGGACAGTGTCTTTACAAACATCAGTTCATATACAAATCTTTCAGGTGCGGCCTGGGTTGAGCTGAACTCCCCGCGGCTGGAAAGCAATATTTCAATTACGGGACAGACATTTTCATCCTCTTCTGTCGAAAACCCGGTAAATAATATATTGGATAATAGCGGTGAAAGGGTCTGGCTGAAAGGATCTCTGTACTATAAAAATGATGTTTTTGATAAAGCTGCATTTGTAAAAGCAGGATTTTCAGCTATCTATTCGCCCAATAATTATATTTCAGCAAACTATATTGCGCCTCTGAACCGGTGGCAAAATGGAATTAACAGTCAGCCGCTCCCGTCATTTTACAGGGTTGACCTTGATATTTCAGCGCGAATCCGCTGGTTTATGCTTTTATTGAAATGGGAAAATCTGCTTGATGAAGTCGGCCAGTTAGGCTACTTTGAAACGGCGGGCTTCCCCATGCCGCCGCGTCGCTTTATGTTTGCAATACGAGTAACTTTTACAGACTGAAAATGAGTATAAATTATGTATTAAGGGAAGGAATAGCAGGTATTAAAAGGACAAGACTGGCAGCTTTCACTTCCATGTTTTCTCTTTTTATTGCAGTTTTTCTGATCGGAGTTATAGCCAGGGTCGGGTTTAATGCCTATGAAGTCTCAAATCTGCTGAGAAACCAGATAGAAGTGGAAGTTTTTTTGGATGACCTGGATGAGAGGTCACTGAGAGACTTGCAAGACCGGATTAATGACAGACCCGAAGTAAATAGTCTTCATTATATATCAAAAGACAGTGCCGCCGCCATTTTTAAAAAAGATTTCGGATTTGGCGGCGAAGCAATGGCCGATCTGAAATTTCTGCCCGCATCTTTTCGTGTAGTCGTTGCTGAAGATGCGGAAGTAGACCAGATTGAAAACCTGGTGTCAGAAATAGAATCTTTTGCAGGGGTTGATGAAGTTAAGTTTAATATTGCACTGCTAAAAGTTCTTGAAGCCCGGATGGATCTGCTGGCAATTATTGGCGGAAGTATAGGTTTGCTGATATTACTTACTGCTATGATCCTGGTTTTCAACACCATTCGTTTAACGATCTATGCAAAAAGGGATCTGATCCGGGCTATGAAGCTGGTTGGTGCAACAAATTCATTTATACGGCGCCCTTTTTTAATGGAGGGAATTATCCAGGGTTTAACCGCCGGATTATTTGCTTCAGCCATCATATATGGACTCTTTGAATGGGTAGTACCGATCTACATTCCGCAACTTGGAATACTGAGCTGGCCGTTTGGCAGATGGTATTTTTTAATTGTCGCTGTACTTTTACTCTCCGTGATACTGGGTTGGACAGGAAGTCGCTGGGCTGCCCGTAAATTTATAAGAGAAACGACAGTCTATACGGATAGTAAATAGATCAGAAAGTTTTAAACGGACCCTAAACCTTGCTTATAATGATCTTTCCCTTTTAAAACCGGCGGCCTGTAAAGGTCAATTGTGGTTTAGAAAGGCAATCAAAATAGAGTTTATCGATCTGCCAGTGATTTAATTCTGGTTCCTTTCTCCTGACGGCGTGCACACTCTTCAGGATCCTTGCAGGTGCCAAAAAAATGAAGTGAGTGGGTATCAATTTTAAAATCGTAGATATCTTCCATCAGGTTCTGGATTTCCAGAATTCTCGGATCACAGAATTCTACAACCACTCCACATTCTGTGCATATAATGTGATCGTGCTGCTGATATGCGTAAGAACGTTCATAGTAAAACTGATTTTTACCAAATTGCTGGCGCTGAACAAGTCCGCATTCAATTAAAAGATCCAGTGTATTATAAACCGTAGCTCTTGAAACCCGTGTTCCTGAATTTTTTAATTTGAAAAAAATGTCATCTGCATCAAAATGACCCTCTGAACGATATATCTCTTCCAAAACCATAAATCTTTCAGGAGTTTGACGCTGTTTGTGTTCCTTTAAATAGGTTCTGAAAATCTCTTTTACAAGACTGATTGTTTCCTCTTGTGCAGGATGTGCCATAATTATAAGTTTTTAAAATTTTTAAATAAAAGAGCTTTGAGGGATAACGAAAATATCATTTCTTCTTATACACCAGATTTAAAAATACAGAAATTTGATTAAGTGATTTAAAATAACGTTTATATGTTACCATTTATAATGTAGTCAAAAAAACAAAATACTAAATATATGCCAACAGTTGTACCGTTCGAGACCCTGACGGATTTATATGAAAATCTTGTAGAAAAATATAAGAATTCCAAAAAAATTGCTTTTGCTTATAAACCATCACCGAATAAAGAGTATCAAAACGTAACCTGGGACTCAACATCGGAAGATGTAATGGCAGTTGCGGGGTACCTGCTTGAACAGGGAGTTCAAAAGAATGACAGGATAGCGATTTTGAGTGAAAACAGGTACGAATGGGCTGTTGTGGATCTTGCCATTCAGCTGGTGGGCGGTATTAATGTATCTCTCTATACAACACTGCCACCTTCTCAATGCGAATTCATTCTGAAAGATTCAGGTGCTAAAATATTTTTTGTCTCGACAGGTATTCAGCTTAAGAAGGCCGTTGAAGTATTTAAAAATTGCAAAAAGCTTAAACAGGTAATTGCCTTTGATACACCCAATGTGAAAAAATACATGGAGAACAAGTTTGTTGTTCTTTTTGAAAATATTTTAATTGAGGGAGGAAAAGCTGCACAAAAAACAAAGAGAGAAATATTAAAGAGAGAGAATGCGGTTACTCCCGAAGATATTGCGACTTTGATCTATACATCCGGAACCACCGGCAAACCTAAAGGGGCAATGCTTACACACCGTAATATTGTTAGTAATATAAAGGCAGCCCATAAAGCGATTACCATAGGGGAAAAAGATCGTGTGCTATCTTTCTTGCCTTTAAGTCACTCTTTTGAACGAACGGCCGGCTACTATGCGATGATGGCCGGAGGAGCAGAAATATTCTACGCTGAAAGTGTAGATACCGTTGCCAGGAATATGACGGAGATAAAACCTACCATCGTTGTAAGTGTGCCCCGTCTTTTTGAAAAAATTTACAATCTTGTGGCCAAAAACGTTGAGGAGGGCGGAAGTGTTAAACAGGCAATTTTTGAGTGGGCGATTGATGTGGGTAAAAAATATGCAGACGGACAGCGGGGCGTTGTGAGCTTGCAGAAATATATTGCAGACAGACTTGTATTTGATAAACTGAAGGCACGAACGGGCGGACGAATTCGCTTTTTTGTTTCAGGAGGTGCCGCCTTACCACCTGATATCGGTTCGTTTTTTATGGCAGCCGGATTAAATATACTTGAAGGCTACGGTTTGACAGAAACTTCACCGGTTATGACGGTTAATTCGTATGGGAATGAGCGTATAGGAACAGTTGGTAAAGTATTGAACGGAATTACAGTCGGTATCCAGCGTCTTGAGGATAATAAAATTATAGCACAGCTAAGCGGTGAACAATATCCTTCAGATTTAACTTCCGGACAGGGTGAAATTCTATGTAAAGGGCCCAATGTGATGAAAGGTTACTGGAATAATGAAGAAGGTACCAATGAGATGATTGATGAAGAGGGCTGGCTTCATACAGGTGATGTGGGCAGGTTTGTAGATGGAAATCTTCAGATAACCGACAGGATTAAGCATATGATTGTGAATGCAGGCGGCAAGAATGTGTATCCCGGTCCCATCGAAGATATGTTTAAAACGAGCAAATGGATTGATCAGCTTGTGGTTGTAGGTGAAAAACAAAACTACATGGCAGCTCTAATTGTGCCGGATTTTGATTCACTTGAAACCTATGCAAAAGAGAACGGTATACGGTATGATTCAAAAAAGGATCTTATTCAGAATGCTGAAATTAAAAATATCTTCAGTAAAGAGGTTCGTTCTTTTTCAAAAGAACTGGCATCTCATGAAAAAATACGTGACTTCAGATTACTCGATACGGAATTTACTGTAGAGTCGGGAGAATTAACCCCTACACTAAAAGTAAAGAGGCGTATTATCGAAGATAAATATGGTGATTTGATAAAGGATATATTTAAGAACGACAAATAAAACTCTTTTATTAATCAGCTCACTTCTTTTTACCGGTTTCTGAGAAGAGATCTGATCCCAAAATAGAGGAAAAGGAAACAGGCAACAAACATGGTTCCCTGTGCAATAGCTGCCGTGCTTTTCTCAACAGGTAATCCCGAAAACATCTGATACATAGAAATGAAGCCGTTTAGTGAGCTGAAAAGAGCAAAAATTGCAAGGAGCAGAGCTGCGTATGCAGTATGTTTCTGCAGCGATATGAACTTTTTGCCTAAATAGCCAAGTCCTGTAAAAGTCAGACCAAACAGGAAAGAAATCACAGCAGTAACACCCAATGTTCCGGTAACAAGATAAAATCCCGATCCCAAAAAAATTAGTGCGATACCTGTAAAAATGGATAGCCGGTTGATTTCCATGTGTGGTGAGAAAAAAGCTGAGCGTTAGGAGTTATAATTTCTCACGTATAGATTTGATAATAGTACGGACCCGTCTCCTGTTTACTCCAAGGTCGCTATAACCTGTGCGGCTTGCGCTTCGTATATGGAGAACATGATTCCTGTCTTCACCTTCAATTTTCATTTGGAGATCGTCCCGAAAACCGAAAACAGGGATTTCAAATACGGCAGTAGCGGTAAGATCAGATTGAGATGACGAGAACTCAACCGGCTGTAAATCTTCAACTGCCTGAGTAGCAAGAAAGAAAATCCTCGAGGTGGGCTGCGCAAAAGGCACAGAGATTCTTACGCAGTTGGGGGAGTCAGGGCAATCCGGTAATGGATTGTCGTTTGATTGCATCATTTCGTTAAAATCAGAAGATCTGGAACCCTGAAAGCGGCTAAAAAACAGAATGGCCGCAATCACAACAACAGCAATGAGGCCATATTTTAAAATAGGATTCATATGTATAAATAATCTTTTATCATTGTTATACACTCTTCCGGGTTCGACGTAACCTGAAGAATGCTGTGATTATCAGGTTTAATAAACCCTGTATTTACAGCAACGTCAAGCATTTTTATAAGCGAATCAAAATATTTTTCAATGTTTAAAAGAAATACAGGTTTTTTGATGATGCTTAATTGGTTCCATGTTATGATTTCAAATAACTCTTCCAATGTGCCAAAACCGCCCGGGAGTGCTACAAAACAATCTGCCAGTTCGGCCATTCTCTGTTTCCGTTGGTGCATATCTTTGACCAGAATTAAATCATCAATATCCTGGTGAGCAACTTCACTGGCAAAAAAGTTTTCCGGGATAACTCCCTTCACTTTTCCTCCATGTAACATGACGGTATCTGCCATGGTGCCCATAATTCCGAGGGAAGATCCTCCGTAAACCAGGTTGAAACCCGATTGTCCTATTAAACGGGCAAAGAGGCGGCATTTCTCAATAATAACAGGACTACGGCCGGAGGATGAGCCACAGTATACACATACGTTCATGCTTTTACTGCCGGTTTCATTTGAGCCAGAATCTTTTTCAGTGCCGATATCAATTGTTTCACTTCTACGACCGTATTGTGTTTGCCATAACTTATCCGGATGCTCGAGGTAGCCATTTCATTACTTAAACCAAGCCCTTTCAATACATGTGAAGGATCCAGGGCACCTGAAGTGCATGCGGATCCATTTGAAACACAAATATTTTCTATATCCAGGTTAAGCAGCAGCATTTCACCATCGAGTGGAGAGCCGTCGGCGGTAGTGCAGGCGATGTTTATGATATGCGGAACACCGGAATTTTCAGGCCCGTTAATTTTGAATTGACCCGGCAGCTCATTTTTCAACCCCTCAATGGTTGCTTTTCGAAGGTTATTAAATTTCCGGGAACACTTTCCCATCTCCTGAATACTCATTTCAAGAGCTTTTGCAGTACCCACAATGCCGGGAACATTTGATGTTCCACCTCTTCGCCGGCGTTCCTGGGAGCCGCCGTGAAGCCATGGGATCCAGGGAGCACCGTTTCGTATGTACATCACACCAACACCCTTCGGCCCATAAATTTTATGAGCGCTGATACTCAGAAAATCTATTCCAAGCTCTTTTACATCAACAGGAATCTTCCCGACACTTTGAACCGTATCTGAATGAAACGGGATTTTTTTCTCTCTGCAAACAGCAGCAATTTCACGAAGCGGGTTTATAGAACCGATCTCGTTGTTTACATGCATAAGTGAAACAAGTGCGGTGTTATCGCTTATGGCCTCAGATACCAGGCTTGCTGAAATCACACCGTTGTTGTCAGGTTGCAGATAAACAGGTTTTACACCTTTTAATTTAGCCATCTCAACCGGGTGAAGAATTGCATGATGCTCAATTGGCGATGTAATAACTTCTTTTTTACCGGTAGCGTCCAGAACGCCGTTGATAACCGCATTATCACTCTCAGTGCCGCCGCTTGTAAATACAATTTCGGATGGCTCGGCATTCAAAAGAGAAGCGATGGTTTCCCTCGAATCTTCAAGGGCTACTTTTGCTTTTCTTCCAAGCTGATGTGCAGAATTTGCATTCCCGAAAAATTCGGAGAAATAGGGCTTCATCGCTTCAAACACCTGCTCATCAAGAGGCGTTGTTGCGGCATGATCAAAATAAATTACATCCATTGGCTGCTTAGATACTTGTTCTGATTTTCCGGTTATGGATACAACTGAAAATATGCTCTGTTGACAGAAATAGTATAGTTAATATCTGTTCAAAAGCTAACAAATTGTAGTCAATTTAAAAAGACACTCATTCGGTATCATACCGGAATCGGCGTGCATAAGGGTAACCTTACGGTAAGTTTAAAGGAGTGGCACTATCCGGCTGGCCGGATGATTAAATGTACGATAGCTGAAAGCTTGCTGCAATTCGGGCAGATCATTTGACTGCCGGTCAGGCAGAAGTGATATAAAATTTATTTCTTATGTGACGCAATAACCATTATTTTTAAAGAGACTAACAAATTCAAAAAATTAAAGAACAGGACAATGGCTAAACTAACGATCAAAGATGTTGACCTTAAGGGCAAAACTGTATTAATGCGTGCAGATTTTAATGTTCCAATTACAAATGGAAAGATTACGGATGACAACCGAATTGTACAGGCTCTCGATACTATAAAATATATTCTTGGAAAAGGAGCGAAATTGGTATTGACAAGTCATCTTGGTCGTCCTGGCGGTTCTCCTGATCCTGAATTCAGTTTGAAACCAGTTGCAGAACATCTTGCAACACTGATTGATCAAAAGGTACATTTTGCACCGGATTGTATTGGACAGGATGCGGAAAATGTGGTTGCGAATGCAAATAGAGGAGAGGTTGTACTATTAGAAAATGTCCGCTTTCATGCTGGTGAGAAAAAGAATGATCCTGAGTTTTCAAAACAGCTGGCTGCCCATGCCGATCTCTTTGTGAATGATGCATTTGGGAGCAGCCATCGTGCACACTCTTCAGTTGCCGGTGTGACCGAATTTCTGAAACCATCGGTTTCAGGGTTTCTGCTGGAAAAAGAGATTGCGTATCTGAATGACAGTGTTAACAATCCTACCCGCCCGTTTGTAGCTATCCTGGGAGGGGCAAAGGTCTCGGATAAAATCGGTGTGATTGAAAACCTGCTTGATAAGGTTGATTCAATTATCATAGGCGGCGGAATGACCTATACATTCTACAAAGCGAAAGGTCTTCCTATAGGAGATTCACTGGTTGAAGAGGACAAAATAGAACTTGCCGGTGAATTGATCAGCAAGGCCCGAGAAAAGGGAATCGACCTTCTTCTTCCGGTTGATTCGGTTGTCGCCAAAGAGTTCAAAAATGATGCTGAGAATAAAATTGTCGGCGAAGACGGGATTGAAGAGGGTTGGATGGCACTCGATATTGGACCCAAATCTGTGAAATTATTCAGTGAACGAATCCTGGATGCCAAAACCATTGTCTGGAACGGTCCGATGGGAGTATTTGAAATGGAAAGTTTTTCAGAAGGTACCTTCAAAGTGGCTGAAGCACTCGCTGAAGCAACATCCCAAGGCGCTGTTACAATCATTGGCGGCGGTGATTCAGCTTCGGCTATTAAGGAAGCCGGACTTGAGCACAAAGTCTCTCACGTATCAACCGGCGGCGGAGCCAGCCTGGAATTCCTGGAGGGAAAAGAACTACCGGGGGTTGCGGCGTTGTCGGATAAAAATTGATTGCCAAATACCGTAAATATGCTGTGGATCTGCTGAAAAGCAATAATATTAAAGACAGGTTCGACTTTCCTGACAGCTGAAGACGACGTTATTGGTTTTGATACCGGTATCTTTAGCGGTGATAACGGATTAAAAAATCTGAAAAAAGAGCTGCAGCTTTCAAGTCTGTTCTAAAAAAAGAATCAGAGGCCGCCGAAGAAACGACTTCTGAGTCATCAGTCCCTCTATAAATACAAGGTCACTTTCTCAATGAATTTGCAGGAAAAACTGTTTATTCCTTCTTCTTTTAATTTTACTGTTGAAGCATATGATATTTACTAGTCATGAGCTATAAAATTTTTAAAAAATTCCATTTACGAGTTTAATATTTACAAATTACTGTTATTGATGATCTTAGCTGGCCTTTTACAATACAGTAGTTTTTAAATAGTCTTCTTCAATCGGGTTTCAACAATTTTTTCACTCAGTACTTTTTAATTTATATTTAGATTTAATATAAATAACGATAACTTCTCCCTGCAATCAAAACCCGAAACACAAATACAATAATTTTGGTGATGAAGTCTTACAATCTATTTTTAACCTTGTTGACGGTAATGTCAGCTCTTCTCTTATTTTCTGCATGCGACAGTAACAACAACGATACGGCGGCTCCTGGTATTAATGGCCAGGATCTTGAAGTTTCCGGTGGCAGGGGAACCGGGGTCGATATCAACTTTACCCTCGAAGCTGAAGAGGGTATTCAATCCTTAACGCTTTCTGTTGATGGAGCCAGTCCTCAATCACTCGATGTTAATGAAGGTGCAACAAGCCAGGAATTTACCCATACATTTTTAATTCCTGCTGAATCCGTCCTGGGAGCAGAATTTTCTCTTCTTTTTACATTAACTGATGAAGCCGGACAAGAGTCTGAAATTTCTGCAAAGGTTATAACTGATAAGTTAATTGAAACACCGGCAACCTATGAATTCTCACGGAACGGGGAAAGTACAGTACATCATCCCGGCCAAACCGACCGGCTTGATATGGTAGAGGAAATTAAAGACTATATACGACAAGGTGATCGTGGTGAAGTTGTTTTTGAACAGGATTTTTTGGATATGTTTGAAAACACAGGCGGAAACGGCGGTGGCAATTTTTCATTCACTTCCGATCGGCAGCTGAAAAACAAAACATTCACACCGGATCTTGACAACCAGCTGTTCGAAGATCTTTTTGCACGGGCAGCTGCAGCCAGTGTGGATGGTTCCACCGGTGTAACTGCTTCAAATGGAACGGCCGGATTGATTGTCCGCGAAAACAGCGGAAATACAATTCTTGTGGATGAAAACGGAAGAGAGTTTACGCAGTTTATTGAAAAAGGACTGATGGGCGCTGTTTTCTATAACCAGATTTACAATGTTTATCTTACTGACAGCAGAACAGGGGATGATGTTGAAAATGTTGATTTCAGGGAAGGAAGTAACGATACGCCTATGGAACACGGCTGGGATGAAGCGTTTGGCTACTGGGACCCGCCACTTGATTTTACATCTCCATGGCCTGCTGAAAGAGGTGATGAAGACCGCTTCTGGAGCCATTACTCCAATGTAGTTGATAATGTACGAGACGGTCTGCTTGGTACGAATGAAATCATTATGAACGCCTACAAAGAAGGACGCACGGCCATTGTAAATAATGACCTGGTTACCAAGAATGAACAGAGAGATATTCTGTATGAATACCATGAGCTGGTGGCTGCAGCAACTACTGTTCACTATATAAATCTCACGCTACAGTTTTTAAATGAAGGTAAAACAGGAGAAGCTTTTCACGTTCTATCTGAAGCCTGGGCTTTTGCAAATGCACTGAAATACAGCCCGAGGAGAAAGATCACACTCGAGCAAATTGAGCAGATCCAGGAAACTGAATTCGGAGCTGACGGAAATTTCTGGAATGTCACTTCTCAGGGATTGAATAATGCAAAATCAACGTTAGTTCAAATTTACCCTGAACTTGAACCGGTTCAGGATGATTTATAAGTAAAAATTGTAAATTCTTTAACCTCAGACTTTGCCGGGTAAATTATCCGGCAAAGTCTGTTTTATTATTTATTAAATACCTTTTGATGATGTTTAAAAAAAGTCTTATAACGTTAACAGTGCTTCTTCTGATAATAATTTCATATGCCTGCAGCAGTGATGACGGTGTTACAAATACGGATGAAAATGAGTTTGAGAGAGCTGAGATGCTTGCCAATTTCGGCAATAATGTCATTCTTCCGTCATATGACCGGCTCAAAAGTAAAGTCGGCAATTTAAATACAAGCATCAACGAATTTACTGCTAACCCGAACGAATCAACATTAGCCGCGGCTCAAGATGATCTGAAAGAGGCAAGGCTTGCATGGCAAAGTGCAAACATGTTTCAATTTGGTCCGGCCGAATCGAACCTTTTGCGGGCAATTTTCAATACATTCCCAACCGACGCGGCTAAAATTGAATCCAATGTCGAGTCGGGTGATTTCAACCTTAATACCATCGGAAACAGGGATGCCGCAGGGTTTCCCGCACTTGGCTATTTGCTGCATGGAGTTGGTGATAATCCGGCGGAAGTAATTGCTGCCTATACCGATAACCTGAACGCTGAGAACAGAATTCTCTATCTGCAGGAGAATATCACCCTTATCCAAACATCTGCTGATGCCACATATGAAGAATGGAGCCCGGAGGGTGGAAATTTCGTTGCAAATTTTTTGAGTGAACAAAATTCCGGGGTTGATGTGGGAAGTTCTCTCGGACAGCTTATCAATGCATTTATTCTCCATTATGAGCGTTTTATAAGGGATGGGAAAATTGGCATACCCGCCGGAGTGCGAAGTGCAAATGTACCGCGCCCGACAACAACAGAAGCTTTTTATGCCGGATATTCCTCAGAACTGGCCGTCGAAAATATGAACGCTGTAAGCAGGCTTTTTTTTGGTAACAGCCTGAACGGTGAGCAGGGCATCGGGCTGGATGACAACCTGATAGCTCTCGAGGCAGGGGGACTTGCTGACAATATTGGAATTGAGCTCAATGAGGCCATTGCCTCACTTCAAGCGTTGAATGACCCGCTTGCAGACCAAATAGAAACAAATAATGAACCTGTGCTTAATGCTTTTACTGAAATGCAGGACTTAATTGTGCTTCTTAAAGCTGACATGGCTTCCCGTCTGGGAATCTCAATAACCTTCCAGGATAATGACGGGGACTAATGTGTACCTGAGCAGTACCAGTCGATGAAACAATTTATTACTTCAAATACTTCTATTGCACCGCTGGCGGTTTTCAGGGTTTTGTTTGGCTTCATTATGCTCGTCAGTACAATTCGTTTCGCTTTGCGGGGCTGGATTTACGAACTCTATGTTGAACCTGATTTTTATTTTACTTTTTACGGTTTCGACTGGGTTCAGCCACTGGGTGAGTATGGCATGTATGCCCTCTTTTTTATCGTCGGTCTGTCTGCCCTGTTTATTATGCTGGGCTACCAATACCGGATAGCGAGCGTACTTTTCTTTCTTGCATTCACATATATTGAACTGATTGATAAAACCAATTATCTCAATCACTATTACTTTGTCAGCATTATCGGTTTTCTGTTGATATTGGTACCGGCAAATCGCAGCTTCTCTCTGGATGCTCTGAGGAAACCGGGGCTCGCAGTCAGTAAAGTTCCTGCCTGGACAATCAATATTTTCAAACTTCAATTGGGCCTGGTCTATTTTTTTGCAGGGTTGGCAAAATTAAACGGTGACTGGCTTTTAAATGCTATGCCGCTGAAAATATGGCTGCCTGCAAACTCACATCTACCCGTTATCGGTGAATGGCTTACATACCCGGAAGCTGCATATCTGCTTAGCTGGGCAGGCGCGTTCTATGACCTGACAATTGTCTTTTTTCTTCTCTATAAACCGACTCGCATACCTGCTTATGCAACGGTCATATTTTTTCATCTGATGACATATGCTCTGTTCCAGATAGGGATGTTTCCATTTATTATGATTCTCACCACACTGATTTTCTTTTCGCCGGAGTTTCATAGTAAACTGATTGACCGATTAAAACACTTTTTCAGTATGGTTAGACGAAAGATAGTATCAGATAAAACTATATCTTACCCGGATTATGAGAAACCTGTCTATCAGTTAAAAAAAAATGCACTTTCAATTGTAACCGTTATCTTAACTGTTCACTTTCTTCTCCAGTTGGTTTTGCCTTTTCGCTATGCTCTTTACCCGGGAAACCTGTTCTGGACGGAACAAGGATACCGGTTTTCAT
>Ga0209943_1001656_pt1 | contig 13084 bp, 15 predicted proteins | sample SalPonR1_B_D2_MG_FD_185698 | JGI IMG/M metagenome (GOLD analysis project Ga0209943, IMG submission 185698) | Salt pond soil microbial communities from South San Francisco under conditions of wetland restoration - Salt Pond MetaG R1_B_D2_MG... ... | reverse complement strand
ACTTGCCGATCTGTCTGACAGATTTTTGAACCGCCGGCTTTTCAGAACGTCGTTTTCCGGCCGAAAAGAGCGCGAGCAAAACAGAAAAGAGGTTCATCAGAAAACAAAAAAATATTTAAAGAAAAGCGGCTTTCCACATGATGATGAGAGCATTCAGTTTTACTACGAAGCTAATGAGAGCTATAGTGAAGCTTACAAATATGAGAACGAGAGTATTTGGATTTTGGAAGATGGCAATAACGCCATTGAGTTTTCGAAAGCGGCCGATACCAAACACATTATCGCTTTAACAAAACCGGTTGTTAAACCCTATTTGGTGCATTTAAAAGAGATTTAGGCCCGAGTCTGAGAAAATCTTCAAACAAAATTGTTAATTTTAACATGGCTCATTACCAGATAATTTTGGCTTTTTACCAAAATGAATGCTAGTTATAAGTAGACTGTTTTAATTAATGTGTCGAATAAAGAACAATAATACAGTTCAATTTTAAAACGCACGTAAACAATGACTGATAAGAAAGAAAAGGATCAAAAAGCCGAGAAAGAGAAGAAAAAGGATCAAAAAAAGAAAGATCTGAACGATGAGCTCCGGCAAACATTTCCAGCGAGCGACCCTCCGGCACAGTCAAGGCCAGGACATGACCGGGATAATAAAAGTTAGATAGATCCCTGCCTCCTTCTACGTAAGCAGGTTTTAAATTCGTTCATACTTTACAAAATCGAATTCTTCATGGCTTTCCCGCCAGGTCTCTTTCCAAACAGAATTAATATCATTTCTGTATTCAGGAAAGACTGTATCTCCCTCATACTCTTCTTTTATTTCAGTTATGATTAGTTGATCCGCTAAACCAATCATTTGCTCGTATATTTTTCCCCCGCCAATCACAAAAACCTTGTCATGATCGCTAAGGTATTTCAGTGCATCATCAATTGCGGAAAATGTTGGAACATGGTCATACTTTTTTGATCGGCTGAGTACCACATTCTCTCGTCCCGGAAGTGGTTTTTCATTCAGTTCTTCAAAAACAATCCTCCCCATCAAAAGAGGGCACCCCATGGTGGTTCTTTTAAAAAATTTCAAATCTTCGGGATAATGCCAGGGAAGATCTCCATCTTTACCGATTACCAAATTTGGATCGTGTGCTGCTATTAAAATCAGTTTCATACAGCTACAGGGAATTTAATAGGCGGCTGGGGGTTATAACCCGTTAGTTTAAAATCACCGAATTCAAGCTCATCAACCGGTTTCCTGGCAATCTCGAGTTTGGGTAAGGTGCCGGGCTCACGGCTAAGCTGTTCCTTCAGGCCTTCCATATGATTTTCATAGATGTGGGCATCTACGATTGTGTGTGCAAATGTACCCGGTTTCAACCCCACCTCACCTGCAATGGCCATGGTGAGTGCCGAATAGCAAGCCAGGTTAAAAGGAATGCCCAGGGCAATATCACCCGAACGCTGAGTTAAATGGCAGTGAAGTTTACCTCCAGATACATTAAAAATGTACATGAGATGGCATGGCGGCAGCCCCATTTCATCTAGCAAGCCCGGATGCCAGGCAGAAACTACAATACGACGGCTATTTGGATTGGTCTTTAGCATATGGATTGCATTCTGAACCTGATCAAACTCTTCGTAGCTCCAATCTTTCTCCTCACTGCTGCCCAAAGGCCTGTAAACAGATCCATCTTTAGCTTTTGCCATGGGAAATCTTCGCCATAACACGGGATAAATGGGCCCTACATAACCGTCATCATCAGCCCAGGCATCCCATATATGCACATTATTTTCGTCCCGGAGCCATTTAATGTGATCTTCTCCCCTTAAATACCACAGAAGCTCCATAATTACAGATTTAAAAAACACCTTTTTAGTGGTTAAAAGCGGAAATCCTTTTGAAAGATCCACCCGGTAAAATTCAGCAAAATTCGACAGTGTTCTTACACCCGTGCGGTTTTCTTTCCACACACCGTTTTTCATTACGTTCTCTACAAGATCCAGGTACTGTTTCATAATCTTTTTTAATGTTTAATTATAGTACAACTCCTTTAAGAAGAAATACTGCTATTGAGAAGTAGATGATTATTCCCGTTACGTCTACGAGTGTGGCAACGAACGGGGCGGAGGTAACAGCTGGATCAAGTCCGAATTTCGACATAATAAACGGCAGCATCGACCCGCTTATATTCCCAAAAAGTACAACACCTACCAGGCTGGATCCAACCGTTAAGGCCTGCATAAATATCTCAAACGAGAAAGGTTCTCCACGAATTACCATCCAAAAACTAATAACAATTGTTCCCATAATGCCAAGGATGCTGCCAAGAAAAAGCCCGGACAGCATTTCTCTTTTGAGTACTCCGAACCAGTCGTCAAGCTTCAAGTCATCCGTTGAGAGTGAACGTATAATCAGTGTCGCCGCCTGAGAACCGGAGTTACCACCACTCGAAATAATCATGGGAATAAAAAGTGCCAGTACAGCAGCAGCAGCCAGTGTATCTTCGTAGCCGGCCATAGCAGTTACGGTGAACATCTGCCCTAAAAACAGTAATATCAGCCAGCCAATACGTTTGCCAACCATATCGTTAATACCCGTTTCAGAGTACGACCTGTCCAGTGCGCTCATACCCGCCATCAGCTGCATATCTTCCGTTGTCTCCTCTTCGGCCACATCAAGAACGTCGTCAACAGTAACAATGCCTACGAGAATGCCCCCAGAGTCCACAACCGGCAGGGCAACCCTGTCGTACTTACTGAGCATTCGAACAGCCTCTTCCTGGTCGTCAAAAGCGCTCAGGGCCTCGAACGAGTTGTCCATGATGTCTGATATAACGGTATCGGGTTCGGCAAGAATAAACTGGTTTAAACGAAGGTCATCAATCAGTTTTTCATCTTCGTCTACAACATATATAACGTTTACAGTTTCGGCATTACGGCCATATTTACGGATATGCTCAAAACTTTTATTTACGGTCCAGTCACTTTTAATACGTACGTAATTGGTGGTCATCAATCGGCCGACGCTCTCCGCAGGATACCCCAGAAGCCTCCGAATCTGTGCAATATCGTCCTTTGCCATCGAGTTGAGGACCTTTTGTGTGAGATCGCCCGGCAGCTCTTCCATCAGGGCAACCCGCTCATCAGGTTCAAGATTGTTCATCACGTCGCTTAGCTGCTGACGGCTAAATACTTCGAGCAGCTCTACGCCTTTTGCGGAACTCAGGTAGGAAAAAACATCGGCGGCTTTACTCTTTTTTAGCAGTCGAAAAATGACAATGGCAATTTCCGGCTCAAGTTCTTCAAGTATTTCCGCAACATCAACAGCCGGTACGTCTTCCAAAGCTTCTTTTATGGCAACCCACTCCTTTTTCTGAATGAGCTCATCAATTTCCGGTTTTAGAAGTTGTGCAATCATAAGATATTGTCGTTAGAAGAGATATCGGCACAAACAAACAGAATGTCTGAAAATATCAGTGAGGAAGTTATCAAAAAAAAGCTATCGGATGAAGATTATTCTTTAATGCCTAAATTTTGAAGGGCATCTTTGGCAGCTTTCTGTTCAGCCTTCTTTTTGGTTTTACCCCGGCCTTCGCCCAGCCTTTTCCCGTTTACAAATGCCGCAATGGTAAACGTTTTGTTGTGGCCCGGCCCGGTTTCTGAAATTACTTTATAGGTTGGTAAATCCCATTTTTCTGCCTGAGAGAACTCCATTAAGATACTTTTGTGGTTATCGATGTGGTTCACCACTTCTCCGAAATCGAGATAGCTCTCAACAGTTCTGCGCACAAACTCAAAAGCACTTCTATAGCCGCCTGAAATATAAATTGCAGCTACCAGGGCTTCAAACACATCAGAAAGAACACTTTTAGAGAGTTCAATACCCTGCCCGCTTGCACGTTCTCCCACTTCCAAATATTCATTTAGCTGCAGGTTTTTTGAGAGTTCGCATAGCGTGTCTCCTCTCACAATTTTCGCCCGAAGCTTTGTGAGGTATCCCTCATTTTCCTTTGGATAGATCTCGAATAGAATTTCAGTAATAATAAGATCCAGAACGGCATCTCCCAAGAATTCGAGTCTTTCATACGTTTCAAAAGACTCATACTTGTTGTTATCAACAATTGAACGATGCCTTAGTGCCCTTTTGAAAAGTACTTCATGTTCTGCGGGTATTTCATACCCCAGAATTTTTCCTAATTCGGCTATTCTGCTTGAGGGCTCATTATGGTTTGATTCCGGATCGATACCGAACCATGTTTTGAGCCTGTTAAGCATACTCTATTTTTCGAATTTTTTAAAGACCAGAGTTGTGTTGTGTCCGCCAAAGCCAAAAGCGTTATTTAAAGCGTATGTAATATCACGCTCAACAGCTTTATTGGGAGTATAATTGAGATCGCACTCCGGATCGGGATTTTCCTGGTTGATTGTAGGAGGCACCGTACTGTGATAAATTGCCAGCAGAGCCGCTACTGACTCTGCAGCGCCTGCAGCTCCCAGCATATGCCCCGTCATCGATTTGGTGGAGTTCAGGTTGATATTGTAGGCGTGATCTCCGAATACTTTCTTGATGGAGTTCGTTTCTGCTATATCGCCTAACGGTGTTGAAGTTCCATGCATATTAATGTGATCGACATCCTTTGCTGTGATACCTGCCATATTCAACGCATTATTCAGTGCAAGAATCACACCATTTCCTTCAGGATCGGGTGCTGTAATATGATGGGCATCAGCTGAATAGCCATACCCTACAATTTCACCATAAATTCGGGCTCCGCGTGCCAGGGCAGAGTCCAGAGATTCCAGAAACATCATTGCAGAACCTTCACCAAGCACAAAGCCGTCCCGATCCTTATCAAACGGACGCGATGCTTTTTCGGGTTCCTCATTTCGTTTTGAAAGTGCTCTCATGGATGAGAATCCTGCAACACCAATTCTCCAAACCGGAGCTTCCGTACCGCCGCAAACAGCCATTTCTGATTGTCCGTAACGTATTGAATCGTAGGCAAGACCGATATTATGCGAGCCGGTTGCACAAGCCGAAACTGCACAGAAGTTTGCACCTCTGAATCCATATTTAATGGAAATTTGCCCGGCAGGCATATCGGGTATCAGCATAGGGATGAAAAATGGATTTACACCCCGCGATCCATGTTCGTGCAGCGAAACCGATTGTTCGTAGAATGTGGTCATTCCACCGATTCCGGTCCCAACAATTACAGCAATTTTATCTTTATCGACCGTTTCAAGGTCAATATTGCTGTCTTTGATGGTTTCATCAGCCGCAATCATCGCATACTGAGTAACAGGATCAAGACGTCGGGCCTCTTTCCTGTCGAAATAGTCACCTGAATCATAATCTTCGATCTGACCGGCAAATTTAGTGGTTAAATCGTCCGTATCGAAATGTGTTATCGGGCGCACCCCGCTTTTCCCGGAAACAAGACCATTCCAAAATTCTGGAGCGGTCTTTCCCACGGGTGTAAGTGCTCCGATTCCAGTTATTACTACTCTGCGTTCGGCCATAATTCAAGTGATTAAATCGGTAAAATTGAAGCGTTTCTTAAGACTTCTCAGAAATATATTTTACTGCGTCTCCAACAGTGGCAATGTTTTCAGCATCCTCATCAGGAATACTCATATCAAATTCTTTTTCGAATTCCATAATAAGTTCTACTGTATCCAGAGAATCTGCACCCAAGTCGTTTGTGAAATTAGCTTCACCCACTACTTCAGATTCATCTACTCCAAGTTTGTCTACAATAATTGATTTGATTTTTGCTTCTACGTCTTGTGACATGTTTAGACCTTATATTTGGTTATTGTTTAATAAATGATTTCGTAAAAAAGACATCAGAAAATACAACATATCAGTATAAAATAACATGTCTATATAGCCTGATGACAAATTGGTTCTACATGGCCATCCCGCCGTCCACGCGAATTACTTCGCCTGTAATGTACGAACTTAATGATGATGCTAAAAAAGCAACCGTATTAGAGACTTCATCCGGTTCGCCCGGCCTGCCCAATGGTGTTTCATTTTTAATCGCATCCAGTACTTTTTCGCTCAGATTTTCTGTCATTTCCGTGGTAATATATCCGGGTGCGACAACATTTGCGCGGATATTTCGGCTGGCGAGTTCTTTCGCATACGATTTCGTAAACCCGATAATTCCGGCTTTGGATGCCGCATAGTTGCTTTGCCCTGCATTACCACTAATCCCAACGACTGAACTGATGTTAATAATTGAGCCGCCTCTTGCACGCATCATGGGCTTTACAGCAGCTTTACTGTAGTTAAATACGCTTTTCAGGTTAGTTTGAATCACATCATCCCACGCTTTTTCGTCCATTCGCAGTATCAAATTATCTTTTGTTATACCTGCGTTGTTTACCAATACGTCGAGAGATCCCCACTCGGTTACAATATCAGAAATTACATCTTCTGCTTTTCCAAGATCTACAGCGTCTGCCTGATAAGCTTTTGCGTCTACTCCCTTTTCCTTCATCTCACTTACCACTTCATCGGCGGCTTCTTTGGAGCGCGCATACGTGATGGCGACATTGGCACCCAGCTGAGCAAATTTAAGCGCAATCGCTTTTCCTATACCTCTGCTGCCGCCGGTTACCAAACAATTTTTTTTAGTTAAATCCATGATCCTTGTCTTATTCGTGTCCTTCAATTGAAATATTTTCCAGTGTACGTTTTACCAATCCCTGCAATACCTTGCCCGGGCCAACTTCCACAAACGTATCAGCTTTATTTGCTTGCATATTTTTTAATGTCTGAGTCCATTTAACCGGGCTTACCAACTGATTAAGAACATTTTCTTTAAGGGCATTTCTATTTATCACAGGTTTTCCTGTAACGTTACTGTATACAGGAAACTGGGGATCGTTAAACTCTACCTCATTCAGCGCATTACTGAACTCGTCAAAAACATGCTTCATTAATGGTGAGTGAAAAGCACCGCTAACGGGCAGCATTTTAGCAATACGACACCCTTTTTCTTTGGCAAGCTCAACGGCTTTTTCCACGGCTTCTACAGCGCCGGAAATAACGAGCTGGCCTGGCGAGTTATAGTTTGCAGGTACAACGGGTTTCCCTGCTTCCTTAGACGCCTCCACGCAAATCTGATCTACGATTTCGTCATCCATCCCAATAATTGCCGCCATTGTTCCGGGATTTACTTCACCTGCATTCTGCATCAACTCACCTCTTTTAGAAACAAGTTTCAATGCATCTTCAAAATGTAAAACATCTGCTGCTGCAAGCGCTGTAAATTCACCAAGACTGTGTCCCGCAACCATATCAGGTTTTTCATCTAAAACCCGGTACAAAGCATAAGAATGCACAAAAATTGCGGGCTGAGTGTGTTGAGTCTGAGTAAGCTCTTCGCCCGGGCCCTCAAACATCAGGCTGCTGAGTGAGTAGCCCAAAATCTGATCTGCCTTGTCAACATAACTTTTAAATTGGGGATCGGATGAGTAGTGGTCTTTTCCCATTCCTACTTTTTGAGAACCCTGTCCCGGAAATAAATACGCCTTCATAATTGTCTGTTATTTAGTCCATTGCAAATAGAGAGCTCCCCAGGTCAATCCTCCGCCAAAGGCAGATAAAATAATTTTATCGCCCGTTTTCAGTTTGTCTTTCCAGTCGTACAAACATAGCGGAATCGTTGCCGCAGTGGTATTTCCATACTTATCAATATTAATCATCACTTTCTCTTCATCGAGACCCATTCTGCGTGCGGTTGCGCTGATGATTCTAAGGTTTGCCTGATGCGGAACCAGCCAGGCAACGTCATCACCTGTGAGCCCGTTTTTATCCATAATTTCTTTGGATACATCTGCCATGCCTTCTGTTGCCTTCTTAAAAACGGCTCTGCCATCTTGGCGAATAAAATGCTCTTTATTTCTAACCGTCTCCTCTGAAGCTGGGTTCAGGCTTCCACCAGCGGGCTGATAAAGCATACACTCTTCATCTCCTTCCGTGCGCTGTATATAGTCAATAATTCCGCCCTCTCTTCCCTCTTCCAAAACAACTGCGCCTGCGGCATCACCAAAAAGAATACATGTGGTTCTGTCGGTGTAATCAATAATGGAACTCATCTTATCGGCCCCGATAACCAACACCTTTTTGGCTCGTCCCGCTTCGATCATACCGCTTCCTGTGGAAAGGGCAAACAGAAAACCGGAACAGGCTGCTGAAAGATCAAATCCATATGCATTTTTTGCACCAATACGTTTTTGAACCAGAGCCGCTGTGGCGGGGAAGAAGTAATCCGGCGTAACTGTTGCCAGTATAATAACGTCAATTTCTTCAGCGTCAACACCAGCATCTTCGAGTGCTTCGTTGGCTGCATTTGTTGCCATAAAAGAAGTTGCCTTATCTGGGTCTTTTAATATCCTTCTTTCTGCAATACCTGTCCGGGATCGAATCCAGTCATCGTCGGTGTCGACCATGGTTTCCAGCTCTTTGTTGGTCAATACATAATCCGGGACATAGTGACCCACACCGGTAATTTTTGCTCTGATCTGGCTCATTCTACTGATTCTTTATTATTGATGGTGGATACAATTTTATCATTTATTTTGTGCTCCACACATTTCACGGCGTTAAGTATCATGTTTTTGATGGCCACAGGAGAACTGCTTCCGTGACCTACCAGGCTCATACCATTCACACCAAGAAATGGAATTCCACCCACATGTTCATAATTGAATGGCTTCATCGTTGTGCCAATCACATCATAAACAAGCTTTTGAGAAGGTTCATCAAGACCTTTCTCTTTCATTGTTTTTGCAAGAAGTGATTTCAGGATTTCGGGAATAGATTCGCCAAACTTGAGCAAAACATTTCCGGAAAACCCATCACTTAGATAAATGTCTGTTTTACCCAGCAGGATATCTCCACCTTCGATATTCCCTTTAAAAGAATCGAAGTCGGTGAGCATTTGATACACTTCTTTATGCATATCAAGTCCCTTTTCTGGTTCCTCGCCTACATTAAGGAGACCAATTGTGGGATTATCAATTTTCATAATCTCTTTGGCGTAAATAGAGCTCATTACCGCAAACTGATAGTACATTTGCGGTTTTAGTTCAAGATTGGCCCCTGCATCAACCAACAGACTAATCCCTTTTAGAGTGGGATATGTTGCTGCGATAGTAGGTCTCAAAACTCCATCAAGCTTTCCAAGAAGAAACATAGAGGCAGCCAAAAGTGCACCGGTGTTACCGGCACTCACAAAAGCAGCACACTCCCCTTTTTTGTGGGCTGAAAGCCCGAGCGTTATGGATGAGTTTCTCTTGGTTTTAACTGCCGCAGCCGGCGAATCCTTCATCCCAATAATTTCGGGAGCGTGTAATATGTGAACCCTGCTGCTGTCGTAATCCAGTTTTCCAAGCTCATCTTTGACAACTGACTCCGGGCCCGCTAAAAGTATTTCGACTTCAGCATTCTCTTTCGTGGCTAATACTGCTCCCTGAATCGGGTTATGAGGATAGTGATCTCCTCCCACCGCATCTACAGCAATAAGCATGATCTGTCTGTTTAATTAATTAGAAACGTTTACTACCTGCCGGCCTCTGTAGTACCCGCATTCCATGCATACATGATGATATTTATGCATTGCCCCGCAATTGGTGCACTCTGCAAGCGGAACTTCTTTCAAAGCATGGTGTGCACGACGTTTATCTCTGCGTGCTTTGGATGTTTTTCTTTTAGGATGTGCCATGACTAATAATTTATAATGTTTACTTCAGTTTTTTTAATTCAGCCCATCGCGGGTCTATTCTTTCTTCGTCTGAGGGTTCATCTCCAAATTTCTGAGTTTCAAAATCAACGATTTTTCCATCATCATCAATAAAATCAGGATGAACTTTTTTAACAGGAATCTCCAGCATGATGGAATCCCGTACCTCTTTTGAGATATCGAGAGTTAAATCATCAGCAGGAATTCGTTTTACTGCACTGCTTTCTTCCTCATATTCATCTTCAGGATCGGGTTCAAATAAAATTTGATAAGATCCATTAACATTTTTTGTAAACGGCTTTAGAGAGCGGTCACAAATCATTTTCACGATAACATCGAACGAAAATTTAACTTCGATGAACTGTGTTGCTCTGAAAAACTCAACAATTAAACTACCTGAGTTAATGCTAACTGAATCTTCAACCGATACATCTTCCCCATCCAGGGAAATTGTACGTTTACTGCTTCCCTCGGGAATTTCCTGTAGCCGAAAAATCAGTTTATCATTTTTCACAATAGCTTTCTAAGATAGAAAGGTTTATAAATCTTTGCAATTTAATTGAATAAACCAAACAGCCTCTGTTCTACCATTCCAATAACTTTTCCCAGATCCTCCTGATTATTAACAAAATCGATATCATCTGTGTCAATAATCAGCTTCTCCTCTTCATACGACTCAATCCACTCTTCGTACAAAGAGTTCAACCGCTCCAGGTACTCAATACGGATGGTATTCTCGTAGTCTCTTCCTCTTTGTTGTATCTGCCGTACAAGCGTGGGAACTTCTGCACGAAGATAAATTAGCAGATCCGGTGCTTTCAAATAAGCGGTCATTTCAGTAAAAAGAGCACAATAATTTTTATAGTCACGGTCGCTCATCAACCCCATTTTATGCAGGTTTTTTGCGAAAATTTCTACGTCCTCGTAAATGGTTCTGTCCTGAATGATGCTGCTTGCTTCCTCCATCAGTATTTTTTGATGCTGAAATCTGCTGGACAAAAAGTAGATCTGTAGGTTAAAACTCCATCGCCTCATATCATCATAAAAATCTGTCAGATATGGATTATTCTCTACCGATTCATAATAGGGCTTCCATCCAAAGTTTTTACCCAGTAACGAGGTTAGCGACGATTTACCGGCACCTATATTGCCGGCTATAGCTACATATTTTTTTTCTTTTTTCGACATATCTCCACTAATCTTTGCCCAGCAACCGATACATGGCCTGCTTATAACTTTCCACTCCCGGCTGGTTAAATGGGTTAACATCCAGCATAGTTACATAAACGGCAGTAAGGTATTCATAAAAATAGATCAATTCTCCAAGATGTTGTGCATTCAGACGATCCAGTACAATTTTAAGTACAGGAACCCCACCATCTTCATGAGCCTCAGCTGTTCCTTCTTGTGCGCTCTTATTTATTTCATGCATGGATTTGCCTGCAAGATAACCCAATGAATCGGAATCAAGCTCTTTGGCTTCCGGTACTTTCAAAGCTGCTACGGGCGACCTCACTTCGATCATTGTTTCAAGAATATTTCGCTGTCCGTCCTGAATCAGCTGGCCTATACTGTGCAGATCTGTGGAATATCCCGCACTTGCCGGGTATAAGCCTTTGCCCTCTTTGCCCTCACTCTCTCCCAGCAGCTGCTGCATCCATGCTATCATCCCGTTTAGACCGGGCTCGAATGTACTTAATACATCTATAGCATATTTCTTTTGATGCAACACATACCTTGTTGCAGCATACAGAAGTGTTTGCTGTGGATCTTCTTCCGTTAATTTATATTGAGATACCGCACCATAAAACAGAGTTTGAATGTCGATGCCTGCTACAGCAACGGGTAACAGTCCAACAGGTGTGAGCACTGAAAAACGCCCGCCGACATCATCAGGAATGATATATTTTTTATACCCTTCCTCTTCAACAATTTTGTTCAGAACGCCGCCTTCCTTGCCTGTTGTAGCAATTATTCTGTCGGTGGCATCATCATACGTTTTGTGCATCCAATGTCGGATAAATCTAAATGCCAGGGCTGTTTCGAGAGTTGAGCCCGATTTGGAAATTACATTTACATATACGCTTTTTTTATTTCCGTGCTCATCCTCTTCATCGATATACTCAAGAAGCTCCTTCAGATATTTGCTTCCCATATGATGGCCGGCAAAAAGAATTTCGGGCCCGTTATTTTTAAAAACCGGGTTAAGAGCCTGAATTACAGCCATAGCCCCTGTATAAGATCCGCCAATTCCACATACTATAAATATATCTGCCTCTTCCCTTATTCGGGTAGCATGCGATGCGATTTCATCGAGTTCAGCATCATTTGGTGTTTCCAGAATTGTTTGCCATCCAAGCCATTCGCTGCCTTTACAGGTTCTGTTTGCAATCTGCTCCTTTGCAGTACCTGCCAGGGAAAGAGCTTTTTCGAGCTGGTGTTCAGAAATAATTTTATTGGTTCTCTTTAAATCTACTGTAATCATTTATCTCAAAATTTTTGATAGTTCAAGCAAGTCAAAATCTATGTCTTTCTTTTTGCCAAATGTCATTTTTAGAGGGGTTATTTTTACCCTGTTATTTACCACACCAACCATTACCTGAGAATGCCCCTCGTACATAGCTTTTACGGCTTCAAAACCCAGGCGGCTTGCCAAAACCCTGTCGTGAGCCGAGGGACTACCTCCTCTTTGAATATGTCCAAGTATACAAACGCGCATATCGTACTTCTCAAAATCCTCGCAAATCTGTTCAGACAATTTCATTGCACCTCCGATCTCATCACCTTCTGCAACCACGACAAGCGTGCTGCGTTTTTTATGCTGCATAACCTCATTCAACGATCGTTTTATCTCATCAATATCCTGCAGGGCTTCGGGCAATAATATTAATTCAGCGCCGGTCGCAAGACCGGTTTCCAAAGCGATAAATCCGGCGTCCCGTCCCATTACCTCAACGATAAACAGGCGTTCATGGGCATCAGCGGTATCACGAATTTTATCGATCGCTTCCATAGCGGTATTTAACGCGGTATCGTATCCGATTGTCTCATCGCTTCCTACAAGGTCGTTGTCGATCGTACCCGGAATTCCAATTACACGGATTTGATGCTCTTTAGAAATAAGAGTTGCACCGGTAAAGGTTCCGTCACCTCCAATCACAATCAGCCCGTCTATATTGTTATCTTGCATCTGTTGTGCCGCCTTCGCACGGCCCTCTGGAGATCTGAACTCTTCTGAACGTGCCGATTTCAGAATTGTGCCTCCATCCTGAATAATCCCTGAGGCATCTGAACTTTCCAGCGTTTTAAATCGGCCTTCAATTAATCCTCTG
>Ga0209943_1001655_pt1 | contig 13113 bp, 9 predicted proteins | sample SalPonR1_B_D2_MG_FD_185698 | JGI IMG/M metagenome (GOLD analysis project Ga0209943, IMG submission 185698) | Salt pond soil microbial communities from South San Francisco under conditions of wetland restoration - Salt Pond MetaG R1_B_D2_MG... ... | reverse complement strand
TATCAAGATCAATATCAGCATTTATCCTTGTTCTATCGAAAGTCAGTGCAATATCCCTTATCGCAGCCCTGGCAAATGGAGTACCGAAGGAACTGTCCAGAAGCCTCACTTTTTTAACAGGAATCTCTCCTTCGCCCTGACCTGTATCAATCTTTGAAAGAAGTTGATTCATTCTTTCCACGTTCGAATCAAATCCCTCGATCTCGATAAGGCTTACTGGAGGAGCTCCTGTTATTAAAGCCATGAGGGACACCCCCACATTTATTTTCTCCGCGGTCAGAATTTCCTGCTCCCCGGTGGAAATGGCTACTCCACTTACCTCATAACCTCTGAAGGGATTTCCCCTTACCGAATCCATCCTGATGGTGGAATCCAGCTGCTCTTCCACGGCGGCGGAAACCTCTTTCTTCACCAGGCCGGTTCCCATGTCCATGGTAGATGCGGCAACAGCCAAAACCGCTACTATAACCAGCAGCGAAATTAAAAACCATTTGTTCCTGAAAATGGACATCTTATCACCCTCCTGATACGTTAAAGTCTGTGTTTCAGAATTAATTGTATCACGGACCTTTATGAGGACCATTAAGAATATGTAAAAATTCTCAAATTTAACCTTTTAGTGCTTCTGTAACAATTTCACCCTCAGCAACTATCAGAGTACTCCCCTCAAGAAAAAGTCTTATGGCGCCTTCCTCTTTCTCCCTGGAAATGTGGACCACGTTCAATCCTCCGGGATTGGTAACCTGCACTGGAGTGGAGAGCCCTTCCTGAAAAAAAGATACCAGTGCACTGGCGGAGGAGCCAGTTCCGCAGGATTCTGTGAGATCCTCCACTCCCCTTTCGTAAGTCACTGCATTTATGGAATCATCACCCGTGATCTCCACAAAATTAACATTCGTTCCATTGGGGAAAAGGTCAAGACGGTTTCTAACTGATCTTCCCAGTGCAACCAGGTGCTCCCTTGAAACATTCATGGCTCCGGGAAGAAAGATCACGCAGTGAGGAACCCCAAGCTGAAGAAAGAAATAACCGAATTCCTTCCCCTGGAATTCCAGGCAGCCCTCACTGATACCAACTTCAGGTTTGACGCAGCCCATGTCCAGTTTCACCTGCCGGCCTTCCACGAAAGCATGGATATCTCCAGCCAGGGTTTCAAAGGACATGGAAGCCGGGGCTTTGCCCTTCTCAAAGGCATAACGGGCTATGCACCTGGCTCCGTTGCCGCACATCTCTCCCTCTGAACCATCGCTGTTAAAGAGTCGCATTTTGAAATCTCCCTTATCTGAAGATTCCATTACAAGGATCCCGTCAGCGCCGAGAGACTGCCTTCTTTCGCAGACCTTCAGAGCCAGGGACGAAAGGAAATCACTGCTGAATTGCCCCTCCATGTTCTCCATGACGATAAAATCATTTCCATTACCCTGTATTTTTGTGAATTTCATTTTTCCTTCTCCTTTCAAATTTTCATGGATCTCATACATGGTACAAAGCATATTTTAAAACATCAGAACTTATTCAGTATCTACAGGGAAAAGACAAAAAGTCAAGGGTGAAAGAATCCGTACTGGTACTTTTGTTTTTCCGTCAGTTATTCTGCCAACGTCATTCGATAGGAAAGTAGAGTAAAACGGATCCATCTTTGCCTGCAACTCTTAAGAAAATCATATAGTAATAAACCTTATACTGTAAAAGCCACTTACTGGACTGCCTTTGTGCCACGAAATAGAAGTCAGGTGATACAATAAATTCAGCCAAAGCGCAGGACAAATGACAGTTATGATAACAACTTAAAGGGGAGGTTTTTTTATGACATTTTCACCGAGTATGAATTCAGGGGTTACAGGGGCAAGAAATAGAAGTAAGTATATTTCTCCTCAGTCAGGAATGTGCTCTCTATGTACGGAGGAATGTCCGGGGCCCTGTGAAATCACTCAGGCGGCAGTCCTGGGAAAGAGGACCGTATATCCCACCACTACCGGGGCGAATCAGATCGGATCGGAAAAGGATTATCCCATCGATTTTTCTCATTTCAACATAAACGGTCGTGCCTTTGGTGCCTTAGGGACAGAAGCTGATTATGAACATGCAGAGATATTCAACGTGAACCTGGCTTCCGAATATGGCAGCGACAATAAAGTCAAGCTGGACCTGCCCATTGTATTACCTGCCCTGGTGAAAATGAACTGGCTCGATTATTTTGGCGGGGCTGCTATGGCAGGAGTAACCTGTATGGTAGGAGAAGACGCAAGGAACAAAGACCCGGAACTCGCCATAGAAAACGGTAAAATTACATCATTTCCAATGCTTCAGGAGATCCATGACAGTTTCTATAACTACCACAGGGGACCAGGACAGATGGTTCTTCAGTGCAACGTAGATGACCATCTTATGGGTGTTCCCGAGATAGCCCTTAATAAATATGGCTTCGAGGCCCTGGAATTCAAGTTCGGCCAGGGGGCCAAGGGGACTCAGCCAATGAACAGGATCAAAGATTATGACGAGGCTGTAAAGAAAGTGGAGCGAGGATCCCTTGTTTTTCCCAATCCTCTGGATCCCAAAGTAATAGCCCTCAGGGAAAAGGGCTGCTGTCCCAATTTTTACACCTACGGAAGACTGCCCATGTGGACAGAAGAATCCATGGGAGCTCGGATTTCCGAACTTCGTGCCATGGGAATGAAAAACGTCTATTTCAAGATGGCCGGTTTTGACCCCATTGATGTGGAACGTGTGATCAACATAGCCATAGAGAACAGAGTAGATATGATCACCTTCGACGGCGCTGGGGGCGGCTCAGGCTATAGTCCCGCAAAGATGATGAATGAATGGTCCCTGCCCACAGTTATGCTTGAACAGGAAGTAGTAGATATCTGTTCAAAACTCCAGGACCAGGGCAAGGTCCTTCCCGCAATGGTCATGACCGGTGGACTTATCAGTGAAGACCATTTGTTCAAGTCCCTCGCATACGGAGATGGATTCATTTCTGCCATAGGTGTCTGCCGCGGCGCTATGGCAGCTGCCTCGACAGGCAAGAACGTGGGAGATGCCATAAAGGCAGGGAAAACTCCTGAACTTTTCAAGAAGTTCGGCAATACCATTGATGAAGTTTTCTGTGATCTGGCTGATCTCAGGGGAATCTATGGAAAAGAAGCTGATAAGTTCTCTACCGGAGCCATTGGTGTTTTCTCTTACCTCAATAAACTGGGATGCGGTCTGAGACATTTTTCGGCCCTGAACCGCAAGTTCGACGTGAAATACCTGGATAGAAGCGACCTGATCCCCCTCACCTACTATGCACAGGATCTTATGGATTAAATAAGTTCTTCCAAAGAGACCGGCCTTTCTGGCCGGTCTCTTTTAATTTGAACGTCATATGAATCAGTCTTTTTCCAGACTAAACGGACTCTAAACCTGAATTTTGCGTAATCCATTCCAATAACAATATTCTGTTAAAAACCCGATCCGGCGGACCTGGACTTTTTCAAGGAAAAATAAAAAGGACCCCGAACACATAGGAAGTGTTGGGATCCTCTGGTATTACTGCATTTATGACAAACATTGACTCAAGTTATTTCATCTTTCCTGACAGGAACAACAGTGGTAACACCACCAACAGTGTCATGCCTGGTAAAGCAGACACATTGCAGCCGTCTGAATTTCCGGTAATCATGTCATAATCAGAAGCACTGGGCTGGAAATCTGCACTTATTTCATGATCAGCAGATACGTTATGGAAGGTATAGGTGTTACTGGCTTTATCGTAGGAAACAACACCCTCATCTATATAGACTGCCTCTATTACATAGCCTTCATCAGGAATAAGATAAAAGACTTCATCCTCGATTCCGGCTAATGTATGCGCTTCTGTCGGTGAAATGGCACCGCCCTCTGAGCATGTGGCAGTAATCTCATAAACTTCAAGTCCGTCTTCATAGGCACCAATATCGAAACTTACATCATCAGGCCTGGGTGCTCCGCGCTGGTCTGTAGTTGGTGACTCTACAGACGTACCTGCATCTATGGCTGAGCTGCCTTCTCCGAGCGCACAGGTCCAGGTCGGTCCACCGTTGTCAGCCAAGTCCTGCAAATTGGGGTCTGCGGATATAATATCGTTTGAGATCGTACCATTACCGACATCATTGTTCTGGACAACACAGAAACTTAACTTCGGAATGCTTGGACTGAATTCATCAGGATCGATATATATTTCGCCACCATTGCTATCCCAGAATATGCAGTTCGTCACCGTGGGGGAACAAGCATTAAAACTGTACATTCCGCCACCATAATCTGCACTGTTCAAAGAAAAGGTGCAGTTTGTAACAATTGGATTAGAACTTAAATTGTAAAGTCCTCCCCCACACTTAGCCATGTTTCCACTGAATGTGCAGTTTGTAACTACTGGATTGGATCCATCTGAGTTGGCTATTCCGCCACCATAAGAGTCTCCAAAGTTAGAGGAGATTGCATAGTTATTGTAGAAAGTACAACTCGATACTTTAGGACTGGATTGAGAGTTAAAGATGCCGCCACCGTAAGTACTACCAATATCCTCTGCGATGTTGCCGTTGAGGACACAATTAATCACCTCAGGGCTGGAAGAAAAATTGTACATTCCGCCGCCAATCTCTGCATAGTTACCGCTGAAACGACAGTTATCCACGGTTAGATAATCCGACAGGTTGTATATACCTCCGCCGCTACTATGCTCATATTGTTCTGCATCTCCGCTCACGATGGAAATACCAGATATGTCAACCGACTCAGTCGTATCCTCAATATAAAAGACCCTGCATTTTCCACCACCGCTTACAGCAAGCAGATCTGCTCCAGGTCCCTGGATGGTGAGCCCATGATCGATGCTGAGCTGTTCATTCAATGTAATGATTGCCGGGTATTCAAGCTCAAAAGTTATGACATCCTCGCTTGTGGCAGTTTTAATGGCGTACCGAAGAGAACCTTCAACCAAAATATCATCACTGGTTGAAGTAACCGTAAAGGTCTCAGCATAAACCGCTGTCGCTGTACCCGTAAAAGAAATAAATGCGACCAACACAAATACAAACAACATACAAACCATAAAACGTCGAAACAAAACCATACTGCAAATACTCTTCATATAAAGGACCTCCCCAAAATAGAGTAAAAATATATCTGATATGGAAATCAATTCTCTGCCTGAAAAAGGACAATAATTTGTTCAAATGAAGGGTATATGTTTAACATAATTATTGGGGGAAACTTATATATGATCCTGATTATCGTTATTAATAAAGTTATGTCAAGTTAATTCACCATATGAAAGAGAAACAGTTTTTACGTAGCACATCCTGAAAAAAGCTTTTTGCTTCGCTCAAACTACCCGACAGCCTAAACGGACTCACCTTCCCAAATTCACGCAATCCATTCCAATAACTGAATTGTTTCAAAATCCAGCTCTAATAACCAGAAAAAACTTATGGGGCCAATCCTATTTTAAGTATCGCACCCCAGATTCTCTCTATCCTTTCTGACTGGTAAAATATGAACAAGGTGATAAGAGGATCACCAGTGAAATAGCTAAAAAAACAAAGGGGGCTTAAAGAATGCTCAGGCTTGTGCGCAGAGGTACCAGGTCCATTCTGATATCTACAGGAGAGATCGAGGTCACGGCAGAATGGTTGATGCAGAACTTCAGTTTCAGGGAATACGGATTGACGGAAAGCTTTAATAAGGCGGAACCTTACCAGACTGTGGTGCATCTTTCTCCCACTGCTAGAATGGGGGACATCCAGAGATCCATCCTGATCGAAAGTACTCATGATGAGATCATAGGATCCATGATCAATTCCAAGGCGCTCCCCGAAGACACACATGTAACCATCCTTCCCATGGAGATCATCTTCAGGGTCACCGGTGACAGTGACAGGATAATACAGCAGATATGCAGTGACTTCCATGGAACCATGGGAAATGTCATAGACCTGCACGAGAAAATGTCCAGTAAGGGCGTAGCGGTTATGTTCACTGAAAAACCTCTCAACAGGTCTCTTTCCACGGAGGACCTTTTCCCTGAAATGGTCTATATAGATATGCCTCCGGAACTTTTGTACAGACACCTTCAATGGCGGGCCATGTCATACTTCAATAACGCCCTTGAGGGAAAAGATTGGAACCTTGTGGAAATACGCATATTTGACAGTTACTCAAGATACCAACTCCATTGCCGGAGACTGAGACTTTTCCTGGAAGCCAGTGAAATGGGAATTACTATAGGAGAAGGATGGGGAAAGGATTATGCGCATGTTCTCATGCCCCTGAAAGTCTACACCATGAAAATACTGACCTTTTACGAACCTTATGTCCTTAAAAAAGCCCTAATGGGACTTGAGTACTCGGAACAGGGCAATCGTTTTGCAGACTTTGACCTTTACATGAACAAAAGCAAGATAGGCTGGACAGAACTGTCTGGCGATAAAAAACTGGACAGGTCAGATCGATCCCTGGAATTCAGGAAAGAAGTTATGGGTAATTTACCTGACCTACATAGACATGAGATACTGGAAATTGAGAAACAAATAATTCAAAGCGGTGAAAAGGGCAACATAGAAGATAAAAATTAAGAAGAGAGGCCGGAATATGATCCCCGGCCTCTCTATTTATTTCAGGAGTTGTCTTAAAATCCTCTAAGCTTCTACAGGCTTTGAGAAGAATCTGAATACAAGGCAGGCAACAACAGAAGCAATTAGAATATTGGCTACTGCCGGAAGCTGGAAGGCTACTCCCACATAACCTGCAAGTGCACCAAATGCTGCTGTCAGGGCATATGGGATCTGGCTGTTAACATGGTCGATATGATCGGATCCGGTAAACATTGAAGACATTATAGTTGTATCCGAAATTGGGCTGCAGTGATCTCCCCATACAGCACCGCCGAAAACAGCTCCTATGGTAGGGATCATGAATATCATTGGATCAATACCTGCTGCGACTGATACCTTGAAGACCAGTGGAACAACTATTGGCATCAAAATAGCCATAGTGCCATATGAAGTTCCTGTACAGAAGGAAACAAGTGCTCCGGTGATAAATGTGATTACAGGTATCCAGGAAGGTGCAAGAACATCTCCGGCAATATTGACAAGGTAGGAAGCTGTTCCGACTTCTTTTATTGCAGATCCTATACCCCATGCAAAGACGAGGATTATTGTCCCAACAAAAATAGACATCATCCCTTCCATGTATCCTTTGAAAAGTTTGTCTATCTTTGCCAGTCCCTGGATCTTGTACAGGGCTATCGTAAGGAATACTGCACCAAAAGATCCCCATACAAGGGCTTTTGAACTGCTGCCCATTCCTATAGCCTCTGCCATGGATACCTCTGGCCAACCGCCTGTTACTACAAGCATGGTGAAGATAAGTCCCACAAGGAAAACAATGGGGAGCACAAAGTTAATACCCCTCAGGGGACAATTTTCCTCAGGCAAAGTGGTTTCCTGGGTGTTATTGGCCAGTGGAGTTGCACCCTCTCTGAGAAGCTCCCCGGTCTTCCGGGCTCTTCTTTCTGCCTTGAGCATCGGCCCCATATCTCTTTGTGACATGACCACATATGTAAGAAGGACAAGAGCTACAATGTTATAAAGGATAAAAGGAATAGATTTCAGATATGCTACGTATGGGGAATATTCGATACCAAGATCTGCGAACTGAGTACCTATCTGTCCTACCATGTAAGCTATCCATGAAGATATACCGGCTATACATGCAATTGGAGCAGCGGTACTGTCGACTATGTAGGAAAGTTTTTCCTTTGATATTTTGTACCTGTCTGTTATAGGAGACATAGTTGTACCAACAACAGCAGTATTGACATAGTCTTCGAAGAAAATTATAAAACCTGCGATCTCGGTGAAGAACATTGCTCCTTTTGCACTTGAGATCTTTTTGGTTATCCACTGAATAGCGGCATCTATCCCGCCGCCAACTCTCATCACACCGACCAGTCCACCCATTGTAAGACTGGTGAGGACTATCCTGGCACCCCATGGATCTCCAAGACTGTTCCACAAGGCTTCGACGGCTTTACCGAATCCGGTGATCGGATTCCAGCCCATTAACATGGTCCCGGCAAGCCATATCCCAACAAACAGTGAAGGTATAACCTCCTTTGTAATTATACATAGACCTATTGCCACTATCGGCGGAAGAAGAGAAAGAATACCGAAAGACGGAGCCTCGGATTCCGCCGCGAAGGCAAAACCGGCAAAAAGCATTACAATGAGCATAGAAGAAAACAGGATCAGAATATTTCTTTGCAAAGTTTTTCTGTTGATCATCTCTTTGTCCTCCTTTTAAATTTTTTAAATACTATTGATAACTCAGGTCTATTCTGATAAATGGTCCGGTACGAACTGACCTCTTAAAATATCCTCGTATGTCTGTCTACGGACAATAACCTCGGCAGTATTATCCCCGAGAAGTACTACAGCTGGACGAAGAGCCGCATTGTAATTGCTCGCCATGGAAAAGTTATAAGCTCCCGTATTAAGCACTGCGACTATCTCACCAGGCTTCATACGCGGGAAATCAATATCCCGCACCAGCACGTCCCCCGATTCACAGCATTTGCCTACTATGGTTACCTTTTCATTTTTCTCTTCACCGTATCTCTCTGCATTTACTGCATAGTATTTTGATCCGTACAGGGCAGGTCTCGGATTGTCAGTCATTCCTCCGTCAACACTGATATACTTGACCAGTCCCGGGATCTCCTTCATAAAACCAGCCGTATAAAGGGTTATTCCTGCCTGGGAAATTATCCATCTGCCAGGTTCTATGCTCACAACGGGCACCTTAAGTCCCCTGGCAGTACATTTTTCACTCACTCTCTCCATTACAGGGTCAGTAAATTCAGTTATATCAGGAGATCTGTCACCGGGCATTACAGGTATCCCAAAACCACCGCCTATGTTGACCTCTTCTATTATCTGTCCATGTCTTTCTTTAAGTGAAGAAACCCTGTCAAGAATTACATCTACTGCCATAACATAGGATTCACGCTCATATAGAAGAGAACCAAGATGAAAATGATAACCCCTAAGATTCACCAATTCTGAAGAGACAGCTATTTCCTCAACTGTTTCTATCTCTTCACCAAAAGCAGGAAGGCCAAATTTCGAACCCGCGTGCCCTGTCGAAATATATTTGTGTGTTTTGACATCAATTCCAGGTGATATCCTCAGGAGGATATCCTGCCTGCGGTCATATTTCTCAGCCATCTGAATGACCACTTCAAGTTCCATTGCGTTATCAACCACTATCGTTCCCACGCCGAGCTCCATGGCCATCTCAATTTCAGAGAGAGACTTGTTATTTCCGTGAAGAGAAACCTTATCAAGGGGAAAACCGGCTTCCCTGGCCATTTGCAGTTCTCCTCCTGAAACAACGTCAAGACCCATACCCTCCCTTGCCATGATCCGGCACATTGCGAGAGTCAGAAAAGCTTTGCTTGCATAATGAGCTTTCGTACCAGGATATTTTTTTAGAAAACCTTCTCTTATGCGCTCACATTTTTCCTTTATAGCCGTTTCTGAAAGAACATAAAGAGGAGTCCCGAATTTGCGGGCAAGCTCAACTGTATCCCAACCGTAAAAAATAAAATGGTCCTTCGATGTCATACTTATACCCCTTCCATAATTACAACGATCCATAAAAAAAGACCCATCCCCTGAAGGGACGAGTCTGATATAAGCTCGCGGTACCACCCTGCTTGGACATTCCTTTCGAATATCCCGCTCCTGTCCTTTAACGGCGAAACTCACCGGGGTACTTACTGCGGCATAAGCCTTTCGGTCCCAGCTCAACAGGTTTTAAGCCTTTGGAGAACTACAGACAATCTTTCAGCCGATGAATTGTCTCTCTGTATGAGTTCTTTAACCCCTGGCGCCCTGTATCATCGCTTTTTGAATATTTTTATTATTTCATATTTACCTGTCTGACAATTTATATGTCATTATATGTTGCTCTGAGCCTGCATGTCAACAATAATTTTAATAAATAACTTCCTGTTTTATTGCTTTTTCATAACTCCGGGGACAACTGGTACAAAATGACAGTAGTCATACCAGCTGTCAGAAAATGTATCTGATCCCTTTTTCTCCCTTAAGAGAAGCCTTTCCATTCCAGGCCCAATCTTAAGCGGAAGAAGGATACTGCCGCCCCTCTCGATCTGCTCTTCCCATTCCTTTTCAACAGAAACACACGCTGCCGTAATGATTATCCTTTTGTATGGTGCTTTTTCAATGTACCCTTTTCTTCCGTCACCAACTATGACTTTGACTTTATATCCCTGGCTTTTCAATAGCCTTTCAGCGTTTAAAGCAAGACTTTCTATCCTCTCGACTGAAACCAGTTCTACGCCTATCTCCGCCAGGACTGCAGCCTGATAACCGGAACCCGTACCTATTTCAAGGACCCTGTCTCCTTTTTGAACATCAAGCAACTCTGTCATCCTGGCAACCATGTAAGGCTGGGATATTGTCTGACCGTCACTTACTGGGAGAGCACAATCCTCGTATGCCATAGGAACTGCCGATTCAGGAACAAACAAATGCCTTGGCACTTTTTTCATGGCATCAAATATCTCAGGTTGAGTTATCCCTCGGCTTAATATCTGGGTTCTTACCATTTGCTCTGATTTTTCTCTCCACCAGTTCATAGAGATCACCTTCAGAATTATTGTAACGTTCTACCCTATTATACTACTGCAGCAATATGATTTTCTCCCCGATTTATAAGACTTCAATATTTTTTCTGGATTTTCAGTTTTGATCACTGTCTCCTTTAGTTCCCGATTCCCAGAAACATGCAGAAGTATTAGATAGTCTTATCTGCCTTTATATCTGATCAAAGCCCTGGCGAGTCTTTCAGAACCCTCTTCAGCCTCTTCCGGAGTCACCTGTGCAAAAGAAAGCCTCAGAAATTCGCTGCCATGATCAGGTACTGCAAAAAAGCCACTTCCTGGTACAGTTCCTATCTTCTCTTCTTTAGCTGCAAATCTTGCAAATTCACTGGTATCGATCCCTGGTATTCTGCCCCAGATGAAAAAGCCACCTTCCGGAACCCCCAGACCCATCCCGTGGGGAACTATGTTTTTATTGAGCGAATTTACCATAGCATCCCTTCTTGATCTGTAAACTTCACGTAAGTGGACAAGATGTGCCTCAAAATCCGAGGTTGAAAGAAATTCAAAAACTGACCGTTGAAGGACCGATGAAAGACCTATCTCAAGAAGAACTCTGAGCTCCATGGCCTTTTTCATAACTTCCGGTGGCAGGAGGGCGTATCCGCATCTTATTCCGGGGGCGATTATTTTTGAAAAACTGCCCAGGTAAATGATATTTTCAGAATCCCCCGAAAGAGCAAGATAGGTAGAGGGAGGAGCGGAATCAAACCAGAGCTGCCTATATGGGTCATCTTCTATGATCCTGACTCCGTAACGGTCTGCAATATCAAGGATCTGAAGCTTTCGTTTCTCAGAGACACTTATACCGGATGGATTCTGAAAAGTGGGTATAGTATAGTAAAGTTCAGGTTTTTCCTCCCTGACCACTTTTTCAAAAAGATCAGGAACCGGACCTTCATCATCCATGGGAACTGTCAATAACTCCACTCCCTCTTTAGAAAAGGTCAGCATAGCCTCGGTATATGAGGGATCTTCGAGAATGATCTTTCTTCCTTTTTCAAGGAACATGAGGGAAAGGATATTGAGCCCCGCCTGGGAACCGTTGGTAAGCAGGATCCTGTCGCTTCCTTTTTCTTCCAGTGAATATCCTTTCCTGTAAAGCCAGGAAGATATCCATTCTCTCAAACAGGGATCCCCTGCCGGAGAAGCGTAAGCGAGTAATTCAGGAGAATTTTCCAGAACCTTTCCGAAAGCAGACCTGAGTTCCGTAACAGGATAAAGCTCGCTTGAAGGTTCTCCGGCAGCAAAGGAAATGGTACCGGGAACAGAAATAAGATCCCGCATTTCCTGAATTATTGAAGGGGTAAGACTTCTAACTCTCTCATTATAAAGTTTTTGCCATGTCATTATTTTTCACTCCAGTCACTATTGTTGAGAATAGTTCATTTTACCTTCATTATACCGCCCACTTCATTTTTTGACCTGAAAAATCAATTACATAAGATTTTCTAATATGGATTGACAAATTTACAATGTAGTTATATCCTAACTGGAAATAATAAACTATTGGTGAATTTAGATGCTATTACTCAACTTGGGTTTATTTAAGGAGGATCAAGGAATGAAAAAGTTTGTGTTATTGATCGTTTCAGTTCTGGTTGTACTTTCTTTAAGTTCTTTTGCCTGGGGTGGAATTCTGGATAAAGATGTAGTTATTGTAGGAACTGAAAGCACTTATCCCCCATATGAATTCCGTGATGAAGATAATAATCTTATGGGCTTCGATATTGAGCTTATGGAAAGCATCGCCGAACATGCCGGTTTCGAGATCGAATGGAAGGATATGCCTTTTGACAGCCTTATTCCGGCACTTCTTTCGAAGAAGATCGATATAATAGCGGCGGGCTTGAGCGCTACTCCGGAAAGAGCAGAAAGGGTGGCCTTCTCAACCCCGTACGAGATATCCCTCAGCACCTTCATTGTAAAAGAGGGGAACGATTCAATAAAGGCCATTGATGATCTTGAAGGTAAAATTGTAACAGCACAGCTTGGAACTGTTCAGGAAACCTACTCAAAGACTCTTGAAGGCGTAAAAGTCAAAGCGTTCCAGAAATTTGACGATTGCGTGAGAGAAGTCGCCCTGGGAAGAGCTGACGCTACCCTGATGGACAAACCTGTAGCAAAGAAATTTATCAAGCAGAAAGATTTTGAAGGCAAGGTTCAGATCGCATTTGACCAGGAAATTACAGGTGCTGGGAAAGCTCTCGCAATGAACCTTGATGAAGAGGAGTTCATCAATGCTGTAAACGATGCTCTCGAAAAGATGGTGGAATCAGGAGAACTTGAAGAGCTTAAAACCAAATGGTTTGAAAACGAATAGAAAAGCTATTTTTATAAAAGCGGCCCCGCAGGAAGGGGCCGCTTTTTCTGTCTTTAAATACATCTTTACATTG
>Ga0209943_1001653_pt1 | contig 13136 bp, 8 predicted proteins | sample SalPonR1_B_D2_MG_FD_185698 | JGI IMG/M metagenome (GOLD analysis project Ga0209943, IMG submission 185698) | Salt pond soil microbial communities from South San Francisco under conditions of wetland restoration - Salt Pond MetaG R1_B_D2_MG... ... | reverse complement strand
GGCGTGGTGGCCGCCGTGGTGCTTGGCGCCGCGCTGACGCCCTTGCCGATCGTCGCCACGGCGCTGCTGGGCGTGGTGGTGATGGTGGCCACCGGCACGGTCAAGCCCGAAGAGATGTATTCCAGCGTTTCCTGGGACGTCATCTTCCTGCTGGCCGGCGTCATCCCGCTGGGGATCGCGATGACGAAATCCGGCGCCGCGGACCTGTTGGGCGGACTGCTGGCGACGCACGCGACGGGCTGGCATCCCGTCCTCTTGCTGATGGCGCTTTATGCAGTGACCACCATGCTGACCGAGCTGGTCAGCAACAATGCCTCGGTGGTCATCCTGGTGCCCATTGCCATCTCGCTGGGCCAGATCCTGGGCGTGGATATTTTCGCGCTCTGCCTGGCCGTGATATTCGCTGCATCCACCAGCTTTCTCACGCCCATCGGCTACCAGACCAACACCATGATTTTCGGCACCGGGCTGTACAAGTTCACGGATTTCGCCAAGGTGGGTGCACCGCTCAACCTGCTGCTGATGGTCGTGACCAGCTTCAGCATATGGTGGTTGTGGCTGAACTGAACAAGCCCCTCGATCCTCCAGCGGGGCATCGACGTGGACGGCCTGCGTCCAGCCGGTCCATGCTGCGAGTGGGCGCCGAGCGATAGCACGCAAACGATGCCCGCAAGCGCGCGCAGCGACTTCCCGGGGTTGCTGCTATACCTGTTGTATGCGAAGTGAGCATATCGCAGACCTGTTGGCGCTTCGCTCGATCGACGGGCAGCGCGCCGCGATGATCCGCATGGGTCGCGACTCGGCTGTCGGCCTGACGCGCGCGGAACTCATGGAGCGCGCGGGGCGCCTGGCCCGCGGCTTGCGGGAGGACGGCCTGGGGCAGGGCGACCGCGTCGCCATGCTGGCCCCGAACAGCACCGACTGGGTCGTCTCTGCGCTCGGCGTGATCAATGCGGGCGGCGTGCTGGTGCCGCTGGACACGCAGATGCCGGACGATGACCTGCGTCATGTCATTTCAGATTCTGCCCCGCGCGTCATTTTTACGACGACCGCACTCCGGAAACGCCTGGAGGATGTCCAGGATTGTCCGCCGCTTCGCTTGCTCGACGCCGACCCGGGCACGTCGCGCAGCTGGGCGGACCTGCTTGCCGACAAGCCGGCGTTGCCGGAACCGGGTGAAAACGCCGGGCAGGAGACGGCAGTCATTTTCTATACGTCCGGAACTACGGGTCCACCCAAGGGCGTGCCGCTCACGCACCGTAACCTGTGCAGTAACGTGGAAGCCCTGCTCAGGGTGGAACTCGCGGATCACCGCGACCGGGTGATGCTTCCGTTGCCGTTCCATCACGTTTATCCCTTCACCGTTGGGATCCTGGTGCCGCTCACGCTGGGCGCGCCGATCGTGATGCCTCATTCGCTGGTGGGACCCCAGATCATCCGCGCGCTCCGCGAGGGCGAGGCAACGATCATCCTGGGCGTGCCGCGGCTTTACGAGGCGCTATGGACCGCGATCGAGGATCGCGTCAAGCATCGGGGCCGCATGGCCGGCAAGGTGTTCAGCGCTCTGCTCACCTTGTCCGTCGTGGCGCGCCGCCGCCTCGGGCTGCGTATCGGTCGGCGCCTTTTCGCCCGCCTGCACTCGCAGATGGGGCCGTCGTTGCGCCTGCTCGTGTCCGGTGGCGGACCGCTGGATCCGGATCTCGGCCGGCGGCTGCAGGCGCTGGGCTGGGAGCTCGCCATCGGATACGGCTTGAGCGAGACGGCCCCTATTCTCACCTTCAATCCGCCGGAGCGGCTGAAGTTCGGCAGCGTCGGCATGACGCTGCCAGGAGTCGATATCCGTATCGATACCAGCAGTTCCGCCCATTCCGGCGACTCGGGCGACGGGCGTGGCGAAGTGCTGGCTCGAGGCCCGAACGTGTTCGATGGTTATCTCGGCCTGCCCGACAAAACCGCGCAAGTGCTGAAGGACGACGGCTGGTTCCGCACGGGGGACACCGGCAGCATGGATGCGGACGGTTACCTGTACCTGCACGGCCGGGAATCGTCGATGATCGTGCTCTCCGAAGGCGAGAATATCGATCCCGAACGCGTCGAAAAGGTCCTGCAGGCGGCCGACGAGATTCGCGAGGCCGGCGTCCTCGACTACGATGACCGCTTGGCTGCCGTGATCGTGCCGGAGCCGGACTTTCTCCGGCAGCTCGATGACGAGGAGCGGGACGCCGGGGTTAAAAATGCCGCCCGCGGTGCCGCAAGGGACTTGCCGACGCATCATCGCCCGGAAAAACTGCGCATCACGCTCGACCCGTTGCCGCGCACACGACTGGGGAAGCTTCGCCGCCACAAGCTTCGGGCGCTGTTCAAGTCGCTGGAAGAGAAGGGCGCCGGCGATGCGCACCCGATGGAGCCCGTCTCGCCCGAGTCCATGGCGCCCGACGATCGGCAGCTGTTATCGGATCCCGCCGCGGCCAGCACCTGGGAATATCTTGCGGAGCGTTATGAAGACCTGCGCCTGACGCCCGACAGCAGCCTGGCCCAGGATCTCGACATCGATTCCCTGGGCTGGATCAACCTCAGCCTGGAGGTACGCGAGCGGGCGGGCGTCGAACTGGACGAATCGGCGATCGGCCGGGTCGAGACGGTGCGCGACCTTTTGCGCGAAGCGGCCAGCGCGCGGGCCGGTACCGGCGAAGGCGCCGGAGAGGGCAGCGAGAGCTTCCAGGAGCAGCTGGAGCAGCCGGATGAACTCCTCACGCAGGAGCAGCAAGAAACACTGCAGCCACGCGGGAAATTTCAGCGGTGGCTGGGTCGGGGCTTGCTGGTGCTGATGCGCGCCCTGGCGCGCCTGCTGATGCGGGTCGAAGTTTCCGGGCAGTTCCCCCGCGACAGTCCCTTCCTGATCGCTCCCCGGCACCTCAGTTTTGTCGACCCGCTGGCGCTGGCATTCGTCCTGAGCCGAAAACAGCTGGAATCCCTGTACTGGGCGGGCTTGACGGCCTACCTGTTCAGAACCCGCGCGGCGCGCACGTTCAGCCGGATCGCGCGCGTGCTGCCGATCGATCCGGGCTCGGCGCCGCGATCCAGCCTCGCGCTCGCCGCGGCCTGCCTTGCGCGCGGCAACACGCTGATCTGGTTTCCCGAAGGCCGGCGCTCGCCCGACGGGAGGCTGCAAGCGCTCCGTCCCGGAATCGGGCTCGTGCTCGCGGCCCAGCCGGTGCCGGTGGTCCCGGTGGGGATCGAAGGGACACGGAAGGTGTTGCCGCCGGGCCGTCGCCTGCCGCGACGCGGCCGGGTCCGCCTGCGCATCGGTGAAGCATTGGCGCCGGATGACTATGGCCGTGAGCCGCGCGAGATCGTAGACAACATTCACACCCGACTCGAAGGGCTCGCCGAGCCCGAAGGAGAGGACACAGATGAGTGACATCCCGGTATTTGATCAGACACAGCAAAAAACCCGCCAGTGGATCGATTTCGTGGCACGCGAGATGGGCTCGACGGACGCGCAACGCGGCTACGTGGTATTGCGCGCCGTCCTGCATGCCGTGAGAGACCGGCTGCCAGTGGACGAAGCGAGCCAGCTGGCGGCCCAGATGCCGATGCTGCTGCGGGGTTTTTATTACGAGGGCTGGAAGCCCGCGACGAACCCCGAAAAGTATCGCCATCGCGAGGATTTCCTTCAGCACATTGCACGCGACGTGCCGGAACTCGATCCGGCGCAAAGGGAACGGGCCGCGAGCGCCGTATTTGCGGCGCTGGACGAATACGTCGGCGAGGGCGAGACCAGCCAGGTCTGGCACGCGCTGCCTGAAGAAGTGCGGGCGCTATGGCCGGGGAAGGGCTGAGCGCCGTCCGGCGCCGCGGCGTTTCGTGAAACTGACTTTCCTCGGTACACGGGGCTACATAGGCCCCAGCACCCGGCGGCATCGTTATTACACGTCCCTGCTGGTCGAGTACCTGGGCCGGCGCGTGATGGTCGATTGCGGCGAGGGCTGGCAAAAGCGCTGGGACGCGCTGAACCCGGAGGCGATCGTGATCACTCATGCGCACCCGGACCATGCTTTTGCGCTGCGCGCGTCAGTCCCGCCCTGTCCCGTGTACGCCGCGGCGGCCGCCTGGAAACCCATGGAGGACTTCGCGGTGCCGCCCGAGTTGCGCCATACGCTGAAGATTCGTGAGCCCAGGAAACTGTGCGGCATCGAGTTCCAGCCGTTTTCGGTCATCCACTCGACCAGGGCGCCTGCGGTGGGTTACCGCATCAGCGCGGGCCGCGTGTCGGTCTTCTACGTGCCCGACGTCGTGTGGATTCACGGGCGCAACACGGCGCTGCGCGGCACGCAGGCGTACATCGGCGACGGCGCGACGCTGCACCGCTCCATGGTGAGGCGCGAGAAAAAGACCGGCAAGCTGGTCGGGCACTCGACCATCGCCCAGCAGCTCACGTGGTGCCGCAAGGAAGGCGTGCCCAGGATGATCGTCACCCATTGCGGCAGCGATATCGTTGCTGCGGACGAGCGCAAGGTGGGCGCCGAGCTCAGGCGGCTGGCGGCCGAGCGCGGCGTCGAGGTGGAAATCGCCCATGACGGAATGGAACGCGTGCTGCGTTGACGCGCGGCGAATACCGCTCAATCTCCGGTCTGTTCGCTGTCCGCCACGGTCTTCTTCACCGCCAGAAAGCTGTCCGGGTTGACGGCGATCGAGTCGATGTCGGCCTTGACGAGGAAACGGGCGAACTCGGGATGGTCGCTGGGCGCCTGTCCGCAGAGACCCACAGTTCGACCTTGCTTGTGGGCTTCGCTGATGAACGCCGCGATGGTTCTCTGCACAGCCTCGCTGCGTTCGTCGAACAGGTCGGACAAGCGCTCGGAGTCCCGGTCCACGCCCAGCACAAGCTGGGTGAGGTCGTTGCTGCCGATGGAGAAACCGTCGAAGCGCCTGGCAAATTGGTCGACCATGATCACGTTCGATGGAATTTCGCACATCATGTAGACCTGCAGGCCGCCACTGCCTTTTTGCAGGCCGTGCGCCGCCATGATCTCCAGCACCCGGTCGGCTTCTTCCGGGGTGCGGCAGAAGGGGATCATGATGACTATGTTCCGCATCCCCAGTTCGTCCCGTGCCATTGCGAGCGCGCGGCATTCGAGCGCGAAACCCGCCTCGTAACCCTCGCTGTAATAACGGCTCGCGCCTCGCCAGCCCAGCATCGGGTTCGCTTCTTCAGGCTCGAAAATCTCGCCGCCCACCAGTTGCGCGTATTCGTTCGTCTTGAAGTCGCTCATCCGCACGACGACCGGAGCGGGATACTGGCTGGCAGCGATACGGCCGATGCCGCGCGCCAGTTGCTCGATGAAATAGGACGCCTTGTCGTCCCATCCGCGCGTCAGCCGCTCGATGCGTCGCTTGAGGGCGTCGTCCTCGAGCTCATCCCAGCAGGCCAGCGCCATGGGATGGACCTTGATGGCGTTATTGATGATGAATTCCATTCGCGCGAGGCCGATTCCGTCACTCGGCAGTCGCCACCACTGCATGGCAGCGGCCGGGTTGGCCAGGATCAACATTACCTCAGTGCGGGTGTCGGGGATGTCCTCGACATCCGTTTCCTCGGTCTCGATATCGGCCAGCCCTTCGTAGACGATTCCCTGGTCGCCCTGGTTGCACGAAACGGTCAATTCCTGGCCGTCGGAGAGCCGCCGGGTGGCATCGCCGGCGCCCACGATGGCCGGTACGCCAAGTTCGCGGCTTACGATTGCGGCGTGGGAGGTACGCCCGCCGCGATCGGTCACGATGGCGCCGGCGCGGCGCATGATCGGGACCCAGTCCGGGTCAGTCATGCCCGTCACCAGGATGCCGCCCGCGGGGAATTCTTCGCGCGGAATCTGTTCTTTCAGTACCTGTGCCTTGCCCGCCGCCGCGCCGTCGCCGACGCTGAGGCCGGAAACCAGCGGCTTCCCGGGATTGCGCACCGAGTAGCTCTTCAGCGGTCCCGCCTGTTCCTGCGACTTCACGGTTTCCGGCCGGGCCTGCACGATGAGCAAGTCGCCGGTCTCGCCGTCCTTGGCCCATTCGATGTCCATGGGCCGTTCGTAATGTTCCTCGATGGCAACGGCCCAACGCGCCAGCTGGCAGATTTCTTCGTCGCTGAGCACGAAACGGCAGCGTTGCGCTTCGCTGGTGGACTCGGTGCGGGTCGGCTTGCGACCGCTCTTGCTGTAAACGATCTGTTTCCGCTTGCGGCCGAGTTTCTTTTCGATGATGGGCATGAACCGCCCGTTTTTTTCGGACAACGGGGGCTTGAACACCATGTACTCGTCCGGATCCACCAGGCCGCCCACGACGCTCTCTCCCAGGCCCCAGGCCGCGTCGATCAGCACGACGCCGGGGAAGCCGCTCTCGGTATCTATGGAGAACATGACCCCGGCGCCGGCCTTGTCCGAGCGGACCATCAGCTGGACGCCCACCGATAGAGCCACTCCCATGTGGTCGAAACCATGTTTTTCCCGGTAGGCGATGGCCCGGTCCGTGAACAGCGAGGCGTAGCAGCGGCGACAGGCCTTCAACAGCGCAGCCCGTCCGCTGATATTGAGAAAAGTGTCCTGCTGGCCTGCGAAACTCGCTTCCGGGAGATCTTCCGCGGTGGCGCTGCTGCGAACCGCAACCGCCGGGTCCTTGCCGCCGGATTCTTCGGCCAGCGTGTCATAAGCGGTGCTGATCGCCTCGGACAGCGCGTCCGGGAAGTGACCGTGGGTGATCATCTGGCGCACCGACCGGCCAGCAGTCGCAAGCGATATCTCGCCATCCTCCAGCGCCTGCAGCTTGCCGGCGATCCGGTCGACCAGGCCGTTATGCTCCAGGAACTCGCGATAGGCGGCCGCGGTGGTTGCGAAGCCGGCGGGAACGCGAATGCCGGCATTGCCCAGCTGTTGCAGCATTTCGCCGAGCGAGGCGTTTTTTCCGCCGACGGAGGCGGTGTCACTGTTGTCGACCTGGTCCAGCCAGCGCACGAGATCGGGCCTGTTCATGGCGGAAAGCATGCGCATGGCTGCGTGGGCGCGCATTGAGTATTCGCAATATCCCGCTCCGCCAAAGCTGCTGGCCCGGTTGCAAATCAGGGTATTCCGAAGCGCTTTTACCCTGATCAGGGGATAGTCCCGGCGGGCGCCCGGCAGCATAATCGAGAAAACGCTGGCAAGAGGCTCTCATACAAGCAACGCGACTAAAGACTGCCTGCAGAGAAGCATGGGCGGGCACGGACAAGGACGGTGAGATATGTCGATTTCCACACAGCTCATTCATACGCTCGATACATTCCCGGGCAAGCGCCGGGAACTGCGGGAATTGACGCTTGCGGGAATGCCGCGTCCGCCGGAGATCCCGCGTGGCACGCTCCGGCGTTACGGCGCCGGGAGCACGCTTTTCCGCGAGGGCGCCGCGTCATCCGAGGTTTTCGTGCTCGTGTCCGGCATCGTGAAGCTCGTGCGTCACCTGCCGAACGGACGCGCGCGCATTGTGGGTCTGCATGGTCCCGGTGCGGTGCTGGGGATGCTGGCCGACCGTCCCGGCTGGCCCATCAACCCGCACAGCGCGATGACTCTCGGGCCGGCAGAGGCCGAGTGCTGGAGCCGCCGCGGCTTGCACCGCTTGCGCCGCGAGCAGCCCGAAAGCTACATAGAGCTCCTGGAGCGTGTGCATGACCAGGCGGGCCAGGCGGACCTGTGGATCACGGAATTTTCCACGGGCCGCATCAAGAGTCGCGTGGCGCGCTTGATATTGTTCCTGGAACGGATCGAGGCAGGCGTCGGCGAGGGCGAGGTCGAACTGCTCACTTGCCAGGAGATGGGCGAGATTCTCGGCATCACACCCGAAAGCGTCAGCCGGGTGGTGGCGAGCATGAAACGCGAAGGCCTGCTCAAGGCGCTCACGGACGGAGCCAGCGACCGCTTGCGTTGCGATCTCGCGGCATTGCAGCGCATCGCGGGCGATTGAGGCGGGGTCAGGCTTCGCCAGCCGGATTCCCGCCGGGGCCGCAGTGCGGGTCGAGCTCGAATTCCCGGGCATCCCCGGGTGAGAACGACATCTCCTGACCGCCGAAGCCGATTCGGATCGGCAGGGCTTTGCCTTCCTCGGCACTGATTCGCAGCCGCTTCCTGGTGATATCCAGCGTCAGCACCTGCTCGCGATAATGGATCTGGAGTTCGAGCCGCACCAGTTGCTCAGGCAGGCAGGGATTGAGCAGCAGCATGTCGTCGCGCGTTTCGATGCCGGTGAAGCAGCGCTGCACCAGGTCGACCGTTCCGGCCATCGCGCCGGTGTGTATTCCCTCCGAAGTCGTGCCGCCCTGGATGTCGTCGACGTCGCTTTTGAGCGCGTCGCAGAATAGTCGCCAGGCGCCTTCGCGATTGGCGCGCGCCATCACCCATGAGTGCACGACCCGGCTCAGCGTGGAGCCGTGGGAAGTCCTGCGCAGGTAATACTCGATATTGCGCGGGATGGTGTCGTAACCCATCTCATATCCCAGGTCCGCGAAAATGGCCCGCAGTTCCTCGGCGGAAAGCAGGTAGAAAAGCATGAGCACATCGGCCTGCTTGGAGGCCTTGTAACGGTTGGGGGTGTCGCCTTCGGCCTCGAGAATGCGATCCAGCCGCTGGATGTCTTCGTATTTTTCCGCGTAGGCCTCCCAGTCGAACTCCTGCAGGCTCTCGTATCCCTCGAACTGGCTGATGATGCCGTCGTCGTGGAAGGGCACGAACATCTTGCGGCTGATGTCGCGCCAGCGGTCGATCTCTTCGCGATCAATCCGGAGCTGTTCGCACAATTCTCTCCAGCGCTGCTCGCCAAGCGCTTTGGGCAGTTGCAAGGCTCGACGAAGCACCCAGACGGCCATCACGTTAGTGTAGGCGTTGTTGTCCAGGCCACCGCGCTCGGCATCGGGGTAAGCGTCGTGGTATTCGTCGGGCCCCATCACGCCGTGAATCTCGTAGCGGTTCCGGGCCCCGTTGAAAGTCGTCATGCTGGTCCAGAAGCGCGCGATCTCGAGAATCATTTCCGCGCCGGTGAAGGCCAGGAACTCCCGGTCCGCAGTGACCTGGTAGTACTGCCACACGTTGAAGGCTACGGCCGAGTTCACGTGGTGCTGCAGGCGGCTGTTATCAGGAATCCAGCGGCCCGACTTCGGATTGAGATGCAGCTGCTGGCTTTCCTCGCGGCCATCGCTCCCGCTTTGCCAGGGATACTTGGCGCCCCGGTAACCCGCTTCGCGGGCGGCGCGCCGCGCCTCGTCCAGGCGGCGGAAACGATACTGGAGCAAGGCCTGGGTGATACTGGGAATACGCAGGTTGAGCAGGGGAAAAATAAACAGCTCGTCCCAGAAAATGTGACCGCGGTAAGCCTCGCCGTGCAGGCCGCGCGCCGGCACACTCACGTCCATGTCCATGGTCGCCGGGGAGCAAATCTGCAGCAGGTGGAAAATATGCAGGCGGAGTGTCTTCAGGATCTCGTTGTTTTCGTCGTCATGCTCCAGCTTGAAGGAAAAGCGATGCCAGAGCTGTTGCCAGGCCTGCGCATGGCTGTCCTTGAGCCTGCCCGCACGCGGCGCGCCGGCGACGGCCTTGCGCGCTTCGACGTCGGGCCGGTAGATCGCCATGTCGCGCGAGGTATACAAGGCGTGGATCTTTTCGATGCATAGCGGCTGGTGGCGCTCCAGGTCCAGCGTGAAAGTCTGCGCTATGTAAGCTTCGCGCTCCTCGATCCGCGGGACGATATCCAGCCGTTCACCCTGCCGGTAAAGCCGCGTCCTGGCAGCCTGCGCGATGACGATGTCGGAGTCGTTGGTGCGCATGGTCAATGCCATGGTGGCCGCATCGATGACGCGGGCCTCCTCGTGCCGAAGGTGCCGGCTGTTCAGTTCGCTGTAGCGTGCCACACCCTCGTTGGCCACGCAGCCATCGATCGCGCTGCGCAGCCGCACCTGCCCCGACCAGTTTTGCGGCACCAGCCGGGTATGCAGCACGGACTGGTGGAAGCGACGCATATGGACCAGCCGCCACTGTTCAAGCCGGGTTTCGTTGCCGTCCGCATCCTTGAAATCGATCTCGCGACGCAGCACGCCGCGTCCCATTTCCAGGACTTGCCGATAGTCCAGGAGCTCGACGTTTTCAAGCTGGAACCAGTCGTCGTCGCCGGTGCTGAATTCGAGAGGCAACCAGTTGGGGAGGTTGACCAGGGATTCGTTGACTACCGTGCGGCCGGCGATCTCCGTGCCGAGGCGATTGAAGCAACCCGCTGCATAAGTGCCGGGATAATGGTGCTCACCGGCGACGGATTCCGGGGCGGCGCCCCGTGTCGCGAAATAGCCGTTACCGGTGGTGCACAGGGCTTCTCGCAGCTTCTCGCGCTCCGGTTCGTAGTCGGTGTACACCAGGTCCCAGTCTTTCATCGACATGCGTCGCTCCGGTCGCAGAACCATTCAAGCAGCCGCCGGACCGCAGTCGTGTCGGGAACCACGAAACGCGCGCTGGTGTCGTCAGCCTTGCGGCCGACCGCGATGCTGATGCCTTCGTCTTCCAGGGCTGCGAACGCGTCCTCGTCGGTGACGTCGTCACCGATGTAGACAGGCACGCAACGGTCGCCCAGTTCGAGAGCATCCAACAGCAGGCGCAGCGCCTCTCCCTTGTCCCACTCGATATCCGGCAACAGCTCGAAAATTTTCTTGCCGCCGCGCTTGCGCAGTTGCTCGTGTGCGGCCAGCGCCTCGTCGACGGCGGTCTCCACCTCGTCGTGCCTGCTCGGATCGACCAGTCGGTAATGCACGGTGACGGCGAAACGCTTGCGCTCCACCAGGACGCCCTCGATGCCTTCCAGCCGTTGCTCCAGCATCTCGCCGGCGCGATCCAGGGCCGGCAGGGCCGCTTGCGCTTCCCCGGGACTCTTGCGCTCGCCCCCGGGTAAAGCGATGTCGAAGCCGTGGCTGCCGGCATAGACGACACCCTCCAGCGCCGCCAGTGACCGCAAATCGTCCAGGTCGCGCCCGCTGATAATGGCGGTGACGAAATGCTCGGTCACGCGCGACAGGGTGTTGCGCATGGCCTCGGAAAGCACGGCGTCCTCGGGCCGATCGACGATCGGCGTCAGGGTTCCGTCATAATCCAGGAACAGGGCGGGTTCATGGCTTTCCAGCAGGTCCTCCAGGGTGTCCATCGCCTCGGCCTCCAGTGGCGCCGCGCCTCCCGGCTGTGAATCGCTTTGTTCCAGCAACTCCGCAAGATCGGTGACGACGATGTCGGCGCCGTGCTCCCACAAGGCGCGTTCTTGTTCTTCCCCGCCCCGGTTCACCCCGATGACACAGCGGTAGTCCGCCCCTTGCGCCGCTTCCACGCCGGCGATGGCGTCTTCCACGGCCGCGCAGTCTGCCGGTTCGACGCCCAGGCGGCGGGCGGCGGCAATGAAAATATCCGGCCTGGGTTTGCCCGCCAGTCGCTGTGCGCTGGCGTCGCGGCCATCGATCTTGGCGTCGAACAGGTCCAGCATGCCGGCCGCAGCAAGCACGGCGACGCAGTTCTTGCTGGACGACACGACCGCGAGTGGCATGCCCTGCGCGCGCAGTCGCTCCACGAAACGCAGCGATCCGGGATAGGTCTGCACGCCGTCTTCTTCGAGCAGGCGGAGGAAAAGCTCATTCTTGCGGTTACCGATCCCGCAGACCGTGCCCTTCCCCGGAGGATCATCCGGATCGCCGCGGGGCAGCGAGAAACCGCGGGCATGCAAGAAGCTTTCTGCGCCTTCGTAGCGCGGCTTGCCGTCCACGTAACGGTAATATTCCGGGTCGATCTCGAAAGGCCGGGCGCTCTGCGACTGGTGGTCGTCCCGCGCCTGCAGGTACTCGTCGAATGCGCGTTTCCACGCGCACGCGTGCACCTCCTGCGTTCGAGTCAGTACCCCGTCGAGGTCGAACACGAAGGCCGCGTGGTCGCGTGGCTTGAATTCAGTCGCGGTCGCTGGCATGTCGCAACACAGCTGCGGACTCAGGCCTTCAGCCGCTCGGCGACGAAGTCCCAGTTGACCAGCTTCCAGAAACCGTCCAGGTAGCCGGCCTTGTCGTTCCGATAATCAATGTAATAGGCATGCTCCCACATGTCGCAGGTCAGCAGGGCGACTTCGCCATGCATCAGCGGTGTCTGGGCGTTCTGCATCGTCTCGATCGACACGACGCCGCTGCCACTGTCGACCAGCCAGGTCCAGCCGGAGCCGAACACGGACTGGCTGGCCGCGGTGAACTTCTCCCGGAAGGCGGCGAAGGATCCGAAACTGCTGTCGATGGCCTTCGCAAGCTCGCCAGTGGGCACGCCGCCGCCCTGGGGGGAGAGGCATTTCCAATAGAAATCATGGTTCCATGCCTGCGCGGCGTTGTTGAAAATATCGCCGGCGCCCGCCGAAGCGACGACCGTCGCCAGGTCGGCGTCCTCGAATTCAGTGTCCTCGACGAGCGTGTTGAGCGTGTCGACGTATTTGCGGTGGTGTTTGCCCCAGTGATATTCCAGCGTCTCGGTGGACAGGTGGGGTTCCAGGGCATCGAGCGGGTAGGGGAGTTCGGGGAGTTTGTGCTTCATGGCGTCTCTCTCCAGTCCGGTCATTCTGTCTTGGGAAGGGGGAGTTCTTCGGTGTCCGCGAGGATTCTTTGAAATTCCTCAGGGTCGAACAGGCTGGTGCCCGGCGTCATCACGGCCGCGGCCGCGCCAGCTACGCCGCCTTGCAGGGCCTCGCGCAACGAGGCGCCGCTCGCCAGGCGGTGTATGCAGGCCGCGAGAAAACTGTCGCCCGCTCCGACCGGGCTCACGGTGCGGGTCCTGGGTGGCTGGAAACGCAGCTGGGTGTCGGGCGTGGTGAGCAGGGCGCCCTTGTCTCCCAGCGTGACGATCAGCACCTCGATCGGGTAGTGCGCCACGACCTTCTGCGCCTGCTTGCGGATCGCCTGTTCATCGTCCGCTTTTTCGCCGGCGAGTTCCGCGAATTCCCGGATGTTCGGCTTGATGAGATAGACGCTTTCCTCGAGGGCGGCATGCAGCGGTTTCCCGTGGGTATCGAGCGCGAGACGGATGCCTTGTTGCGCGGCGCCCCGCGCCAGCCGGGCGTAGAAATCGTCGTCG
>Ga0209943_1001651_pt1 | contig 13151 bp, 9 predicted proteins | sample SalPonR1_B_D2_MG_FD_185698 | JGI IMG/M metagenome (GOLD analysis project Ga0209943, IMG submission 185698) | Salt pond soil microbial communities from South San Francisco under conditions of wetland restoration - Salt Pond MetaG R1_B_D2_MG... ... | reverse complement strand
GACATCGGCTGCAACCTGGGCCACGAGAGCTTTGACGACGACTGGCCCGAGGTGGTCGATCGCGCCATCGAGACCGGCGTCGTCCAGATGGTTCTCACCGGCGCCTCGGTGGCCGGCAGCGAGCGCGCGCTCGAGCTGGCACGACAGAACCCGGACCGTCTGCGGGCGACCGCCGGGGTTCATCCGCACCTGGCCGCCGAGGTCGACGACGATGCCATTGCGCACCTCGAACAGCTTCACACCGACGAGCTGATCGCCGCGGTCGGCGAATGCGGTCTGGACTACTTCCGCGATATCGCGCCGCGCCCGGTTCAAAGGCGCGCTTTCGAGCGTCAGCTGGCGCTGGGCGAGGCGTGCGGCAAGCCGGTATTCCTGCACCAGCGCGACGCCCACGACGATTTCCGCGTGATGCTGGCCGAGTTCCGGGACCGCCTCGGTCCGGTCGTGGTGCACTGCTTCACCGATACCCGTCGCGCAATGTTCGATTACCTGGACCTGGACTGCCACATCGGCATTACCGGCTGGATCTGCGACGAGCGTCGCGGCCGACCCCTGAAGGAGATCGTTACCGAGATTCCGGCCGACCGCCTGATGCTGGAGACAGACGCGCCCTACCTGAAACCGCGCAACCTCCGACCCAAGGCGCGGACGCATCGCAACGAGCCGTGCTGGCTGCCGTGGATCGGCGGAACGGTCGCGGCGCTCAGGGGGATTTCGCCGGCCACGCTGGCCGAACAGACCAGCGCCAACGCGCGAAGATTCTTTGGCTTATCGGCCGCTCCGGAACTGAACGCCGACTGACGCGCAACCGGCCCGGGGCCGGGCGCGGAGGAACGGCGATCGTCGGCTTTCTCTTGGGTTCCTTAGGCGGTTTCGGGCGTGATGATGGTGGTCAGCGCACGCAACCGCTTGTGCTGCATCTTCAGCCGGAACTCCAGTTCCTTCAGCGAAGTCCGCAACTCGGTCTGGTGCCAGCGGTCCCGCAACACCTCGGCGCCGCTTTCGACCTTGCGCATCTGGATGGCCTGCCATTCGCCGATGGTCTCTCGGAACTGCTGGTACTCGCGCTCGAACAGCTCGCGCCAGCTTTCCTGGATGCCCTCGCCCTCGGCCCGCTGCTTGAGCCTGGCGAATTCCATGGCCAGGCGGGCCCGCTGGATGCGGAACCAGGGGGTGCGCTTGCGATCGGTGACCATGCCTGTCCACGCAAGCGCATTGATCAGCCATTTCGACGGATCGTACTGCCACCAGCGGATGCCGTTGCGATAGTCGGACTGGAACGCATGGTGATAGTTGTGATAACCCTCGCCCCAGGTCACCAGGGCGATCAGGCCGTTGTCGACGGCGGTGTTTTCTTCGCTGTACGGGCGCTTGCCCCAGGTGTGCGCCAGCGAGTTGATGAAGAACGTGAAGTGGTGACTGACGACCAGGCGCAGCACACCGGCCAGCAACAGCATGCCGAGAATATCTCCGGTCATCCAGCCCAGCGCCACCGGAATGCCGAGATTCATGGCCCAGACCAGCTTCCAGTAGTGGCGGTGCTGCCACATGACGATCGGGTCGCGCTCGAGATCCCGGACCTGCGAGAAGTCGATCTCGCTGGTCGGCCACGCGCGCAGCATCCAGCCGATGTGGGCGTGCCAGAAGCCGGACTTGATCGAATGCGGATCGCGCTCGACGTCATCGACGTAGCGGTGATGGATGCGATGGCGAGCGGCCCACACGTAGATACTGTTCTGCAGCGCCATGCCGCCGAAAAGCGCCAGCGCCAGGCGAACCGGCCAGCGCGCCTTGAAGGTGCGGTGCGACCACATCCGGTGGTAGCCGGTGGTGATGCTCATGCCGCCGAGCATCAGCAGGACCGCGAACGCGATCCAGGCAATGCCGCTGTAGCCGTGAACCACGCCCCATAACGGGACCGCGGTCACGGCCAGCACGTTGAACAATGCAAAGAAGAAGGTATTGCCCCACAGGAGGGCCGGCTTGGGATCGGTCTTCATAAATCGGTTTTCATAAATGGAATGGCCCGGGTCGGGGCGGTGCCGGAGGCCGCTTACTCGCGGCCGAAAAAACGGATGGAAAGCGGGTAGCTCCACACTTCCCCGTCATTGGCCTTTATGGCACCGATGATCGGGAAAATCAAGGCCAGCAGACCGAGCGCCCAGATCAGGATGAAGCCGATCAGGACGATCATCAGCACAAAGCAGACCACAGCATAGATGATGACGCTGAGCAGCCAGTTGAGTACCACGTGCCAGTGAGGCTCGAGCCCCGGAACGTCGTCTTTCTTGACCAGATAGATGACAACCGGTACGACCAGTCCACCGAACGGGATGATCAGCCCGGCCAGAAGCGACAGATGCAGAATGGTCGCCCACAATCGCAACTCTTTTTCGGCTTCGGGCGAACTTTGTGTGGATTCGATCGGGTCGTATTCGCTCATGACGTAACTACCTCGTCGTTGCGACGCTGATATTTTCGATTCCGATGATATTGGCCGCATCCAGCACGGTAACCAGTGAGTTGGTGTCGGCGTCCGGGTGCGAGGCGATAATCAACGGCGCCTTGGGCTGCTGTGCGCGCTCGCGCTCGAGGTTGGCGCGCACCGCGTTGTTGCTGACCTCGCGCTTGTTGACCGTGATCTGGCTCAGCGAGTCGATCTCGACCAGGATCTGGCCGACGTCTTCCTCGACCTGCTGCTGGTCGCTCTTCTGCGGACGCGAAATATCCAGACCCTTCTCGCGGACGAAGGACGTGGTCACGATGAAGAAAATCAGCATGATGAAAACCACGTCAAGCATCGGCGTGATGTTGATTTCGGCTTCGTCTTCCGGGCGATGGCGTCTGCGCATTGGCGGTCAATCTTTCCAGTGATCATTGCGAGCACTAGAGAATACCGCAGCCGCCGCTACGGTGCCACCCCATCGTGCGGTCGCATTGCGGCCCGGCACCGGCGATTTCATTTTTTGGTCGGCCTTTTCCAGCCGGGAATGCTGCGCGACCGCGCCCTGGCCACGGTCAGCGCGTCGGGCGGCGCTTCGCCGGTCACCACGCTGCCGGCGCCCACGGTGGCACGGGCGCCGATCTTGACCGGCGCCACCAGCGCCGAGTTGGAGCCGATGAAAGCATCTTCGCCGATGGTCGTGCGATGCTTGTTGGCACCATCATAGTTGCAGGTGATGGTACCGGCACCCAGGTTGGCGCGCGCGCCGATTGCCGCGTCGCCGGCGTAGCTGAGATGGTTGGCCTTGGCGCCCTCGCCGAACACCGCGTTCTTGGTTTCGACGAAATTGCCGATGCGCACGCCTGCGGCCAGAACCGTGCCGGGCCGAAGCCGGGCGAACGGCCCCACGGTGCAGGCGCCGGTCGTCTCGGCGCCATCGAGTACGCAATACGGCTCGAGCCGCGTGCCGGCGGCCAGCCGCGCCTCGCGAACCACGCAGCCGACGCCGACAACCACGCCGTCTCCGAGGACAACCGAGCCTTCGACCACCGCACCGGGCTCGATGACCACGTCTCGGCCGGTGGAAACACGCCCGCGAATCTGCACCGATTCCGGGTCCGGCATACGCACGCCGGCGTCCATCAGCTCGTTTCTCCTGCGCCGCTGAAGTGCGCCCTCCAGCCCGGCCAGTTGGCGCATATTATTGGCGCCCAGCGTTTCCTCTGAATCCTTGCAACACATTGCTTCGACTTTCGCGCCGTCGCCGGCGGCGAGTGCGATACAGTCGGTCAGGTAGTACTCGCCCTGGCTGTTGTCGTTATCCACCCGGCCCAACCAGTCGGCCAGCCGGTCTGCATCGGCGGCCAGGACACCGCTGTTGACCTCGGTAATCCGCGCCTCGGCTTCGCTGGCGTCGCGCTGCTCGCGAATGCCCACGACACGGCCGTCCGGGTTGCGGAGGATGCGACCGTAGCCGTACGGATCCGGCGCCTGGAAGCTGAGCACGGCAAGCGGCGCGGCGAGCGTCGAGAATTCGGCCAGGGTCTCCGGGCGCACCAGCGGCATGTCGCCGGGCAGCACCATCACGCGGGCCGATTCGGGAATTTCGCTCATCGCCTGCTGAACCGCATGTCCGGTGCCCAGGCGCTCGTGCTGGGTCACCGTCGTCAGCGTTGCCGCGGTTGCGCCGCGAGGCCGGGCGAACGAGGCCAGCATTGTCTCGACCTGGTCGGCGCCGTGGCCCACGACCACGTGGACACACGCCGGCGAAAGTTCGAGCGCGGCGTCGAGCAGGTGCGCCAGCATGGGTCGCCCGGCAATCGGTTGAAGCACCTTGGGCAGCCCGGAGTGCATGCGCTTGCCTTCGCCGGCGGCCAGCACGACGAGGTGCAGGGGTTTGTGGGTCATTTGCGTGTCCATTCCACTGCGGTAATGACGGCAAGCATATCCGGTGGATCGCGTCGATGCACACGCGCCGTGCCGGAAGGGTGAAAAGGTCAGGTTCAGAAGAGAAAGAGAAACCGCGATCCCGGGCGCGGCTCGACCGGCGGGCGCCGGAATACACGAAAAGACCGCCGAACCCTTGGGGAACGGCGGTCCGGGAGACGGGCGACCAGCGAGTCAACGAACTGGCCGCCCGAATATTGCGTGCTTATCAGCCCTCGTCTTCTTCGCCTTCGTCCGGCGACGGGCCCCGGATGTATACATCGTCCAGTGTGAAATTGCCCAATTTCAGCCCGCTCAGGCCATCGCCGCTACCGATCAGCTTGCCGATGACGACCGGATCGATATCGCCGTAGATGTTGGCGAACACGGCCGTGTCGTCGCCGTCCAGCACCATCAGGACCAGGCCCTCGACGAAATTCTCCGATTCGTTGAGGAACAGGTCGACGTGTGAATCACCGTCGCGAACCTCCATCGCGGGCGTCCAGCCGGCGGTGTTCAGGTCGCCGGTGATTGCGTCGACCTGGGCGCGTGCGCCGGAAGTATCGAGATCCTCGAACACCATCAGGCGCAGCCCGGAGATGGAATCGATGATGCCGGCCAACTCGGCGTTGCTGCCGCGGAAACTCTCGGCGAAGCCCTTCATCATGGCCGGACCGAAGTTCAGGTTGACCTTGGGCGTGGTGCCGATGGCGGCGGCGATCGGATTCAGATCCACCCGGCCGATATCGCCGGACTGGGCGAATGCGGTCGAGGCCAGCAGCAGGGTCGAAAACAGAGCGGTACGGATTGCATTCTTCATTGCGGTTTCTCCTTTCATGGTCGTTGGTTGGCTGGTTGGCTGGTTGTTTGGTTATTTGGTTGGCCGGCCCGGCAAAAGCCGACACGAAGGTGGCGACGCGGCTTATCCGGAGCGGTCGGGCCGCTCGAAGTACGGCCGAACGTATCCGGCGTAAGGCAGCTCGGACAGGCCCAGGTCGGGCATGACGAGGCTTTGCTGGACTTCACGCCCGGCCTTCGCCGCGGCGCGCTTGCCGGTGCGATTGATGGTGTCGAACGCAAACTGCAGTTCGGCCAGGTCGCGGGCGGTCGGCGTGACAACGGACTGAGATCCTGTCGGCGGCTGCTGTACCGTCGGCGATTGCAGCACCGCCGCGACCACCACCGCGACCACCAGCGCCGCGGCGATACCCATCAGCCAGGGACCGCGCTGCTCCATGTGCGCATTGCGCCGCAGCCGCGTCTTGACTGCGACCGGAAGTTCAGCGGCGCCCAGGCCGACCAGTTCGCGTTTCAACGCCCAGTCGGCGGCCAGCTCGGGCTCGCGCGGGACGGTTCTGCTGTCTTCCAGCGCATTTTCGCGCTCGAGATCACGTTCGAACGGATCAGGCGACTTGTGCATCGGATTCCTCCTCGAGACGGTGCCGCAGCTGGCGGCGCGCTCGGAACGTGTAGACCTTGACCTGGTTTTCGGAAAGCTCGAGCGTGGAAGCCACCGTGGCGACGTCGAGTTCCTGGATATCGCGAAGTATCAGCAGCGAACGCGCCGGCTCCGGCATGCCGGCCAGCGCCACGCGCAACTCGCGGGCCCGCTCGCCACTGTCGAATTCATCGCCGGGCCCCGTGTGGTCGGCCGGCCCCTGCGCCTTGTTCTCGCTTGCCACCAGCTGCAGCAGGCCGCGCGTTCGCGTCCGGCCGCGGAGAATGTCCAGGCAGGCGTTTCGCGTACAGGTAATCAACCATGGAAGCTCCTGGCCCGCGTGCAGGCTGTCGACGTTGCGCCAGAGCTTGACCAGCGTTTCCTGGGCCACGTCCTCGGCCTCGTCGTCGCGGCCCAGCATCAGGCGGGCCAGCTGGTAGAGCCGGCTGCCGTGCTGGTCGACGAGTTGTTCGAAACGACGCTTCATACCCGTATATACGCCGGACGTGGCGGAAGGTTACAGCGTAGCGACAATTTCTTTGACAAACCAGGGCGGGGGACGCGCCTTGAAGCGCCGCAAACTCGGCCGCGCAGGCGGAAAAGCGGGGGGGGGCAAACCTGAATTGCGCGCGGCCGAGTTGCCCCGCAACCGGAATCAGCGACCTTGGCGAGGAGGCGTGGCGGAATCGATGGGGCGGCCGGCGCCTTCGAGGCGGTCGGCAGACTCAGACGCATGCGGCGCCGCGCGGAATCGCTCACGGGCGAGGCGCACCTGGTCGAACAGGTGCTTTCGAGCAATCTGGCGTCGATACCAGCGTTCGAACATTCGGGACAACAATGCGGTGGCGTTCATGGTTTCGGTGCTCTGGGTGCGCTCTTGCTTTCTAGACGCATGAAACACCGCAAAGGTTACGCGCCGATGAAAATATTTTTCGACATGACGCCATCGGCGGCCGCATGTCCGCCCGCCCCAGAAACATGGACAACCATCGCCTGAGCAGAAACATCGACAGCCATTTCCTGAGAGTTGGCGTGATTTCTTCGCACCTTTTTCGGCGTCCGGCGCGGCGCATGCGAAATCGGGCCAGGTTTCTCGTGGCAATTGATCAACTTTTGGCCAAACGGGCATATTCCAGGCACGCCGAATCTGGCCGGTCGGCCGTTCGAGACTTTCTGGGTTAGTCGGGGCAGTTAGCCCGGACTGAATGGCGCTGCCGCCGCAGCTTGGCCGTTCAGAAATGATCGGCCGAGATCCGCGGCGAGACCGTCATTTACTTCACGCTTTCGATGAATCCATGCAAACGGCTTTTCTGCGTTCGGGTGATGAACCGGAGGGGGTGTCCGGATTCCACACCATTCGTCGCGTGCTTGCCATCGCCCTCGGCATGTTCGAAGATGGGGTCCCGTTCCCCGTCGAGTCCGATCGATGTCCGACAGATCCACGCCCAAGACGGTCACGATGCCGCTTGCAGGTGGCTTCCGCTTCGGCGACTGGACGGTCGTGCCGGCCGAGAACCTGCTTCGCCGCGGCGACCGCAAGGTGCGGCTGGAGCCAAAGGTCATGCGCCTTCTGCTTTCGCTGGTCGCGCGGCACGACCAGGTGTGCACGCGCGACCAGTTGCTCGACGAGCTGTGGCCGTCGCCGGAGACGACCGAAACGTCGCTGACCCGCGCACTGAGCGACCTGCGCCGGGCGCTGGGCGACACGCGGGGCAAAGGCGCATATATCGAGACGATCCAGCGCGTCGGCTACAAGGCGGTTGCGCCGCTGGCGCCGCTGCCGACTCGATTGCCACGCGTGCCCACCGACCCGTTCGGCCAGCCGCTGGACAGCGCGCAGGAGCTGGTGGCGCTGGCGGACTACCTGATCGCACGCCGGAATCCGGTCGATCTGGCGCAGGCCATCGCGGCGCTGAGCCATTTCGCCGAGGCCGAACCGGTGCATGCGCAGGTGTTCGCGATGCTGGCCTATGCCGAGCGGTTGTTGCCGTTGTACCGCGAGGAGCCGGGCGGGTTGCGCACGGCACAAGCGAGGGCGCATGCCAATGAGGCGCTCCGGCTCGATGGCGCCAACGGGCTGGCCTGGGCCGTGCTGGGCGGGCTGGCGCACGATCAGTGGCAGTGGCGCGAGGCGTTGCAGCAGTTCGAGCGCGCCGTGGCGCACGCGCCGCACGATGCCTACGTGCTGCATGACTACTCCGAGCTGCTGCTGCATTTGGGCGCCATCGATCGGGCGCTGAAATGCATTGAGCGCGCCTGCCGGATCAAGCGCGTCTCTGCGGGCGAACGGCTGGTGCTGGCCTGGATGCTGCTGCACCGCGATGCCGCCCGCGCCGGGCTGGAGCTGGCATTCGCGCGCCGACTCGGGGCCGATACCGTGTTCGCCGACAACCTCGAATGCCTGCTGAAGAACCGCTCCGGATGGACCGAGAGCGGTTTGGCCCGATGGCGCGAACTCGATCGTCTGCGGCGCGACGACCCGCTGTGGATGTGGCCGGCCTGCGTCATGGAAGTCGTCGCCGGCGATGCGCCCGCAGCCGGGCTGGCCGATGCCGCCGCCGATCGCGTCGAGACCGGCCGACTCGATCCCGGGGTTGCGTTCTTCCTGCTGGCCAGCTTCGGCCCCGAGGATGCCGCCGGGGACATGGCCGTCAAGGCCATCGAGACACGACGGTTTTTCGTCATCGATCCCTGGCTGGACGAGACGCAGCGGTTTCGGGATTTGCCGGCGTTCGCTTCCCTGGAGCGTCGGCTCGGCCTGACCGGGATGGCTGACGAAGCGCGCGACTGAACCGCCCGAATATTTTCCTCACAAATTGCGGCGCCCGGACCTTTCCCTCAGTTTGCCGCCTTAACAACTCTCTAGCATCGCTTTTGAAGGTCGGACGGCGGACTGCGTCGTGGATGGTGCGAAACCCATCGCCGCAGGAAGTCCGCCGCGCGGACCTGAACGCGGCGCGGCCGATCGATGCCGACGCGATCGGTCCCCTTCGACCTGCAGTCGGAAGCGAGCTGGATCGGCGTGGCCGTCGAACCGTTCGGCGCCGAGTTACCGAAGCATTCGGCACACAAACGCCAATCCCGCATCGTCCATCGCAAGCGAACAGCAAGGAGCCACCTACAATGACAATACATCCCGACGACAAGCCCCGTAGCCCAATCTGGTCCGCCATGGCCCCCATCCTGGCGGGCCTGGCGCTCGGCTTCACGCCGATGATCGCCACTGCCCAGGAACAACAGCCGATCGACGAGGACCCGGAGGAAGATCTGGCCGACGTCGAGCGGATCGTCGTCACGGGCTCGCGCCTGGTGACTAACCCGAATGTCAATGCGCCGAATCCGGTTCTGACCGTCGGCGAGGAAGAAATCGACTCGCGCGGTGTCGTGCGTATCGAGGACCTGACCAATCAGCTCCCGCAGGTCTTCGCGGCCCAGGCCTCCGAAGTCTCCAACGGCGCCACGGGTACTGCCCAGCTCGACCTGCGCGGGCTCGGCGCCATTCGCACGCTCGTCCTGATAGATGGACGCCGCTTGCCGTTCGGCGATTCGTCCAGCTCGGCTCCGAACCTCGACATCATACCGACGCGACTGGTCCAGCGCGTAGACATCGTCACCGGCGGTGCGTCGGCCGTCTACGGTTCCGACGCCGTCGCCGGGGTTGCCAACTTCATCCTCAAACGGGATTTCGAAGGCATCGAAGTCGACGTGCAGGGCAGCTTCAATCAGGCTGGCAACGAACGTTCTTTCTTCGAAAATGTGCTGAGGGCCGCCGAGCAGCCGGTTCCCGGGGGAAGCATCGATGGGCGCGGAATCAACCTCTCGTTGACCATGGGTGCGAATACTGCAGACGGTCGCGGCAACGGCACGGTCTTCTTCAACTACGAAAACCTCAACGCGATTACGCAGGATAATCGAACCGAAAGCGGCTGCGCCATGGGCTCTGCGAGTGGACCAACCAGCTTTGGCGGGGTCGGATGTGTAGGCTCGGCCAACTTCCGCCTCTTTGGCGGTCCCGGTGGCTTCGGCTTCCAGCAGGAAGACGGCACCGTGACACCTTTCGCCGGTGGTCCGGCGGAAACGTTCAACTTCGGTCCGTTCAATTTTTTCCAGCGTCCGCGCGAACGGTTCCAGATCTGGGCGAAGGCGCATTACGAACTGACCGACAATATCGAGGCGTTTACCGATCTGTCGTTCATGAACACATCCTCGGATGCGCAGATCGCGCCGTCGGCGTCTTTTGGTTTCGGCGCGTACTCGATCAACTGCGACAACCCGTTAATCCAGGGCAACGACGGCGTTCCACTGACCGAGATCTTTGGCTGCGTGCCGGGTGACAACGGCATGGTTCCCGACGAAGTCGCCGGGATTACCGCTTCCCACCGAAACGTCGAGGGCGGTCCGCGCAGTTCATCTCTCGACAACAGCGCATGGCGCACGATCGGCGGGTTGCGCGGCACGGTCTTCAATGATTTCGACTTCGAAATCTTCGGCCAGTTTTCCCGGGCGAAGGATGTGGATATCTCGACCAACGACTTCGTCATCACGAACCTCCAGGACGCGTTCTTCGTCGTCGAGGGTCCTGACGGCAACCCGGTCTGTCGCTCGGGCAACGCAGGCTGCGTGCCGTACAACATCTTCCAGCGCGGCCCGAACGGTGAATCGCTGGTAACCCGGGAAGCGCTAGACTACATCCAGGGTGTCGGAATCACCACCGGTGAAACCGAGCAATGGGTCTTCGGCGGCGACGTCCAGACCGATCTCGGTCGCTACGGCTTCCAGTCGCCAATGGCCAACGAAGGTGTCGGCTTCCTGGTCGGCGGTGAGTTCCGCAAGGATATGCTGACCGCTCAGCCCGATCAGATCTCGCAGCAGCCCGACGGTGGCTTCACGGGCGTCGGTGGCCCGACCGTGCCGGTGGATGGCGAGCTCCGCGTCAGCGAAGTGTTCTTCGAAACGCAGATTCCGCTGATTGCCGACCAGCCCTTCATCAAGCGGCTCGACCTTGGCGGCGCGTATCGTTTTTCGGATTACACGACCGAAGGCGCGGGCACCGAGAATGACTTCGATACGGATACCTACCACGTGTTCCTGAACTGGGCGCCGTTAGATGACCTGCGTCTGCGCGGGCAGTTCCAGCGTGCCGTGCGTGCGCCGAACGTCATCGAGCTGTTTTCGCCGGCGGGCACCGGTCTGCCGAATCTATCGCGCGGCCCAGGTGGCCTTTTCGATCCCTGCGCGACCAGTAACCCGTCGGCTACGCTTGAAGAGTGCGCCCGTACCGGTGTCACGCCGGAACAGTATGGCAACATTATCGACGTGATTTCCGGCCAGACCCAGGGACTTTTCAGCGGGAACCCGGACCTTCAGCCGGAAGAGTCCGATACGATCACGATCGGCGCGATCGTTACGCCGGCCATGATTCCAGGCCTCACCCTTTCGGTTGACTACTTCGACATCGAGGTCGCTGATGCGATTCAGGCCGGCATTCCTCCGCAAAATACTCTCAGAGAGTGTATTCGAACCGGAGATCCGATCTTCTGTAGCCTGATCACTCGCGACTCGCAGGGTTCCCTGAACTCTGGAAGCCCGGGCACCGGCTTTGATCAGACGAATATCAACATCGCGAAATTGGCAACCACCGGTTTCGATTTCCAGGCAGTCTATGATCTGGACCTGTGGGATATCGGCCTGGAAGGCATGGGATCAGTCCGATTCGACTACGCGTCGACCTATCTCGACGAACTGTCGACCACGCCGGCTCCTGGCGTCGATCCGATCGAATGTGCCGGTGAGCATGCCGGATCGTGCCGTATCCCGTCGCCGGAATACAGGCATCGGATGCGCAATACCTGGACGACCCCGTGGGACTTCACCATCGATCTGACGTGGCGGTTCTTATCGAGCACCGACAATAACACCGGTCCGAACGCGCTGCCTGCGGTCGATCGAGAGATCGACGCGGTCAACTACCTCGACCTTGCTGTCCGGTATTCCTGGTCGGACGAGCTCAGCTTCCGAGCCGGGGTCAACAACGTCACCGGAACGGACATCCCGGTCGTGACGTCGTCGGGTCCGCCCGACGGCAATGGCAACACCTACCCGACGCTTTTCGACACCGGCCGATTCTTCTTCTTCGGTATGACCTACCGAATGTAGCAACGAAGCGCAAGACTTGGGCCGGCCAAGTCTTGCCACACGACTAGCTGTGGGTTTAGCCCGCCTTTTGGCGGGCTCTTTTTTTCGCTTGCATTCACCGCGTTAATTTGCTGACACGATATTCCATCAGTCAGTTTCCAGCCCGGCAGAACGCGCTCGCCCTGCAGGCGGTGCCCGGCTGTCCGGGCGCAGGCCGGGCGAGTCCTTGCTGGCCAGGTGATTCGGGATCCGCTCGATCACCGGCGGGTCTTCGATGCCCGCGATCACCTTGACCGAGCCGCCGCAGTTCGGGCAGGTTTCGACGTCCACGCTTTTGCAAGTCGCGGCCGGTTGAGCTCCATCGAGCAAGTGTCGGCGTTCAAGCGAAATCGTGAAGTGTTGCCCGCCCTTCGAGATTCCTGTTTTCGCAGGAACGACGGGAAATGGAGGGAATAACGGGCAAATAAGGTACGACGGGGTACACTAGAACCTAGTCCTAATGCGCGCTGTCCCAGTCCTTGCCGGCACCGGCCTCGACGAGCAGCTCCACGTCCAGCTCGGCGGCGGCGCTCATGCGGTCGATCACCCCCTGGCGTACCGTGTCCAGCGCATCGTTTCTGACCTCCAGCACCAGTTCGTCGTGCACCTGCATCACCAGCCGGGCGTCGACGCATTCCGATTCTATCCAGCGGTCGACGTCGATCATGGCGCGCTTGATGATGTCGGCGGCCGTGCCCTGCAGCGGCGCGTTGATGGCCGCGCGTTCGGCCGCCTGCTGGCGCTGGCGGTTGCGCGAATTGATTTCCGGAAGCCACAGGCGACGCCCGGCCAGGGTCTCGACGAAACCCTGCTGCTTGGCCAGCTTGCGGGTGGAGTCCATGAACTCGCGCACGCCGGGGTAGCGGGCGAAATAGCGATCGATGTATTCGCCCGCGGTGGTGCGATCGGTTTCGAGCTGGCGGGCCAGGCCCCAGGCGCTCATGCCATACATCAGGCCGAAGTTGATCGCCTTGGCCGAACGACGCTGTTCGCCGTTCACTTCATCGATCTCGACGCCGAAGACTTCCGCGGCGGTCGCCCGATGGATGTCCTCGCGGTCGGCGAAGGCCTTGAGCAGGCGCTCGTCTCCGGACATGTGCGCCATGATCCTGAGCTCGACCTGCGAATAGTCGGCCGCGACGATGCACCAGTCGTCCGGCGCGACGAAGG
>Ga0209943_1001645_pt1 | contig 13174 bp, 11 predicted proteins | sample SalPonR1_B_D2_MG_FD_185698 | JGI IMG/M metagenome (GOLD analysis project Ga0209943, IMG submission 185698) | Salt pond soil microbial communities from South San Francisco under conditions of wetland restoration - Salt Pond MetaG R1_B_D2_MG... ... | reverse complement strand
CACCCGCCGCGGCGCATCGCGATCATGGGCGCGATGAGCGCCGCCCTGCCTCCGCTGGAAGAAATGATCCGCCGACTGGTGGCGACGCCGTCGGTGAGCAGCCTTCAGCCGGCGCTGGACCAGGGCAACGGGCCGGTGTGCGAGCTGCTGGCGGACTGGCTGGAGCCGCTGGGCTTCACGGTGTCGCTGCGCGAGGTGCCCGGGATGCCGGGCAAGAAGAACCTGGTGGCGCGCGCCGGCGAGGGCACGGACGGCCTGGTGCTGGCCGGACATACCGACACCGTCCCGTACGACGCCGACAGCTGGCGTTTCGACCCCTTCGGCGGCGAGCAACGCGACGGCCGTCTTTACGGCCTGGGCAGCGCCGACATGAAGTCCTTCCTGGCGGTGGCCGCGCATGCCGCGGCGCGCGTGGACCTCGCCCGGCTGGCGCGCCCGCTGTTGATCGTCGGCACGGCCGACGAGGAGAGCGGCATGGGCGGCGCGCGCGCTTTGGTGGCCGAGGGCGAGGCGCTGGGGGCGCGGGCGCTCGTGGGCGAGCCCACCAGCCTGCAACCGGTGGACCGTCACAAGGGCATCTTCATGGAGCGTATCCGCATCCACGGCCGCAGCGGCCACGGCAGCGATCCGGCTGCCGGGCTGAATGCGATCGACGGCATGATGGCGGCCCTCGAGGCGCTGCACGCCTTCCTCGCACGGCTGGCCGAGGAATCCGCGGAACACGGATTCCCGGTGGCCGGCCCGACGCTGAACCCGGGCGCGATCCGCGGCGGCGACAACCCGAACCGGATATGTGAAAGCTGCGAGCTGGACATCGACATGCGCCTGCTGCCCGGCATGACCACGCGCTCGGCGCGCGAAGGCCTGCACGCGGCGGTGCGCGACGCGCTGCGCGGCAGCGGTTTCCGGCTGGAGTTCGTGCCGCTGTTCGAGGGCGTGGACCCGCTGGCGCCGGGCTCGCATCACGAGCTGGCCGAGGCCTGCGAACACGCCTCCGGCCACCCGTGCGGGGCGGTGAACTTCGCCACCGAGGGGCCGCTTTACCAGCAGCTGGGCATGGAAGTGGTGGTCTGCGGCCCGGGCGAGATCGCGGTCGCGCACCAGCCCGACGAGTCGGTCGAGCTGGCCGAGGCGGCGCGCGCCGTCGACATGGTGGAGACGCTGGTGCAACGCTTCTGCGGGAACGCGCGATGAACGAACGCTTCGACCCGAACGCCGAGCTGGTGGCCCGCGACCTGGAATGTGTCTGGCATCCCTGCACGCAGATGAAGGACCACGAGTGGCTGCCGCTGGTGCCGATCCGCCGCGGCGCCGGTGCCTGGCTGGAGGACTTCAACGGCCGCCATTACCTGGATTGCATCAGCTCCTGGTGGGTCAACCTGTTCGGCCACGCCAACCCGGTGATCGGCAATGCCGTGCGGCGCCAGCTGGAGACGCTGGAGCACGTGATGCTGGCCGGCTTCACCCACGAACCGGTGGTCGAGCTGTCGGAGCGGCTGGTGAGCGTGACGCCGGAGGGACTCAGGCGCTGCTTCTACGCCGAGAACGGCTCGTCCGCCGTGGAAGTGGCGCTCAAGATGAGCTTCCACTACTGGCTCAACCAGGGCGAGCCGAAACGCACGCGTTTCGTGGCGCTGGAGAACAGCTACCACGGCGAGACGCTGGGCGCGCTGGCGGTGGGCGACGTGTCGCTCTACAAAGACACCTACAAGCCGCTGCTGATGGAGTGCCTGCTGGCGCCCAGCCCCGACGCCTGGCTCAGCGAAGCTGGCGAGAGCGCCGCGGACTTCGCGCGGCGCCGCGCCGCCGATCTCGACACGCTGCTGGAACGCCATGCGGGCGAAGTCTGCGCCGTGATCGTCGAACCGCTGGTGCAGTGCGCCGGCTACATGCGCATGCACGACCCGGCCTACCTGGTCGAGCTGCGCGCTATCTGCGACCGTCACCGCGTGCACCTGATCGCCGACGAGATCGCCGTCGGCTTCGGCCGCACCGGCACGCTGTTCGCCTGCGAGCAGGCTGGCATCGCGCCCGACTTCATGTGCCTGTCCAAGGGGCTGACCGGCGGCTTCCTGCCGCTGTCGGCGGTGCTTACGACCGAGGAGGTCTACCAGGCCTTCTACGACGAGTTCGACACCCTGCGCGCCTTCCTGCACTCGCACAGCTACACCGGCAACCCGCTGGCCTGCGCCGCCGCGCTGGCCACGCTGGACCTGTTCGCAGCCAGCGACGTGCTGGGCGAGAACCGCGGGCGCGCCGCGCTGATGCGGGCTGGCGTCGCCGAACTGGAAGACCATCCGCACGTGGGCGAAATCCGCCAGCACGGCATGATCCTCGCGATCGAGCTGGTGCAGGAGCGCGCCACGCGCACGCCCTACCCCTGGCAGCGCCGCATCGGGCTCGAGATCTACCAGTATGGCCTTAAGCACAGCATGCTGATGCGGCCGCTGGGCCACGTGGTCTACTTCATGCCGCCCTACGTCATCAGCGAGGAAGACATCGGCCGCATGACCCGCGCCGCCATCGACGGCATCCACCACGCCACACGGGCCGGCTGAGCGCCGGGCGCGCCGCCGTCCGTGGTCAGAAGGCCAGGCTAAAGAAGAGTTGCGGCCCTTGGTAAGTCCAGTTCAGGTTGCCCCGAAAACCGGGGTCTTCACTATCGACGTTGGTGCGGAACCAGTCGAACCCGGCGCCCAGGCCGAACCGCGGAACCGGCTGCCACAGAACCGCCACCCGGCTGTTCAGGATGGAACCCTCGAGATCGCTCGTGCTCAGGTAGAAGGCCTGGGCCAGGCCGTCCAGGTACCAGTTGTCGCTGAATCGCCACAGTGCCCGCGCGCCGATCACTGGCAGCGGCGCATCGACATTGGCGTCGCCGCCGCGCTTGACCGTGCCGCTTTCACCGCCAACCGAAACCTGCGCCGTGAGGGTGGCCTCGAGCGTGGTGTAGTGCAGCCCCAGGGAGCCGGCCACCTCGAGGTCAGGGCGCTTGATGAAGGCGTACTCGTAGGCGGCCTCGATCACCTCGAAACTGAAAGTGCCGGTAGCAACCGCATCCACGGGGATCACATCGCCCTCCCAGGTGATCTCTTCCGCGATGCGCCGGCTCGAGCTCCGCGAGTAGTCGGTGTACATGAAGCGCATATAATGCCGGCCGCCAATGCGCCACAAGGCGTCGGCACGCAGGCGGGTCTTCTCCTGGTCGCCGAAAGTGCGCGACCATTCGATGGGCGTGCCGATCTCGCCGGCTTGCCCGTCCAGCCTGATCTTCATCGTAGAGGCGTTGATGAAACTGCCGACGGCCACGTAGAACCGCTTTTCCAGCAGGTTTTTGTCGTCCGCGAGACTCGCGGCGCAAGGCGCGAGCATCAGCGCAATTGCAGCCCATACGAAGATCCCGCAACGCATTGCCGGCGATCGCATTCCGTGGCTCCACCATTGCATCGCATTCCCCCTTCACTCGGCCTCGCCCTTGGGTGCGAGGTCACGATGTGGCTCAATAGTGCCTGCAGAATACGCGGGGCGACGGTTGATAGCGAGTAGCCGCTGACGCGGCAAAGAGGGCGCCAATGTTTTATCTGACAGTCTGGACTTGCACCGTCAGCGCAAGGGTCGCGTGATGTCGCGCACACCCCGTGTTTTTGTGCATGCCCCCCTCGCCACCGGCCAGCGCCTGGTACTGGAGAACGACGACGCCGCGCACCTCGGACGCGTGCTGCGAGCCAGGCCGGGCGAGCCGGTGACGCTGTTCGACGGCAGCGGCCCGGAGTTCGCCGGCGAGGTCGCGGAGGCCGCGCGGCGCAGCGTGACGATTGCGGTCGGAACACGCCGCGATGCTGACCGCGAGTCCCGCCTCGAGCTGGTCTTGTTGCAGGGCGTATGCCGCCACGAGCGCATGGACTGGGTGGTGCGCAAGGCCACCGAGCTGGGCGTGAGCGCAATCCGCCCGGTGCTCACCGCGCGCTCGGTGGTCAAGCTGGATCCCGCGAAGATCGCGCCGAAGATCGAGCACTGGCGCGCGATCGCCATCAGCGCCTGCGAGCAGAGCGGCCGCAATATCCTGCCCGACATCCTGCCGCCGCTGCCGGTGAGCACCGCGCTGTCCGCGCACGCCGGCGCCACCGGCGTGTTGCTGGATCCGGAGGCGCCACAAGGGCCGGACCGGCTGACGCACGGGCGCGGGCCGCTGTGCCTGCTGGTCGGCCCGGAGGGCGGGCTGGACGAGCGCGAACGCGCGGTGGCCCACAAGGCCGGTTACACGGGTATTCGCCTGGGACCGCGCGTGCTGCGCACCGAGACCGCCGCGCTCACCGGGCTGACGCTGCTGCAGGCGCGCTTCGGCGACCTGGGCTGAGCGGTTCGCTCAGAAGTCGACCCTGAGGCCCAGGCTGGCTTCCGCCTGGAACACTGTGCTGCCGCTGGAGCTCAGCAGGCAGCTGCCGATGCCGTCGATGCTGCTGCAGAAAAAGCGCGTGTCCTGGTCGACGAAGGTCAGGTAGCCGCGCACGCCGAGCAGGACCGCCGCCCGCTCGCCGACCGGCACCGACAGGCCCGTGCCCAGGCTGGCGGAAAACTCGCTCTCCGCGCTGAAGCCGTCGGCCTTGAAGCGCGTCACGCCCACCGTCAGGGAGAGCCACGAGTCCAGGTAAGAAGCCGGATCGAACAGCAAGCTCCCGCCCAGGTGGAAATACTCTGTGGTGACATCCGGCGACCCGGCGACCGCGTCGGCCTTGCTGAACCCGGTGGTCTGCCGCGAGTAGAGAAACTCGTACCAGGAGCTCGCGTCGCGGTACAAGCCGAGGCCGAGGCCCCAGCCGCCGCCCTCCTCCAGGTCGGCGCTGCGTTGCGCGTCCTCCTCGCCGGCGTCGAAGTCGCCGCCGACTCGGTAGACACCGAAGCCGGAGACCTGGAAACGCGGCGCGGCGGCCTCTGCCGGCGCCGGCACCAGCGCCGCCGCAGCAGCCGCGACGGCCAGAAAAACGACCACCAGGCGAGCCTGTACACCCATGCGCTCTCCTCCGTACCGGAATCCGGGTTTAGCATACGCGCGTGAAACGCCTGAAACACGCCTTCTACGCGCGCGATGCCGCCACCCTCGCCCGCGCTCTGCTCGGCCAGGTGCTGGTGCGCGTGCTGGAGGACGGCACCCGCCTGGCCGGCCGCATCATCGAGACCGAGGCCTATCTTGGCGTGGAGGACAAGGCCGCCCACAGCTACGGCGGCCGGCACACGCCGCGTAATGCGGCCATGTGGGGCCCGGCCGGCCACGCCTACGTCTACTTCATCTACGGCATGCATTACTGCGTGAACGTGGTCGCCGAGGGGCCGGGGCGGCCGGCGGCCGTGCTGCTGCGCGCGCTCGAGCCGCTGGAAGGCCTGGAGCGCATGCGCGCGCACCGGGCCGGCAAGATCCCGGCCGAGCGCTTGCGCCCCGCGGATCTCTGCTCCGGCCCCGCCAAGCTCGCGCAGGCGCTGGCCATCGACCGCGGGCTGGACCATGCGGACCTTGTGGAGGGCGCCTCGCTGTTCATCGAGCGGGGCGCGCCGGTCCCGCCCGCAGAGATCATTTCTGCTCCACGCGTCGGCGTGGACTATGCTGAAGAGTGGACACGAAAACTCCTGCGGTTTCGCAGTAGAGGAGGATGACATGAAAACGACACACGCCCTGCTGGCCACCAGCATTGCCACCGCCTGCCTGTTATTCACGGGCATGGCTGGCCCGGCCGGTGCAGCGGATGCCAAGGACAAGGCTGACCCCGTGACAGCGAAAAAAACCGAGCAAGTGCGCGAACAGGCCGCCGAAAAAGGCGCCGAGCGCGGCCTGCCCAAGGAATCCTGGACCGACCCGGCGCCGGACCACGCCACACCGGAAGGCGACGGACCGGTGAGAGGCGAAGAGGCCGAGCGCTTGCGCGAACGGGCCGCTGAAAAGGGCGCCGAGCGCGGCCTGCCCAAGGAATCCTGGATCGATACCGAGCCGGACCGGCAACCCGGCGTACCGCCAGCGCGGGAAGAAGAAGGCGTGGTGAAAGGCGAAGAGGCCGAGCGCTTGCGCGAGCAGGCCGCCGAAAAAGGCGCCGAGCGCGGCCTGCCCAAGGAGTCGTGGATCGACACCGAGCCGGACCGGACCGAAACAGAGGCCGTTGAAAAGGAAAAGAAAAACAACGGCAAAGGCAAGAAGAACGGTAACGACAAATCGTCGCGGAGCTGAATAACATGCACTGGAGTCGAATGCTTGGAATCGCCCTGCTTGTCGCGGGCGCAATTCTGCTTTATCTGGGCTGGGACGCGTCCCAGAGCGTCACGGAAGAAGTCCGGCGCGAGCTCACCGGCAAGTTCAGCGACGACACGACCTGGTACTTCGTCGGCGGCGGCGCCGCAGTGGTGGTGGGCCTGTTGCTCGGCGCTTTCGGGGTGAAGGGGCGCTAATCCCCGGATGCGGCGGCTCGGTGGGCCTCTATGAACTCGATACAGTCCGGCAGCGTGTCGTCGATGAACTGCAGCGGCGGCGCCAGTGCCGCGACGACCCTGGCGTGGCCGCTGTCTTGGTACATTTTCAGCGTCACCGGCACGTCATGGTCCCGTAGCTTGCGCGCCAGCCGGCGGCTGTGCTCCGGCAGGACGCGCTCGTCGTCCGTGCCGTGAATCAACAGCGTGGGCGGCGCTTGTGCCGACACGAAGTCGATCGGCTGGCTTAAGTCGCGCGTCTCCTCCGGGAAGACCTCTTCCATGTAACCGGGGTCCAGCGGCAGGAAGTCATACGGCCCCGAAAGGCCGATGAAACCCGCCACGGGCGGCGGCTGCGCCAGGGCGCCTAGATAACGCTCGTCCAGCGCCAGCAGCGCAGCGATGTGCGCCCCGGCCGAGTGGCCCATGAGGAATAATTCGCGCCGCCCGTCAGCCACCCCGGGGACATTCTCCGCCGTCCACTGCACCGCCCTGGCGCCGTCCTCGACGAAGGCCGGGAAGGACACTTGCGGGTGAGCGCGATAGTCCGGGATCACTACGACGATGCCGGCGTCCGTGAGCGCCGAGGCGACGAACTCGAAAGCGCCCCGCTCAGCCTCGCGCCAGCCGCGGCCATAAAAGAACACCACCACCGGGGCGTCGTCGGCGGCCTCGCGTGGCCGGTACAGGTCGAGGCGCTGGCGCGGGTCGCTGCCGTAGGCCTTGCCGGCTTCCCTCGTGTAATGGTCCGACGGACTGAACAAGTTGATCGCCGCGGTCGGCCCGCAGCCGGCGACCAGCATCGCCGCAAGCGCGACGAACACCGCACGTATTTTCGGGCACTGCATCGATTGCACTGTGTTCTGCATAAGGGCCCAAAGATAACATTCAGCGTCAGCTTATCCCGTCGCGCTCGAAGCGCTGCCTGATTTCCTTCAGCAGGGACCGTCGAATCGGCCAGTAATTCTCCGTACGCACCCAGGGTTGAACCGCGAAGATCATCTCCGAGGACCCGTACCGGGCGAGGTGCACCTCTGGCTTTGGCTTGTTCAGAATCTGCGGGTGCTCCGCAAGAAGCGCGCGGATGCTGTTCTCCACCCGGTCAATGTCGTTATCCGGCATGCAGGCAATCTCCAGTTCCACCCGGCGGGCCTTGCTCGCCGTCAGGTTGACGATCGTGTCCTCCCATACCTTTCGGTTTGGCACCAGCTTGATCGTGTTGTCCCGGGTGGCGATCTTGGTACTGCTGAGCGTCATTTTCCGGACCCTGCCTTCCGTACCCGCCACCTTAACGTAATCGCCCACGTCGTAAGCGTGGTAGAGCAGAATCATCCAGCCTGCGACAAAGCTTTTCAGGGAGTCTTGCAATGCAAATCCGACCACGAGTCCTGCAACGCCCAGTCCTGCAAGCATAGGCATAACGGACCATCCCATGGTCGTCAGGGCCACGATGACTCCCGCAAGAAATATCAGCCCGAATGACAGGCTCAGCAGCCTGTCCTCCATCAACTGGCTGAGCCGAACAAATGAGGTATCAATGATCGCCTTGAGCAGTCGACGCATCGCATGCGCGACAAGCCAGGCCAACAACAAGACACCCAGGAATGTAAAGACCCGGAGAACAAGATTCGGCCCGTTGCGGGCAGCATTGCGCCAGAGTCGCTCGGTCTGCTCGCGCCAGACGTTCGCGAAGACGTCATATTGCAGGAGTTCGGTGCCGATGCGCCGCTGCTGCTGGACCAGCAGTGCGCGGTGGCTGGCCGTGTTGATTCCCAGCTCCTCGAGCAATTCGAGCCAGGCAGCCATGTTCGCCAGGTTCCGCGTCTGCTTCGCGTCCACTGCGAGCAGTGCCGCCTCGATGTCTGCATTCGACGAGTTTTTACTGAGCCCGCGCCGCAATTCAGCCAGCGTCTGGGCATCCAGCCGAATCTGGCCGTGGAGGCGCTCAACGTTGCGCGTGACGAAGTCTGCGAACCTGCGCCACTCGTTCTCGGCGCTCATGCCGAGTTGCTCACGCACCCGGAGCAGTGCGCCGAATCCACTCATGTATTGGAAGACCAGGCTTTCCAGGTCCTGGACGAAGGCGCGGGACACGCTCGCCTCTAATCCGCTTTCAAACTCGCCGTATTTAAGACGCTCCCGGCTGGTCCGGGCGTAAATCGCTTCGAGACGGGAAACGGATGCTTCCAGCAGCCAGTCGGTGGCGTTCTCGATACGCGCCCGGACAGTCGGCATTGCCTCCAGCTCCGCCGGCTCGGGCAGTGCCGTCACCGCCCGCCCGAGGGCCTCCAACATCAGTTGATCCGAGCGAAAATTGAACCCGTCGCGGTCCCATTCCTGTAAATCGCCCGCGATCGAGCGCATCTCCCTGAGATATTCAATTCGTTCCTCGAGTTCGACCAGCTGCGGGATCCTGCCGTTGCCGGTTTCTGCCCGCGCCTGGCCGAGGAGCACGCCAGTGATGGATGCCAGGATCACCACATACAGCCAGCGATACAGAAAACCCCACCGATTCATCTTGCAGTCAATCCACGACGATCATTCAGGCTGTTCCGGTCGAAACAGCAGCCAAGCCATCCAGATCAACATCGCGATCGCCAGTAAAGACAGCACCGATGCGGCTGGCGAGGGGTTCAACGGCGCCGGAGGCTGCGGCAGGCGCGGCGCCAGCGCCCGCGCCTGGGGCACGACCGGGTAAATGCTCTCGGGTCGTCCCATCGCGGCGTTGATGCGCTCGACCGCCTGGTCCGTCAGCGGGAGCGCACGCGGAATAAAACTTGCCCCCGGACCCTGGGTGCCTAGCGCACTCTCCTCGGTCGGCGCGGGGCCCGCCAGCACCAGCTGGGTGACCAGCGTCTCGACCGGTTCGCTCAAACCGGGCAGCGGCTTGCCGGAAAGGAAGGGCGCGTAGTCTGCGGGCACGAGGCGTCCTGGCTGCAGATAGGGGAAGGCGATCCGGTTATTGCCCTGGTTCCAGTTATGCACCTCGATCAGGAACAAGCCACGCTCGAGCAGGGTGAGCGCCGTCGAATTGCCGGCGGGCTGCATCAGCAGCGCGATATCCGCCCCACTCGCGATCAGCGCGTCCGCCAGGTCCCCAGGGGTATCGCCGTCGACCGGCAGGAGCGCGGCCGGGAGTTCAAGACCGTGGATGATCGACCGTGCCGCGCTATAGCCGCTCGAGCCCACGGGACCGGTCGCGATGACATCGGCGTCTTCGAGCCGGTTGATATACGGTTTAAGCGCAAACGCCTGCAGAATACTGGCCCCGACCAACGCCACGGCCTCGAAACTGCTGCGCAGCGGCGGCTGGCCTGTGGCCGGATCGATCGAGCCCGGAGAAAAGAACGCCGGCGCGCTCACCAGCGCGAGCCGCACGCTCGCGTCCTCGATCGCATTCAGCGGATCGGCCGAGCGGACCAGGTTCACGTTGCTGGTCGGGAAGGATCTGCGTAGCTGGCGCAACACCTTTCCAGCCTCCCCGTCGGCATTCGCGGAGAACGAAACCGCCAGGCTCAGGGCCTGCCGATCCTCTGTGCCGACCTCCCCGTCGACCAGGCCGAGGCGAATCAATTCGGCGCGCACCACCTCTCTCGGGTCTTCGCCGCGCAGCATTACCCGCCGACTCAGCGCGCGAATCTGCTCGTCACTGATCTCGCCGGACAACTGCGCGAGAATCGGCGCAAGCGCCGGGAACCGTTGCAGGGCGGCCTGTCGGTACACCAGGGCAGCATCATGACGGGAAAAGAAATCAAGATCGTCTTCAAGCACTTGTAAATCGAATACTTCAGTCTGAGGGTCGGCTGAGCGGACCAGCGCGACATCGATATCACCGTCTATGAGTTGATCGTAGAGTTCAGCTCGATCGCGCCCTTCCAGCTGGATGATCTCCTGGAACTGCATTCCGTAACGCCGACTGAGCGGGGCGAGGCCGTCGACAGGGCGTGCCCGGAACTCGCTGTCGACCCCGAGGGCGAGCTGATCCGCGTGGCGGGCAAGGTCCGAGTAACTGCGGATCCCGAGCGATGCTGCGCGATCGCCCAGCATCGCGAAACCCGGCCTGTTTTCGAAGCCGAGCGGATCGCTCCACGCTAGTCCCATGGGTGTGAAACGCTCGCGCAGCAGGCCCAGGGTCACATCGGGATCGGCTGCAGGGGGCTGCGCGAGTCCCAGCAGTGCCAGCCCGGCACTCGTGTACTCGGGATAGAGGTCGATCTCGCCGCGTTTCAGCGCCTCCAGGATCAGCCGGCTGTCAGCCAGCCCGATGCGCCGTTGGACCGGGATGTCGGCCTCACTGGCCAGTTGAGCGACCAGCTCGGCGACGATCCGATTCTGGGGTGACTGCCCTCCGCCCACCTGCAAAGGCTGGCGATCGCCGCCGCACCCGGCGAGTATCAGACCCAACATCATGCCGGGAATAAGGCGTCGAAAAAGAGTCATCGCGGCACTCCGGTAGCAGCCGGTCGCGCGCTCGCAGTTTTCGCGACTTCCGCGGCGGGAGTCCGGCGCTCTTCACGGATCACCCTCAGGAAGCCCACCACTTGGAGCAGCAGTACCACGGAAAATGGAATCGCACCGGTGACCGCCATTGCTTTCGCAACCTCGACCGAGCCGCTGAACAGCGTTGCCGCCGTGAGCACGGCCACCAGCGTCCCCCATACGAGCTTGTACGGCAACGGCGGATTCAGCTCGCCCTCGCTGGTCATCATCGACAGCACGAAACTGCCCGAATCTGCCGAGGTGACCAAAAAGATGAAGATCAGGAACAGGGCCACGAAGCCCAGCACCTGTCCGAACGGAAAGAAGTCCAGGAAAACGAAAAAGGCACGGCTGACATCCTGCGAGACCAGCTCGGCGATCCCGCCGCCGCCGAAGAGTTCAACGAACACGGCGCCGCCACCCAAAACCGCGAACCAGAACAGTGAGAACAGCGTAGGCACCAGGATCACACCGGCACAGAACTCACGAATGGTCCGCCCGCGGCTGATGCGGGCGATGAAGATTCCGACGAAGGGTCCCCAGGCAAGCCACCAGATCATGTAGGTGAGGGTCCAGCCTGCCGTCCAGTCCTGCAGGCCCTCGAAGGGCAACAGGTGGAACGCGAGCCCAGGCAACTGCGTGAAGTAGCTGCCGATCGAATCGACCAAGGTCTCGAAGATGAATGCGGTCGGCCCGAACACGGCGATATAGATCACCATCAGCACCGCGACCACCATGTTGATATTGGATAGCAGCTTGATGCCGCGATCGACACCGACCGCGGTCGAGGCCATGTAAGTGGCATACATGACGAGCATGATCGCGAGAGACATGCTGAAGGTCAGCGGCGCGCCGACCAACTCAGCGAGACCTGCGCGAATTTGCAGGGTTCCCATGGTCAGCGAGCCGGCGAGGCCGAAGACCACCGCAAAAACCCCGAGGATGTTAGCGACGTGGCCAATACGCTGGCCGGTGATGCCTGGAAACAGAGCTTCGATCGGTGTCGAAATCAGCGGCTTTTTCTTCCTTCTGAAGGTGAAATAGGCGATCACCATCGCGCAGATGCCGTAGATCGACCATGCGTGCAGACCCCAATGCAGGTTGGTCAGCGTGAACGCGACCCGTGCTGCGTCGGCGGTCTCGCCCGGCATGCCGGGCGGGTCGCGGAAGTGGTAGAGCGGCTCGGCCACGCCCCAGAAAATCAGGCCAGCGCCCATGCCGCCGGCGAACAGCATTGCAATCCACGACGCGGTCGAAAACTCGGGCTCCTCGTCGTCGTCACCGAGCTTCACGCGGCCGTAAGGTCCGAAGGCGAGGAATCCGGCGAGAATGAGGAAGCCGGTGCTGATCAGCAGCCAGTACCAGCCGATGCTGGTGAGCATGAAACTTGTAAAGCCGAGCGAGGCGCCGCTCATCCCGGCCGGATCGATCAGTCCCCATGCCCCGAAGGCCGCGACAAGAACCAGCGACACGACAAACACGCGATTCAGGGTGATTCGATTGAATCCGCGACGCTCGACGGGACCGGACATCAACTTTTTCCTCGTTTTGATGGGCTGTCAACGACGATCATTCGAGCGCAACCGCCCGGAACTGCAGTCGCACCTGCTCTCCCGGGCCCAGCATTTCGAGTTGCTGACCCAGGATCCGGTATCGGTCCACCTCCCCCAACGCCTGTCGGAACTGCTCGGCCTGGGCCATCCCTTCCAGGCAGGCCATCCGGGTTACGGCGAGCTGGGAAAACTCGATGGACGTACCGTCGGCCTCGTAGCTTCCGACCACGCGATTACAGCCGTCCGAGCCGGCCACGCGACCGTCCTCCCGGAACACGAGATGTGGTTCGCGCTGATCCGGCGCCGGATCAACGAAGCTGGCGTCCATCACGGTCAGTCGCCAGTAAGTGTTCTCCAGGTCGGCCTGGCGCGCTCGCTCGGGGCAGCCATACGCCGACACGCCGCCGAAACGCTCAGGCACCAGGGTCGATACCGGGCCCGGTCCCTCCATCGGCATGCGCTGTTCGATTCGGCCTTCGACATGGACCAGCACTACTTCGCCAGGCGCCTCCTGTTCCGCAAGATAGGCCGCCTCCAGGGCACGGTTGTCGCCCTCCGGCGCCACTGGCATATCCAGCCCGGTGAGGCATTCCCTGAAGCGGCCCGCGCCGGCCAGGTACCGGTATTCACCCCTCATGCGAACACGCGGCTCGAGCATCTGCATCGTCGGCTGTCGCGAAAGACTGTAATCC
>Ga0209943_1001644_pt1 | contig 13174 bp, 13 predicted proteins | sample SalPonR1_B_D2_MG_FD_185698 | JGI IMG/M metagenome (GOLD analysis project Ga0209943, IMG submission 185698) | Salt pond soil microbial communities from South San Francisco under conditions of wetland restoration - Salt Pond MetaG R1_B_D2_MG... ... | reverse complement strand
GATACTTCGGTTCGTTCATGGCAGGCTCCTCGGCCCGCGGGGCGCGGGGCGAGATCTCGATGGGTCTCCGGGCGTCACCTCCCACGGTCTCAAAGGTCGGCGGTGGCGCGGGTGTCCTGGTCGACCGTCGTCAGCGAGAGGCGTGCGAACGATCGGACCTTCCTCGGCTGGACGGCCGCAGCGGACGGCGAGCCTCTCGCCGCGATCGCGATTCGTCTCGCGTACCGCGTTCGGTGGGACATCTGGCGGACGTGCAGCCGGGGGTGGGAAAGGCGTACTGCGCTCCTCATGAGGATCGCCGTGACGCTCGGGTCGGAGCGCGAGACGATCGGCCACAAGATGGTCGACGCGCCGATCGACAACCTCGACTTCATGTCACGCCTAGACGATGAAGCCTCCGACACCATCCGTACGAGCCAAGCGACTCCTGGGCTCCAATCCGTGCAACGAACCGGGTGACTTCACGGCTCGTTCGCACGACGATCGCGGGGTACCGCGCGCGCGTGCACGGCTCACGTGCTGTCGGGCTCGGCCAGGTGACGCGCGATCAAGTCCCGGAGGTACTGACTGCGCGATCGTTCGCCACGCACTTCGTCGAGCGTCTCGATCAGGTCGTTCGGCAGGCGAACCGCGACGGGCGTGGCGCCCTTGGGCGAGAGGGGCTCGTGAAGGTGCCCCTCGAGATTCTTCCGTAGCGTCGCGTTCCGGTCGTCTCCCACGCCCTCATCCTTGCTCGTAAACGCCGCGCGGGTCAAGCGTCGGAAGCGGTCGGGGCGGTTCGTGCAGCGACGAATCCCGTCCACCGCGTTCTTGGCCCGACCGAGCGTCGTCGGGACGAAGTCGTCCTCGTCTTCGGTCTCCGGGCTTCGCTGAGGAGCGCACCGTCGGTGAAGCCGACCTTGAGCGAACAGGAAGGTTGCGTGGCGATGTGAACCTCGGCATCCCCGGGCGTGCCGTCATCGGGTGTTCGGTCGACAGGCCGCGAAGCTCGCGGATCGCCGTCGTCCGCCCCTTAGACGACTGGACGTGTGCCCGAAGGACGCGCTGCCGGGCAAGCCGACAGCGCGCCTTCTTCTTTGGCCTTGTTCGTCACACGAGCGTTGTGATGATGGCGTAGGGCAGGTAGCCGACGACGATTACGACCAGCGAGCCGAAGCCGAGTGTGGCGAGCACGGTCGTAGCGACGCGTGCTGCGTTCTTCATGACACCTCCTTTCGATCTGTGAGTGGGCGTTGAACGCGGTCAAGCGTTCCGGGTTCGTCGTCGGCCCTCGCGGGGTCGGCGGCGGGAACGGCCTACACGAACGGCGTGCCGCCCAGCCAGAGGTCGCTCATCGGGTCGCACAGGAGGCCAAGGTGCCGCACGTTGATGCCGGCTTTCCTTGCGCGCTGCACGTGGCGAGCCTCGTCAGGCGTGAGGCGAAACACAGGCGGACCTTTCATGGCGCGCTCGCGCCCAGCGTCGCGCAGCCGAGTTTCCGAAGGTACTCGATCGCTTCGCGAAGCGTCTCGAAGTCGCGGCGCGTGACGTTCACGCTTCCGTCGTCGAGCACGACGGCACGACGCGTGCGGTACCCGTCACCGTGTTCCGTGATCGACCCGGCGAGGTTCGGGCCATGGTGCGACACGCCGTCCCCCCTCGCGTCTGCGTCGATATAGACGTCCCATTGCGCTTCGTCTGAGAGGACGTGTGTGATGCAGTCGACGTGCACGTCCGGCATGTGGTGGATCGCCGGCTCGGCGCGCGCAAGCGGACGGTTCTTCATCGGGAACCCCACATCTACCTCCTTATCTCGATTATTGCGCGTAAACGCGCACAAGTCAATCGAGAGGCGGGTCGCGCGTGACTGCCCGTGCCGTCGATCACGCCGCGTGCGATGACCGCCTCGGCGATGCCCGCGATGCGACCTGGCGCGACCGACTCGTCCCGCTCGTCACGGAGCCGTGCCGCCGCCCGGCCGCATCTCGAGGCTGTCCGGGTGTCGCACCTCGCGGCGGGCTTCGCGATCTTGCCGTCGCCCGGGCAGACCCGCGGGTGCTCGCCGGCGTGCTCTCTGGCTCGCGCGCCGATCCGGCCGCGCCCGCGGACCGCTGACGTGACGGCGACCTGGCGTTCGTGCTTCGCACCGTGGCTCCGTACCGCGCTGATCCCGACTGGGTCGACGTTCTTGGTGATCGGACGATCCTCCAGCGCCCCGATGCGATGCTCGGAGGACCACCGCGCGTGAACGGTGGCGAGGCGTGGCTGATGCTCTTCGAGGACGGCTCGCGCATCGACGTGACGCTTTCCCTGGTGGGCGTACCGCCACGACGGTCCGGTGCGGGTGATCGTCGATCGGCACGGAGGGTACCGCCGCCGCCCTCGGTCGCGCCCCATCACGTGCCGAACCCGCCCAGTATTCGCCTGTATCTGCCACGAGGTTCCCGTGGGTGGCGCCGTACTTGGCCAAGAGCCTGGCGCGTGGCGAGACCGGCAACGCGCGCCATCACCTGGACGTCGTGTTGCACGGCCAACCGCTCAGGGTGCTGGGCTGGCGGCGGGTAGCGGGTCACGGCGCGGTCCGGGCAAGCACGGCCGTGACGTGCGGGGGACGCTGCCACGCGAGACGTGGCCGCGCTTCGGGGCCGGCTACGCGGGTTCCGACCCCCCAAACGCAGCGACGAACGGGTGACGGCGAACCTGGGACGGGTGCGGGCTGCCGTGGGCGGCGCGGATCCGATGGGTACCCATGCGTCGACGCCTCTCGACCCGAAGACCTGACGGACGTGACCCGAACGTCGGGTCGATGGTCGAGATCCGCCCGCTTCTCGTCCCGAGCTCGAACGTCTCGTGGGAACCCTCCGACATGGCTGCAGCTGTGCGGCGTCCGCAGGGCCGGCCGGGAAGCGCCAGGTCGTGACGAGAATCGCCGTCAGCGTGCCCAAGACGCGCACCGGAGCCACGCCATTCGGAAGCGCGTCGTCTGGACGCCGCTACGTCCATGCGTCGAGGAATGTCGCGTTCTCGGGCGGGAGCCATGCCGAATCGCCGTGGACCGCATGGCGACGAGCCGTCAGGGGGCGCGGCGTGCTGGGACAGCATCGTAGGGAGTTCCGCCCGTCGATGCCCAGCAGAATCGGCTACTCCCGATGCCCGCCTCGGGCTGCACCATGATTGGTACACCTCACGTGAATGGGCGAAAGGCGCCACGATCGAGACTGTCGATCCGCTTCTACCGCACCGATGCTTCGGACGAGCCGGTGCGCGAGTGGCTCCCGGCCCGGCCACGCGACGAACGGCGGACGATCGGAAGCGGCTTCGGACCTTCTTCGCCAGGACCGAACCCTCGAGCAGGTGACGGCGATCGCCGTCAAGCGCGTGATCGCTCTTCAGATCGAACACGCGATGCGCAGCCGGAGCATCTGACGCTCGGAGATGGCCTGGCGCATGGGCACCAGCCGCTCGACGGTCGACCGTCTCTTGGATCCGGCGAACCCGTCCGCCACGCTTCACACCCTGGAGCGGGCCGCCCGCGGTGGAGCGGCGCCTCGGAGTCCGGCTCGAGGACGACGAAAGCGAGCGGTAGGGGCCGAAACCCGTGACCGAGCGGTAGCGACCCTCGCGCCACGGCGCATTCGACTAGGACGGATCCGAGCCCACGACGACCACGGTCGTCGTCCCGCACGCGTCGCAGCGGCCTGCGAACCCCGAGCCGCTACGCTCGACGCGGATCTTGGACCCACATTCGCGGCACGGTGGGCGGACCGAGGTGTTCTTCTCGCAGTCGCGGCACTGTCCGTACGGTCCGTACCGGCCGATCTTCGGCTCCAGCCGAAGCGACCCACAGTGCCGGCAAGCGAGGCGGACGCGGGAGCCACGACGATCGGCAGGCGCGGTACCGGACTCACCGGCTGCAGCCGCGAGCAGGGCTCGCCTGCCGGACGTTCGCGCGTTCCGGTCTTGCCCCGACGGCGCAGGCGCGTCCGTTCCGTCCGGAGCGGCGCGCGCCTCCGCGCTGCGCGTGCGCAGGAAATGCGCGATGCGGAGCGTCTCGGCCTCGTTGAACGATCTCGGAGCCTCGCCGAACGCCTTCAGGTTCGGATTCAGGAGGTGGCCGTCTCGTCGGTGCTTGGCGACGAGCTGCACGATGGCGTTCGGGACGGCGTCGGCCTTGAGCGCTTGCTTCGCCTGGTCCTGCGTCGCTCGCCGGATGCTGCCGCCATCGGAGATCGCGGCGAAGACGTCGAGCGCCATGGTTCGGAACGTGCTCTGGAACATGCCCAGGACGATCTTGTCCAGCAGCGCCTCTGTCCGCGACGTCAACAGCCGACGCAGCAGGATGCCCTGGCGCTCGCCCTGCAGCAGCGGGTTGGGCATGCCTTGCCAGCGGCCGTTCCTAGACCGCTCCCATTCGTCCTGGGCGTTGATCCGGACAGCGGTCGTGACGCTCTTGCTCTCGACGATCGCGACGCCGAACGGATGCACGACCGCGTGATCGATCTGCGCCGCGTCGCCTTCGAAGGTCAGCCTGAGATCGTGCAGCACGAGCAACGTCTTGCGATCCGCGAAGTGCCGATCGAGGTAGTGCGCCATCTGCCGCTCGGCGTTCACGCCTGCGGCGCGCCGAGGATCGGTCTCGGTGCGGGGCACGTACGGCTTGACGATCACGTGTTCAGCGTACTGCCCCGGGACCCGTCGCGAGAACGAACGGTCGGATCCGGGCGCCGATCGTCGCGCGCTAGCCCACGATCGCCACCTGCGACCGGAGGCGTCACGCACGGGATGCTCACCCGGATACGGCCGCGCGGCGCCGTCAGGCACGTGCCGCGCAGCCGCGCGACCAGCGTGCGGCGGCACGACGCGACGCGACGTTACTCCTCGGCCCGTCCCACCACGTACGTCATGGCGCCTCCCTCGAGGACGGCGACGTGCGGACGGATCAGCAGCAGCGCGGTGCGTTCGTGGGGCGCGACGAGCTCCTCGATCGGCTCCATGGTGTGCAGGTCGTGTACGACGCCGAGCGTCGTGCCGGCCGGCACCACGGTCCCGATCGCGTCCTGACGGACGGTGGGTACCAGCACGCCGCCGCGGTCGGGCCGGACGACGCTCAGGTCGCTGGCCCGGACCGAGCGCTCGGGAGCGGGAGGCGCGTCGTCCAGGCTGTCGCCGTCGACGACGCCGCTCTCGATCAGGACCCGCTCGATGCCGCGTGCGAGGCGATCGACCCAGAGCATCTCGTCGACCGAGCGTCCACCCATCTCGATCGCCACGATGCGCGTGCCGGCGGCGCTGACGTGGCCGGCGAGGTTGCCCTGTCGGATCGGCATGTCCACGACGAACGGTGCGCCGACGGCGTCGGCCAACGTCTCGGAACCGGGAAAGCGGAACACGAAGGAGTTCACGCACCACGAGCCGCCGCCGTGCAGGTCGATCAACACGTCGCTGCCGTCGACCAAGCCGGAGAGCGCAGCGGCGAGCCGTTCGGTGTGGGAGCCGTCGGCGCTTCCTGGGAAGGTGCGGTTCAGATCGAGGTGGTCCAGCGGCGAGGTGCGGGCGTCGGCCTCCACGGCGGTGGGGTTGGCCGCCAGAACCATCCGAACGGTGCCGCGGAGGGCGTGGCGCGTGCGCGTCAGCGCACGCCGGACGGCCAGTGCGCTCCAAGGGCCTTCGTCGCCGTGGATGCCGCAGGTGACGGTCACCTTCGGACCGTCGCCGGATCCGATGTCGGTCCAGCGGAGGGGGAGACGGCTCTGAAGCGGGCCGGCAGGCAGGTCGAGCTCGGTCCAGGCGAGATCGTCGAGCGCGCTGGCGTGTCGGGCGTCGTCATGCGGCGTGGGCATGGGTCCTCCTAGGGGCTTCGCGGGACGCCGCGAGGCGGACCGAGAAACCCGAGTGAATGAAACGCGGTTTCGATACTACCGGATCGTGGTCGGTCGACGCGTCGACCTGTGGGCGTCGCACAGGACACCGGGAGTCCGGTGGTCAGCCGGCCGGCGTCGCTTCGCGGTCCTCGCGGCGGGGCTCCCGCTCCCGCGCGGGATCGTAGCCGAGCCGCTTCGAGATCGCCGCGGCAGCCCTCAAGACCAGCTCGCGGTGCTCGGCGATCGTCTCGTCGCTCATGTGGAAGATGGCGCCTGCGACGCTGACGCCGGCGACGACGTTTCCCGTCGCGTCGTGGATCGGAACCGCTACGCAGCGGATCCCGATGCCGCGCTCCTCGTCGTCCAGGGCGTAACCCTGCTTCCGGACGCGGATCAGGTGCGACGTCAACGCACTCGGCTCGAACAGCGTGCGGTGGGTGAGACGCGGAAGCTCGGCGCCGTCCAGGAGCCGCGCCAGCGCGGCCTCGTCCAGATCGGCCAACAGCACCTTGCCGAGCGCCGTGGCGTTGGCCGGATGCCGGCCTCCGATCTCGCCGAGAATGCCGAGCTCGCGGCGTGCCTTCTCGATCGCGATGTAGACGACGTCGAGGCCGTCGAGCACGGCGAGGCTCACGGTCTGGTCGGTGGCTTCGGCCAGCTGGCGAAGATGGGGTCGGGCGACCTGGTCCAGCTCGAGATTGGAAAGGTAGCCGTATCCGAGATCCAGTACGCGAGGCCCCAGCCGGTAGCCGTCGCCCTCACGCAGCACGACGCCGTCGAGCTCCAGCGTGCGCAGGATGCGCAGCAGCGACGCCTTGCTGACGTCGTGGTCGGCGGCCAGCTCCTCGAGCCTGCGAGGCTCGGCGCGGGACGCGAGGTCGAACAGGACCCGCATGGCACGCGCGAGGATCTGCACGACGTACTTGTGGTCGTCGGTGGGGTCGGGCACCTCAGGGCCTACCTTTCGTCCCGATCGGATACCGGGGCTGGCGTGACGCTCCATTGAACCACAGGGGTGACATGAAACTATGTTTCACGTATACTCCGACGGCATCGTCTCGCCCTTCGACCGTCTCGCCGCCATCCCCGTGCCGGCGGCGGGCACCGCCCGACAGGAGGAACGAATGAACGTCCAGTACGACTTTTCCGACCGCGTGGTCATCATTACCGGCGCCGCCCGCGGCGTCGGCCGCGCCATGGTTCGCCAGTTCGCCGACGCTGGCGCGAAGGTGATCGCCGCCGATCGCGACGAGGATGGCCTGAACGAGACCGTCGACGGTCTGGGCGACGTCGCCCGGACGGTCGTCGCCGACATCAGCACCGTCGACGGCGCGCAAGCGATCGTGCAGGCCGCGTTCGACCGCTTCGGGCGTCTCGACGTCTGCGTGAACAACGCCGCCGTGGCGCCGCACGCGTCGTTGTTCGACGAGACCGTCGAGGTCTGGGACACGGTGTACGCCGTGAACTGTCGCGGCACCTTCCTGATGACCCAGGCCGCCGGCAAGGCGCTCCGCGACCAGGGCGAGGGCGGCCGGATCATCAACTTCTCCTCGGGCGTGTCGAATCGCGGCTCGGCCGGCGCCGCCGCCTACGCCAGCAGTCGGGCCGCCACGGAGTCGTTCAGCCGCGTCGCCGCGATCGAGCTGGCGGTGCACGACATCCTCGTGACCTGCGTGAGCCCGGGCCTGATCGACACCCAGCCCAAGCCGCTCCCGCCCAGCATGAAGGACGGCCTCTCCAAGCGCATCCCGACGTTGCCCCTGGCCCGGGCCGGCGAGCCCGAGGAGGTCGGCAACCTGGTCATGTGGCTGGCGTCGGACGCTTCGAGCTACGCCGTCGGGCACGTCTACGCGGTGGACGGCGCCGCCGGCATCGGCACGCGCGCCGGACACGAGATCGTCGACGAGGACGTCCGCTACGACTGGGTGACCGGACGCACGCGCTCGTAACGCCCTCGGTCGACGCCCGGTGGGTCGACGCCCGGCCCCACGGGCGTGTCGTCCGTTCGTAGCTTTCCGCGCAGGCAGCACCGTTCAGGAGATCCGTTCGTGCCAAACGTCCTCGTCTGTAGTCATCTCGAGCCAGAGCACCTCGCGGCGATCCGCGCGGTCGACCCGTCCGTGGAGGTCTCGTTCCACCCCGATCTGATCCGCAAGCCCCGCTACGTCGCCGATCACATCGGCGAGCCGCTCGAGCGCTCGCCCGAGCAGGCGGCGCGCTGGGCGGAGGCGATGGCGAAGGCCGACGTCCTCTTCGACTTCGATTACGCCGATCCCGAAAGCCTGCTTCGCGATGGGCACCACGTCCGTTGGGTCCAGGCGTCCAGCGCCGGGATCGGCGAGTTCGTCGAGCGGTTCGACCTCGACCGCTCGACGGCGTTGTTCACGACGGCGGCGGGCGTGCACGCCCGCCCACTGGCGGAGTTCGTGTTGTTCGGCATGCTGGCCTTCGCGAACAACTATCCTCGTGCCCGCCGCCAGCAACGAGAAGGGCGCTGGGAACGGTTCGTCGGCGGCGAGATCCAGGGCGCGACGCTGGCGATCGTCGGCCTGGGGTCGATCGGCCGCGAAGTCGCGCGGTTGGCACGGAGCGTCGGCGTACGCGTCGTCGGCTGCAAACGGACCGTGACGGGCGTCGACGCCGCGACGCTGGGCGTGGACGCGCTGTACGCGTTCGCCGACCTGCACGAGATGGTCGCCGAGGCGGACTACGTCTGCCTGGTCGCTCCGCAGACGCCCGAGACCGAGGGCATGTTCGACGACGCCGCCTTCGCGGCGATGAAGCCGGACAGCGTCCTGATCAACATCGGTCGTGGCGGGCTGGTGCAGGAAGACGCCCTGATGCGCGCATTGGACGAAGGACCGCTCGCGGGCGCCGTGCTGGACGTCACGCCGGTCGAGCCGCTCCCAGACGGACATCCGCTGTGGGCGCGCGACGACGTGATCGTGTTTCCGCACTCGGCCAGCACGTCCGTGCGGGAGAACGAGCGTCTGATCACGCTGTTCTGCGACAACCTGCGGGCGTTCCTGGACGGGCGGCCCCTGAAGAACGTCTACGAGCATGCTCGCAGGTACTAGCGCCGTGACCGTGAGGGTCGTGGTCGTCGCGGGCCTGCATGAGCTTTCACGATCGTTGACATCATTTCGAGCAAGGGCTAGATTGAGCTCGGAACTTTGAACCTCGGTTTCATTCTGCGATGACCGTCATCGCGGCCGAGCAGTCGCCCCGTCGCAAGGGCGTATCGAGCACGAGTTCCAGGAGGTACAACAGAATGATCCATCGCATGCCACGCTTCGCCACCACTGGGCTGATCGCCCTGATTCTCGGCCTGGTCGGCCTCGCACTGGCCCAGACCACGCTGACGATCGCCCGCCCCGCGGACGTGACGGACCTGAACCCGTTCCGGAACGCGAACAACGCCACGAGCGAGGTCACGTACCAGATCCACGAGGGTCTCGCCACCTTCACGCCGGACGTCGAGATCCAGCCCATGCTCGCGACCGACTGGGAGCTTCTGGACGACGAGGTCACCTGGCGCCTGAGCCTGCGCGAGGGCGTCACGTTCCACACCGGCAACCCGTTCAACGCGGACGTCGTGAAGTGGAACATCGAGACCATGCTGGACCCCGAGGACCCCGGCGTCGCCTCCGGCCTGTTCGCGAACGTCGTCGAGGTCCGCGTGGTGGACGAGTACACGGTCGACGTCGAGCTGGACGCTCCGAACGGCGTCTTCACCGCTCTGCTGGCCGCGCCGCTCATGATGATGGTCGACATGGAGCACTGGATGGACGTGGGCGAAGAGGCGTACGCCCGCAACCCCAGCGGCACCGGCCCCTTCGAGTTCGAGAGCTGGGACCCCGGCAGCACCGTCGTGCTCAGCGCGAACGAGGACTACTGGGGCGACGTCGGCGCCGCCGTCGACCGCGTCGAGTTCGTGACGATCCCCGAGAACTCCGCGCGGGTCGTGGCGCTCCGCACCGGCGAGGTGGACATCGCCTTCTCCGTGCCCGCCGACCAGATGGCGGATCTCGAGCAGCGCGACGGCATCGAGGTCGTCCGCACCCCGACCTTCCGCACCGTGTTCATCGGCATGAACACCCAGAACCCGAAGCTCACGAACGACGTCCGGCACGCGCTGTCGCACGCGATCAACCGCGACCAGATCTCGGCCGTCATCGGCGACAACGGCTCGCCCGCGTTCGGCCACGGTCCGCCCGCCGCGCTCGGCTTCTACGACCACACCCTGTCGTTCGACGTCGAGCTCGCCAACGAGCTGCTGGACGTCGCAGGCTGGGAGATGGCGGACGACGGCTGGCGCTACAAGGACGGCGAGCGCCTGACGCTGTCGATCCTCGCCCGCAACGTCAACCCCGGCGAGGTCGACGCGCTGCAGGTCGTGCAGCTGCAGTGGCGCAACGTCGGCGTCGAGCTCGAGATCGAGCTGGTCGACCGCGCCGCCTGGGTGTCCACCATGAACGCGGGCGCCGAGCGCTGGGCCGAGAACCGTGAAGTCAGTGACCACACCCTGTGGGCGTCCGGATCGGGCATCCGCACCGGCGAGGTCGGCTACCTGATGAACCGTCCCCTCTGCCGGCAGACGACCCGCAACTGGTTCGTTCTCGAGTGCAACCCCGAGTACGACGCGGCGTTCGCCCAGTCCCAGGCGCCGATCTCGCTCGACGAGCGCGAGGAAGGCTACGAGCGCATGGGCGAGATCACCAAGGAGTGGCAGCACCGCATTCCGCTGTTCCACATCCAGAGCAACATCGCCCACCGCGACGACGTGAACGGCTTCGTCGTCAACCCGCAGGATCTGCTCAGCCTGCGGGGCGTGAGCGTCGACTGAGCCACCCATCGCCTCGGCGCCGGTCCAGGCGTCGACCGTTCGGAGCGCGTCGCTCGGCGCCGCGCTCCACCGATCCAACGACGGCCGGTGCGCACGATTCCGAATCGGGAGCGTGCGCACGCGGCCGCTCCCACGCGATGGCGCACACGCTAAGGAGCTCCCTTCCATGCTGGTCTTCCTGGTCAAACGACTTGCCGAGCTGATCCCCGTCCTGTTCGGCGTTCTGTTGGTCACCTTCGCCGTGACCCGGTTCACACCGGGCGATCCGGCCGTATTCCTGGCGGGCGAAGACGCCGACCAGGCCCTGATCGAGGCGACGCGCGAGCGGTTGGGTCTGGACCGTTCCATCCCGACGCAGTTCGCGTTCTACGTCGGCAACGCTCTGCAAGGCGACCTTGGACGCTCGTACTCCCGCAACGTCCCCGTCACCGAGCTGATCGGTCGGGCGCTGGTGCCGACCGCGAAGCTCGCCGCGATCGCGATGGCGATCACGATCTTCTTCGGAATACCGTTGGGCGTCGTCTCGGCGGTACGACCGGACGGACCGCTCGATCTCGCGGCGCGCGTCATCGCGCTGCTCGGCGTCTCGGTCCCGAACTTCTTCTTCGGTCTCTTGCTGATCCTTCTCTTTTCGTTGCAGCTCGGGCTTCTTCCCTCGTTCGGGGCCGGCTCGTGGAGGCACCTTATCCTTCCCGGCATCACGCTCGGGACCTTCTCGGTAGGCCTGATCGCGCGGCTGACCCGGGCCAGCATGCTCGACGTTCTCAGCCAGGACTACGTGCGCACGGCACGCGCCAAAGGACTGTCCGGGATGACGGTGGTCTACAAGCACGGTCTCCGGAACGCGGCGATCGCCATCGTCACGATCCTGGGCCTGAACCTCGGCAGCCTGCTGTCGGGGTCGGTCCTCACCGAGGTCGTGTTCGCCTATCCCGGCATCGGGCGTCTGGTCGTCGACGCCATCTTCGATCGCGACTACGCCCTGGTCCAGGGCACGATTCTGGTGATCGCGCTGATCTACGTTCTGGTCAACCTGCTCGTCGACATGCTGTACGCCGTCGTCGACCCGAGGATCCGGGTCACATGAGGCGCTTGCTTCGGCGCAACCCCATCGTGCGTGAGCTGGCGCGCAGTCGGATCGCGCAGATCTCCGCCGTGATCACGTTGGCCTACGTGATCCTCGCGGTGCTCGGTCCGCAGCTCGCACCGTACGATCCGACCGCCATGCTCACGCTGCCCCGCCAGAGTCCGTCGGCCGAGCACTGGTTCGGCACCGACGAGATCGGGCGCGACATCTTCAGCCGCATGCTGATCAGTGCACGCGTCGCCATGACGGTCGGCTTCGTCGCGGTCGGCATCGGACTCGTCGTCGGCGGTTTGATGGGCGTCGTCGCCGGCTTCTATCAGGGCTGGCTCGACTCGGTCATCATGCGCATCATCGACGTGCTGCTCGCATTTCCCGGGATCCTCCTGGCGCTTGCCGTGATCACCTTCCTCGGCCCCGGCCTGGTGAACACGATGATCGCGATCGGGATCGGTGGCATTCCTGGCTACGCCAGGCTGGTGCGCGGGGAGGTGCTGTCGTTGATCGAGCGTGACCACGTCACCGCCGCGCGCTCGCTGGGCGCGAACAACATGCGACTGATGGCGAAACACCTGTTCCCGCTGTTGGTGTCGTCGCTGCTGGTCTACTCGACCGCGCAGCTGGCGCGCGCCATCCTGGCGGAGGCGGGACTCAGCTACCTGGGTCTCGGTGTGCAGCCGCCCGACCCGTCGTGGGGCGGCATGATCTCGAGCGGCCAGCGCTTCTTCCTGACCGCGCCGTACATGGCGATCTATCCCGGCACCGCGATCATGGTGCTCGTGTTCGCGCTGAACCTGCTCGGCGACGCCTTGCGCGACGCGCTCAACCCGGCGCTCCGGCGCAGCGGCGGTTGAGGAGGGTCGGACGGAGTCGGTAGCCAGGCATCGACGTCGGCGCCTCGTTCGTCGGGGCGGTCACCGGCGGGCGCGGTGCGGGTCACGATCGGGAGCGGCCGCTGGCTGTCCAGGCCGTCACGCGGTCGCGGCGTCTCAGCGCGCTGAAGCGACGACGAGACGGTTCCTAGACCGCTCCGATTCGGCCTGGGCGTTGATCCGGACAGCGGTCGTGACGCTCTTGCGCTCCACGATCGCGACGCCGAACGGATGCACGACCACGTGATCGATCTGCGCCGCGTCGCGCCGCGGATCGGTCTCGGTGCGGGCACGTACGGCTCGACGATCACGTGTTCAGCGTACGGCGCGGTAGTCGGAAGTGGGTGGAGATGCGCACGTCGCAACACCATGCCTTTCACGCCCAGATAACGCCCCGTCCGCTTCACTGGTCCTCAGGCGGGCCGTTCGGGTCCCGTCCGCAGACGCTGGATCGCAAGGAGGCACCATGCACCGAGATCGCTCGTTCGTTCCGTCCCTGATCGTCGTCCTGCTCCTGATCCTGTTGCCGGCC
>Ga0209943_1001641_pt1 | contig 13203 bp, 14 predicted proteins | sample SalPonR1_B_D2_MG_FD_185698 | JGI IMG/M metagenome (GOLD analysis project Ga0209943, IMG submission 185698) | Salt pond soil microbial communities from South San Francisco under conditions of wetland restoration - Salt Pond MetaG R1_B_D2_MG... ... | reverse complement strand
CGTCAAGGGACAGGCGGCGCTGCTCGAATTCGACGCGCGCGATCTGCCGCAGGTATTCGCGGACGGGGTGCATATCGTGCCGCACGCCGACGGCACCACCGCCATCGGCTCGACCTCCGAGCGCGATTATGACGACCCGGCGAGCACCGATGCGCAGCTCGACGACGTGATCGCCCGGGCGCGCGCCGCCCTGCCCGCGCTGGCGGGCGCGCCGGTGATCGAACGCTGGGCGGGGGTGCGGCCCCGCGCGCGCAGCCGCGCGCCGGTGCTTGGGGCGCATCCGCTGCACGCGGGCGCATTCATCGCCAATGGCGGATTCAAGATCGGGTTCGGCATGGCACCCAAGGTGGGCGGGGCGATGGCCGATCTCGTGCTCGACGGGGTGGAGCGTATCCCCGACGGCTTTCGCCCGGAGGCCCTGCGATAACCCGGCCGCGCCGTGCGCGATCTCACCGCGCCTCGAAGAGCCCCGCATATTCCGCCCGGAGCGCATTTTTCTGCACCTTGCCCATGGTGTTGCGCGGCAGCGCGTCCACGAGAATGAGACGCCGCGGGCGCTTGAACCGGGCGAGCGCCGCCTCCGCCGCCGCAGAGATCACCTCCGTGTCGGGCGCGGTGCCGGGCTCGGGGACGAGGATCGCCACCGGCACCTCGCCCAGATCGGGATGCGGCACGCCCACCACCGCGCTTTCCAGCACGCCGGGCCGGTCGTCGAGAAACATCTCGATCTCCTTGGGGTAGATGTTGTAGCCACCCGAGATCACCACGTCCTTGATCCGCCCGACGATGGTGACGTAGCCGCGCGCGTCGATCACCCCGAGATCGCCGGTGATGAAGAAGCCGTCGCCGCGCATCTCTTCGGCGGTCTTTTCCGGCATGTTCCAGTAGCCGCGGAACACGTTCGGCCCGCGCACCTCGAGCATGCCGACCTCGCCCTGCGGCACCTCCGCGCCGGTCTCGGGATCGGTGATGCGCACCTCCACCCCCGGCAGCGCAAAGCCCACGGTGCCCGCGCGCCGCTCGCCGTCGTAGGGGTTGGAGGTGGTCATGTTGGTCTCTGTCATGCCGTAGCGTTCGAGGATGCGGTGCCCGGTACGCGCCGCGAATGCCTCGTGCGTCTCGGCCAGAAGCGGCGCGGAGCCGGAGGTGAAGAGCCGCATATGCGCCACCAGATCGCGGGTGAGCCGCGGATCGTCCAGAAGCCGCGTGTAGAAGGTCGGCACGCCCATCATTGCCGTGGCCTCGGGCAACGCCGCGATCACCGCGTCGATGTCGAACCGCGGCTGCCAGATCATCGCGCCGCCGGTCATCAGCACCGTGTTCGTCGCCACGAACAGGCCGTGGGTATGAAAGATCGGCAGGGCGTGCAGCAGCACGTCGCGGTCGGTGAAGCGCCAGTACCCGGCCAGAACGCGCGCGTTGGACAGGAGGTTGTCCTGCGTGAGCATCGCCCCCTTGGAGCGCCCGGTCGTGCCCGAGGTATAGAGCAGCGCGGCGAGATCGTCCGCCTCGCGCGGCACGGTCCCGAAGGTCTCGGGCAGGCTGCGCGCGGCCCCGGTCAGGCTGCCGCCGCCATCCGCGTCGAGCGTCATCAGCGCCGCGCCCGCGCCTTCGGCCACCGGGCGCAGGCTGTCCGCCCGTACCGGATCGCAGAGCAGCAGCCCCGCGCCGCTGTCGGTCACGAAATAGCCCACCTCGGCGGGCGTGTAAGCGGAGTTGAGCGGCAGGAACACGATGCCCGCCTGCACGCAGGCGGCATAGACGGCGAGCGCCCCGGCCGATTTCGGCACCTGCGCGGCGAGCCGGTCGCCGGGGGCGAGCCCCGCGTCGTGCAGGGCATGGGCCAGCCGTGCGGTCCTGCGCAGGAAGGCATCGTAGCTCAGCGTGCTGCCATCGGCGAGGTGCAGAAACGGCGCCTTGCTGCCCGCGTGGCGGGCGAAGAGCGTGTCGAAAAGGGGATTGGCCATGTGCATGTCTCCTTGTTCCGCGGGGTCAGGCGGCGGCGAGCCGGTGTTCGCGGATCGGCAGGTGCACGATGGCCGAGAACGCGCCGACGCCCACGCCCACCCACCAGACGAGCGTATAGTCGCCCGTCACGTCGTAGAGCCGCCCGCCCAGCCACACGCCGAGGAAGCTGCCGAGCTGATGCGAGAAGAACACGATGCCGTAGAGCGTGCCCATGTAGCGCAGCCCGTAGAGATGCGCGACGAGGCCCGAGGTGAGCGGCACCGTGGCGAGCCACAGCGAGCCCATTGCCACCGAAAAGAGCAGCACCGTGCCGGGGGTGATCGGCGTCAGTATGAAGGCGGCGGCAATGAGCGTGCGCGCCGTGTAGATGCCCGCCAGCAGGTATTTCCTGGAGTAGCGATTGCCCAGCCACCCCGCCATCAGCGTGCCGCCGATATTGGCGAGACCGATGAGCGAGATCGCCACCGCGCCCAGCGCCGAGGTGGTGGTGATGCCGATATTGTGCAGCACGCCGCCGGGCAGGATCGGCCCGCACATCTCGGTCACCAGCGCCGGGAAATGCGCCGTGATGAAGGCAAGCTGATAGCCGCAGCTGAAGAAGCCGAGGAAGATCAGCGCGTAGGACGGATCGCGGAACGCCCGGACGAGGATCGTGCCCATCGATTCCTCGAGTTCGACACGGCCCGCGGGCGCGGGCGAGCGCATCAGCGGCAGCATCACCAGCACCGCGAGGATGGTGACGGCAAAGACGAGGAACACGTTCTGCCAGCTGAGAAAGCCCAGCATCCATTCCGCCACCGGCGCGCCGAAGACCTGCCCCGCCGATCCGGCGGCGGTGGCGATGGCCAGGCTCATCGAGCGGTTCTCGTCAGAGCTTGCACGCCCGACCACGGCGAGGATCACGCCGAAGCCCGTGCCCGCGATGCCGAAGCCCACCAGCACCTCGTAGGCCTGGTGCGCCTCCGGCGAGACGGCGAGCGAGGACAGCACCAGCCCGGCGGCATAGACCAGCGCGCCGATGACGATGGCGCGGCGGTCGCCCATCTTCTCGGCCAACGCACCGAAAAGGGGCTGGCCGATGCCCCATGCAAGGTTCTGGATGGCGATGGCCAGCGAGAACTCGGCGCGGGGCCAGTCGAACTCTTCGGCGATGGGGATCTGGAACACGCCGAAGGAGGCACGGATCGCGAAGGAGATCATCAGGATCACGCATCCCGCGATCAGGACGGGCGTGATGAGGGGGGCGGATTTCTGCATGGGGCCTCGCGCGAATTGCGCGGAGAGTATGGCAGCGGAAAGGAAAGCTCAATCGCCGCCCCGGGGCCTTTCAGATCCTGCGGCCGTTACAGCCGGATCGCGGAAATGAGGCGGCCGTAATCCGCCTCACCGGCATGGGTGGCGCGGCGGTAGGAATAGAACCGCTGCGGGTCGGCATAGGTGCAATGGCGGGTCCATTCCGCGTGGGCCACCCCGGCGCGGCGCAGGCGCCACAGCCCGTAGCCCGGCAGGTCGAAGAGATAGCGATCGCCCTCCCCGCTGGCGAAGAAGCGCGCGCTGTCGGGCTCGTCGGTCATGAAATCCTCGAGCAGTTCGGGACCGACCTCGTAATTGCCCTGGCTGATCGACGGGCCGATGACGGCGGCTGTGCGACCGCGTTCGGCACCCAGCGCCTCCATCGCGCCGAGCGTCGCCTCCAACACGCCGTCGCGCGCCCCGCGCCAGCCCGCATGGGCCACGCCGATCACGCCCGCCTCGCCATCGGCGAAGAGTACCGGCTGGCAATCGGCGGTCAGGACCGCGAGGGCGAGGCCGGGGGTTGCGGTGACGATGGCATCGGCGCGCGGGCGCGTCCCGGGCGGGGCGGCGACGCTGACCACGTCGGCGGAATGCACCTGGTGGACGGTGACAAGGCGATCCGGGGCGACCTGCATGGCCTCGGCCACGCGGGCGCGGTTGATGGTGACGATCTCGCTCTGGTCCGACGAGCCGGGGCCGCAATTGAGCCCCGCGAATATCCCCGAGGATGCCCCGCCGCGCCGGGTAAAGAACCCGTGATGCAGGGGGGCGAGCGCCTCGGCGGTGATGATTTCCAGTGTCATGGCTCCAGTCCGGGTGGCGGTGCCGCGCCGGGCGGCATGAGGCCCAGCGCCTTGAAGAGCGTCCCCATTTCATCGGCGTCGGTCAAGCGGCGAAATGCGGCCATGTGGCTGTCGAGCGGGGCACCCGATAGCCCCTGCGCCAGCGCCTCGGCCCGCGCGCCGATCCCGAGCCGCGCAAGGAACGTGCCCTGCGGGCAGAGCCGGGAATGGGCGGCGGGGGCGGCGGCGCGGGCCAGTGCTTCGAAATCGACATGCGCCGTCAGATCGGCCTCGCCGGGGGCGGCGAGGGGATCGGCGGGCGCGTGACCCGCGACCGCCTGGAACGTGTCGCCCAGCGCGCGCCAGTCGCCGTAATCGACGATCAGCGCCGCGCCGCCATTGTCGGCGATCCGCGCGCCGATTTCGGCGGCGATGACGGTGCCGGGCGCGCAGGTCTCGACGATATCGCCGTCGCGCGTGTCCTCAAGCCGGTGATCGAGCTCGGGGCGCGCGCCATCGGGGCCGAGGCCGAGCGTCAGGGCGTCGCCGTCGAGGCCCACCATCCGCTCGCGCCAGCCCTGCCCCGTGCGCTGGAACTGCCGGATCGGCAGGGCGTCGAAGAACTCGTTGGCGACGAGGAAGAGAGGGGCGTCGGGCAGATCCTCGACGCAGTCGCACCATGTCACGTCATCACGCCCGAGGGTGGCGGCCTGCGCGTCACGCAGGGCGGGCGAGGTCTCGACAAGGTGGAGGCGCAGCGCGTCGTGGAAGCCGGGCACGCGGCGGGTGGCGCGCAAGAGATCGGCCATCAGCGTGCCGCGGCCGGGGCCGAGCTCTGCCAGCACGAAGGGCGCGGGCGCGCCCTGGTCGAGCCACGCCTGCGCGAGGCTGAGACCAAGAAGCTCTCCGAACATCTGGCTGATTTCCGGCGCGGTGGTGAAATCGCCAGCCGCGCCGAGCGGGTCGCGGCGGGTGTAATAGCCGTGCTCGGGGTGCATGAGGCAGGCGGCGATGTAATCGCCCAGGCTCATCGGCCCGGTGGCGGCGATCTGCACGGCGAGCTGCGCGGCCAGCGGCGTCATGCGGGCCGGGCCCGCCCGCGCCGCCGCGCCCAGAGCACCATGCCGATGCCGAAGGCGATCATCGGCAGTGACAGCGCCTGCCCCATGGTAATCCCGTAGCCGTCCACGTGGAACGCCAGCCCAAGCGGATTGCCGGGCGAGACGAATTGCGCATCCGGCTGGCGCACGAACTCGACGAGGAAACGCGCGATCCCGTAGCCCGCGAAGAACAGCCCGGTGAGCGTGCCCGGCAGGCGCAGCGCGCCGCGCCGCCAGCCGAGCCACAAGAGCACCGCCCCGAGGATCAGCCCTTCGAGCGCCGCCTCGTAGAGCTGCGAGGGGTGGCGCGCGCAGAGACCCGCCACGTCCGGGCAGTCCTGCGCCGCCGCACCGGGGAAGATCACGCCCCAGGGCAGGTCGGTGGGACGGCCCCACAGCTCGGCATTGATGAAATTCGCGATCCGGCCCAGCAACAGGCCCACCGGCGTCACCATGCAGAGCGAATCGGCCACCGAGACCCAGTCGATGCCGCGGGCGCGGGAGAACAGGATCACCGCCAGCACGACGCCCAGAAGCCCGCCGTGGAACGCCATGCCCCCCTGCCAGACCTGGAGGATTTCCGCGGGATGCGCGAGGAAATAGGCCGGCTGGTAGAACAGCACGTAGCCCAGACGCCCGCCGAGGATGACGCCCACGATCACCCAGGTGAGCAGGTCCTCCACGTCGCCGGGCTTCATCGGCGCGGTTCCGCCGGGCCAGAGCGCGGGGCGTTTGGCCGCCGCGACCACGATGCGCCAGCCGATCACGATTCCGGCGATATAGGCCAGCGCGTACCAGCGCAGCGCGAATTCCATGCCGAAGAGCGTGACCGACACGATTTCGGGGCTGATCTCGGGGAAGGGGATCGCGGCCTGCATATGCGTCTCTGTGCCCCTCGCGCGCGGAGAAAGTCAACCTTGTGATCGGGGGTATGGGAGCCATATAACGGGGGAGTGAAAACGCCGGAGGCAAGGGATGCAGACGCGAAACAAGGTGCTCGACGATCTGAGCCAGTTGATGACCAACGCGATGGGCGTGGCGCAGGGCGCGCGGACCGAGGCCGAGACGGCGATGAAATCGCTGATCGACCGGTGGCTTGCCGAGCACGACTTCGTCACCCGCGAGGAATTCGACGCCGTGCGCGCGATGGCACAGAAGGCGCGCGAGGAGAACGAGGCGCTCAGGGCCCGCATCGAGGCGCTGGAAAAGGGCGGCGCGTGAGCGTAGCCTGCTTGTGATCACAAATGCGCGCGCCGCCACCCGCATTCCATGGGTGGCGCGGCGATTCCAAGGGCTTGCTCGTGTCGTGAGTCGCGCTGACATCCGGGGGCGAGCGTGATCACACGCCATTTTACGTGATCACAAACCGGCATTTTTGCGGCGAATCGACCGTATCGGCCTGAATCTCCCTTGTAACAGGTGACAGAGGCGGCAAAACCCTTCAGAACGGGAACAGCCAGAGCAGGCCCCGTGCCGCCGCCGAACATCAAGGAGGTCCCTTATGGCCGAGTCCACAGAGGTTGAACGCCCGCTTTCCCCCCACCTGCAAATCTACCGTCCGCAGATGACCTCGATCAGTTCGATCCTGACGCGGATCACCGGCAACGCGCTCATCGTGGCCGCGTTCCTGATCGTCTGGTGGCTGCTCGCCGCGGCGACATCCGAGAGCTATTTCGCCACAGCCGACGCGGTGCTGACCTCGTGGTTCGGCGACCTGGTGATGACGCTGTCACTCTGGGCCGTGTGGTATCACTATCTCGCGGGCCTGCGGCATCTCTATTTCGACGCGGGCAAGGGGCTCGAGATCGAGACCGCCGAGCGGCTTGGCTGGGCCTGCATCATCGGCTCGGTCGTGCTCACCGTCATCACGCTGTTTCTGGTCTGAGGAGGCAACCATGCGCTATCTCACCGCACGCAAGCGCGCCGAGGGCAAGGGCGCGGCCGGCACCGGGACCGAGCATTTCTGGTACATGAAGATGTCGGGCGTGGGCCTTGCGCTCATCATTCCGGTTTTCCTGGTGACGTTCGGCCGCGCCATCGGCGGCACGCGAGAAGAGGTTCTCGCCACCTTCGCGCACCCCGCCATGGCCATCCTGACCGGGCTGGTGATCTTCTTCGGGCTGCGCCATTTCGCTGGCGGGGCACAGACCATGATCGAGGATTACACCCATGGCAGCACGCGCCGCGCGCTTGTCATCTTTACCACCATTCTAAGTTACGGGCTGATCGCCACCGGGCTTTTCGCCCTCGCCAAGATCGCGCTGTGAGGAACTGACATTATGGCCGCATACGAATACGAGACGCATGATTATGACGTCGTGGTTGTGGGGGCCGGCGGCGCCGGGCTGCGCGCGACACTGGGGATGGCCGAACAGGGGCTGCGCACCGCCTGCGTGACCAAGGTGTTTCCGACACGCTCGCACACCGTGGCGGCACAGGGCGGCATCGCCGCGAGCCTGGGCAACATGGGCCCCGATAGCTGGCAGTGGCACATGTATGACACCGTCAAGGGGTCGGACTGGCTGGGCGATACCGACGCGATGGAATATCTCGCGCGGGAGGCCCCCAAGGCCGTCTACGAGCTGGAGCATTACGGCGTGCCGTTCTCGCGCACCGAAGAGGGCAAGATCTATCAGCGTCCCTTTGGCGGGCACACCACCGAATTCGGCGAGGGCCCGCCGGTGCAGCGCACCTGTGCCGCCGCCGACCGCACCGGCCACGCCATCCTGCACACGCTCTATGGGCAGAGCCTGAAGGAAAAGGCCGAGTTCTACATCGAGTATTTCGCCATCGACCTGATCATGACAGACGGGGCCTGCACCGGCGTTGTCTGCTGGAAGCTGGACGATGGCACCATGCACGTCTTCAACGCCAAGATGGTGGTACTGGCCACCGGCGGCTATGGCCGGGCGTATTTCAGCGCCACGAGCGCGCATACCTGCACCGGCGACGGCAATGGCATGGTGGCGCGGGCGGGGCTGCCGCTTCAGGACATGGAATTCGTGCAGTTCCACCCCACGGGCATTTTCGGCGCGGGCTGCCTGATCACCGAGGGCGCGCGCGGCGAGGGCGGGTATCTCACCAATTCCGAGGGCGAGCGATTCATGGAACGCTATGCACCCAACTACAAGGACCTTGCGCCGCGCGACTATGTCAGCCGCTGCATGACGATGGAAATCCGCGAGGGGCGCGGCGTGGGGTCGGGCGGCGATCACATCCACCTGAACCTGAGCCACCTGCCGCCCGAGGCGCTGCACCTGCGCCTGCCGGGGATTTCCGAGAGCGCGCGCATTTTCGCCGGTGTGGACGTGACCAAGGAGCCGATCCCGGTACTGCCCACGGTGCATTACAACATGGGCGGCATTCCGGCGAATTACTGGGGCGAGGTGATCAACCCGACCAAGGACGACCCGCACGCTATCGTGCCCGGCCTGATGGCCGTGGGAGAGGCCGCCTGTGCGAGCGTGCACGGGGCGAACCGCCTGGGGTCGAACTCGCTCATCGACCTCGTGGTGTTCGGCCGCGCCTCGGCGATCCGCGCGGGCAAGGTGGTGGACGCCGAAAGCGCCGTGCCCGCCACCAACACCGCCGAGGTCGAGCGCGCCCTCGACCGCTTTGACAAATTGCGCCACGCCGATGGGGCGGTGCCCACCGCCGATCTGCGGCTGGAGATGCAAAAGACGATGCAGGAGGACGCCGCCGTGTTCCGCACCTCCGAGACGCTGGCCAACGGCGTCGGGAAGATGAAGGGCGTGGCCGCCAAGATGGCCGATCTCAAGGTCACCGACCGGTCCCTTGTCTGGAACTCGGACCTGATGGAGACGCTGGAACTGACCAACCTGATGCCCTGCGCGCTCTCGACCATCTTCGGGGCCGAGGCGCGGCACGAGAGCCGCGGTGCCCACGCCCACGAGGATCACCCCGGACGCGACGACAAGAAATGGCGCGTGCACACCATCGCGCGGATCGGCGAAACGGATGTCGATCTCAGCTATCGCCCGATCATCGAGGACCCGATCACCCCCGAGGACGCGGGCGGCATCAGCCTCAGAAAGATCGCGCCCAAGGAAAGGACGTTCTGATGCGCGGATTTGGCAAGTATCTGACAGCAGCGGCCTTCGGGCTTGGTCTTGCGGCGGGCACCGCATCGGCGGTGTCGGCCAACCCTGACCGTTACATTCCCGTACTCGAGCAGCGCGCGGCGATCCTCGATTGTCGTTACGAGATGGGCTTGCGCGGACCCGCCCGGTTCGGCGCGGAGTGGCCCGAAGTGCCTCCCGGCGGGCAGACCATCACATGGATCCTGCCGGGGCCGAACCTTGGCCCCGCTCAGGCCGACCGTATCAACGGATGCGCCGATGAACGTCTGGGGCGCAACCCGACCCCGCGTTTTGCGTCCGATACGCCGGAGACGACCGAACGCCGCACGTGCCCGCGTCATGCGCCTGTCATCTTCGGCGGCGCAGCCTATTGTCTCAAGGGGAACTGAGGCCGTGCGCTGGCCCTGCCCCCTTTCCAGAGCGGCGCGTGCCTCGCGCAGCGGCCCGCCACACTAGGGAGAGATCGAAATGGTGCAATTCACCCTGCCCAAGAATTCCAAGATCACCACCGGCAAGACCTGGCCCAAGCCCGACACCGGCGGCACGATGCGCAAGTTCACGATCTACCGCTGGAACCAGGATGACGGGCAAAACCCGCGGGTCGATACCTATTTCGTCGATCTCGACGATTGCGGGCCGATGGTTCTGGATGCGCTGATCTACATCAAGAACAAGATCGACCCGACGCTGACCTTTCGCCGGTCCTGCCGCGAGGGGATCTGCGGGTCGTGCGCGATGAACATCGACGGGATCAACACGCTGGCCTGCATCTACGGGATGGACGAGGTCAAGGGCGACGTGAAGATCTACCCGCTGCCGCATATGCCGGTGGTCAAGGATCTGATCCCCGACCTCACGCATTTCTATGCTCAGCATGAGAGCATCATGCCGTGGCTGGAGACCAAGACCAACCGGCCCGCGAAAGAGTGGAAGCAGTCGATCGAGGACCGCGAGAAGCTCGACGGGCTCTATGAATGCGTGATGTGCGCCTGCTGCTCGACCTCGTGCCCGTCCTATTGGTGGAACGGCGACAAGTATCTGGGGCCGGCCGCGCTACTGCACGCCTATCGCTGGATCATCGACAGCCGCGACGAGGCGACGGGCGAGCGGCTGGACGATCTGGAAGATCCGTTCAAGCTCTATCGCTGTCACACGATCATGAACTGCACCAAGACCTGCCCCAAGGGCCTCAACCCCGCCAAGGCGATTGCAGAGATCAAGAAGATGATGGTCGAGCGGCACGTGTGACCGGCGGCGTGCGGCGGATGACTGCACGGACCCCGGGGTATCTCCCGGGGTTCTCTTGTCTCTGCCTCGCATCGTCGCGATTGCCGCCCGGTCCCGTTTCTGAAATGCTGCGCGCGTCGATGAGGAGCGTGATGGACCCCGCATGAAGATCGAACAGACCCCGCTCTCCGGTGTGGCGGTGCTCATGCCCGCGCGGTTCGGCGACGACCGCGGCTTCTTTTCCGAGGCGTGGAACCGCAGGCGCATGGCGGAGGCGGGATTCGATATCGATTTCGTTCAGGACAACCATTCGCTCTCGGCGCAGGCGGGCACTGTGCGGGGGCTGCATTACCAATCCCCGCCCCACGCGCAGGCCAAGCTGGTGCGTTGCGGGCGCGGGCGGCTGTTCGACGTGGTGGTGGACATCCGCCGCGGCAGCCCGACCTTCGGGCATTGGTTCGGGGTGGAGCTGAGCTTCGAGAACGGGCGGCAGCTTCTCGTTCCCGAGGGCTTCCTGCACGGCTTCGTCACCCGCGAGCCGGAGACCGAGATCCTCTACAAGTGCAGCGATTACTACGCGCCCGAGTGCGACGGCGCGGTGCGCTTCGACGATCCCGATATCGGCATCGACTGGGGGCTGGGAGAGACGGAGCCGGTCCTGTCGGACAAGGACGCCCGCGCGCCGGCCTTTGCCGCGTTTCAATCCCCCTTCGTGTGGGAGGCGTGAGCATGCGGCTCCTCGTGACCGGCGGCTGCGGCTTCATCGGGTCGGCGGTGGTGCGGCTGGCGATCGCGCGCGGGCACGAAGTGGTCAATCTCGACGCGCTCACCTATGCCGCCTGCCCCGAGAACGTCGCCTGTGTGGCGGACAACCCGCGCTATCGCTTCGAGCATGCCGATATCCGCGACCGCGCGGCGCTCGACCGTATCTTTGCCACCCACGCGCCGGACGCGGTGATGCACCTCGCCGCCGAGAGCCACGTGGACCGCTCCATCGACGGGCCGGGCACCTTTGTCGAGACCAACATCACCGGCACCTACAACCTGCTGGAGGCCGCGCGCGCGCAGTGGACGCGGGCGGGCAAGCCGCAGGCGTTCCGCTTTCACCATATCTCGACCGACGAGGTCTATGGCTCGCTCGGGACCGAGGGGCTGTTTACCGAGGACACGCCCTATGACCCGCGCAGCCCCTATTCGGCGTCCAAGGCGGCCTCGGACCACCTGGTGCGGGCCTGGCACGAGACCTATGGCCTGCCGGTGGTGCTGACCAATTGCTCGAACAATTACGGCCCCTACCATTTCCCCGAGAAGCTCATCCCGGTGGTGATCCTCAACGCGCTGGCGGGCGCGCCGATCCCCGTCTATGGCGACGGCTCCAACGTGCGCGACTGGCTCTATGTCGAGGATCACGCCGACGCGCTCTTGCTGGTGGTGGAAAAGGGTGCGGTGGGGCGCAGCTACAATATCGGCGGCGAGAACGAGCGCAGCAACCTTGAGCTGGTGCGCGCGCTCTGTGGCATTCTCGACGAAGTGCGGCCCAAGGAGAGCGGCTCCTATGCCGGTCAGATCACCTTTGTCACGGATCGCCCCGGCCATGACGCGCGCTATGCCATCGACGCGGCGCGCATCCGGCACGAGCTTGGCTGGCAGCCGTCGGTGACGCTGGAAGAGGGGCTGCGCCGCACGGTGCAGTGGTATCTCGACAACGAGCCATGGTGGCGTGCGCTTCAGCACCGCGAGGGCGTGGGCAAACGGCTGGGGGTCGGTTCATGAAGGTGCTGGTGTTCGGCAGCATCGGGCAGCTTGCCACCGAGATCGCGCGCCGGGCACCGGCGGAGGTGCATCTCGACATCGCCGGGCGCGACCGGGCCGATCTGGAGCAGCGCGATGCCTGCGCCGCGCTCATCCGCGACACCGCCCCCGACGCCGTGATCAACGCCGCCGCCTACACCGCCGTGGACCGTGCCGAGGAGGATGAGGACCGCGCCACCCGCGTCAACGGCACCGCGCCCGGAGACATGGCGCGCGCCTGTGCCGCGCGCGGCATCCCGCTGGTCCAGGTCTCGACCGATTACGTCTTTGACGGATCGGGCACGGCACCGTGGCAGCCGGATGATCCCACCGCCCCGCTCGGCGTCTATGGGCGCAGCAAGCTGATGGGCGAAGAAGAGGTGCGCACGAGCGGCGCGGCGTACGCGATCCTGCGCACGTCCTGGGTGGTCTCGGCGCATGGCAGCAACTTCGTCAAGACGATGCTGCGGCTGGGCCGCGAGCGGGACGCGCTGCGGATCGTCGCCGACCAGGTGGGCGGGCCGACGCCCGCGAGCGCCCTGGCCGATGCCTGCCTGCGCATCGCCGCGGCGCTGCGCGACGCGCCGGGCAAGACCGGGACCTATCATTTCGCGGGCGCGCCCGAGACCTCCTGGGCCGGGTTCGCGCGCGCGATATTCGAGATGGCGGGCATTGCCTGCGCGGTCGAGGATATCCCCACGAGCGAGTATCCCACCCCGGCGCGGCGGCCGCTCAACTCGCGGCTCGACTGCACCGGAACGCGCGTGGCCTTTGGCCTCGATCAGCCGGACTGGCGCGACGGGCTGCGCGATATCCTGACAGAGCTTGGAGAGAGTGCACGATGACAAAACGCAAGGGCATCATCCTCGCCGGCGGCTCCGGCACGCGGCTTTATCCCGTGACCATTGCCGTGTCGAAGCAGCTTTTGCCGCTCTACGA
>Ga0209943_1001640_pt1 | contig 13205 bp, 8 predicted proteins | sample SalPonR1_B_D2_MG_FD_185698 | JGI IMG/M metagenome (GOLD analysis project Ga0209943, IMG submission 185698) | Salt pond soil microbial communities from South San Francisco under conditions of wetland restoration - Salt Pond MetaG R1_B_D2_MG... ... | reverse complement strand
AAGGCCGGTCGCCGACCAGCTCGGCGCGGGTCACCGAGGGCAGCTGGGTGATCTCGTCGCGCATCTGGCGCGCCACTTCCTTGAGCGTGCGCTCGGGGACGTCGCCGAACACGCTGACCCAGATCACCTCCTGGGTGAACGTGCTGCGGTTGTAGGTCGGACGCTCGGTTTCGGCGGGGAAGGTGGGAATCGAGTCGACCCGGATCTTGACGTTGTCGAGCACTTCGACTACGTCGTATTCGGGCTCCACCTCCACGGTCACCGTCCCGGAACCTTCGCGCGCGGTCGCAATGATCTCGCGTACACCCTCAAGGTCCTGGATGGCCTCCTCGATCTTGATCAGCACGCCTTCTTCGACGTCCTTGGGCGTCGCACCCCGGTAGGGCACGTTGACGTTGATGTAATTGGTCTCGATGCGCGGCTGGACTTCCTTGGTGATCGTGATGGCGGTATAGACGCCGCCGACGATCAGCGCAAGCATCAGCAGGTTGGCCGCGACCGAATTGTGCGCGAACCAGGCAATGATGTTGCCGTACCAGCCGCGGTTATTCATGGCGCGTCCCCTTGCTCGTCGGATGCTGAGCTTTCGTCGGCGGTAGCGGCGAGTTCTCCCGACGGCAGTATGCGCAGCCGCGGTTCGGCGCCGGCGGCCTCGCGAACGTTCAGCTTCAGACCGGGCACAGGGGCGGGAATGGCGGTAATGATGACCCGGTCCTCAGCGTCTACCGGTCCGCTGACGTAGACCTCGCGCGGCGTGGAGCGCACGATCTCGACTTCGCGGATTTCCAGCTTGTCGTCTTCGCCGGCCAGGTAGACCCGGTTGCCGTCGTGCAGCGCTTCGGCAGGCAACAGAACCAGTCCGCTGGCGTCACGCCCGGGAATCCGGGCCTCAACGAAGGTGCCCATCGGCAGCGCCGGACTTTCGGCATTCGCTTCAAGGCCGTAAGGGTCTGAAATCTCGACGACAAGGTAGGTCAGCCGGGTGTTGCTGTCGACCACACCCTCGGTTCTGACCAGGCGGGCATCCCAGCGCGTCGGTTGCCCCGCCACCGAACCGATCAGCGTGACCGGACGGTCGATGTTGCTTCCGGCTTCGGTCAGCGGAAGGTCGAGGAAGGCAAGATCGTTTTCGGACATCGGCAGCCTGACCTCGGCACGATCGGTGGAGAACGCAGTGCCCAGCGCGGTGCCGGTGGTGACGTACTGGCCCAGATTGGCGCTGCGGTCACGGATCATCCCGTCGAAAGGCAGCGTGATGCGGGTTCGTTCCAGGTTGCGGCGGGCGCGCTCGACAGCAGCTTCCTGGGCCTGGACTGCGGCCTTCGCGCGGGCGACCTGGGGCAGGCGAAGCAGCAGATCGGTAGGCTCGCGGGAGTCGCCGTAGAGTCGCCTGAAATCCTCGCGCGCGGCGTCCGAGCGCGCCTGCTCGTCGGCCAACGTGGCTTGAGCGGCAGCCAGTTCGGCGTCTGCAGCGAGCAGCGCGGTTTCGTAGTCGCTGGGATCGATTCGAGCCAGAACCTCGTCTTCGGCGAACACGCCGCCGGAGACGAAGTCTTCGGACATCGAAATGATCTTCCCGGACACCTCCGAAACCAGACTGGTCTCGACGCGGGGCGACACCGTACCTTGGGCCCTGACGTTGAAGCTTCCCTGCTTGATTTCCGGTTGGACGACGTCAACAAGAAGGGCCGCCTGGACGGGCTCCTCGCGCTCAGGCTCCTCACCGGAACGAGCGATCAGGATTGCCCCGGCGACGGTGACGATCAGGATTGCGATGGGGCTGCCGATTTTTATGATATTGGGCATAAGATGAATTTCTTACAACTGGCGTGAACGTTGCGGCAAATAATCGCATTTGCAACGGCGTTGGGCCAGTGCCGGAAGACATGGGCCACAAGTCATTAGCCATGAATCCAGCGCGCCATCGTTCGGGACAGTCTCTTCCGCCGGCCGCGGTAGAGAAGATGTCGATGCGCTAGAATAACGTTTATTCATCTATTGCAGTCGCCATCATGCATTCCAACCCGGAGACTCGCGGGATCCACCTGAAGACGGCCGATGAGATCGAGGCTATGCGCATTGCCGGCCATCAGGCCGCCAGCGTTCTGAAGATGATCGCCGAGCACGTTCAGCCCGGTGTCACCACCGGCAAGCTGGACGAGATCTGCCACGCCTATATCGTCGATGAGCTCAAGGCCATTCCGGCTCCTTTGAATTACCGAGGGTTCCCCAAGTCGGTCTGTACTTCGGCCAATCACGTTGTCTGCCACGGGATTCCCGGCGACAGGGTGCTCAAGGACGGCGATATCGTCAATATCGACGTAACCGTGATCCAGGACGGCTGGCACGGCGACACCAGCAAGATGTTCTACGCCGGCGAGCCTTCGATTAAGGCCCGCCGGGTCTGCGACGTGGCTCACAAGGCCATGGTGACCGGCATCGAAATGGTTCGCCCCGGCGTCACGCTGGGTGAAATCGGCCACGCCATCCAGAAATACGCCGAGGCCCAGCGCTGCTCGGTGGTCCGCGAATACTGCGGCCACGGAATCGGCCGCGGGTTCCACGAACCGCCTCAGGTGCTGCACTACCGACCCGCCGGGGCGGACAACAGCGTGGTGCTGGAACCCGGCATGACCTTCACCATCGAGCCTATGGTCAATCTCGGCAAGCCCGGTACCCGGTTGCTGGCCGATGGCTGGACTGTGCTCACCAAGGACAGGAGCCTGTCGGCGCAGTGGGAGCACACCATGGCCGTCACCGAAGATGGTGTGGACGTGCTGACCAGGTTGTCCGGCGACGAGCTGTGATCGATCGTTTGCTGGCTCCGCCGGCATCGCGCAATTGCCTCGATCTCAATGAACTCGAGGCACTGGTGGCGGAACCCGGGGGCATGTCCCTAGCGCTGGCCGAGGCCCGGCGACACTCCGACGCGGTGCTGGCCAAGGCATTTGCCCGCAAGACCGACATCCGCGAGTTGGTCCAGGCGCGCGCCTGGGTCATCGAACAGCTTGTGCTGACTGCATGGAACGGCACCGTGGGCGAGGGTTCCGGTCTGGAGCTGGTTGCAGTAGGCGGATTCGGGCGTGGCGAGCTGCACCCGCATTCCGATGCCGATCTGCTGATCCTTTGTCCCGACGATGCCGATCGTCCCGATGGAGCTCTGGAGGATTTTGTGCGGGCGTTATGGGACGCCGACCTGCATCCCGGTCACGGCGTTCGCACGGTGGCAGAATGCGTGGAGCACGCCCGTGCGGATGTCACGGTGGCGACCAACCTGATGGAATCACGGCTGATCGACGGCGGTAGCGTGCTTTATGCGCAGATGCGCGAAGCGACCGATGCGCCCGCGCTTTGGCCGGCCGACGAGTTCTTCGCTGCCAAATCCGCGGAGCAGCAGCAGCGCCACGACCAGTTCGAGGACACCGTATACAATCTCGAGCCCGACATCAAGAGCGGTCCCGGGGGCCTGCGCGACATCCAGATGGTCGCCTGGGTGGCCCAGCGCCACTTCGGCACGTCGACTTTGCACGGGCTGGTCGAACATGACTTTCTTTCCGAGCGCGAACACGAGGAGCTGGTCAAGGCGCGCAGCCGTCTATGGGAAATCCGCTGGGCTCTGCACGAAATTTCAGGCCGCGCCGAGGAGCGGCTGCTATTCGACTATCAGCGCAAACTGGCCGCCACCTTCGGCTTCGAGGCACCGGACGACAACAGCGCGGTCGAGGCCTTCATGCAGCGTTATTACCGCACCGTGATGCACGTGGAGCGTCTCAACGAGCAGATGCTGCAGATATTCGAGGAGGAGTTGCTTTCAGGCCGTCAGCACCTGCCGTCGGCAACCATCGATGAACACTTTCGTTTGCGCCACGGCTACCTCGAATTGATCGACGAGCAGGACTTCGTGCGCCAGCCCGATTTGCTGCTGCGCATCTTCCTGGTGCTGGCCGACAAGCCCGAGATTCGTGGTGTTCGCGCCTCGACCATCCGCCTGATCCGCGAGCACCTGTATCTGATCGACGAAGAGTTCCGCAGCGATCCTGACAATCTCGCGCTTTTCCTCGAACTGCTGCGAAGACCGCGCAGGGTCTATTCGCAGCTCGAGCGCATGAACCGCTACGGCATCCTTGCCGCGCTGATTCCGGCGTTCGCCCAGATCACGGGTCGAATGCAGTTCGATCTTTTTCATGTCTACACCGTCGATCAGCACATTCTGTTCGTGATCCGCAACCTTCGCCGGATCGCCACCGGCAAGTATCCGGAACTGTTCGCCAACGCTATCGAGATCTACAAGCGTATCGAACGCCCCGAAGTGCTCTATCTGGCCGCGTTGTTCCACGACATTGCGAAGGGTCGTGGCGGCGATCATTCCGAAATCGGGGCCGACGATGCCCGGGCGTTCGTCGATGCCCTGGACGTGCCAGAGGAAGACCGCGAACTGGTCTGTTGGTTGGTCCAAAACCACCTGCTGATGTCCATGACCGCTCAGCGCCGCGACATCTCCGACCCGGCGGTCGTCGCCGAGTTTGCTCGTGCGGTCGGTAACGTGCGACGCCTAGAACACATTTTCGTCTTGACCGTCGCCGATATCGCCGCAACGCGTCCCAAGCTCTGGAATTCCTGGAAAGATTCGCTATTGCGCGAATTGTTCGTGGCTACGGATGAGCATTTCCGCGCAGGCCCCGACGAAGTTCACGACAAAACCGAGCTGGCAAGCGAACTGCGTACCGAGGCCACGGCCATGCTGGCCAAACGCGGCAGGGACGGTGACGCGGCCCAGTCACTGCTGGCGCGCCTGCCAACCGAGGCCATGGTGCGCCTGGACGCCGATCAATTGGCCTGGAGCGTCGAGCAGCTACTGGCCCATTCCGCCATTCCGCGGGTCGCCTGCCGAAACCTGCCGCACAAGGGCATTACCGAGGTTTTCGTTTTCGCAGATGACTTCAACGGGTTGTTCGCGCTCACGGCGCGTGAATTCGACCGGATGGAACTCAACGTTCTGGCCGCGCGGATCGCGACCACATCGGACTCGCAAAGCTGGAATCTTTTCCAGATCATGGATGCCAATGCCCGGGCGCTGAACGAATCCGACACCGCCAGACTGAAGAGGGCATTGTCCGAGCAGCTTGGCCAGCGCAATATCCGTCCGCTTCCGGGCCGGCCGATACCGCGTCGCCTGAGGCACTTCATGCGCCGCGCCGAGGTCAAGTTCACCCACGGCGGCGATGCGACACGGCTGGAAATCGCGACTACCGACCGACCCGGCTTGCTATCTGCGATTGCCGAAAGCCTGCTCGGCGCAGGCATTCGCCTGCACGATGCGAGAATCGCGACATTCGGCCAGCGCGTGGAGGACGTGTTCGTCATTTCGACCCGGGGCGGCAAGCCGCTGGGCGACGAGACATCAGCCAGGCTGGAAATGGAATTGCGCAAACGCCTGGACCCGTAGACAATGGTCGGGGCGTGTCAGCAGTCAGGTGAAAATCGGCAGGGAGAAATTCATGAGCATGCATGACAGTCAACTCAAGGAAGTCGTCGAGACCGGTTGGAACGAGCGCGACGAACTCAAGCCCGGGCGCTTCGATCCGGCGTTGCGCGAGGCGCTGGACGAGGTGCTGGCGCGTCTTGAACGCGGCGAACTGCGCGTCGCCGAGCCGACCGATTCCGGCTGGCAGGTCAATGCCTGGGTCAAGCAAGCCATTCTGCTGCATTTCCGCATCAGCTGGAACAAGGTGGTGCACGGCAGCATTCGAAACTATTTCGACAAGGTCGAGCTGCGGTTCAAGGACAACAGCGATGCGGTGGAAGACTGCGGTGCGCGCGTGGTGCCGCCGGCCGCGGTGCGCCAGGGTGCCTATATCGGCAAGGATGCGGTCCTGATGCCCAGCTACGTCAATATCGGTGCCTGGGTGGGGCCGGGCAGCATGATCGATACCTGGGCCACGGTGGGCTCCTGCGCCCAGATTGGCGCAAACGTGCACATATCCGGCGGCGTCGGCATCGGCGGGGTTCTCGAACCGCTACAGGCCAATCCGACCATCATCGAGGATGGCTGTTTCATCGGCGCCCGCTCCGAAGTGGTCGAGGGCGTCATCATCGAGAAGGGTGCGGTCATCGGCATGGGCGTATTTCTGGGTCAGAGCACACGCATCTACAATCGTGAAACCGGCGAAACCACCACCGGCCGGGTCCCTGCGGGATCGGTCGTCGTGGCCGGCAGCCTGCCGGCGGCCGACGGGAGCCACAGCCTGAACGCGGCGATCATCGTCAAGCAGGTGGATGAGAAGACGCGGTCGCGGACGTCGGTCAACGAGCTTTTGCGCGCCGCGGGGTAGGGGGCGGCGCGAGTGCAGAAAAACTACCCATCGGCAGCATGAAGCACAGCGTTTAGTAGGAGCGGTCTCCAGGCCGCGATGGCGGCGGCCCGAGTCGCGGCCTGGAGACCGCTCCTACAAAACCTTGGCCCGCTGGATGGCCGCCGAATATTCAGTGCATGTCGCTATCGACCTCCGCACGTGACGTCCCCGCCTCTCGCCGTCGCCGTGCAGCGTTTCTTGGTTACTTCTTGGGGCGCCAAGAAGTAACTCGCATCAGCTCGCGAAGCGAGCGGCGAAACGGCTTTTGAATTTGAATTTGCCTCGAAAAGCCACCTGCACCCGGCAAAGGCACAAAACAACCGCCGGTCGCGGCCTGGAGACCGCTCCTACGGGGATTGCCCTGGGGGCGAAGGGGGCGCGAGGACCGAAGAGGCTGCCCTCAAGCGGCCTCTTCAACCCGCTTGATGGGTCCATTCAACAGTGCGTCGCGCGTGGCCTCGACGATCATGTCGACCTCGGCCGACGTGATGGTGAACGAAGGCGTGTAGCGCAGCGAGTTCTCGCCGCCGTGGATCACGTTGATCCCGTTGATCCGGAGATATTCCTCGGTGGAATTGGCGCCGTAAGCCTTGTAGCGGGTGCCGTCGAGTTCGATCGAGAACAGCAAGCCGGTGCCCTGGACGCGGGTGATACGGCCGTCCATATTGCCGGCCAGGCGCTCGAATTTTTCGACGAACTCGTGGCCGCGCTCGACGATGTTCGAGCGGATCTCGGGCGTGATCTGGCCGAGTACCGTGGTGGCCACGTCCAGCGCACGCGGGTTGGTGGTCATGGTGTTGCCGTAGATGCCCTTGCGATAGATGTCGGCGGCGTGCTTGTTCATGCCCAGCACCGAAAGCGGATATTGGCCGGCGTTGAGCGCCTTGGACCAGGTCTCCAGATCGGGCGCTTCGAGCTCCTGGAAGCCGGGGTAGTCGACGATGGACAGCACGCCCTGGGTGCGCAGGCCTGCCTGGATCGAGTCGACCAGCAGCAGGGTTCCGTGCTGCGTGGCCAGCGCGCGGGCCTTGCGATAGAACTCCGGTTCCAGCGCCGCACCCGGGTTGCCTTCGCCCATGACCGGTTCCATGAACACGGCCTCGAAGAACACGTTGTTGGCGTCGGCCCATTCGAAGATGCGAACCAGGTCCTCGATATCATTGGGCTTGACGGTGACCAGGCTGTCGTCCTGACGGAAGGACGCCAGGTGCTTGACGTAGGCACTCCGGGTCGAATGCGAATAGCGGGCGGGTCGGTCGGTTCGGCCGTGGAAGCCGCCGGTCAGCGAGAGACACTTGATGGTCGCGCCTTCGCGCGGTCCGCCGGGATCGGTCATGTACTTGGCGTTGATGTCGGCGATCCGGCCGGCCACGGTTACAGATTCGGAGCCAGAATTCATGCACAGGAAGCGGTCGAACGGACAGCCGTCCCGGCGGGTGCGACCCAGTTCGGCGCGCAAGGCATCGACGAAGCGCAGGTGGCTGAAGCTGGGCGTCATGACGTTGGCCATCACGTGCGGCTGATCCATGGCCTGCAGCACTGCGTCCGGCGCGTGACCGAATCCGAGCATGCCGTAGCCACCCGAGTCATGCAGCACTGCGCCTTTGCTGGTCACGATCCACGGACCTTTCGCGGAAAGCGCCACGTACGGATTGACCGCGTCGTCGGCATAGAAGTTGACGTACCCGGATTGAAGTTCGGCCTGCTGGGCCGCGTCGTCGGCCGTCCAGAGTTCGGGGTAGGCCGTCTTCCAGCACTCTGCTACGCCCAACGCCTGGTCCACGGCCTGCTCAAGCCGCTCATCGAGCGCGGCGAAGCGCTCGACGACGTGGTCGGGGAGACCGTGGGTGCGGATTTCGCCGCCGGAATTGCGTAGCTGTTCGAGCTTCTGGATGATCGTCATGGCATTACCCTCAAAAGCGCCGCCGGCACGAGGCCGGCGGAAACTGTTCAAAGCGAGATTCTATCAGGGCCCGCGGCGCGCGCCAAGCCGGCGAAATTGCGTAAGAAGCATTGTCCGATCAGCTTTCGCGCAGGCGATCGCCCGCGTCCGGAATCCTGGCCGGTGTTCGACGTGGATGCTGAACCTTGATCGCGGCCTGGAGACCGCTCCTACGCGACCTGGTGCAGTCTTTCGTAGGAGGTGTCTCCAGGCGCCGATTCACTCTTCGCCGAAGAAGAAGCCCATCAGATGCAACAAACTCATGAACAGATTGTAGATCGACACGAACAGCGTGACCGTGGCCATGATGTAGTTGCGCTCGCCGCCCTGCACGATCTGCTGGGTCTGGTACACGATCAGCCCGCACATCAGGATCGAGAACATGGCCGAGACCACCAGGCCGAGCGCACTCAGGTTGAAGAACGCCGCAGCCAGGCCGGCCAGGAAGGCGACCAGGATGCCGGCGAACAGGAACGAACCCATGAAGCTGAAATCTTTCTTGGTGGTCACGGCGAAGGCCGACAGAGCGAAGAAGGTCACGCCGGTCGCGCCCAGAGCCGAGATGACCAGTTCGTGGCCATTGCTGAAGGTCTGCAGGTACATGCTGATGATCGGCCCGATGGTAAGACCCATGAACCCGGTCAACGCGAACACGCTGAGCAGACCCCAGGCAGAATTGCGCAGGTACATGGTCAGGAACAGAAGGCCGAAATAGCCGATCAGGGTGATCGCCAGCCCCGGATGCGGCCAGTTGTTGGCCATGGACATCAGTGCGGTGCCGGCCGAAAACAGCAGGGTCAGTGCCAGCAGGTTCCAGGTATTGCGCAGGACTCGGCGAGCCTCGTCGTCGATTTCGCGCGCGCCTGTTCCGGTGCGCTCGATACTTGCGGTTCTGATTCTGTCGTTCATGCATTTACCTCGAAGTGAAAATGGACGCCAAACGTTTCGTCGGCTTCTGCGAAACGATTCTCGTTACGCAGATATGTAGACCGCAAAGAATCTTATCAAGTTTCAGTGATGAAACGGTTGTCGCGGCGCGTGAGCCGCACTTTGGGCCTTGCGCTAAGCGCCACGCGCAGTCCCAGCCGCTGGGCGAGCTCGCTGGCCGGACCGCGCGATCGTGTGGCGAGCGCGTGGTAATAGTCGCGCGGCCGCTGCCAGCGCCACAGGGAATGCGGCAGCACCATGCGCTTGCCGACCGTGCCTTCGATCTCGAAGGTGTGTTCGCCCAGCGCCCGCGGCACTTCAAGCACCCCCGGCACTTTGGTCTTGCCGGAATGGTCCCGGCGCCACTTCCCGAGCTTCCACTCGGTATCGACAAGCACCGGCACCTGCTCGCGCGCCATCCGCTCGAGCACTGGCCACAGAGTGGCGGGAATCCGGTCGTCGGCCAGGAAATGGCCGTCGGCGGGGTCCGGCGACTGCATGCGCTCCACCCAGGCCGCTACGTTGGGGGCGGTTTCGCGCATCAGCTTGCCGGGGTAGGGGTCGCGGTACAGGTGAGCGTACATCGGGCCGATCAGGCCGAAATCACCAATCGACGGACGCCCGCCGAACAGGAAATCGTGTTGACCGAAATGCGCATCCAGTTCGGCCAGCACGCCTTCGAAGGATTTCTCTACCGCGGGTATCGTGCTCTCGGTGATGCCAAGACGCGGCACGAATGCCTTGAATCTACCCCCGATCTTGCGCCCCAGCGCGCGCCGGACGAACTTCGGAAACCAGGGGAAGGCCATGCCGCCGAATTCCTCGAAGATGAACGGCTGATTGACGTCCGGGAAATTCCAGCGGTAGTGCATGGCCGGTATCAGCAGCCATTCGTCGCCGTAGAGTTCCAGCAGAAGCGCGGCAAGTCGCTGGGCTGGGCCGGTGGGATAAACGCCGTGCTCGGGAAAGCGCGGCTCCAGCGCATCGATGATGGCGGTAGTGTCCTGCAATACCTCGTCTTCGGGGGTGTGCAGCACCGGGATGAACCGGACGCCGGTACGCGGCTCGATGAAGCGCCTGTAAGTGAGCACCGACGGCGATTTCTCGCTGAACGGGATGGCCTTCTTGCGCAGGTAGCTTCGGAGCTTGCCCGAGTAGAGCGAGAACTCCGCTCCGTACATCGTGTAGTTGTCGTTGGACATGCCCTGGGCCCGGTCGGGGTTCCAGCCAAGAGTATATGCGGTCCCGGGAAGGGGAAAGATGGTTAACGTGTCGACTTCGCGGCCTCGGGGATGCTGCCCCCGCCTTATGGCCAACCAGCGGGGCGGTTTTTGGTAGGAGCGGGCTCCCGGCCGCGATTGGGCGCGCTATGGGTCGGCGCCTGGAGACGCCTCCTACGAAAAAATACCGGCAATCAGCGCAGACCCTTCTGGAACTCGGCCAGCGCATCGGCGCCCGGGCTGAGGTCCTCGAAGTCGAAGCGCGTCAGCGGCTTCTCGGCCGTCCCCGCGATGTCATGGAAAGTGGGGAGCTTCTCGTCGATGTAGAGCAGTCCGGTGACCACCTCGGCGCGGGCCCGATGGGCTTCCAGGAAATCCAGCGCGCGGGCGCGGTTGGACGGGTCGTAGCCGGGGTCGATCTTCTTCAACCGTATCTTCGAGCCGTCGTGCAACTGGACATCGGTATTCTCGCCTTCGGCGTAGTCGACTTCGATCTCGGTCGACGGCGGCACGTAGTCGGCCTCGACGGCGGCGTGCAGGTGCTGGCGGGTCCAGGCGTAGGACTTGGTCGAGCCCTCGTGGTCGTTGAAGGTCACGCACGGCGAGACCACGTCGATCACCGCGCAGCCCGGATGCATCAGGCCGGCCTTGATCAACGGCACCAGCTGGCGCTTGTCGCCGGAAAACGAGCGGGCCGCGAAGCTTCCGCCGAGTGTTATCGCAACGGCAACCGGATCGATCGCCTGGTTGCGGTTTTCCGCGCCTTTCTTGGCCCGGCTGCCGGGATCGGCCGAGGCCGAAAACTGCCCCTTGGTGAGGCCGTAGACGCCATTGTTTTCGATGATGTAGAGCACATTCAGGTTGCGACGCACGGCGTGCGCGAACTGGCCGAAGCCGATCGACAGTGAATCGCCGTCGCCGGAAATGCCCACCGCGATCAGGTCGCGCCGGGCGGCCTGGGCGCCCGTGGCCACCGACGGCATGCGCCCGTGTACCGAGTTGAAGCCGTGCGATCCCGAGAGGAAATACGCGGGCGTCTTGGACGAGCAGCCGATGCCGGACAGCTTGATGACCTGCTCGGGCTTCAGCGCCAGTTCCCAGAAGGCCCTTACCAGCGCGGCAGTGATCGAATCGTGGCCGCAGCCGGCGCACAGCGTCGATAGACCGCCCTCGTAATCGGAAAGCGTCAGTCCGAGCTCGTTCTGTTTCTGACCGGTCCACGATACTTTCGGCTTTGCGATGTAGCTCATGCCACGGCTTCCTGTTCGATATGGTCCCCGATGCGCTGGACGATCATGTCCGAAGGCACCGGCAGGCCGTTGTAGTGCAGGATGGAAACGAGTTTATGCGGATCTGCGTCCAGTTCGGTCATCAGCAGGCTGCGCATCTGCGCGTCGCGATTCTGTTCCAGCACGAAAACCGTGCGGTGAGCGTTCAGAAATGTCTCGACTTCCTCGCCGAACGGGAATGCCCTCAGCCTGAGATAGTCGACCGCCACACCATCCTCGGCCAGCCGGTCCAGCGCCTCTACCGTGGCGCCGTGCGACGAGCCGAAGGCAATGAGTCCGATATCGGTGCGGCCGGCGGCCTTGCGCTCGACGGCCGCGGGCACCAGGCTGCGTGCGGTCTCCCACTTGATCTTGAGCCGGTCGACCACCTGCTGGTATTCCTCGGCATCTTCGGTATAGCCGCCGTACTGGTTGTGGCCCGAGCCGCGGACGAAATAGCTGCCCTTGCGGTCCGAGCCGGGCAGGCTGCGATACGGAATGCCGTCGCCGTCCAGATCCCGGAAGCGGTGGAAATTCTCCATCCCGGCCAGGTCTTCGTCGGTCAGCACCTTGCCCCGGTCGGGGCGCCAGTCGTCGTCCCACTGAAGCTCGTCGACCATCCAGTCGTTCATGCCGATGTCGAGATCGGACAGCACGAAGAGCGGCGTCTGCAATCGCTCGGCCAGGTCGAACGCGGTGACCGCCATTTCAAAGCATTCTCCGGGGTCGCAGGGCAGCAGCACCGGGTGGCGGGTGTCGCCGTGCGAAGCGTAGGCGGCCAGCATCAGGTCGCACTGCTGGGTGCGCGTGGGCATGCCGGTCGAAGGCCCCACACGCTGGATATCGAAAAACACCGCCGGAATCTCCGTGTAGTAGGCAAAGCCGATGAACTCGCTCATCAGCGAAATACCGGGTCCGGAGGTCGGAGTGAAGGCCCTGGCACCGGCCCATCCGGCGCCGACCACCATGCCTGCTGCGGCCAGTTCGTCTTCGGCCTGGATGATGCAGAAGCGGTTCTCGCCGGTTGCCGCATCCTTGCGGTATCTCTCGCAAAAGCCCTGGAATGCATCCATCAGCGACGTCGATGGCGTAATCGGATACCAGGCGCCCACGGTCGCGCCGGCATACAGGCAGCCGAGTGCGGCGGCCGCGTTGCCCTCGATCAGGATCTTGCCCGCCGTGGCATCCATCGTCTCGGCCCGCACCGGCAACGGGCAGTCGAAATGCTCACGCGCGTAGTCGTAGCCCAGGGTCACGGCCTTGAAGTTGGGTTCGACAAGCTTGGGCTTGGCGGCGAAGGTTTCCTCCAGCAGCGTGCGCACGATGCCGCGATCGATCTCCATCAGCGCGCACAATGCACCCACATACGCGATGTTCTTCATCAGCGTACGAACCCGGGCGCCGTCGAAATTCTCATTGACCATTTTCGCCAGCGGAATGCCCAGCACGGTCACGGCCTCTCGCCTGAGCTGCTCGTCGCGCGGCCAGGTGGAAT
>Ga0209943_1001633_pt1 | contig 13258 bp, 11 predicted proteins | sample SalPonR1_B_D2_MG_FD_185698 | JGI IMG/M metagenome (GOLD analysis project Ga0209943, IMG submission 185698) | Salt pond soil microbial communities from South San Francisco under conditions of wetland restoration - Salt Pond MetaG R1_B_D2_MG... ... | reverse complement strand
CTCAGCGTGCGGGTTTCTCCGGCTTCGACCCCGTCGAGGGTTTCGACGATCTTGCCGTTGACGACGATCTCGACGACTTCGATATCGGTGGCGCTGGCCAGCGTGGCCCGCCAGCCGCGGGTGCCCGACTCCGTGACGTCGCCGGGCCGGGCGCCGTCGTCCATCTCGAAGACAAGCGCCGGGCCGGTGGTCAGGAAGCTTCGGCCGGCCGCCGCGGCTTCGATGACCGCATCGGCGGAGGTATCCGAGCTGCCGGTTCTGACGTAGGCGCGCCCGGTGCCCATGGCTGGCGTTCGGTGAAAGTCGACCCAGCCATCGGTGCCGGACATGGCGGCGACGGGTTTGCCGATGTTGAGCAGCCGGTACCAGACCTCGGCATTGCCCAGCGGGCTGGTCCAGGCGCATACGAGTTCGATGCCCATGCGCTCGGCGAGCACGCCGTCGGAGACCAGTTCGAGCGGAATCGGGTTGTCTTCGAGATGCGTGAACGGGTCGCGGTCGGTGCCGATGGGGTGAACGTAGGTGGCGAACGCGCCGTGCGCGTCGGCGTATTCCAGGACATCGCCGTTGGTCAGGTCGGGATCGCCCAGGGTCGGGTTATTGGGGCCGAAGAACCACGGCGCGAACGGCGTTTTGACGTTGAGCAGGCCGATATGGCCGTGGAAGTGCGAGCGCACTTCCTGGCCCTGGTGCACGGTGTGGCCGTCGCGGGTGGATTCGGTGCCCAGAATGTCGCGGTCGATGCGGCGTTCCCAGCGGTTCCACGACATCGGGGCCAGCTGGTCCAGCGATTCGCCCGCCATCAGGCGCAGCGCGTCATCGTGGTCGGCGCGGTGATGGCCGTCGCCGTTGAGATGCACGTGGTGGTCGGCCGAAACAAAGCCGGCGGCGCCGGCGTCCCAGATTTCGGTGATGGCCAGCCGGGCTTCGGCGTTCTGGTCGCCACGAACGCGCACTTCGGTCTCGCCGACTTTCGACATCGGCCCGCGGGCGACGAGCACCGTGTACCGGCCTGCCGGAACTCTGAGCTCGGTTTCACCTTCGACGTAGAAGTAATGGCGGCCGGTCTGCGGGTCGGCGTAGGTGGCGTCTTCGCCGAACGCGACCGGGTGGCCGTCGGCGGAGGTCACGGAAACGCGCGCGGTGATCGCATTGCCTTCGGCGTCGGTCAGCGACAGCGACAGCGTGCCGGTGGGCGCGCCGTAGTTCCAGCTGTTGATCTCGACCGGTTCAGGCGCGCCGCCGTAGGTGGGCAGGCGCATCAGCCGAAACTGGCGACGGTCGTCGAGATCGACGAAATATACGTGGTCGCCGTCGGCGCTGAACGCCGGGGTCAGCGCGTAGGGATTGCCGTCTGTCAGCCGGTGTCGAACGCGCGGATCGTCCAGGTCCATGGTCCACAGGTGGTAGTCGTTGTCGATGGGGGCGCTGTAGACGATCAGCCGCAGATCGGGATGGGTGTCGGCGGTCAGGTGATAGGTGAGCGTTTCGGCATGTGCGATACGGTCGTAGCCCTCGACGAAATCGCGTTCGCGCAGCACCCGGTGGGCGCCGCTGCCGTGCAGGTAGACAAGACCGGTGCCGCCGGGCAGCATCCGCGCGTTGCGCACCACCTGGTCCAGGTCGGTCAGCACCTGGTCGGTGCCGGCCTCGAGATGACGGCGCCGGAGCTCCAGGCTGCCGTTTTCACCCGATGTGTAATAGAGGAATCGGCCGTCGGCCGAGAACTCCGGGTCGAGCTCTATGGCCGGGGTGTCGATGAGCTGTTCGCTGCCGTCGGCGATGTTCAGCAGCACCACGGCGGTGTCCCGCTCTGCGGGATTGTCTCGAACGAAGGCGATGCGACTGCCGTCGGCCGACCAGCGCGGACGGCCGTCGACGCCGGGGCCGCTGGTCAGGCGCGTGGCCTCGCCGGACTGAAGGTCCAGCAGCCAGATCCAGCCCTGGGCGGCGAACGCCAGGGTCTTCCCGTCCGGCGCCGGGGCGGGGTCGGTGGGCCCGTGCGCCAGGATCGGGAGCTCGTGCTGTTCCAGGTAGACGTGGTGACCGAAGTCGTCGAGCTTGGTGTAGCGGTTGGTCCACTGGGCATCGGCCGTCTGGGCGATGAAGGTCGCCAGCAAGACCGCGGTTGCGGCGAGAACGAGGGCGTGGCGGTTCGTCATGGTTTTTCCCGGGTTCGGAATTCGTGATGGCAACTATTGCATATATCCCGATGGCCGACTCCGTGGATTGCTTTCCCTGCATGAGACTGAATCATGGGGTCGCCGCCATCGCCTGCAGGGCAGGCTCCCACACCCGTAGCTGGTCCGGGATGACGTTCATCAGTTTTCGTAGCCCGGATTAGCGAGTAGCGCGCATCCGGGGACGAGGGTTCCGTCGGGCATTGACCCCGGGTGCGCTTGGCTTACCCGGGCTACTGAGGGCCGCGGTGCCCGGCATCGTCGGGTTGTTGCAGGGTGGATAAGCGAAGCGCATCCACCAATCGCGCCGGAAAAGGTGGATGCGCTTTGCTTATCCACCCTGCGCGTGTCGGGTAGCGGCAGACGGCGGCTTGCGGAAGATCGCGACGTTGGCGCCGGGGATTTCCATCGTCCATCGCATTCGATCGGCGATCAGCGCGAGGGTGGATTCGCGGTAGAAGACCACGTGCGTGGGGTCGCGACGGTAGTGCCAGTCGACAAAGCGAGCGTCGTCGGTCTGGAAAACGGTCATCACGCCCAGGTGGCCGCCGGGTCGGAGCAGGGCATCGATCCGTCGGAACTCCTCGGCGGGCCGGTGCATGTGCTCGACGACCTCGGTACAGGTCACGAAGTCGTAAGTGTCGCCCAGCGGGCCGGTACTGCCGGTATGGGGGTAATAGATGGGATCGTAGAGACGAACCTGGTGGCCTGATGCTTCGAGCATCGCGGCAAGCGTCGGGCCCGGACCGCAGCCGTAGTCCAGGCCGGCCGACCGCGGCGCGAGTCGCTCGAGCAGCGGGGTCGCCAGTCGGGCGAGAAAGCGACGGTAGCCCGGATCGTCGATGTCGTTGCGGTGCCTGTCGTACTCGCGCTTTTCTTCGGATCGGTCGGGACGCTGCGTCGGTGTCAGAAAGGTCGATTGACACGAATCGCAGCGCAAGTACTCGCGACTTCCGGCTTCTGCGAAGAAGCGTGTCGACGCTTCTTCGCAGACCGGACAGGCCACCGTGGGCATCGTGGCGTTACTGCGCGTCGAGATGGTCCCTCAGGTCGTCCAGGTATTCGCGAATGCGCGCGGCGTTCTTGCCCAGGTCGCTGCCGCCGACGCGCGACTTGGAGCGAACATCCAGGATGCTGCCGTCTTCGGTCGCGCGGACGCGAATGACGATGTCGTCCTTGAATCCGTACCAGAGCGTGGTGTCGGTGGCCTCGATCCGCCCGTCGGCGGTGACCGCGCTGACGATTTCCCAGCCCTGCTCGCGGGCGGTGTCCTCGGCCAGCTTGACCAGGGCCTCGGGATCCATTTCGGTTTCCAGCGGTTCGAGGTCCGGGTAGCCCTCGCGCTGCTGCGCGGCCACCTCTTCGCCGGCATACTCGGGCGGGTTGGGGGCGTCCTGTCGCAGCGGTTTGACGTCCACGAATTCGGGCGGATTGGTGGTGTCGGTGGTGATGTCGTGGATGAACGGCAGGCTTTCAGCCGTGCTGCGGACGTAGACGGGCACCGCGGCTACCAACGCGCCGAGCAGCAGCGCCATGACCAGCGTGACGGTCTGGCCGGCGCGGACTTTCGGTACCAGCAGGAAGACGATCGCCAGGATTGCGCCGGCGGCACCGGCGAACAGCGCGTAACGCATGGCGTCCATCAGGCCGAAACCGAGGCCCCACAGGCCCATTCGATAACCGGGTCCGCCGATCAGCAACAGGACCAGCGCAATGATGGACAGGACCAGCGCGATTCGTGAAATTTTCATCGGGTTCCTTCGGTGCGATTTGGAACTCGATTGTGCCACGGCCGGAATGACGGCCCGCGAACTGTTGTCGCATAATGACCCGGTACACGAATCAGCCCGAATCCCCGATGAGTACAGCCGCAGACACACTTGGATGCGCCCTGGTCCAGGCCGATACCCGCTGGGCCGATCCGGACGCCAACCGTGAAAACCTCGCGCGCCTGATGGACAGCGCGCCGGACTGCGGTCTTTACGTGCTGCCGGAAACCTGCAACACGGGTTTCCTCGGCGACGAGGATCTCGAGAAAGCCGGGCGCAGGGCCGAGATCCGCGACGGCGGCGAGGTGGCCTGGCTGGAGGCTCAGGCCCGTGATCGCGCCGCGGCGATCGCCTGCAGCATCGTCGTGGAAGAGGATGGAAAGCTCTTCAACCGCTTCGTGCTGGCGCGACCGGACGCCGAAAGTGCAATCTACGACAAGCGACACCTGTTCGGATTCGGCGGGGAGGGCAAGCGCTACACGGCCGGCGACAGGCGCGTGCGCGCCGAGCTTTCAGGCAGGCGGGTGGACCTACAGGTCTGCTACGACCTGAGGTTTCCGGTCTGGTGCCGCAACGACGATGCGTTCGACCTGCAGATTTTCGTCGCCAACTGGCCCAGCCCGCGGGTGGACGCGTGGCGGACCCTGCTGAAAGCGCGGGCGATCGAAAACCAGGCCATGGTCATCGGCCTCAATTGCGTAGGCGTGGACGGAAAAGGCGTCGTCTATCCCGGCAGCTCGGGCGCGTGGGATGCGCTGGGCGGGTCGCTGGTGGGGCCGCTGGACGATCGCGAACAGGTCGCGACGTTCGAGCTGGATTTTGCCGCCCAGGACGAGATTCGGGAGAAGTTTCCTTTCCTGCCGGATCGGGATCATTATTCGATCGAGTCTTGATCTGGAGCCAAGGAAATAGCTGGCTCTCGCAGCGACGCAGTGAAAATCAAAGGCAAAGGCTTAAGGTAGCTCTCGCGAAGGCGCAAAGACGCGAAGGAAAAACGGTCAACGGCTGAAAAAGCTTGCTCGCGCGGAGGCGCGGAGACGCAGAGAGAGGCGAGGGCAGGCGTTCAGGAGTGCTCTTGCGGACGCGCTGGATCAGCTTGTTCGGGTTATGAACTGAACCAGGACAGGAATCGTACAGAGATATTCTCCTGTTTTTGCCTCTCTACGCGGCTCTGCAAGAAATCCAGCTTTTCCTCTTCTTGCCTTTCTTCGCGCCTTCGCGAGAGTTGGTGTGATTTTTGGCTACAGGTCGCGCATGACGCCGACGGCGAGGCCTTCGAGGGCGAAGTCGTCGCCGTCGGCGACTCGGATATCCTCGAATTCGGGGTTGGCGGCTTCGAGCACGATTCGATGGGGTTCGCGGCGCAGGCGCTTGACGGTGACTTCGTCGTTGATCCGGGCGACGACGATCTGCCCGGTGTGCGCATCGGGCGTGCGGTGCACGGCGAGCAGGTCGCCGTCGAGGATGCCGGCGTCGATCATGCTGTTTCCGGTCACGCGCAACAGGTAGTCCGGCCTGGGCTGGAACAATTGCGAGTCCAGCTCGACCATTCGCTCCTGGTTCTCGATCGCCATCAATGGCTGGCCGGCCGCGACGCGCCCGATCACTGGAATGCCGGAACGGCCGGCAACGTTTTCACCGGTGCTCAGCGGAACGATGCCGCGGGCGAGCCTTGGGTTCAGGCGAATTGCGCCTTTCTTTTCCAGGGCACGCAGGTGTGACTGGGCCGCGTTGGGCGAGGAAAACCCGAAATGCCGATTGATCTCGGCGCGGGTTGGCGGCAGCCCGTCAGACCCCACGCGCGTCTGGATGTAGTCGAGAATTTCCTGTTGTCGCCGTGAGAGTCTCATCGGCCCACTATATCAAGATACAGTTGATCGGAGACTATTGTTTCCTGTTTGCTCTATTGGTGTTGCTGGAACCCTGGATCGAGCCGGATTGATGGATATAGCCCCCGCGCGGATACGGATAATAAATGCGCGTGCCGATCCCGCCGTAATAGTAGGGCGTCCGATAATAGGGCCAGTAATAGGGGTAGCCCCAATTGTAGTAGCCGTGGCCGTACCAGTAGTGCTCCTGGCGCTCGGGCCAGAGGTAGACCGCATCGGCGCCCACGACCGGGTAGACGTATTCGAACTCGCCGACCTTGCCTTCTTGAAATCCGGTGAGTTCTCCGACCACCGTTACCTCTCTGCCGTTGACGAAGATTTCGGGATCGATGAATTCATCCCGGCAGGCGATGAATCGCCCGTATCCCCGGTCCGATCGAACGGGGCGGGCAGTTCTGTCGAGTTCCTGGGCCAGAATTTCGATGCAGGTACGCTTCGCTTGCGGACGGGTCTCGACCACGATGCCGCCCCAGCGGACGTTGGCGCCCACCGAACGTTCGCCGGCCTGATCCGGCTGGAAGGACTCCGAATATCCGCCTTCCAGCGGCGCAGGAACGGATGCGCAACCGGCAATGGCGCCGACAGCAAGAACGATCATCAAGCGGAACGGTTTCATGGCGTCGACCTTTTTTTCTTTCATCACTTGTATTAAGACTGTTTCAAAGCGCTGGGGTTCCTTCGACGCGGCCGCCAACGATCGGTTTTTCTGCCGAACGCATTGATCGCTTTCGCGCTGCCGAAGGCGCCGTACTTCAGGCGCGAATACTCGTCTGCCAATGTGATCAGTTCGTGACCGTTGTCGAGGTCTTCAGCCGATCGCCCGGCAAGTTCAAGCGGCGTTTCGCCGATCGACGGGCGGATTCCGGCGCGCCGAAGGCGACCCCGCAAACGTAGCCAGATGCGATCGAGTCGGTCGGGACGGGCGCGGCCGTTCGTCGTGGACTGGAGCAGCAAGGCCAGCGGTACCAGCACCAGTCCGGCCAGCACCACGAGCAGCGCCGCCTTGAGCCCGGGCGGGAGCTTGTCGATGCCGAGCGAGGCCAGAAAATTCTGCTGGCGCCTGGCGTCGAATCCGAGTATCCAGCGGTTCCAGAGGTTCTGGAGGCGGTCATATTGGTTGCGCAGCTGGTACAACCACTCGCTGCTCAGCCAGCCGCCCGAGCCGGACACTGCGCTGCGCGCGCCGTCGCGGATGCGCGACGGGGAAACGGCCGCGGTGGGATCGACGCGGGTCCATCCCTGGCCTTCCAGCCACACCTCGGCCCAGGCATGGGCATCGGACTGGCGCACCAGCAGGTATTCGTCCGCGGCCTGCCAGAAACCGCCCTGGTAACCGGTGACGATGCGCGCCGGTATGCCCGCGGCCCGCATCAGCACGACGAAAGCCGAGGCGTAGTATTCGCAGTAGCCCACGCGAAGGTCGAACAGAAACTCGTCGGCGCTGTGTCGACCCAGCGGCGCGGTCTCGAGGCTGTAAAAGAAATCTTCCCGGTTGAACCAGGCCAGCACCGCGTCGATCAATGCGCGGTCGTCTGCCGGGTATCGGCTTCGGAGCTCTTCGGCCCAGGCCCGCGTGCGCGGATTGCTGTCTTCGGGAAGCAGCAACGCGAAACGACGCATGGTCTGCAACAGGTCCACGGAGTCCCGAAAATCGGGCTGGCTGATCACGTCGTAGGACATCAGTGTCGTCACCGGCGTCTTGTTGATCAGCTCGAAATCCGCGGTCAGACGCGCGTCTTCGGGCGCCCGCACCGGGTAGTCCAGCGAGAACAGCCAGCGCCGTTCGCTGGGCTCGAGCTGGACCGTGTAGGCGAATGCACCCGGACCCGGCCGCGGCGTGCGCTCCGGGGCGCGGTTGGAATAAAACAACCTGCGCCAGGTGCGACCGTCGAACCGCCACAGGACGGGGCCGCGCCAGTAGCGCTCGCTGCGCGGCGGCGGCGGGCCGTCGAACGAGACCCGGAAGGCGGGGCTGTCGTCGGCGAACAGATTCGCGATGTTGCCGGGCGACATTTCGTCGGAAAGGCCGGTCCGGCCGTCCAGCGCGTTCTCGGGCATGCCCCACAGCGGCGAGGCCAGGCGCGGAAACAGCGCGAACAGCACCAGCGCGAACGGCACGGCCAACAGCATCAGTAAAAAACCATCGCGCACGACGCTCGCCGCCCCCGCGGCTGTCGGCGGGAAATTCTTGGCAGGCGCCGGCGCGGAATCCGCGTCCCGCTGAATTCTGATCAGTGCGGCGGTGACCAGCGCGCAACCGACCACCAGGTAGGCGAACAGAAGAAGTTTCTGGCTGAACAGGAACTGGGTCGCGATCAGGAAGTAGCCCAGCGCGGCGACCACCCGGGCGTCGCGCAGCCTGAACATTTCCGAGAGCTTGGCGGCAATCATCACGCACAACAGCACCGTGGCGGCGCGGCGGCCCCAGAACGTCCCGTAGTGCAGGATGACCAGCGCCAGGCCGCCGAAGGTCAGGAAACCGCGGATCAGCCAGTTGGGACGGCGCAGCTCGAACGCCTCGACGGCGGCCCGCCACACTGCGGCCAGCACGATGATCACGGCCAGCCATGGCGGCATGGCGGCCAGGTGGGGCAGGGCGGCGAACAGGAACGCCCCGACCACCAGCACCACGGTCGTCGGTGAAAGTGCGCCGATCATCCGAATTCTCCCAGCGCGTTCAGACAGCGGACGCTGTGCGCCCGGCCCGCGCCGGGTTCGATATTGGTCGTGCCAAGCTCCATGCCGTACTCGAACTCGTTGCGCTCGGCCTCGATGACCCAGCGCACGAGTATCGAAATACGATCTTCCAGCGACCGGCCGGGGGCATCGGCCAGCCGGAGAATGATTCGATCGCGCTCGGGGCGGGTGAACTGGCGGGCGAGAAGATGCTGATGGCGCTGGCTGGCCTTCCAGGCGATCCGGTGCAGGGGATCGCCCTCGCGCCAGTCGCGCAGGCCGTGGAACTCGTCGCTTTCGTCGCCGGCGCGGTTGCGGCTGTCGGACCTGCCGGCCGTGAGAAGCGGCGGCGCCTGGTCGGCGGGCCTGGGCCAGACCAGTACCCGGTGCTCGGGCCAGAACCAGCTCCAGGCTTCGAACCAGCCCAGCGGATGACGCGTGCGCAGCCTGATCCGCGGAATTTCCATCCAGCCGCGATCGCGGGTCGGTATCGACAGTATGGTCTCGTCGCTGGCGGAGGCCGGAAGATCGACGCCTGCGGCAGGCGGCAGCCCCTTGCTTTCGACCACCAGTCCGCGCCGCGCCCGGTCCCTGGTATCGCGCAAGGAAATCGAAAGCTCGAGCGAATCGCCGGCGAAAGCCTGACCGGGCACGCATCCGGCCACGCGAACGCCGTCGAGATTGCGGTGCGCGATGTGCATCGACAAAAGCCCGATGCCGGCGACCAGAAACGTCGTGAACAGCCCGAGGTTGTTGTTGAAATTGAGACTGCCCAGCAGCATCGCGAACAGCAGCAGGCCGACCAGCCAGCCGAACCGGGTCGGCAGGATGTAGATCTGCCGGTAGCCCAGGGTCAACGGTGGATGTACCGGTCCGCGCCGCCGAAGCCAGGCGGCGAAGCGGATCTGGACGGCGTCAAGCCACGCTCTGGCCCGGCCCCCGTCAGGGAACGCGGGTTTCGCCGAGGATCTGCTCGACGACATGTTCGGGCTCTCCGCTGTTGGGGTGGCATTGCAGGCGATGGGCGGCCAGTGGCGCGAAAATCCGCTTGACGTCGTCGGGCAGCACGAAGTCGCGCTCCTGCAGCAACGCGTGCGCGCGCGCCGCCTTGAGCATGGCAAGTGCGGCGCGCGGCGACAGGCCGGCACGCAGCGCCGCGTGCGTGCGGGTGGTCTGGACCAGCATCTGGATATAGTCGAGCACGGGTTCGGCGACGTGCAGGACGGCGGCCGATTCGGCCAGCGCAACCAGGTCGTCCGGATCCATGGCTTTCGAAAGCCCGGCCAGCAGGGTCTTGCGATCGGGTTCGACCAGCAGCGCGCGTTCCTGCTCGGCGGCCGGGTAGCCGAGGCTGATCCGCAGCAGGAAGCGGTCGAGCTGGGAGTCCGGCAGCGGATAGGTGCCGACCAGGTCCAGCGGATTCTGGGTGGCGATGACGAAGAACGGCGCGGGCAGCGGATGGGTATGTCCGTCCACGCTCACCTGCTGTTCGGCCATGGCTTCCAGCAGCGCGCTCTGGGTACGCGGCGTGGCGCGGTTGATTTCGTCGGCGAGAACGACATTCGCGAATATCGGGCCGGGTCGGAATTCGAAAGTTTCGTCGGCCCTTCGCCATACCGAGACACCCAGAATGTCGGCCGGCAGAAGATCGTTGGTGAACTGAATGCGCTGCCAGCGGCCGCCGGTGACGATGGCGATGGCATGGGCCAGCGTGGTCTTGCCGACGCCGGGCAGGTCCTCGATCAGCAGGTGGCCGCCGGCCAGCAGGGCCGAAAACGCCAGGTCGATCTGTTCGGCCTTGCCGAGAATGACCCGGTTGACCTCGGCGATCGCCCGGCCGAGCCTTTGGCGGGGACCGGGCCGGATATCTTCGGCCCGATCGAGCGCGTCACTCATCCAGCAGCGCGTTCAGCTTGGCCGCGCAGATGAAATCATTCTCGCTCAGGCCGTCTATGGCGTGGGTCGTGAAGTTCACCAGGCAGAAGTTGTAGCCGCCCTCGAAATCGGGATGGTGTCCTTCCTGGTTGGCCACCCAGGCCATCGCGTTGATGAAGGCCATGGTCTTGTAGAAGCCCTTGAACTCGAACTTGCGGAAAATCTTCTTGCCGTCTTCGGCGACTTCCCATCCGGGAACTTGCGTCAGAAGGGTGTCGATGCGGTCACGGTCCAGCGGTTGGGTTCCACCCTCGCAGGGTTCGCATTTCTGCTCTTTCAGGTCTTCGCTCATTTTCAGGCTGCTTCCTTTTCTTTTGGCGGATAAGTGGGTTCGAACTGGCCGAGCGCGCGCGCTTTCCGGATCAGCCCGATCAGGTCCTGTTCGGCGAGTCCGAACAGATCGTCCATGCTGTTCAGAACGTAGTAGACGGTCTGATAGATATCGATGCGGTAGGGCGTGCGCAGCGCGTCGATCGGGTCGAATGGTCGACGGATCGGCTCCGGGCTTTCGGTCGCGAAGATCGTCTCGCCCGGCGAGGAGGCAATGCCGCCGCCGTAGATCCGCACGCCGTCGTTGGCGCTCAGCAGCCCGAATTCCACCGTGAACCAGTACAGCCGCGCGAGAAACACGCGTTCTTGCTTCGACGCGTTCAGCCCGGCCTTGCCGTAGGCTTCGGTGAAATCCGCGAACGCCTGGTGGGTGAGCATCGCCGTGTGGCCGAAGATCTCGTGGAAAATGTCCGGCTCCTGCAGGTAGTCCATTTCCTCGCGCGTGCGGATGAACGACGCGGCCGGGAACTTCTTCTCGCTGAGCAGCTGGAAAAACCGGTCGAAATTGATCAGCGCAGGGACCGGGGCCACTTCCCAGCCGGTTTTCGCCCGCAGCACATCCGAGACGTCGTTGGGCTGCGGGATGCGATCGGCCGGCAGGTCCAGGGCTTCGAGACCCTGGAGGAATTCCTTGCATACCCGGCCGGGAATGATCTCCATCTGGCGCCTGTAGAGGTCGGCCCAGACCGCGTGCTCGGCATCGGTGTAATGTATGACGCCGTTGTCGTCCGGTACCTTGGCTTCGTACTTGCTGGACTTGCCCATGTTCTACCTCGAATTGAATTCTTGTGGTTTATATGACAACAATGAATTCTATCAGTTGACCCGGCAGTGCCGATGAAGACTCCCCGATGAACGATGCCGAGACGGCATTGCCGCGATTTCACGCCAACACCTGGTATCAGCACGACCTTGGTGAAGCAGCCGACGTCGACGGACTTTCGGGCAGCACCCGGGCGGGCACCGTCGTCGTCGGCGCCGGGCTGGCCGGGCTGAGCACCGCGCTGGGCCTGGTCGAGCGCGGCGAGCACGACATTCTGGTGATGGACCGGGGCGGGCCGGCCGAGGGCGCTTCGGGGCGCAACGGCGGGTTCGTGTTCGGCGGATTTTCGCTGGACAACCTCGAACTGGCGCGCCAGCGGGGCGCCGAACAGGCGGCCTTGATGCACGGCTGGACGCGCAGTGCGGTCGACCTTGTTCGGCGGCGTTGCGAGACGCTGGACGTACCGGTTTCCGACGGCGGCGTGCTGCTGGCCGACTGGTTCGGCAAGCCCGAGCGCTTGCAGCGGTTCCGGGATCAAATGCGCGACCTGCTGGATTTTCGTCTCGACCGGGTCGATCACGATGAAATGCCGCGATACGTGGCCTCGGATCGCTACGGCGCCGGCCTGATGGAGCCCGGATCGTTCCACTTCAATCCGCTGGCCTACGCGCGCGCCATTGCCGCCCGGTTGCGCGAATCGGGCGCAAGCGTGGTGTCGAATGCGCCGGTGCTGTCCATGCGCCCGGAGCGCGGCGGCTGGCGGCTTGAAACGCCCGCGGCCGAAATTCGAGCCGATCGCATCGTACTGGCAACCGGCGGCTACGATCGCCGGCTATGGCCGCGCGCGCAGCGCGCCATCCAGCCGATCGGCACCTACGTGATGGTGACAGAACCGCTGGGGAATCGTTTGAGCGAGCTCATCCCCGGCGGTGTTGCGGTCTACGACACGCGATTTGCGTTCGACTACTATCGGCCGCTGTACGACGGCCGGCTGCTCTGGGGCGGGCGGATTTCGGTCGCCGATCGTGATCCGGCCTCGATCAGAAAACTGCTGTACCGCGACATGCTGCGCGTGTTTCCGTCGCTGGACGGCGTCCAGATCGATTTCGCCTGGGGCGGCTGGATGAGCTACGCCCGCCACCAGATGCCGATTCTCGGCGAACTCGCGCCCGGTCTGTGGAGCGCGCTGGCGTTCGGCGGTCACGGCATGGCCCCGACCACGCTGGCCGGCGAAGTGCTGGCCGAGGCAATGACCGGCGACTGGACCCGGCTGGCCGAATTCGAGACCTGGGGCCCGACCTGGGCCGGCGGCCCGTTCGGGCGCGCCGCGATCCAGGGCGTCTATTGGTGGAAGCAATTCAACGATGTCCTGCGTGCGTTGTGATTGCAAATCATCATTGCAAGTCATGATTGCAAGTTGGCACCGCGTCTGATTCTTTACTGAAATCTGCGCTTGTAGTTCCACTCGAACGCCCGCTTGAGCCAGTGCAGCGGCTTGAGCGGCGGCGAGGCCAGGGTGATCTTCTCACTGCGCACGATCAGCATCGCCTTGTCCTGCATGTCCACGATGTAGATCAGGTCGGGCCGGAACGGTTTGTGCGGATCGCGCCCGGCCAGTTCGGCGAGCAGGTTGCGTGCCGCAGCATTGGCCTGGCTTTCGGCGATATGGCCCCGCTTGGGCAGCCAGTCGGGGACGGTATGGCTGCCGGCATCGCC
>Ga0209943_1001631_pt1 | contig 13262 bp, 10 predicted proteins | sample SalPonR1_B_D2_MG_FD_185698 | JGI IMG/M metagenome (GOLD analysis project Ga0209943, IMG submission 185698) | Salt pond soil microbial communities from South San Francisco under conditions of wetland restoration - Salt Pond MetaG R1_B_D2_MG... ... | reverse complement strand
AGCCCAACATCCACGATTCGGGCATTTTAAGACCATAGATCACCGCGTAACTGACCAACAGAATCGCTGCCAGGGCCCACAGCCCGCCCACTGACTTTGAAATGGGCGCAGAAATGGGGCTGTTTTCCGCCCAGCCCATGGCCTTGACCCATCCGATGAGATGAATTAGGCCGTGGATAGTGATTATTGTGATATATGCATATCGCATGGATTATCGTTTTTTGGTCATCGCATCTCACTATTAAAGATAGGGAAGAATCTGCTATTGTTATAGTCTTTTCTGCGCCGTCCGGGCATGGACCAGGAGTACATTGTCTATACGTTCCCGTTCGAGTTGCTGTTCTTCCTTTGTTGCGAATATGCCGTACCTAAAGGCACGGTAATATTCAACTAACCCGCGCCGCCTATCACTGGTGATGGGTTCGGTCCACTTTAATTGATAATTTTCGTCTTCGAACTCTATCGGAGGTCAATTCTATCCCATTATAATCTGTGTAATTCACATTAATCCGTGAAGTCGGTGATTCAGAAACCCCAAGAAAGTAAAACAGCCCTGACTGGGAATGCATTCGAAATGGGTTAAAAGTTGCCGATCACCAGTCTGCTTCTTTTACAGCTTCGCGCTGATGTGCTGCTCTTGCTGTGCATTGCTTTATGAATCCTTAACTCCACTTGAGGAGCAGGGGTATGGAGAGTATTAACTTTTTTGTTTCTTTTGGCGAGATGCCCATATGTACTTACTCCTTTTGCAGCACACCTGCTTCAGAATTCCTATATTTCGGATCTAAAGCCGCTTAGATGAAGCAACTCCTGTACGGACTTTTATGGTTTCCCTTCATACTTTCCGCTCAAATCAACGAAAGTGACACCCTACCACTGAAGGCACGGCTAGCGCTGACGGGTATTTGGCAGGGTGGAAATGTAGAAACGGTAATTTTTAGGGCGAAATCAGATCTGACATATATTCCTTTCAAAAGATGGGTTTTTAAAACACAAAACTCCTATGTGTATCAGGCGTTTGGTGGGCAAAAAGCAGATGAGGACATCTTGAGCCTCAACTTTCTGTACTTCAATCCGCAGAAAAGAGTATATCCTTTACTCCTCGGTTTCGCGAGCACTAATTTTCGCAGAGAAATTGACTTGCGGTATTTAGTGGGCACAGGCGTCACCTTTCAACTTCTCGAGAAGAAAAATGCCTGGCTCAAAATGGCCGTGTCTGCAGAGTACGAGCAAACGAACTTTGGTAATACGACCTTCAATCGGCCGGAGTACAACGCCACTTCAGTCATCAATACTTTTCGGGGTACGTTTTGGGTCAATGGTAAGTACAAGGTGTTTGAAGACAAGCTGGTATTGACTCATGAGTTTTACATCCAGCCCTCACTGGAGCGTGCGGACAACTTCCGATGGCAAGCGGACCTCGGCATAGAGCTGCCTTTATGGACTTACCTCAACTTTAAAATCAATTACCTGCATACCTTTGAAAGTATTGTTATTGCCGATCAGCGGCAGGAAGATCACATTCTTACTTTTGGTTTTACGCTTAAGAGTTATTGAAACCCTTCATTTCTGATACTTGTCCGGTAGTGGGGTAGGAGCCTTTTTATTTCGGAAACAAGCCTTGGCGGCGGCTCTCCATTTCTTTCGCAACCTGTTGAGCCGGTGCATCCTTTACTCTTAACTTTTCGATGATTTGTTCATAGTTTTTCTCATCTTGGTCCTGACTGAGTTTAAAAACGACCTCTAGATCGGTAATTTGTATTTCGAATGCAACGATGTGGGGCATCATTTGACGGGTATAATCGGCCGGCAACTGGTCAAAGACTGTCGGCGAATGGGTGTTTTGGTTCTCAAAATATAAGCTTGTCTTCCTCAAGATCTCAGCCAGCGCGTCTGTTCCTAAAAATTGGAGTTTGCCCCGCGCATGCACGCTCATGTAGTTTACCGTAGACGCCCGATTTGGGTTTTTATACCATTGTGCACTCACATACGCCCACGGACCCGTAAAGACGACCAGAGCGTTTTTGTTTTCCTGAAAAGCCGTATAGTGATCCATATGTTTCATCATATGGCCTCGCACCACTCTTTTCTCTTTGACTTGCTCCATAAAAAGGGGGAGCTGGGTGGCAACCGGGCGATGCTGCACATCGCAGCCCATCAGCATTGCGAAAGGGTGCTGATCTATAAATGCATTGATGGTCGCGTCATCTGCTATCTGATACACGGAGCGTTTATACATGGTTTATTGGTGTTTGTTTTGGGTTGTTTTCTCTCTTATTTGCATTCGCTGTCCTTTTAACCCATGTTTTTATCAATTGAATACCTGCTTACTATCAAAAAATAAAAGACAGGAACCCTGAACGAGAGGCTATTATTCCTGTAGCTGGTGTCCTACTGCTTCTTCACAAAAATTTAGAAGCTCGCGCATCTGTTGGCGCGACCATCTTTGCCCCGTGTACGCAACAAAATACAGCGTGCTAAACAAAAGCACGCCGACCGGCACACCCCACAAAATGCCCGCCGGTTGATCCAAAGACCAATTTGACAGGCCAATCAGTAACATAATAAGCGTCGCCAACCCCAGTACGGAGTAACAAAAAATAAAAAGCGTCCACACTTCAGCCCGGGGCCCCATGAGACCCGACACACGACTACCTCCATCTTCCGCATCTATGCGCACGGTGAATTCTGGCGACCAATATTGCTGATCTTCAATCAAATGCATGCGACCGAATCCATGTGATATATGACCTACGGCTTTAGCATCATTCGCTCTAAACGCCGCATTGAGGCGTTCTTCTATCTCCTGCGGGTCGAGATCCACAAAAGTGTCAACGCGCGGACGTAAAACGGGCAAAGAGTTTTCAGCAGTAGACATATCCGACTCAATATAATACTTTGTATGTTTACTCCACAATATTAGTGATATGACCCCAACAGCGTTTGAACATGTCCGAGCCGAAGAACAGGCTTTTCTGCTATACTTTTATGGCGAGCATTGTAGTGTTTGTCGCCACCTCTACCCGAAAGTTCAAGCCCTGGTCAACGAGCATTTTCCGCAGATCCGCCTTTTTCGCGTTGATGCCGCAAGTAGCCGCGCGCTTTCCGGACAGTTGCGAATGCTCAGCATCCCCGGCATTCTGCTTTTTCTAGATGGGCGCGAAGTCCTGCGCGCCAACGGGCTGGTATCTATTGAAAGTTTACGTCGCCAAATTCTCCGCCCGTACGAGCTGCTTTTTTCTTCCGGGAAGTAAAATGAATGGGATTGGGAAGGTATAATAATGCCGTAGGTATGGCAATCTTATAGCAGTCGAGCAGTGCAAGCACAGTCTCTACTACGCCCCTTCAGGGCTTAAAATTCGCTCTTTTGTTACACAGGCCTTTGGCCTGTGCTATTATACAGCGCCCTTTCAGGGCTTTTCCCATCCAGTTGCATCTCAGCCTATGCCGTCCAGAAAAGGAGCCCGAAATGGTTTTTGTTCGTAAAATGAATGGACCTTAGAAGGTATTTTAATGCAGCCCCTTCGGGATTCAGAGAGAGGGAGGCTACTGTGGAGACCAAGAGGCCTGGGATATCGAGCTTTTTAAACGCAGTAAAAGGACTGCTTCCTTTTATCATGCGCTCTTAGGTAATCGCTTTTTATGGCTCATTGTATAATCGTATTCCTAAATACGCGTGGGGCACTCTGCTTATCTCCTAAAATTAGGTTTGCAACACCACTAACATGTGGTTGGCGCGCACAGAAATTTCATCTTCTGAAGAGCGAGGTACCCAAAAAGAAGGGTGTTTCGTGGCGTAGTTTGATCCCGTAAGAATGCCCAGCAGGGTGCCGCCCTGGGGCAATGACTGTTTTCTTAGGGTTCGGTACTTATACGTTCCCGGCTTGATTTCACTGGCGGTCAGGGGATGCAAGGCAATTTCGGCGCCCGTTACTGAAAACAATTCCTCATATATTGCGAAAAGCTCAGGACGCAGGGCGACTTGCGCCATCAGGTGACTCAAAACCACAGGAGATATAATCATATCCGTTTGATAACGCTCCAGCAATGGGCCGTTGGCCGGGTCGGCAAGTTGTACAATGATTTGAGGCTTAGTACTTTTGTTGCTAAGAGCTTGTGTCAACACTGCTAATCCAACCAGCGTGCGCGCATCTTTCTCTTCTTGACTCGATAGGCGTTCGGTCCCCGCCAGTAAAATTTTATCATACTTTTCTACATTTAGCTGTTCTCTTTCCATCAGACGAACAAAATCATCATTTGTATAATTCAGTTCCATCCCTGCCGTTTTCGGTAAGATGTACTCAATTTCTTCTTTCCGCTCTTCAATGGATCGCGAGGCTACATTATGTATGGTATATTTTCTTGATTTATCGCGGCTCAGGCTTCGAATAAACTGAGGAATATAATCATTCCAGCCTAAAATGAGCACCTCTTGGTCGGATGACTTTACGGGCGGATCTACCTTTGGCATCACGGGTGAGTCTGTCGCTCCTTGTGCCTGCCTTATGGTGTGTTTTGTACCCCATTCGGCCGCTTCATCGGCCGAACGTGCCATTAAAATTAATCGGTCATTGGGGTGCAGTTGCGTATCATCGGACATATTGAACTCAATGATGTCTTCGGTTCCGTTGTTGGAGACGCGACCCATGATGATGGCACGGGATAGCGCCCTTCGGCACGCACGGATGTTTCGATACGGTCCTTCAGGTATGGGACGGACAAAAATATTGCTGAACGTATTTTGTGACAACAACTGGTGGTACACCCAGGAGAGCTTCGGATGGCGAACCACCTGAGCCACTAATCGGCCCACGGCCGCATCACTCGAAATAATCTCCATCGGGCCATTATAGGCTTCTCGTGCTGCAGATCGTTTGTTTTCATCCTGGAGTTCTACCACCACGTATGGGCGGTCAAATTCTTCCTGCTCGGCCGTTTGTTCCTGCAGTGTGAGCAGTGCTTTTAGCGTGCGAACATCAGGACTTAATAAAGCTTGTGCAGACCGTGTATCGGTAGGAACAATAATGGCAGCTGCTTCTGGTGCGTTGACTCGCAAGAGGTGATCATAATCGATGGGCTGTCCCGATCTCAAAATGATATGGTCGAGCTCTCGAGCCAGAAAAGGATGGTCTTTTATTTGCTGTACAATGTCAGGACTTACGTCCTCAGCTAAAATCACAACCTGTAGACGCCGGGAACCTCGAAGACGCAAAAAGCGTCTTACCCGTCCTTCCGATAAGAACAATTCGGCGACAATAGGTAGAGTGCGGTTTGTCCAGCCGAGCACGACCATATGGTTCTCAAATCGGACTGGCGATAATCCTTGTTCCAGGTACCGAATTCTTCGGTTTAGCCAGGTAGTTATAATAGCTACTAAAGAACCTAGAAAAACCACATAACCCGCTATGGTAAAAAAGGTAGACACCATGCGTCGCCATATACCCTCATCGTCTCCGAGGTAGCCTGGATCAGATAGTCTAAGAAAAGCCCACCAAACCGCATCACCGAATGACTCATCGGCTTCCGCAACAGGCCATAGCAATGCACCCCCTAACAAAGAAAGGAGGCCGAGAAAAGCTAAAACAGCTAATAATTGATATTGAGGTCCTTTAATAAACTGCCGTTCCAGGAAAAAAACAATGCGACTGCGAAAATTAAATGGACTCATAGGGTTGTCGGCAAATCGCCAGTTATTATCTTTCAATCAAGATACAATTTTTGTTTAGACTTCCGAGTCTTACCCCAGCGGAAGGTTCAAAAACGGGAATTTAACCCCCTTATTTATATTGGCTTTCAAGAAATTCGAGGATTAACCTTTGTTAAACCCTTGGTTTACACCTTATAATCACCTTTGCGCCAATCTATCCTATAACGTTTATGAATCGTTCAAGAAAGGACCTTTAAAACCAAATCTTGATCTTTTTGTCCTGCTTTTCGTTGCTCTTCAATCATAGAGTATAGACAAGGCGCGCCTTGTCTATATAAATATGCTGCGCCTTTTTCATAACCTTTTAAAAGTATGGGCACTGGGAAGGGGGATGGCGTCTTCTCACCAGAACTCGTTTCGTGGCGACCGAAGGGAGGCATGAAGGATCAACGCTCGAGCGGCTATGCGTCGGTCCACTGGAAAGATACGAAGGTTTTAGTGCCCATACCACCAAAATCAATTAAGCCGATTCAAGTGGCACAGTTTAACCCGAAATACCTGGCACTAATACACCGAAATGGGTGGCACAATTTGATCCGAAATATCCAAAAACTCCGCAATGTTATTAACATTTTTACCTATTTAGGTTGGGGGCAGTCCGTGCGGAATACACATAAAAAGGTCCAAATCCAACTATAAATAGGTTAAAACAGCTGTTTTTATCCTTTATCAGCTCTCACACGCTTCAGGAGGTATAAGGTGCTGGAAAAAACAACCTGAACGTTAGACGATTACTACAAATATCATGGAGCACCCTGCGCTGATATATAGAGTTGTGCATTAGATACCCATGTTCTCTGCTGGCCTTATTATTTAATCACAATATTCTGGCGATTATCCTCGACATTTAGCTCAATAAAATGCAAAAAGGGGTCAAGTAGGATATGGGTAGCGTCTGGCTTTTTGTAAATAGTAATGTTGTTTTCACCTGATGATGCCTTGACTTCTTCAATTTGGAGCAGGTTCCCATCTCTATCATATTGACCAATCGTGAGAAACACATTGGCGGCTTCTAATTCATTTTTTTTTGTGCTATCCATTTTACGCATGGAGAATATGATCTCCAGTTGGTTACCCGGTAGCTCTTTGATGTCAATTATTTTGTTGTCGTAGAAGGTGATTGTTTCCATCATGTCTTTGATGATATAGTGGAACTCGATAGGAATATAATTTTTTAAATGCGTTATCAACTCCGTTGATGCAGGGTATTGATCTGTTCTGAATTTATATTTTTCCAAAAATTCCTTTAGAATCTTATTCAGTTTTTCTTCTTCTACATAATACTGCAATGCGTTAAAGGCCATGGCTCCTTTTCCATAGGCTATGTATTCTTGCTCTGGTCTGACTAGGTATAGAGGACTTTCCTTACCTGCATCTTTTGTCCTTCCTTCTAAATATCGTTGGCGTTGTAATCTCAGAAAATGCTGTGCCTTCTCCTGTCCGAAATATTGATTATATATCATCAGACTAACGTATTCTGTGATGCTTTCTGTAAGCATTTTAGCACCCAGGGCGTCCGCAGGTACTACCTGATTGCCCCACCATTGATGAGTTAGCTCATGTGCCTGAACGTAAAAGGATAAATTGATTTGATTTATTGCTTCTCCATTTCTCAGAATAAACCGCACTTCGGATGTGGGAATGGTGTTGCTCATCACCGAGGCATACGTTCCTTCCGTGACCGGAAACTCAACGGTTCTTATTTCAGTATGTTGATACGGGCCAAAAAATCGGGTATTGTAATCAAGTGAAGCCTTCAGTCCTTCGGTCACATCCGTCAGGTTGAAAGTGTGGTTTTCATGATGATAGATTTCCAAATTGACCCCTTTGTGGTTTGATTTGCTTACCGAAAAGTCACCAGAGTTAAAGGCAAAAGCGAATTTGATTTTCTTTTCTGTTTTGTAGTGAAAATAGTTTCTGTTGTTTTCTACCCATTGTTTTATCAGGGTTCCGGGAGCTATTGCTATTTGTAAGTGACTTGTGCTGATGACTGTTTCTATGTCTACCAAATCGGCATCAGGTGAATAAAAATTAGTATGTCTGGCAAGGCTGTCAATTGGCTCATTATATTCATCATCAAAAGAATACCCTAAACGAGGAAGAATATCAGTTCGTAAAAAAGTTCCGTTCTGAAGGACACTGGAATTTTGATAAAATAGCGTATTGGGCTTGTTCTTAATTTCGAATTCCATTCTGATTGAATCTCCTGATTCAATGGGTTTTTCTAAAACATGAACTGCGAATTGTAAGGCATCATCTTTTTGAATGACTGTAGAAGGAAGACCAAAAGAATATTCTGTGATCTCGTCATAGCCAGTTTTTATCAACAAGGTATCTATTGGTTTGGGGCTTTGATTAACAAGCATATAACTACCACTTGTCAGGAATGAATTACTTTCCGGGAAAAGCTCAACATTCAGTTTTACTGAAGTTATTTTGAGTTGAATAGCGGATTTATATTTCCCGAAATTGTCGTTGAAATCTTTAAGTATTTGTTCATTGTTTCCCGATGTTTTGAATGAGCTGTTTTCTTCTTTGTAAATATTGAATGCAAAAAAACAAAAGAGAACTAAAAACAGGGTGAGATTGAAAAAAACGACACCCTTCAACTGCTGAAACGACCTTTGAAAGCGTTCTTTTAGTGACTGCGAATACCCACGTTCCCAAAATAAATAGGTAAAAATAATCAACAGAGCTGAAAAGCTTAGCCAATAGGCGTTGATGACAAAATTGGCGAATAATCCATGACCAAATCCATTTAAATCGCTATACACTAATTGAGGTGCAGAATTGAACCTCATGAGATAGGTCTCTATTCCGATTTGAGGCAATTGGTCTTTACCAATCCATATCAGGAGTAAAAGGAAAATACCCAAATACACATTGGGTAAAATGGTATGAATAAACACGGAAAGTGCAGCCCAGATAATTAAAGTTGGGAGGGTAATGATGAACAAATGAAAAAGGTATAAATCAATTTCTAATTGATAGTAGCCATTGTATAACTGCAGTCCAATACCACAGATCATAATTACCGACAATAAAAGAATCTGTACCTGTAACAATGCCAGTATTTTAGATCCTAAAAGCACCCAATTACTGGTAGCAGTTGTGTCAATAAGTTGATTGGACTTTGCCATCCGAGAGCGATGTACCAACATACCCGCATAAACAAAAGTCGAGAGCATGATAATGGTAGAAAAGAAAAGCATGGGCACGGAGAGTACGATGCGGGTCAAGGGTAAGAAGGTCATATCCGCTCGATTCGTTACTCGACCCATGGCAAAAACCAATGCCAACACCCCAAACATCACCATAAGGTAAAAAAGCCAGTTTTTAATCATGAACCTGAAATCGATAGCCGAAAGCTTTAGCATTGCCTTAACCTGATGGGGAAAGGAAAAACCAATAGTGGTCTTGGTGTGCTGATATACAGGTTGATTTGGTTTGGTAAATGCTTTCCTGGCTGATTTTCTTTGACTGATATTCGGGAAAAAGCGGAAGGTCTCCTGCTCCAGTTGGAATTTTTTGTAAAAAAGGCCAAATAATAAAAGTCCGAGTATAGTCCAAAGCAATCTGTTCCACAGTACCACTCCAAGCACTGGGATTTGAAGAACATTTTGTTCAGAAATCGTCCAAAATCGGGTTTGATAAATCACAGCATTTTGTCCGAAAGGGTCGAAAAGAGCAAAAAGAACTGGTGCACCTTCAAAAAGGTTATCCACCATACTTTGAATGAAAAACAATAAGATAATCGAAATAAAACCTGCATAAATATTACGAAGGGAAGCTACCACCATAAATACCATTAAACCATATACAAACATATTAGGCCATATAAAAAAGAGATAGACACTTGCGTAGCCCCAATAATTAGTTTGGCCAATCATAGGATTATCTATACCCAGAATAAATTCTCCCAGATAAAAGGCAATCCCTATGGAAAGGGTTGTCAAAAAAACGATGGTCAATGAACTCAGAAATTTTCCAAGGAGATAATCCCATTTTTTAATGGGATAACTGTACAAAATCGGATGAACATTGAACTTATAGTCCTTGTATATCGCCATTCCGATAATCGCTGGCAGCAGAAAAAGGAAAACCTTGTTGAAATACTGAAAAATAAAGTTGATTTCATAGGCAGAGTTGAGCAATCGTATTTCCTTATCAGTTTCAGTTACTCCATCAAAAAAGCCACCTGTTCCAAGCATGGATATCAGGGCGATACCAAAGAACACCAAAAAATAAAAATAGACAGCAGGCTGTTTCAACAAACTTTTTAGTTCGTAGGAATATATAGATTTAAGCATATTCTTCTACCGTTATTTCTAAAGCATGGAAATACACATCTTCCAGCGTTACTTTTTCTGCTTTTTCAAATGAATCATTGGGTTTGTTTTGAGCAAATATTCTGATGGTCAATGAATGGTCTTCATTATAAGAGGATGATAAATAATTGAAGGTAGTTTTATAATGGTCAAGTTCGGTAGCAGGAATACGTATGATCCAGATTCTAGATTCCAGTTCTTTTATCGCTTGCGAAGGGGTAAGGTGTCGGTGAATTTTACCATGTTTCATGATGGCCATATCGGTGCAAAGTTCTTTCACATCTTCTACCAGGTGCGTAGAAAATAAGACGATGTTTTCGGTTCCGATTCCCCGCAAAACGTTCAAAAACCGGTTTCTTTCTTCAGGATCTAATCCTGCTGTGGGTTCATCCACAATAATTAACTGGGGGTCGTTTAGCAGTAGCTGTGCAATTCCAAAGCGCTGGCGCATTCCGCCTGAAAAGGAACTGACATGTTTTTTACGGACATCAAATAAATTGGTGAGGTGAAGCACTTCTTCCACTTTGGCTTTACGCTCCTTTCGGGTGGATAACCCTTTCAGAATTGCGAAATAGTCCAAAAGGTTTTCCGCTGTTTCCTTGGGATAAACCCCAAACTCCTGAGGCAAATAGCCCAATGTTTTTCGCAGACTCATGGGATCCTTCCCGATATCAATCCCATTGAATACCACTTTCCCGCTATCAGGTGTTTGAAGGGTGGCAATCGTCCTCATCAGTGATGATTTACCAGCTCCATTTGGCCCTAAGAGACCAAACATTCCCGGTTGAATTTCAAGGTTTATTTCCTCTAGGGCTTTAACGCCGTTGGGATACGTCTGGGTCAGATTTTGAATAGTCAACATCATAAATTTTAGACTTTATTAGTGATTGATTCAAAACTCAAAAACAAATTATTTAAAAGAGTATTGAACAGGTCAAAACTCCTGATTTATGTGGACACATGGGTGAATTTCTCTGTCATATCCGTCCCGAAAGAAGCAGTGGGACGGCTTTTTAATTGAGGGGAAAGTCCCAAGTGGTCTAAGGGACTGGTTTGAACAAGGATATCTATTGTATAAATTGAGAAGGGGACATTCCTGTTTGCTTTTTGAATGCCCGGTAAAAGCTACTTTTGGATTTAAATCCACACTGAAAGGCAAGCCCTACAATAGATAGGTGCTCCAATTTCCCTTCACTTACACTTTTTTTAAAGGCTGTTATTCGAAATGTATTAATGTAATCGTAAAAATTGGTCTGTAAATTTTGATTGAGCAGCGTGGATAATTTTTTATCGGTAGTATCTACATGTTTTGCCAATTCGGCAAGGGAAAGTTCCTGGTTCAGGTAAATTCTGTTTTGGCGCAACACATCCTCCAAATTTTGTTTTAGGGCAGCAGCTTCACTTACGGGTAAGGGTTTAATGATGGGTGACTTACTTTTCAGGCGGTCAGACAGCTCTTTCTCCAGATGCTCAATCTGATATTGCTTGACAAACCAATCTCTTGTAAAACGATACAAAACGGAGAATATAAATACCGTCCAAAGTGCAATAGGTTCTCCAAAAATTAAGCTATCCCTGCTGCTAAATTCTTTCCAGAAAATAATTTCCGGATCACTCAAAGCAAGGAGACCTGAACGAATAAACTCTGGAACAATGAAAATAAGAGCAAAGGAAAGCCCGTAAATTTTCCATTTTCTCCTGTTTAGAAATTTTGGAAGTGCCCACAATGAATGGGCATAAAAAATTACAGGGAATAAAAGAACGGAGAGCGGTGCTGGGTTTCTTGGTCGAATCGATTTATCAAACCAGTCTGAAGCCCAATCCACATTGACAGCACTAAAAATAAAGAGCCAAAAAAGCAGATGTACTACAGCTTCGATATTTTTTTTAGCGGTGATTTTCATTTTTATGGCTTGCAGATAACGTCCGAGCCGCTGTGCGTTTATCCACTGGAAAGATACGAAGGATCTTGAAATCTGTCCCATATCTCCACAAGAACTCTTTTCGTAGGGATCGGAGGAAGGGGTCAAGGATCAACGGATCGGTGATATAGAGCGGACGACCGAAGGAAGTCTGATCTTATATCACTTGTTATCTCTTGGCTTTTCTTTGGTTAGTAATTTCTCTATTTCGATTTCTCTAATTAAAAAGCTTAATTTTCTTTTTGATTCATAGTTTTCGTGTAAAATCAATCTAACATATTTTGTTGAATCTTTTTCAGATTTCACCAGAGTTGCAAATGATGATTTATCCATATAGCCTACATCTCTTTTTAATTGAAGGTGTAAAGTGTCATTTCTGAATTTATATGTTCCCAAATGAAAATCTACTCCGAAACAGCGACTTGTATACTTGAATTTATTATCAGCTTTAAGCTTTAGAATAGTTCTGCAATTTGCCGTTCCTTCTCTATCTGCAACTAATAGATTTTTACCTTCATATTTATCCCAATCTATCATTCCCATTGGTTCTGCAAGTGAAAGAAAATTTAAGCCTAAAATTACTCCCACATAGATTAAACGTTGATAATGTTTTGGACTTTCGAGTGCTAATTTTACTATTTGATATAGAGCAACACCTAAAATTAAAAACCATAAACTTAATCCGATTAGAAGTACACCAATTGTGAATGCTCCTGGGATATAACTCAGAAAGTATTGAAAAAACCATATCCCAAAGAATGTTAGGATTAGAATAGATATGATTTTCTTTCGCTTCAAATGTTCTGTTTTTTTCTTGCTGAGAGCTAACGGTGCAGTGGCTAGGCGCCGTTTCAATGGCGTTTAGCCATTGTGCCTGTTGCACAACTGTAAAATAATAAATTTTTGTCATTCCCTCAGACGTGCTAGTATACCTATAAAACGGTGTGATATATCATTAAATTACCGTATATTAAGACATGCAAGGACGTAAAAGTTTGGATGAAAAGTTGTTCTATAAAGTGAGCTTATCTCAGTTAGTACCTCAGAACAATTTTTACAGGCAACTAAACAATACCTTAGACCTTCATTTTCTATATAAATCTACGGCCAGGTACTATGGCTATGAAGGTCAGAAAAGCATTGACCCTGTGGTGTTCTTTAAGGTTTGTCTGGTCGGCTATCTCAACGATATTATTTCGGATAGAAAGTTGATGGACTTCTGCTCTGATAGCTTAGGTATTCGCCTGTTTTTAGGCTATGATATCGATGAAAAATTGCCGTGGCACTCCACCATCAGCCGAACAC
>Ga0209943_1001630_pt1 | contig 13280 bp, 13 predicted proteins | sample SalPonR1_B_D2_MG_FD_185698 | JGI IMG/M metagenome (GOLD analysis project Ga0209943, IMG submission 185698) | Salt pond soil microbial communities from South San Francisco under conditions of wetland restoration - Salt Pond MetaG R1_B_D2_MG... ... | reverse complement strand
GTTCCCCGAGGTGGTCGAGCCCCTGATTGGCACGACCGTGCCGGTGCCGGAAGCCCTGGCGGCCCTGCTGGCGCTGCCCGCGCACTATGAGGAGATCGAGCCGGCGCTCCCCGCCCTGGGGCGGGCCCTCGAGGGGGACGCATGACCGAGGTGATCGACAGCCTGCCGCCCTGGGCGCTGTGGGCCGTGTTCGCCGCGGCCGCCGCCCTGCTGGTGGCGCTTCTCGTCCTGCTGGCGGTGCGCCGTCGGCGGGCGCAGTCCACGACCGGACAGCTCGCCGGCATCAGTCACGAGATGCTGACGGACATTATCGTGCCGAAGGCGGACGACGGCGAGATCCAGATCGGCTATGCGCTGCTCACGGGCCGCGGCGTCCTGGTCGTGGAGACGAAGGAGGTGGCCGGCGTGGTCTTCGCCAGCGACCGCATGGACGACTGGACGGTGATGGCCGGCGATCGCCGTTATACCTTCGCCAACCCCCAGCCGACGCTCTATGACCGCATCGCCGCCGTGGCCCAGGTGGTGGGCGACGTGCCGGTGGCGGGCGTAGTCGTCTTCCCGGACGCCGCGGACTTCAGCAAGGGGCGGCCGCGGCACGTGACGACCCTGGCCGGGCTGCTGGCCGATTATCCGCGGGTGGACCGCAATCGGGATCGCAGCGAGGTGGCGGCGTTCATGCCCCACTGGGATCGGCTGCGCCAGGAAGCCGTCAGCGCCCGGGTGGGCCGGCTCGCCGACTGACCCCAGCCGAGACCGGCCGGACGCCGGGCCGGATACCGTCGTCGCTCAGTCGCCGTCGCCCGGCAGGGCGAAGAAGCGCTCGGCGTTCGCCGTCGTCTGGCGGGCGAGTTCCTCCTGAGAGACGCCGCGGGCCTCGGCCACCGTCTCCAGCACCCAGGGCAGCCAGGCCGGCTCGTTGCGCCGGGTCTTCGGCCGCGGGCGGACGGTGCGCGGCAGCAGATACGGGGCGTCGGTTTCCAGCAACAGCTTGTCGGCGGGGATGCGCGGCACGAGTTCCCGCAGGTGCAGCCCGCGGCGCTCGTCGCAGATCCAGCCCGTAATGCCGATGTAGAGTCCCAGATCCAGGTAGGCCTCCAGCTCCGCCTCGCCGGCGGTGAAGCAGTGGGCCACGGCGCGGCTGAGGTCCGGCAGCCGCGGTGTCAGCACCTCCAGGAAGTCCTCGTGGGCGTCGCGCTGATGGAGAAAGACGGGCAGGCCGGTCCGGCCCGCGAGTTCCAGCTGTGCCGCGAAGGCCCGACGCTGATTGTCGTGGGAGGAGTAGTTGCGGAAGTAGTCGAGTCCGCACTCGCCCATCGAGACGACGCCCGGGCGGTCCGTGACGGCGAGCAGCGCGTCGCGCACGCTGTCATCCCAGTCGTCGGCGTGGTGAGGATGCATGCCGGCAGTCGCGAACAGTCGGCCCGGCCAGGCAGCCGCCAGGTCGGCCGCGCGCTCGCTGCTCTCGACGCTGCTGCCGGTCACCACGATGCGGCCCACGCCTGCCGCCGCCGCGCGCTCGAGCACTGCCTCGCGGTCGTCGTCGAAGCTGTCGTGGGCGAGATTCGCGCCGATGTCGATCAGGTCGAGCTGGTCCATGGTCCGCCTCGCTGCCGGTGGAGGCACACCCTAATGGCAGGCCTGCGGCCAGACAAGTCGGCGTGACCGTCACCTCGGGGCGTGACCCCGGGCCTTCCCCGGGCCTTCCCCGGGCCTTTCTTGGGCGAGAGCCGGCGAGGTCCGGGAAAGTGACCTGGCGCACAGGGCGAGAGGCCGATTCGGGTTAGGCTTCCCGGATGGCAATCCCATCCCGCAGACGTCAACTTGCGCGGCATCTGGCTCGGCATCTGGCTCGGCATATGGCGCGGCATCTGGCAATGGTCCTGGCCGGCGCCGGGCTGGCGCTGGCCGCCCCGGCGCAGGCGGCCGTGGACATGGACGAGCTGTCCGACGCGGCCGCGCGCATCCAGTTCGCCGTCTTCGAGGCGGACTTCGACATCCTCGACCGGCTCGCCACGGAGCTCGCGGACGAGCGGGCCCGCGGCGGTCTGAAGCCGCTGCTGCACTACCAGGCGGCCTATGCGGCCTACCGGGCCGGCGAGCTGGCCCCGGCGGCGGGTCGGGCGGACAGTCCGTACCTGGAGCGCTGCGAGGAGCAGGCCCTGGCCGCGGCCGCAGAGGCGGAGCGGGAATTCGCCGACGCCCTGGCGCTGGCGGGCGCCTGCGCGGCCCTGGACGCATCCCGCAACCTGACGGCGCTGCTCTCGGCGACTCGGGCGCGCCGCCACCTGCGAGCGGCCCGGGAGTTCGAACCGGACAACCCGCGTGTCCTGCTGCTCGCCGCCGTCAGCCTGATCCGCCAGCCGTCGATCGCGGAGGGCTGGGGCACGCCGGCGCAATTGCTCGATCGTGCCGCCGAGCGCTACGCCACGGGCTTGCCGCCCGCCCGGGGCCGGCCGGACTGGGGCGAGGCCGAGACGGCGGCCGTGCGGGCCGAGTTGTCCATGGCGGCCGGCGAGGTGCTGGCGGCGCGCGATGCCGCCGAGCACGCGCTCATGTTGGCGCCCGATTATCGCCGTGCCCGGGCCGTGCTCGAGAAACTGAGCGCATCGGCCAGATAAGCCGCCCGAAACCGCCTTCCCGAGTCTTGACGCCCGCGCGGACATGCCGCAGGGTTTCTTCCTTTCCCGTTTTCCGGGATGGGGAGAGACCATGCACACACGCTTATTCCGTTCGGCGCCGCTCCGGTGCGCCCTGGTCCTTCTGCTGGCCCTGTCGGCCGGCGGCTGCGAGGTGGGCGTCAACAAGGACGTCGCTATTGCCGGCGGCGAGCGCAGCTCCGGCGCGGCAGTGATCAACGGCCGCATCGACGTGGGCCCGGGCGCCGAGGTGAGCGGCGAGCTGTCCACGGTGAACGGGCGCGTGAACGTCGATCGGGAAGCGGCCGTCGCCGGAATCAATACGGTGAACGGTGCCGTCACGCTCGGCCCGGAGGCCAGCGCCCGCAGTATCAATACCGTGAACGGGGACGTCACCCTCGGCGAGTCCGCCCGGGTCGAGCGGCAGGTCGAACTCGTGAACGGCGATATCCGGCTCGGCGTCGGCGCGGAGGTCGGCGGCGACCTCCGCGCCGTCAGCGGCAGCATACGCCTGCGCGATGCGCGGGTGGGCGGCGACGTGACCACCGTGTCGGCCGACGTCACCCTCAGCGGCAGCAGTGTGATCGGCGGGAAACTGCGGGTCGACAGCGGCGGCGGCATGACCGGCGGGGTACCGCGCATCGTCATCGGCCCGGGCAGCCGGGTGGAGGGCGTGCTGGAATTCGAGGACGAGGCGGAAGTCTACGTGAGCGAGGACGCCGAGATCGGCGCCGTGCAAGGCGTGCTCGGCGAGGAGGACATCGTCCGTTTCGCTGGCCCGGAGCCCGCGCTGCAGTGAAGTCGGATCAGCTGTCGCTGTTCTCCCGCCCGGCGCCGTCTGCCCCGGCCGAGGATTTCGTGGTGCGGGAGAGTCCCCGGGCGCGGCGCATGTCGATAAAGGTCTTCCCGCGAGGACGGGTGGAGGTGGTGACGCCGCGCCGCGCCAGGCCCCGGGACGTGGAGGCGTTCGTGCGCGAGAACCGGGCCTGGATCGATCGGGCCCGCGCCGAGTTCGCCGTGCGCTACCCGGCCGAGGACCCGGCGCCGCCGGAAGCGATCCACCTGCCTGCCCTGGATGCGGGCTGGCCGGTGCACTACCGGGCGCGGGAGGGGCGGACCGTGCGTTGCCGGGACCTGGGGGACCGGCTGGTTCTGAGCGGGCCGGTGAGCGACGACGCGCTGGTGGTCGGCGCCCTGCGGCGATGGCTGGCAGGCCGCGCCCGCGATCACCTGGGCCGCCGGCTGGAACAGCTCTCGGCCATCACGGGGTTGAGCTACCGGCGCTTGCAGATCCGCGCGCAACGCACCTGCTGGGGCAGCCACTCGGGCCGCGGCACGATCAGCCTGAACTACTGCCTGCTGTTTCTGCCCCCCGAGCTGGTGCGCTACCTGCTGATCCACGAGCTCTGCCACGCCCGGCACATGAATCACTCGCCGCGCTTCTGGCAGCTGGTCGGCCGCCTCGAACCCGACTACCGGCGCCTGGACCGGGAACTCGGCGAGGCCTGGACCCGGGTGCCCGCCTGGCTGGGGCTGTATTGAGACGAGGCAGCCGGCGTCATCACCTGCTCTGCTTCTGGGCGGGGCTGCCGCTGCTCTCCCCGATTGCGATCGGGCAGGGTCTCTGGACCCGGCGTAACGCGATGCGACTGCCGCCGGTGCTCGAAGATACCACCGCCGGTGTCCGGCCTGAGCATGGGCCCGGCAATTCCTCCGGAAACCCCTCCGAGGACGAGACGCCGCTGCGCCTGCTCGTGGTCGGCGAGTCCACCGCCGTGGGCGTAGGGGCTACCCGGCCCGAGGCGGCCCTGGCGCCCCGCCTGGCGGAAGTCCTGTACCGGGAGCAGGGCCGGGCGGTGCGCTGGCAGGTGGTGGGGGAGAACGGCATCCGCGCGGCGGGGCTCGCGCGGAAGCTTAGCCGTCACCGGGACCTGCTCGACGCCGACGTGGCCGTGGTCCTGCTCGGCGCCAACGACACCAGCGGACTCAGCAGTATGCGGCGCTGGCTGCGGGATCTGTCGTCGGTGCTGTCGCTGCTCGGCGAGCGCTGCGAGCGGATCTTCGTGGCGCCCGTGCCGCCGTTCCATCTGTTCCGGCTGCTGCCGTATCCGCTGCGCTGGCTGCTGGGCCACCGCGGGCTGGCGCTGTGCGACGCCCGGCGGGCCCTGGCCCGGCCCGGACGCGTGATCGTGATGGAGGGCGAGTTCCCGAGGGAACGTCGCTATCTGGCCGCGGACGGCTACCATCCGTCGGACGTGGCCTACGAAACTTGGGCGAGACAGATCGCCGAAGTTATTAAAAACAACAGGTTGTCGGGTATTATTGAGGTGCCGCCTCAGCCCTGATCCAGGAGATCTCTGAGGTCGATGACCGCCGCATTGGCCCGGGAGAGGTACGAGGCCATCACCAGGGAGTGGTTGGCGAAGATGCCGAAGCCGCCGCCGTTCAGCACCATGGGACTCCTCAGCGGCGCAAGGCTCGCTTCCAGCTCCCGGATGATCTGGCGCAGGCTCACGGTCGCATTTTTGTCGTCGAGCACGTCGGCGAAATCGATCTGGGCGGCGCGCAGGAAGTGGATCAGCGCCCAGGCGTTGCCGCGGGCCTCGAAGAAGACGTCGTCGAGTTCCAGCCAGGGCGTCTTCACGACCACCTCGTCGTTGGCGCCGGGGCTGACGGCGGCCGCCGGTTCGCCGGCGGTATCGGTGTTGACCCGGCTCTGGCCCACGCTGGCGGTGAGCCGCTGGGAGAGGCTGCCGAGGCGCTTCTCGATCTGAGCCAGCCACTCGCGCAGGTTGTCGGCGCGGGCGAAGAAACGCGCCTCCGGAGTCTCGGCGCCGGTGAGCCGGTCGCGGTAGCTCGTGAAGCCGGCGATGGCCTCCCGGTACTGGCTCTCGGTGGCGGGCAGGATCCAGGAGTTGTTGTCGAAGAAGAACTTCGGCTCCGCCACGGCCAGATCCGGGTCCTCGGTGGACTGGGACTGGGAGCGGCTGTAGTCGTTGCGCATAACCCGTGCCAGGTCCCGTACCTGGGTCAGCACGCCGAATTCCCAGTTGGGGATGTTGTCCAGGAACACGCCCGGAGGCGCGACGTCGTTGGTCAGATAGCCGCCGGGCTTCTCCAGCAGCGTTTCGGCCACGCGGATCAGGGTGTCCGTCGTGGCGTAGCCCACCGGAGCCGGCTCGCCGTCGATCTCGGCATTCACCCAGAACGGATCGGGCGTGCGCGACCAGTACCAGGACAGCCCCAGCATGAACACCAGGAACACGCCGAGGACGATCAGTCCGGCGTTGCGCGCGGCGGGCGGCAGATTGCCGGGCTTCAGTTTCTCCAGGACCATTGACGCTTCCCCTGTTCCTTCAGTGCTCGTGTTCCGCTTGCTGCAGTGATTCGACCACGGCGGGCAGTACGGTTCCCGCCGGCCCCGAGATTACATGATCCGCGGCACGGGTGAGCGGCGTGGGGTTCGGGTTGATCTCGACCACCGGCACGCCGGCTTCCAGCGCCTGCTCGGCGAGGCCGGCCGCCGGGTAGACCAGCGAGGACGTTCCCACCGAGAAGAACAGGTCGCAGTCGGCCACTGCGGCGAATGCCCTGTCCAGCGCGTCCTCCGGGATGGCTTCGCCGAACCAGACCACCGCCGGGCGCAGGCCGGCGCCGCAGGCGGGGCAGGGCGGCGGTCCGCTCGTCTCGTCGCCCTGATCGCCGTCATGGCCGGCCTCGCCGCGAAAGTCGCAGCCCGGGGCCGGGCAGATGTCCGTCAGCAGGTTGCCGTGGAATTCCACCACGTCGCTACTGCCCGCCCGTTGATGCAGGCCGTCCACGTTCTGGGTGACCAGGGTCAGCCGCGGCACCAGCGTCTCCAGTTCCGCCAGCGCGTAGTGCGCCGGATTCGGCTCCACCTCATGCACGAGACGCCGGCGCCACTGGTACCACTGCCAGACCAGGGCGGGGTCCGTGGCAAAGGCCTCGGGGGTGGCGAGCTGCAGGGGGTCGTAGCGCTCCCACAGCCCGCTCATCGCGTCGCGGAAGGTCGGCACGCCGCTCTCCGCAGAGACGCCGGAGCCGCACAGCACCATCAGGTGGCGCGACTCCCGCAGCGCCCGGACGAGCGCTGCGGGGATCTGTGGGGCGATCGTTGGTACGGAAGCGCCGATCGCGATCAGGCCGCCCGCGGGCTGCCGGCAAGCTGGCGCAGGACGTAGTGCAGGATACCGCCGTGGGCGTAGTAGTCCTGCTCCTTCGGCGTGTCGATGCGCACGATGGCCTCGAACTCGATCGGCTCGCCCTCCGCCGGCGTGGCGGTGACCTTCACCGTCTTGCCGGACCGCTCGGCCAGGCCGGTGATGTCGTAGGTTTCGGTGCCGTCCAGGCCGAGGCTCTCCGCATTCTCGCCTTCCTTGAACTGCAGCGGCAGCACGCCCATGCCGATCAGGTTCGAGCGGTGGATGCGCTCGAAGCTCTCGGCGATGACCGCTTTCACGCCCAGCAGCAGGGTGCCCTTGGCAGCCCAGTCACGGGAGGAGCCGGTGCCGTACTCCTTGCCGGCGATGACCACCAGCGGCACGCCGTCTTCCCGATAGCGGAGCGAGGCGTCGTAGATGCTCATCTCGTCGCCGGAAGGCTGATGGCGGGTCCAGCCGCCCTCGGTCCCGGGCGCGAGCTTGTTGCGCAGGCGGATGTTGGCAAAGGTGCCGCGCATCATTACCTCGTGATTGCCGCGTCGCGAGCCGTAGGAGTTGAAGTCGCCGGGCTGCACGCCCTGCTCCTGCAGGTACTCCGCGGCCGGGCTGTCCTTGGCGATGCTGCCGGCCGGGGAAATGTGGTCGGTGGTGACCGAGTCCCCGAGCAGCGCCAGCACCCGGGCGCCGCCGATGTCGGCGATGTCGGCGGGCTCGGCGCTCATGCCCTCGAAGTAGGGCGGGTTCTTCACGTAGGTGGAATCCTCGTCCCACGTGTAGATCTCGCCCTCGGGCACGTCCAGCCCGTTCCAGTTCTCGTCGCCGGCAAAGACCTCCGCGTAACTCGAACGGAACATCTCGGAGTCGATGTTCTGCAGGATCATTTCCTGGATCTCTTTCTGGGACGGCCAGATGTCCTTGAGGTAGACCGGCTTGCCGTCGGCGTCCTCGCCGATGGGATCGGCGTAGATGTCCACGTCCATGGTGCCGGCGATGGCGTAGGCGACCACCAGCGGCGGCGAGGCGAGGAAGTTCATCTTCACCAGGGGATGGATGCGGCCCTCGAAGTTGCGGTTGCCGGAGAGCACGCTGCAGCCCACCAGGCCGGAAGACTCGACGGCCTCGTGAATCTCGTCCTTCAGCGGACCGGAGTTGCCGATGCAGGTGGTGCAGCCGTAGCCCACCAGGTAGAAGCCCAGGGCGTCCAGGTCGTCCATCAGCTCGCACTTCTCCAAGTAGTCGGTCACCACCTTGGAGCCGGGGGCGAGACTGGTCTTGACCCAGGGCTTCACCGTCAGGCCGCGCTCGCGGGCGTTGCGGGCCAGCAGACCGGCGCCCACCATGACCGCGGGATTGGAGGTGTTGGTGCAGCTCGTGATGGCGGCGATCAGCACGGCGCCGTCGCTCATCTCGAACTCCCGGCCTTCCATCTCCACCTTCGCCTCGCCGCTGCCCTTGTCGCCGCGCTCCTCGACCATCGGGCCGAGGACCTCCCGGTAACGGGTCTTCGCGTTCTTCAGCGGGATGCGGTCCTGGGGCCGCTTCGGTCCCGCCAGGCTGGGGACCACGTCGCTCAGGTCCAGTTCGAGCACGTCGGTGTAGTAGCCGTCCGGCTCGCCTTCCTCGCGCCACAGGCCCTGTTCCTTCGCGTAGGCCTCGATCATCTCGATGTGCGCCGGGTCGCGGCCGGACAGTTCGAGGTAGCGCACGGTCTCGCCGTCGATCGGGAAGATGGCGCAGGTGGAACCGAACTCCGGCGACATGTTGCCGATGGTGGCCCGGTCGGCGAGCGGCAGGTGGGCGAGGCCGTCGCCGAAGAACTCGACGAACTTGCCGACCACGCCCTTCTCGCGCAGCATCTCGGTGACCGTCAGCACCAGGTCCGTGGCGGTGGTGCCCTCGGACAGGCGGCCGCTCAGCTTGAAGCCGATCACCTGCGGGATGAGCATGGTGATGGGCTGGCCGAGCATGGCGGCCTCCGCCTCGATGCCGCCCACGCCCCAGCCGAGCACGCCCAGTCCGTTGACCATCGTGGTGTGGGAGTCGGTGCCCACCAGGGTGTCCGGGTAAGCGGAGAGCTTGCCGTCGGTCTCCTTCTCGAACACCACCCGGGCCAGATACTCCAGGTTCACCTGGTGGACGATTCCCGTGTTGGGCGGCACCACCTTGAAGTTGTCGAAGGCGCTCTGGCCCCAGCGCAGGAAGGAGTAGCGCTCCTTGTTGCGCTGGAACTCGATCTTGTTGTTCAGGTCCAGCGCGTTCGCGGTGCCGTAGCGGTCCACCTGCACGGAGTGGTCGATCACCAACTCCGCGGGCGACAGCGGGTTGATGTCCGCGGCCTTGCCGCCGAGGTCGACCACCGCGTCGCGCATGGCGGCGAGGTCTACCACCGCAGGCACGCCGGTGAAGTCCTGCAGGATCACGCGGCTCGGGGTGAAGGAGATCTCCTGGCTGGGCTCGGCCTTCGGATCCCAGTTGGCCAGCGCCTGGATGTCCTCTGCGGTGACGTCACGGCCGTCTTCGTGTCGCAGCAGATTCTCGAGCAGGATCTTGAGCGAGTAGGGGAGTCTGGCGACGTGCCCTTCGCTGACGGCGTCGAGCCTGAAGATCTCGTATTGCTTGCCGCCGACCTCGAGCGTCGAACGAGCGCCGAAGCTGTCCTTCATAAATCCTCCGGTGTGTGCAACAGGGCCGTGTGACGGGCAGCCGGTTGGAAAGTGGTTGATCCAGAGCCGGCAATTATAACGGATCAGGAAGCGGCGCGCCGTCCGTGAGCGGCCGTACGCGGCCCGTCTCCGGCTTCTTCGAGACCTCGATGGCCGCTCATTCCCTGCGCTTCGCGGATGCGCCCGCCGCCGAGGCATACCTCGCCCTGGTAGAAGACCACGAACTGCCCCGGCGCGACTGCGCGCTGAGGTGAGGCGAACCGCACCTCGACCCTGTCCCCGGTGCCCCGGCGCACGCTGCAGGCCTGGTCGGTCTGGCGGTAGCGCACCTTCGCACTGCAGGCGAGGGTGCCGCCGTCGGCCAGCTCCGCCGGCGGGCCGCCGATCCAGTGCAACGAGCCGGCGCTCAGGGATGCGCTGTAGAGCAGCGGGTGATCCGATCCCTGCACGGCCACGAGGGTATTGGCGGCGAAGTCGCGCGCGGCGACGTACCAGGGCGCGTCGCCGGCCTCGCGCCGCCCGCCGATGCCCAGACCCTGGCGCTGGCCGGGGGTGTAGTAGGGCAGGCCGTGGTGGCGGCCGATCTCGCGGCCGGCCTCGTCCACGATGGGACCGGGATCTGCCGCGACGTAGCGGGACAGGAACTCGCGGAACGGGCGCTCGCCGATGAAGCAGATGCCGGTGCTGTCGCGCTTGTCGTGGGTGGGCAGGCCATGGTCCCGGGCGAGGCGGCGCACCTCGGCCTTGGTCAGGGCTCCCAGCGGAAACAGCGCCTCGGCGAGAGCCTCCGCCGCCACCTGGTGCAGGAAGTAGCTCTGGTCCTTGCCGGGATCGGCGCCTTTCAGCAGCCGCGGCGGATCGTCGTGCTCCACCCGGGCGTAGTGGCCGGTGGCGATCAGCTCCGCACCAAGGCGCCGGGCGTACTCGCGGAACACCCCGAACTTGATCTCCCGGTTGCAGAGGACGTCCGGGTTCGGCGTGTAGCCGGCCCGGTAGTCGGCGAGGAAGTCCTCGAAGACCCGCTCCCGGTATTCCGGCGCGAAATTGACGTGGTGCAGGGGGATGCCGAGGTGCTCGCACACCCGCCGCGCGTCCTGCAGTTCGTCGGCCGCGCTGCAGTAGCCTTCCTCGTCCTCGTCCCAGTTGGTCATGTGCAGCGCGTGCACCTCGTAGCCCTGCTGCGCGAGCAACAGTGCCGCCACCGAGGAGTCCACGCCGCCGGACAGCCCCACGACCACGCGGCGGTTCTTGTTCGCCGTTTCCGTCATGGCATGGATTCTACCGCGGCGCCCGCTGCGCGGGCGAGGCGGAGTCACACGGAAGCGGCGATACGGGTGGCCCGTTCCAGGTTCTCGGGCAGCGGCCGCAACGGCGCGAAATCACCCGGTGCCAGCCGCACCCCGGCGAGGTAGTCGTCGATGCAGCGCAATACCATGGGCGAGCGCACGCGGTCGACGCGCGCGGCGATCTCGGCGCGGCTCATCCAGTGGGTGCGGACGATGACTTCGTCCAGGGAGCGGCACGGGTCGCGGGCGGTGCAGGCGCCGGTGAAGGCGATACGCAGGTAGTGGCGGCCGTTGTCCGGGTGGCGCCACTGATACATGCCGACGAGTTCCCGCGGCATGAAGCCGCGGCCTGTTTCCTCCAGCATCTCCCGCACCACGGCCTGCTCGAGGCTCTCGCCGTGCTCCAGATGCCCGGAGGGCTGGTTGAAGACGATCTCGCCGTGGGCGTGTTCCTCGACCATGAGGAAGCGCCCCTCGCGCTCGACCACGGCCGCCACCGTGAGGTCGGTCTCGATGCCGGCCGGTGCGCCGCTCATGTCAGATATTGAGCCGGCGGAACTCGTGTTCCACCTCGCTCGCGTGCCAGATTTCGTCGAAGGTGGTCAGGTACATGTCGGTGACCGCGGGCACGTTATGGTCGACGATGCCTTCCCAGCGCGAGGCGTCCAGCCGGTAGACGATGCCGCCGCCGTCGGCGATGCAATAGGCCTCGCGATGATTGCGATAGTCCTCGCGCACGTGGCGGAACTCGATGAAGCTGTTGAGCCGGCGGCCCAGGGCGACGAAGCGGTTGCCGTTCTTGATGGCCCGGGAGGGATCCGCGATCAGCACGCGCACCCGGGCATAGGCGCGGGACAGGATCAGGCGCTTGATGACTTCGAGGAAGTCGAGGTCGTCGTAGATGCCCGGCTCGAGGTCGTGGGTGAAGATGGCGAGGCTGCGGTTGGCGGTCTTGGCGATATCGATCGCCGCCCGCCGCATCTCCTCCCGGGTGGAGATGACGCGCCGTTCGTGCTCTTTCGCCTTCTTCTCGCTCATCCTTGGAAGGTCCGCTGGCTGATGGATTCCGGGTCGCCCGTCGGACGGATGATGTTAAGCGGGGGGATGCCGGCGACCGTGCCAACTGCGTCACGTTTTCGGGCTCGGAGGGGGTGATGAGAACGGTTCTCAGCCGGCCAGCGCCTCGACGAGGCCGTGACGGGCGAGCAGGGCAATCAGGCGTTCGGCCGCCTCGTCCGGCGGCGGTGATACGACGAGGCCCTCGGCGCCCTCGGCGCCGGCGAGCCGGCAGGCCAGCGGCCAGGCCGCTTCCGGCACCGGGAAGGACTCGCCCGCGGCGCAGAAAACCGCGCCCTTGCTGCCCCGGAAGCAGGCCGCCGGCGCGGCCCGGAGCGGCCGTCCGCAGGCGGCAGCCGCCACGACCGCAGCCGTCTCCGCCGGCATCGCGGGTTCCGGGCGGTGGCCCGGCTTCGGCAGGGTGACCAGGCGGCCGAGGGCTTCGGCGATATCGTCGTCGTCCACACCCGCCGCATCGGGCGCATCGCGCAGTGCGGCGCGGCAGCGGCGCACCGCGGCCGGGTGGATGATGCCGCCCCGGCATTCTTCCGGCGCGAGATCGGGATCGGCGTAGCGGCGGCGGGGGGCGATCTGCTCGGCGTCCAGGTCCAGGTAGAGTGCCAGGTCTCGGAGTAGCGGCGCCTGCAGGCCCAGCGACCAGGTGGTGCAGAGCGTCTCGGCCACTCCGTGATGGCCGGCGCCCGGCGGCACGTAGAGTGCGTCGCCCGGGGTGCAGACGAATTCTTCCTCCGCGCGGAAATGCTCCAGCAGCCGCAGCCCGGAGCTCGTCGGTGCCGGCTCGCCGCTGCCGAGCTGCCAGCGCCGCCGTCCCTCGCCCTGCAGCAGGAAGACGTCGTAGCTGTCCCGGTGCGGCCCCACGGAGCCGCCGGGGGCGGCCACGCTGACCATCAGGTCGCCCATGCGCCAGGCCGGCAGGAAGCGGGGCGCCAGCAGCAACGGGCGGAGCTCCGGCAGGTGACGGTCCAGGTCGTGGACCAGCAGCGTCCAGTCGGAAGTCGGGAGGGCGGCGAGATAATCGGCCGCGAACGGACCGGTTTCTGCCCGGTAGCGAACCGCGTCGCGCCGTCTTTCGGTGAACACCAGCCGGGACTCCACCTCGGGCTCGCATGCCAGTCCTGCGATCTCGTCCACGGTGAGCGGCGGGCGGAAGCCGGGCAGCGCGCCGGGCAGGAACAGGGCGCGCTTCTGCCAGCAGCGCAGCAGGAACCCGGCCGGGCTCAGGCGGCCGGGCAGTTGCAGCGCCGGCTGAACGGTCACGGCTGGTCCGGTCAGCGAGAGCGGGCGAGGCTCTCCGCGAGCCCGGTGTAGGTCGAGGGCGTCAGCGCGAGGAGGCGTTCCTTCTCGGCCTCGGGGATCTCCAGCGAGCGGATGAACGTGGCCAGGGCGTCGCGGTCGATGCGCCGGCCCCGGGTCAGCGCCTTCAGCTTCTCGTAGGGC
>Ga0209943_1001625_pt1 | contig 13316 bp, 12 predicted proteins | sample SalPonR1_B_D2_MG_FD_185698 | JGI IMG/M metagenome (GOLD analysis project Ga0209943, IMG submission 185698) | Salt pond soil microbial communities from South San Francisco under conditions of wetland restoration - Salt Pond MetaG R1_B_D2_MG... ... | reverse complement strand
CCCATCAAAACATGCTTTTTTAACTTCATCCGGAATCACGAATGGAGAATGGCTTGTCAACGTAATCAGGCTGATCATGTAGGGTTCCTTCAGCGTCTCCATATTTGTTTCGCACTGCTTTAAAAACGACTCGTCACTCAGGCCCAGCCCTATATTGCTACTCATCTTCACCATGTCATTTTGATCAAACTTTTCAATTCCCCAAAACATATCGTATCCCATTTGGGGGTACATGACATTGCGGTTCCAGAAAGTTTCTCTGTCCCCATGTGCCGCAATGGATTGATAACCTCGCCCTTTTAAGATATTGGGCAAAGAATCGTCATATACCCGATCATAAAATCTATAGAAAACAACCCCTTCATCAACAGGATATAATGATGTATTGACCATAAATTCCGCATCGCTGCTGTTGCCTTCCCTTACCTGCTCTTTAATGTTTGGAAAAAACAAGGAACGTGATATCAACTTATTCAGATTCGGTGTAATTTCCTTGCCGTCAACTGTTCTTAAAAGCACTTGGCTTTCAAGGGATTCAACTTGAATAAGAATTAAATTTTTGCCGCTTCCAACCCCCTTGAAGGAAGTATCCCTTTCACAATTCATTTCCCTCTCTTCAAAATACTTATAAACCAAGCTTCTTTCCGATTCCGTCACCTCTAAGTTTTTTCCACTCTTCATGAGCTTTGCCGCCTGACTTGAAAAATGGCTGACGGCGGAACTGTTCTTCACCATTAGCACCGGATCCTCATGGTAAAAATGCCAACCCAAATCGCCGGCTTTTACTGCTATTGATTCCATTTGAAAAGGTATTGCCCAAACAATAAATGCCCCCACAAACATGTAAAGAAAGCCTATCTTAATGTTTCTTTTTTTAGGAATCATTCCGCCCAGCGGTTTGGCCAAAGCCAGCAATAAAAGACAATCCACCAGACTGATGAAATATATGGGCTTTAATAAAACCATGACGCTCTCTTTGACATCCATCAAATCCCTCACCGCCATGAAGCTATAAACTGATGGAAATTTTCCAAAAGCCTGAAAATAAACTGACAACACGATTACCCCAATGGTTAGAAAGAAATTAAGCAAAGCCATATGCCTGATCCGGTTTCTCGGTTTCAAAAAATAAGCCACCGAAACCAACGCAAAAATTCCTCCCGCTTTGTATAAAAGAAAAATAGGCGTTTCATAACTAATGTAATTTTCCAGCGAATATCCATCCACCATAAAATCAAGAAGAAGATACTTTTCAATCAGAATCATTTTACCCAACAACAAAACCGTCAGCGATGGCATAATCCCTTCTCCGAAATGCCGCTTGTTCATATCTTCCTTCACCCTCTTTGCCCCTTGCGCAAGGTTTCCCGACACTTGAATTACCGCTTCATAACTATATTAAGTATAAATTCGTCATTGAATAAAAATTTTGCGGCTTTCTCAATCTAATAAAACATCTGTATAGAACCCATATACACCTGATTCTTCATACTTTTCCACTTCATTTTCATTATTAACGGTATGAGTGTAAACATGTATTCCAATTTGATTAAGTGTTTTGGCTAAATCTTCACCGGCTTTTTCCTTTGGCATTGTTATTGCAAACAACTGATTCTCTTTTGAAAAATCAACAATTTTCCTATCAGTGTAATGAGACCGGTATAGAGTCAAAATTATGTTTTCATAGCCCAATGTACTTACTATGGAATATTCTTTCATATAATATATCTGCGGTATTATCTGATTCTGAACATCACCGTATTTTTCTTTAATTAATTTTAATAAACGGATATTGTCATCTTTAGCATCTGTAACAATAAAAACATCTTTTTTTACTCGAAGCCATTCAATTAAATCAACTAACGATAATTGTGTCCATCCATTAATCATTGTAAAATCTTTAAATTCTTGCAATGAATATTTCTTGGGCTTTTCATTAAACAACTCATTAACAGATCCATCTTTCCATCCATGTAACAATATAAAATTTCCGTCGGTAGTCGAAACAAAATCCAATTCAATAAAACGATACCCCTTGCTATAACTTGAATTTATCGCTTCTTTACAATTTGTATAGGATACCCCTTCAATTGAACCTCCTGCATGGGCAATATACTTTTCATGTTTTATATCACTTTCATGTCTCGCTTTCTTGTAATCAACATTAGTAATTTCATTATTTCCACATCCGACTATTAACAAGGCCAAATAAGAAAAACAAAACAATAAAAAAAGCGTTTTCTTTTTCATCCCTTTTTCCTCCAAGCAATAAAACATATCAATCCGTCTTTCCATATTATATTACCCTCCATTATTTTCCATAATCAAAAAACCTCCTTCTAAATTTAATGTTCCAAAAAACAACCGCGCAATTAAAATTACGCGGTTGTACCACTATGCTATTTAAATTTCACATATTTAGTCGATCATGATTTTTCACAAACCAAATGTCTTTTTCGCTTCTTTTTATCTTGCTTTCTACCATCTCAAGAAATTCCTTCCGAAGAGTGGCCTCATCCTTTGCTTCATTACAAACAGTATTTTTGGGCTTTTGCTCATTGTTTTTCACCATCATTACAGCCACCTCCTCCTTATGTTCATACCCATTTGGAAGGCTTTTAAAATGACTGCTTACGCTTTAATAATTGCCCTTGGAATGAATCCCATAACAGGTGAATCATTCGAATTTTATATTTTACTTTCCATGCTACATCTTTATTTTATTCGTTTATACTCGAATAACTATTGATAATGAAAAGTTATTCGAGTATACTTTAGATAAGGGGTGATATCATGAAAAACCGGGATTTATATCTTTCACAGCTCATACAATACAAGGATAAGCCACTAATCAAAATTATTACGGGTATCAGACGTTGTGGTAAATCCACTCTGCTGTCCCTATTTGAAAACTATTTAATAGATTCCGGAGTAGCAAGAGACCACATCATCCGTATGAATTTTGAGTCCTTTGAATTTGATGATATTTCCAGTTACAAAGAAATGCATTCGCATATACAAAAAAAGCTAGTCAACAAGAAAGAAAAACACTATATACTCTTGGATGAAGTCCAAATGGTTGAATCCTGGGAAAAAGCAGTCAATTCCTTTCTTGTTGATGCCAATGCAGATATTTACATCACCGGATCCAATGCGTATTTATTATCTTCCGAACTCTCCACCTTACTCTCAGGCCGATACGTAGAAATTAAAATGCAGCCATTATCTTTCAAAGAATATCTGGAATTTACGGGAACACACAATAAAAACAATCTCCAAGAAAAGTTCAATCATTATTTAGAATTTGGCGGGCTTCCCATTGTGGTAGAACTTATGGATAACCCGGATACTATCGGTCCTTTTCTTGAAGGGATTTACAATACCGTCCTAATGAAAGATGTAGTCGAGCGAAACGAAATTAGAGATGCAGCTCTCCTAGAAAGCATCTTGAAATTTATTGCTGCTAATATCGGTAGTATCGTTTCCACGAAGAAAATAAGCGACTATCTCACTAGCAGCGGCAGAAAAACAACCAGCGATACTATAGATAATTATCTTAAAATGCTAGAAAATGCCTTCATTATCTACAAAGCCAATCGCTATGATTTAAAAGGTAAAATGTTCCTTAAAACCCTTGAGAAATATTACATTGTAGATATGGGTATCCGGAATCAATTAACCGGTCTGCGAGGCAAAGATTATGGACATGTCCTTGAAAACCTCGTCTATCTAGAGCTAATCAGACGTGGTTATGATGTTGCAATTGGAAAAACCGGTTCTTTGGAAGTCGATTTTGTCGCAACCAAATCCAATGAAAAAAAATACTTTCAGGTTTCGGCGACAATCCTAGATGAAAAAACTAGAGAACGTGAATTGCGTCCTCTGCAATCCATAAGTGACAACTATCCAAAATACATTCTGACCATGGACCAAACAATTTTTGACGATTTTTCTGGAATTAAGGTCCAAAATATCATAAACTTCTTGCTTGAGTAGTTTAAAACAAGCCTGGCCCTCTGCTTCTCCGAACAAACCCGTCCGCTTTTCTATAGTCCTCCTGCTTTAACCGCCCCTATGGCAAGAAATGCAAAGATTATAATATCCTGAATGATATGAAGCAAAAATGCATATACAAATCCTCCAGATTCTATCATGCTCTTTCCGATAATATAACCAAGAAATGTTGCAAGCAGTACTCCCAAAACGCCATAAGGCACACCATAGAAATGTATTATTCCAAAGTATACTGCTGAAATCCAGAGCGCCTGACCGGACCCAACGTGATTTTTCAAGGTTGCAATTATAGCCGCTCGGAGGTTTAGCTCTTCATATAGCGAATTTATGCCAGCAAAAATCACAATAAAGGGAAGTATGGGCACTATCTTAATAAAGCTTTCTCCGCTGGGTATTCCACCGGCAATTACCAAAAATACAAGCAAGCCAAGAGTTATGTATACTCCAAATTGTATAGCAAATTTCCTCCAAGGCGTAGGATTTTTCACCAATCCTTTTATGGGTTTTGCAATAGCATCCAAGTTGCCCTTTACAAAAAAGAACTTTCTTCTTTCTTTAAAAAGCCCCATTAAGACAAAGAACATAATAATTGCCTTAAACAACCTAATCAATTGATATGAGGCCAATCCTTGAATAAAAGCTTTATCCTCTCCTCCGAAAAAACTGCCAAAGATCTCAAACCCTTGTATTATATCGCCAAAATAATTTAGTCCGGTTATCATTGCGAGCACTATGATATAATTGCGCAATTCACTCAATTGCTTGATTATTAAGCTACCCAGAGCAATGCCCATCATAAAGACTAATCGAATTTCTTGCAGATGCGTAACTTCTGCATTGAACAATTCTTTTATTATTACTTCCGGTAAAATTGATACAATCAGCATAAGTATCCATACAACAACTATTGGTTTTTGTTTTTGTAGTTTGTTTGATTTCATTTTATTTATCCTTGTATACTAATCTCTACTAAATAAGTCTCTCGTGTAAACCTTGTCCACAACATCACTAATCTCATCGGACAGCCTGTTTGCAACTATAACATCGGAGATCTTCTTGAATTCATCCAAGTCTACGATTACCCTGGAGTTATAAAATTCATCTTCATGAAGTGCTGGTTCAAATACCACAACCTCGATACCTTTAGCTTTGATACGTTTCATGACACCCTGAATAGCAGACTGACGGAAGTTGTCAGAGTCCATCTTCATTGTAAGCCTGTAAATACCAACAATCTTAGGCTGTCTCTTGATAATCATCTCTGCTATATGGTCTTTTCTTGTGCGGTTAGCGTCGACTATGGCAGACATGACGTTTTGGGGCACGTCCTGGTAATTGGCTAGCAGCTGCTTTGTATCCTTAGGCAGGCAGTATCCCCCGTAACCAAAGGATGGGTTATTATAATGACTTCCTATTCTTGGGTCGAGTCCAACCCCTTCAATAATCTGCTTTGTATTTAAGCCTCTCACTTCCGCATATGAATCAAGCTCATTGAAATAGGCTACTCTCATGGCAAGATAAGTATTTGCAAAAAGCTTAATTGCCTCAGCCTCTGTTGCCCCTGTAAACAGCATGTCAATATCTTCCTTGATGGCTCCTTCAGCTAAAAGATTGCCAAATACCTTGGCTCTCTCAGACTGCTCTCCAACAACAATTCTTGATGGATAAAGATTGTCATAAAGAGCCTTTCCCTCTCTTAAAAACTCTGGCGAAAAGATTATATTCTCAGTATCAAACATTTTTCTTACCTTTTCAGTATATCCAACTGGCACAGTTGACTTAATAACCATCACAGCATCAGGGTTAATTGCCAACACATTTGCAATAACTGCTTCTACCGTTCTTGTATTGAAATAGTTCTTCTCCGCATCGTAATTTGTTGGTGTTGAAATGATGACATAGTCCGCATCCTTAAAAGCCAAAAAGTTATCTGTTGTCGCTTTAAGGTTTAAATCCTTGTTGGCAAGATAGTCTTCTATTTCTGCATCAATAATCGGCGACTTACGATTATTGATTAGATCCACCTTCTCCTGGATAATATCCAAGGCTGTGACCTCATTGTGTTGCGCTAATAGAACAGCGTTTGATAGCCCGACATATCCTGTTCCTGCTATTGTTATTTTCATCCGGTGTATCCCCCTTAACTTTGTCCTCTAAGTTCTTTGAATTATAGTTTATCCGCCTTTACATGTTGTCCATGGCCTTGCTAAGAAGTTCCTTTCTTCTTTCGCTCTTTCTGGCCTTGTACTCCGTCTCGGCCTCGTCTGCAGCCGAATCGTCTATTCCGGCGTCTAGCAATTCCTTGCGGAAAGATTCCAAGGCCGTATAGAAAACATCGTCAACATTCTCTTCAAGCTCATTTCCCGCTTTAAGATATTTTTGAGCGAGCGACAGCTTAAACGTTATATCCCTGTCATCCTCATCCATTGAAAAGTATTCACTCTTGGCTTCCTCTATGAGTCCATCTATTTCTTCTGACGCCTCCGCCTCAATCTTCTCAAATGCATCAAGGTAGCGGGCTTCTATCTCGAGCCTCATATTCTCACGCTCGGCCTCTTGGTCATATTCCTCGCGAGCATCCCCTTCACGGCCTTCCTCGGCAGAGACCTCCTGCGGAACATCTGCTTCCAAATTCGTGTTTGCAATGGGTTCGCAAGGACTTACGGAAGCACCCGCCTCTTGCTTTTCACCAATCTCATCCACAACAAGGTCGGTTTCATCTGCTTCATAAGGCGGAGCTTTCATTTCCGCGGCAGCCACGCTTTCCATGGGCTTGGCATCTTCATCCGCCGGATCTGTCTTTTCAGCCATTTCAAGCGGCCACAAAGAAATGGCGGCCACCGCAATTCCGGCAACTATAATCAATATCAGCTTTCTTCCCATAAAATTCTCCCTAAAGTTTTATCAAAAATCCGGCAAGAACACTCCCACCTCTAAGCGTAGCATAGGTGGGGAAGGATTAAGTATTTTCTTTCTAAAGTGCCCTCATTATTAAGCCCCATAAATTGTTGCATTTCTTCCCTTGTTCGTTGAGTCTTGCAAAACTCTAACAACCCTTTAATATCCTCATTATCTTGGACGGTATCTTGGTTGGTATCTTGGTTGGTATCTTTGACGGTCAATGGAATAATTGTCTTAAACACATCTCCCTCGATTGTTTTTTGCAAGTTGAAATTCCCCACTGGGGGTGCGGATGTTTTTTAGGACATTAAACAATCAACCACAAATGATATCTTCGCATTCACACTATATTTGACAACCTTGTTGTCTTCAACAATAGCCTGCAGATTTTCGATGTTTACAGGGTAGTTCAAATGCTGTATCTTCATTTTTTTCGATTATGCTCGAACAATTATTGATAATGGAATGTTTTTCAGTTATACCTGCTAGCCCTGCTTTAGAAAGAAGCACTTCCTATAACAACCATACAGGAACCAACCAGTTGTCTTTATCCAAGGGTACCAAATCTCTAGCCATGCATATGACTGCACCTGTCCCAACATTGACCCCGGATTTATCTAAAACCTTGAAATTTTTTATAGCATCTTTTTTGGGAGAAGCACTTTTCTTTATTTCAATTGGATACAAGGTATTGTTCTGCTCAATTATCAAATCTATTTCATGCTTATCTTTATCTCTGTAATAAGATATAGGCGCTTGCAAGCCAAGGTTTTGATAACTCTTAATCACTTCACCAACAACAAATGTTTCAAAGAATGCGCCACTCATACTACCAGATTCTCTTCATTCGATTATTAAAGTACGGCTCAAGCAAAATAACAATTCCTGAAGTTATCAGGATTGAAAGCCACTGCTTCGCTGTTGGAGCTGAAATACCAATGTCCCTGGCAATATCAGCCAGGTTAAGCATTTGGCTTGTTCTTGCTGCACATGCTGTTAAAAACTGTAGAAACAGCATCTCATCAGCAACTTGGGTAAGCGCCTTAATATCTCTTTGAATATATGTGTTGATGTATGCGCCATAAAAAATATCAGGTGATATATCTCTGCTATACACCCCTGGCATCTGCCCCATATAGATCCTTTTATAAACTTCCTTCAACGATTTAGGTGTGCGTTCCTTTACCTTTGCAATCAATTTTCCTGAATCCATAAGAAATGCTTCATTATCATATCCATCCAACTCTGCTCCTGAAAATCCTTGCATTTTTATAATACCAACACGTCCTGCCAGACTCTCACTAACATTTTTCATTAAATGGAACATCTGGGAGCCCGTCATCCATATATCTCCCATTTTCTTGTTTTCATCAACATAAAGTTTTATATGCTGCATAAGATTTGGTGCATATTGTATTTCATCAATAATGATAGGAGGCTCATATCTTTGCAAGAACAATCCAGGTTCGTTAATCGCCATATTTCTTGCATTTGGATCATCCAGGGTTACATAGCCGCGTCCTTTTTCCGCTATTTTCATTAGCATTGTTGTCTTTCCCACTTGTCTGGGCCCCGTAACAAGTACTACCGGGAATCTCTCACTCATATATTCAACGGTTTTTTCACAATTTCGTACTATATACATAATAAGCCTCCTTTTCTACTATAGTAAACTACAATTTTATTATAGTTGAAAAGGAGGCTTGCAGCAAGTATATATCCACCTTTATTTCCTTGCAAGCAAGAGACTTGAAAGGATTTATGCTCTGCTGCCAGAACACCCGTGACTTTAGTCGTGGGATGAATGGCGCTTCTCATAAATAATCCGCATCAACCGTAGGTCTTGTTGTAAAGTCGCTGATTGAATACAGGAGAAACCCGCCCTTAAGAATGAGCTGTTCTCTATAATGACTCTGAGCCAATCTTCAAATAATTCTTCTTGGAAAAATAAGTTCAGCAGCTGCTGGAAGGCAATCCCTTCTGCTTTTGCTTTATTTTTGATATTTCTCCTTCTTCAAGAAGCTTTTTAATTTGACGACTACTCAGTCCCAGTTCATTCAGCTCTCTTGTTTTTAGGACCCCTCCATGTTTTACAAATTTATCAAAAATCCGGCAAGAAAACTCCCACCTCTAATCGTAGCGTAGGTGGTGGGATGAATTGCCCAAAAGAACACGTGTTCGACTTCTGCACCTAATCATGGTATAATATGGATATACCGAGGTGATAGAATTGTTGAAACATAAAGCATATAAATTCAGAATATATCCAAATAAGCCCAGCAGATCTTAATTGCCAAAACAATTGGGTGCAGCCGCCAAAGAAACCGGCAAGGGTTTGTCCTATAGCGCTTGTTCTTCAGAATTGCCCGGTTTAAAAAGACAATTTCCATGGCTTAAGGAAGTGGACTCCATCGCGCTTCAGTCATCCGTAAGAAATCTTGCCGACGGATACAGCCGGTTTTTCAAAGGGCAAAACGAAAAACCTCGCTTCAAGTCCAAGAAAAATAGAGCTCAGTCCTATACAAGCAAATTCGTCAACAACAACATCGCTGTTGTTGACAACCAAATCAAACTCCCCAAACTGGGGCTTGTCCGATTTGCCTCATCCCGTGAAATTGACGGCAGAATCATAAACGCCACAATCAAAAGAAACGCAAGCGGCAAATACTTCATCTGGTTTTTGAAAACACAAAATCTATAAACCAATAGGCATTATTGTGGAATTCATTTGAAACTCTAACCCAGTCCTGCTTTTCCTGAAAAAAGCCCACCACATTGTGATGAGCTATCCATTTATCTGTTAGAGTAATATTTTTGATTTGGACTTGTCGGTTTATCGGGCATCGTGAGATTTAGAAGATTTCCTTTAATTAACGGATTGAGTATTTTCTTCCTGAAATATTCTCGATTTTTTAGTTGCATAAATTTTTGCATTTCATTTCTTGTTCTTGGTGTGGAACAAAACTCAAGCAGTGCTTTAATTCCATCATCACTATCAACTTCAGCTTGCGTGGTAGCTTGCGTGGTAGCTTGCGTGGTAGCTTGCGTTATCAAAGGTATAATTGTCTTAAAGACATCTCCCTCAACAAATTCAGGCTCTGCTCCAGAGTAGATTTTATTGTACTTATAGATGTTCCTAACTCCTGAACCTAGCTCATCAACCCATCCAATTTCTTTAAAGAACTTTGCAATCTTTGGATTCTTAGGATAAGGAGAAAAATCATCCGGATCAATGATGCCTTTGCCATGTGGTTTATTACCATTTTCGATGTAGACCATATCTCTTTCTATAATCATTTTTGCTGGGAAAGGATTTGAGAATTCCCTATGAATCAATAAATTAGTAATGGCTTCCCTAAATATCTTATCTCTTATACTGATTCTCTGCGTCCCCTCGAGATAAAATTTATCATTGAGATGTTTAGAAACAAACTGCATCAATCTCTCATAACTCCTTAAAAGATTCACCCTTATATCATCTCGATCATCGTACCTATCAAGATTTTCCCTCCTCAAAATAGCATCAGTTCTATAATGAGGAAGGGCCGTTTGTATCATGAGCTCACTGCCAAAAATTAAAATTCCAGCAAGGGTAATACCCTGTTTACCTGTGCTCTGGTCTTTCAAATACATTCCAGCATTTTTCAGCAGATCAATGTTATCCATCGAAACCCACGGGTGGCCGGGTCTCAAGTTCCCAACAGTTTTTCTAACCTTTGTGAACAATTCGTCTTCCAGCTCATCCATTTCAGCATACGGGAACATTCCGTTTTCTGTATATGTGGTTTGCTTTCTCATGTACAATCCAGACACAAGGTTTGTGTTACTTGTAATGTCAAAATCTCCATCTTCGTTACGATTAAAGATTTTCCCCTTACAACGATGCACCTGAGAACTCTCAGGTATATTAATGTATAGTATTGTCTTCCCATCTACTTCAACATCTTCTACTGCCAAGTAAAAAGCAGGATTGAGAGTTAGTGGATTATTAAGCGATGTAACGAAATCCTTCTTCAGCCGCTCTACAGAATCTTTATCAACGCCCAAAATATCACCGTTATCCTTAACACCAAGGAATAGATGCCCACCATGGCGATTCAAAAATGCGCATACCGAGTCATACACATCCTTATTCAACTTCGTTTTACTCTCTTTAAATTCTACAGTAATGCTTTCCCCACCACTGATTATTTTCTTTAAATTTTCTGTACGCATTATTCAACACCTTCTACCAGACTATAATTTTATTTATAAATATAAAATCTCATCATTACGAATTGTTTTAAATAACCTTTCCCGGTACATTAGTCCCTATCAACTTTTATAGTGCCTTTACTCTTTTACTTCCCCAAAATGGTCCCGTCTGCTTTTTCCCTCTTTCATCCTCCATCCAACACATTTATAGTTTACATAATCATATTCAAAATAATTATACCTTATTTAAGATGAAACATATACTTCATATAACACTTGATTCGCCAGCCCATAATATAAAAATCCCTGTAATTAGAGATGTATTGTCTCTTTGCGACTTTCTTCATACCCACGGCTTCACATGATTCCAGCTAAAAGCAATGCAAATCCAGCCGCTAAACCTGCCCATGCAAAGATAACCAGCCAAGCCGGATGCTCATTTAATTCTATTCCATCAATCTCCGGATCTCGATCCATAAACTCAAGTATTTCTTGATCAGAGGCTCCATCGGCCTCCATTTGTTTTACAACCTCTCTATATTCTTTCAAATAAGGACCAACCTGGCGATAACTCATGTACAAACTAGATACTGCAGTTGCAATGCCTATCAGAGCTGTTAGCCAAAACACAGTCATACGTCCATTTGAATAATGCAAGAATGCAGCTATGGTATAAAGCGCTATGCTTATTTTCGCTAACATATAATCACCTACTCGGCATCTGTTTTCCCTATCAGTATTTGTAAATAATATTATATATATGTATAATATTGGTATATGTAAAAGGGGAGGGGAATCAATTGAAATCATTATTGAAATATATCAATCAATGGGCAAGTTATGTTCTGTGTTTTGCAAAAACACTATTCATGAATAGCACTTGCAAGAATCTTGAAATTATTGCGCTCCGCAGCCAGCTTGCGCTTTTAACCGAGCAACTTGAAAACAAGAAAATTAAAAAGACCAGACCTACTTCTGCTTTCAGGCAGCTGTGGGTGATTATTTCAAAAGTCCACAGAAACTGGAAATCGGATTTAGTTGTAGTTAAGCCTGCTACAGTTATTAGATGGCATAAGAAAGCTTTCAAGCTTCACTGGAAAAAGAAGTCGCGAAAAAGAGGAAGGCCTCCTGTTTCCAAAGCTGTTATTGAAATCATTAGAAAAATCCATAGAGAAAATCCTCTGATGTCGACCGAAAAAATTCACGATATGCTGGTTTCTATGGGAATCATTGATCCTCCATGTCCAAATTCAATTGCCAAGTACATTCCCTCAACAAGAAAACCACCATCGGACAAGCAGATTCAATCCTGGAAAACATTCCTCAAAAACCATGGAAAAGAGATATGGTCAATGGATTATTTTACAGTTCCTACTTTTTTATTCAAAATCCTATATGTACTAATCATTATCAACCATGGCAACCGGAAGATTGAGCATTTTGCAGTGACTACAAACCCGAACCTGTTTTGGATTAAGCAACAAATAAGAAATGCTACGCCCTATGGCCATAAGCCAAAGTATCTTGTACATGACAATGATTCAGTTTTTGTCTGCAATGATTTTCAAGCTTTTCTGAAAAAACTCAACATCACATCCAAAAGGACTGCTTATCATTGTCCCTGGCAAAACGGAGTTTCAGAGAGAATAAACGGCATAATACGCCAAGAACTAACAAACCATATTATTCCACTCAACGAAAAACATCTTTATGACTTACTGTATGAATATATCAATGGCTACTATAACACACATAGAACACACCAAGGCATAAACAGGAAAACGCCTCTTCCTCTGCCAAAATATATGCTTACAAAATTAGAAGAAACCAAGCTTCAACCAAAACCAGTACTTAATGGCTTATATCATACATATACGAAAGCGGCATAAATACGTAAAATGCATTCTTTCAGATCTATTTATATAGGTCTTTTTGTTGTGTCACCAAAATAAGTTTGCCAATCTATAATCATTCATTGAAGAGAATTTCTGTAACTGGGAGCTCTTTTTTTGTTGATATTTTTTTAATATTTAGCAAATTTTACCATTTCAATGGTTCGGATTTAATTTTTGAAGTGGACAACATAACACACTTCCAGCTTATGCAACATCTTGTGTTTTTGACTTCAACATTAGTATGCGGAAGGGATAAACACTATATATTGCACAACAAACTTTTTTTCTTGACATTTCTTATGCTACATATTG
>Ga0209943_1001619_pt1 | contig 13378 bp, 11 predicted proteins | sample SalPonR1_B_D2_MG_FD_185698 | JGI IMG/M metagenome (GOLD analysis project Ga0209943, IMG submission 185698) | Salt pond soil microbial communities from South San Francisco under conditions of wetland restoration - Salt Pond MetaG R1_B_D2_MG... ... | reverse complement strand
CCCCATTTCTCATAAAAGCCAAAAACCAATAACCAAAAACCAAAGGTTCAATGCCTAAACACCTCATCGACTAAACGACGTAGAATTATTCGTAAAATTGATTCAGCCGTTCAAAATAATAATATGCTAACTCGATAGCCGTTAACTATTTGGGTAAGAATAAAATATTTGGTTACAGATGGCATGATTATTCCATTTTAAATACAACCTACGAATGGGGGGTAGGAGACCGCGCAGGTTGTGCAAAGCTTTATTTTGAAGAAGATTAATGCTTGAAAATTGTATGCTATTTAAAAAATTTGACTAAATGAGAACCCTTAATATAACTATTGTTTTAGGTTGGTTAATTACTTTATCAGTAAATGCTCAAAGCAATATCGAGGTCGGCACATCTGCGTATATCAATCGATCAGATAACTTTCACCATTTTTCGGGTGATGGTAGTCTAAATAGGTATTTTGTAGGAATAAATCCCTATATTAAATATTCTTATCAGGCGAGAAATTCACTCGTGTATGGAATCAATTTTTCTGTTTACAATATCGGGACAAATTTTGATCGCAATCATGGATATCAGAGTACGATCGAAAGATTAAAACCGATAGTAAAAATTCGGGAACGAGTTTATGACTTTGGAATACAACTGGGCTATAAAATAAGTTACGGTAAGCTTTCTGTGAAGCCATCATTGGGTATCCATATATTTTATACCGACTTTTTTCGGGATAAAAATACGCCTTTCATTGTAACTGGCTATGATGGGAGTGTAGGTGGTTCACCTGGATTGATAAAGTATAGTGTTCAAAGAGATGTCGTTAAACAATACGTTGCCGGGTACTCGTTTGGGGTTGCGTTTGAATATCCTATTTCCTCATCTTTTGACCTAATTTTAGGAATTGATATCAGGGGGAGTTTCAAGACTTTAGTTTCATATGATGCGCTTACTGAATCTGCTGAAACACGCGAAGAGCCAATCGACCTCAGTTCCTCTGCTTCTTTGGCCTCACTAACCAATGATAATGCTCGCTATGGATTGAATCTCGGTGTTCAGTATTCTTTTTAGGATTGTTAGAAGTTCCAATCTTTTAGCTGAGTAAAAAGGACAAACCAGTATCGCTCATCATGAGTTCAGACATGGGAATGTCCAGTTCAATAAAGAAAGCTCAACACCTAAACGGTTAAACGCCTAAACACCTCAACGACTCAACGACTCACCCCCCCTAGCTTTGATCAAAATCCACCACCACTTTTTTACTCTTATGATGGGCCTGGCAACGGAGAATGAAGCCTCGCTTTATTTTTCGATAGACGGTCATGAACGTATTACTCTACCCCTTCATATTGAACCCCTTCAGGGTTCTGATTCCGGGTTGGATTGTCCACCCCGGGCTTGCGCCCGGGGCTACAGATATTAGACCCTTTCAGGGTCTATGAATTCTATACATTGTGATGGGTAAGCCTGATCGCCAAAGACTTGTGAATGCAGTTTAGGAAGTCAAGGAGTATTGATTTTTGAACAGGATTAACCATTCCACAAGCCTGAAGGGCTTGAATGTGCGTAGCCCCGAGCGCCAGCTCGGGGATAATGTGTTGCAATTAAATACAAGCCTGAAGGGCTTGAATAAAAAATGAAATTTAACCCTTTTAGGGTTCATCGGTCTATTGAATTCATATTTAGTATAAATCAAATGGGAAATTGCTCGTTGATGGTTGTTCCGGCAGGGTTTATAAACGTTTGATTGGAACTTGAATAACTATAATCATGTCACCCCTACAGGGTTCAATTTCGGTTTGATTGAGGTTTTCTATAATAATGGCACCGCTACGCGGTTCCGATTCTGTTGGTTCGAGCTGTTCTATAATCATGTCACTCCTGCAGACACTTTCTAGCTCATTTCAGCCTTTTTTTGAAAGAGTTCGTGACCAGAACGCTCAACCCAGAATAAACAACCCCTCCAAACAAGCCTGAAGGGCTTGAATGTGCGTAGCCCCGAGCGCCAGCTCGGGGAATAATGTGTTGCAATTAAATACAACCCTGAAGAGGTTGAATGTTGGGTCAAAGCTTTTATTTCTTCGCTTCCTACCGCGCCAGATCGTTGTGGATGCATGCAAGTAAGGTCAAGAATATCCATATAATAACGGATAGCTACCCCACAAGCCTGAAGGGCTTGAATGTGCGTAGCCCCGAGCGCCAGCTCGGGGTTTATAGATTAAAGATAGAAACAACCCTGAAGGGGTTGAATACTTAGTATTAAACCAAAAACCTTTCCTCGAAATCGACATCGTATTTTTTTAAGAACAAAGTCAGCTCATCCTTAAAAGATAAAGATTTATGATGGTTTTCCTGATTTTTCACATACTGTATGAGTCCTTCTTTTTCATCATTTGAATACGTGAATGCAGCATACCCCTTTTGCCAACCCTCAAAATCTGGAAACAGCTCTTTCCTTCTGATAAAGTGAGCACTACCCAATTTGATGTCTTTTACTAGTGAAGAAAGTGATACAGTTGGATGCAGTTCTGAAAGTATATGTATATGATCCTCCACACCATTTATTCTGACTAGCTGGCAATTTTTATTTTTTAGAATGCCTGAGATATATTTATATAATTCCTTACGCCCTTTCTTAATTAGACAGCGAGATCTATTTTTTGTGCTAAATACAATTTGAAACAAAATTCGAGTATACGTACTCATTGGAATAACTATGAATTAAAAAATCAATAAAAGATTGGCTGGTCTTAATTAATCTGGAGGTTGGATTACACTATTTCAACTATGATTAATTTCAATTAAGTTTGTCAAAAACCTAAAATAATTTTCAATAGTTAGTGTTCATGGAAAAGCAATACGTTCCAATTTCCTGGAAAAACCTACTTAATTAGATATATCCCATCAGCTCTGATCAAAATCCACCACCACTTTCTTACTCTTAGGATGGGCCTGACAGCTCAGAATAAAGCCGCGCTCGACTTCTTCATCCACTAAAGCATAGTTTACATCCATTTCCACCTCTCCTTCGATAACCCGAGCTTTGCAGGTGCTGCAAACTCCACCTTTGCATGAGAACGGCAAATCGGCTCCGTGCGCAATGCCGGCATCGAGAATATTTTCTCCCTTAGGGTCCAGGGCAAATTCATGGGTCTTTCCATCCAATTTGAGCTCGATTTGAGACCAATCTGCCGGATCTGAGGAGGCCTCTCCGCGACCTTTCCCTTTTTTCTTACCATCATCCGGACTGGAGAAGAGCTCAAATCGAATTTGCTCTTTCTTCATTCCCTTTTCCTGAAGTAAGTCGCGTATGTCAAAAATCATTTGGCCCGGCCCGCAAAGAAATACCTCATCCGGAGATTCGTGCTCAACCAATAAAGGATAGATCTGTTCGCATTTTTCTTTGTCGATACGTCCATCGAATAGTGGAGAGTCTGAAGGTTGTCGGCTCAATACATGGTAAATTTTAAATCGATCCATGTAACGATTTTTTAGCCCCTCCAGCTCTTCCTTGAATATGATGGAGCCGGCATTTCTATTACCATAAAACAGAGTGAACGCACTATCTTTTTCCGTTGCCAGAATGGTTTTTATCAACGATAAAATGGGTGTAATACCACTACCGGCGGCAAATGCCATGTATTGTCGATTCCGTTCCGCATCTATGGCCGTGGTGAACTCTCCATCAGGAGGTAGTGCTTGAATGGCATCTCCAACCTGAAGGGTCTCATTGGCAAAGGTAGAGAACTTTCCGTGAGGTACTTTTTTGATAGCTACCCGCCATTCCTTATCGAGTGGACTTGAGCAGAGAGAATACGAGCGGCGCACTTTTTCACCGTTTATCGTTGCTTCCAGAGTGATATATTGTCCGGGCTGATACTCGAATACAGGCTCTAGATAGGAGGGGATCTGGAAGGCCACGCTTACGCAGTCAGCCGTTTCACGACGAATGTCCGCCACGCGGAGGGTATGTAGCATTTTTTTCATGAGCGCTAAGATACAAAGTCCACAAAAACCTACGAATTTCGGTTTGATATTGCGTAAGGGATAGTAGCGGTAGGCGGGGTGGCAGCCAGCGAGCAGCCGTAGAGCGAGCAAGTGACCAGCGGAAACTCCGCGGAGCCGTACGGATGCCGCTGGATGCTGACTCGACTAGGAGCGGATAGCCCGGCCCTTGAGATCCGCCGGCTGGCGGAAGCTCTAGGGGTACGCCCTAAGAAATTAATTCCTCTTCCTTTGCTTTCGGCAAGACACGGGGGCTGCGGGTGATAATTTTATATTTTTTGTGTGTGCTGAAGTAACTCATCGTCCAATTTACGATCACGTTGATCCGATTGCGAAAGGCGACGAGACTCATGACATGCACGAAAAGCCACATCAGCCAGGCAAAAGTTCCCCGGAATTTGCCCCAGGGCAAATCTGCCACAGCTTTCTTTTTGCCGATGGTAGCCATAGTCCCCAGGTCTTTATACTGAAAGCCTTGGTAGTCGGAAGGGCAGCCTTTTTTGATGTATTTAGCGAGATATTTCCCCTGCTGTATCGCTGGCTGAGCCAATTGGGGATGAGGATGACCGTTTTCTGGATCTGGCATTGCGGCAATGTCGCCAATGGCAAAAATATGTTCATAGCCTTTTACTTTCGTGTGCGGATCGACGACAATTCGATTTCCCCTAGCCATTTCTGCCTTGACCAGCCCTTCTGGAGCATCGCCTGTTACTCCTGCGGCGTAAAACAGCATGGGCGTTTGAAGATGCTCTCCATTGGAAAGTATAACCTGTCCATCTTTGTAATCTTCGATGGCTGTGTTGAGCCAAACTTTCACGCCCATATCCTGGACATACTTTAAGGCTGTAGCTGAGGACTCATCCGACATAGGCGCCAGTAGTTCATTTCCCATTTCGATCAAATGAATTTTGATCCGGTCATTATCCAAGTCGGGATAGCCTTTTTTGATTTCATTTTTTTTCAATTCCGCCAGGGCACCGGCCATTTCTAATCCTGTCGGCCCACCGCCTATCAGCACGAAATGCATGCATTCATTTTCGTCCATGTCTTGTCGGCTAACGGCTGCCTCCAAATATTGAATAAATGCCGAGCGAAGTTCTAATGCTTCTTCAATAGACTTGAGGGTATACGCATGTTGCTCTACCCGATCCATCCCGAAAAAGTTAGTTGTGGCGCCGGTGGCCAGCACGAGATAATCATAATGCGCCGAGCCAATATCCGTTTCAATTTGCTTTTTTTCATCATCTATTTTTTCTACCCGAGCCATTCGGAAGAAGAGGTTATCTTGTTTAGAAAAAATATTGCGAAAAGGCGCTACAATGGCGTCTGGCATAAGTCCAGCGGTAGCAATTTGATAGAGTAGCGGCTGAAAATTGTGGTGATTGTGCTGATCAATGAGAACGATTTGAAAGTCTGTCCCTTTCAGTGATTGAGCGAGATTGAGCCCTCCAAAACCACCACCTACAATTACAATTCGTTTCTTCTCTGTCTTTGGCAATCTCATTTCCATAGTATTAGAACGGAAGGGAAAGCCTAGAGTTTTATCGCTTGGACACATTTTTTGGAGGCCTCATGTTTAGTCGATGCTTAAAATCAAATCATAAGGATGAAAAGGCTTTCGTGACTATATTATATTTTTACATTTCCCTTTAAATAATTGTCATGCGTTTATGTCCGCTTTGCTCTTCAGAAGTTCCTAGTGAAAACACGGTCCGTGGCAACTCGGGCAGGGCATTTGGTATTTGTCCACTATGTCAACTTGTTTTTCGACCTCGTAGGGATAGACCGGAGCGGAAAGTGGAGAGACTTCGATATCTTTCCCATGAAAACTCAGCTGATGATGAGGGATATGTGAAGTTTTTACTTCGTCCATTTCATTGGGCACAAAACTTCATCGAAATAAAGGGGGATATTCTCGATTATGGTTGTGGATATGCTCCTGTGTTTGCTGAGCAGATGCGTCAGCGCGGCTATTCATGTGATGGGTACGACCCGCTCTTTTTCCCGGAAGGAGCCCATAAAGATCAGTACCCCGAAATCTTTTGTATGGAAACTGTGGAACACTTTCACGATACCTATGCAGAGTGGGGGAAGCTTATGAATTTTATGTCCCCAGGTGGATATTTGATTGTGATGACTGATTATTGGTTGGACTTGGCCGCATTTCCAAACTGGTATTATCAAAATGATCTGACGCATACGAGTTTTTATCATCCAAGTACAATGGAGTATATTGCTAAAGCCTTTGACCGGGAACTTTTGCAAACGGACGGCAAGCGACTGGCTCTCTTTCATTATCCATAAATGTAGAAGAGAGTTATAGTCAAGAGGGGCTTAGCATTACAGCACTTTTTTCTTTCTCTCTGTATTGAATTGATATAATTGAGCTGGACGATGTGCTACGTTTTTTTGCGTTCGATTTGTTTTTTTGATCAAGTCTAAGGCAAACACCTTTTTCCTAAAATTGCGTTTATCGAGTGTTTTTTGCAATATGGCTTCATATAAAGACTGCAATTCAGAAAGGGTGAAAAAATCGGCCAGCATATATTCTACCGGCACTTCAGTGATATGATCCTGGATGTGTTTAACGCTGTAGTTTAGTATTTGGCTATGATCAAAAGCCATCTGCTGTTGTTGTAAATTCTCTAAAGACTCCCAATGCGGTTGGTGTAGATTGTCTGGCATGGACCGCATAGCTTCCCACCGGACAAAGGCATAGTAAGCAACCGTAATTACACGGCCCACCGGGTGTCTGTCTACGGATCCAAAGGTATGGACCTGATGCAAAAAGATATTGGGGATATTAGCGCGCTCTCTCACGACTCGCTTAGCAGCAGCATTGAGATCTTCATCTACGCCGATCAAGTCACCAACTAGAGCAGAAAGACCTTCAAAGGGTGGCATAGGACATTTGAGTGTCAAAACCTGAAGGGATTCCTTTTCTCGAGCATAACTAAATATAACGCAGTCTACAGATACTGCTGAATTAAAATAGGGCTCTAATTCAGTTATAAGTAGAGGATCTGTTTCTGAAGATTTCTTAGGGCACATTTAATAATTTGTTAAGCTAATTTTAGTAAAAGTACTATAACTTTTTTAGGTTCTCAAAACAAATAGTGTTACTTTTACACTAAGTTTGAAGTTAGCGGCGTTTAGAGTGAACGATTAGGTATGCTTTGGTGTATCATTTGTATGTGGATCAAATAGGCCACAAAAATTGAGAATCATGAAAAATATTGCAGTATTAACTTCCGGGGGTGATGCGCCAGGCATGAATGCAGCCATTCGAGCTGTCGTTCGGGCAGCGATATATTACAATCTGGGTATTTACGGTGTGGAAGGAGGTTATCAAGGATTGATTGAAAACAAAATCCGCAAACTGCATGTCAGATCTGTAAGTAGAATTTTGGGATCTGGTGGAACCATGCTTAAGTCTTCCAGGAGTCCAGAATTTAAAACGGTAGAAGGCCGAAAAAAGGCTGCTGACTTTTTGAAAGCTAAAAATATTGATGGGGTAGTAGTGATTGGCGGAGATGGGAGTTTAACCGGAGCACATATATTACAGGAAGAAACGGGTATACAAGTTATTGGATTGCCCGGCACAATCGATAATGACTTATCGGGAACTGAAAATACGATAGGTTTTGATTCAGCCACAAATGTAGTTACGCAATCTATTGATAAGATTCGTGATACAGCATCTTCACACAATCGTCTTTTTTTCGTCGAAGTAATGGGTCGAGATACCGGTTTTATTGCCTTGCGATCAGCGGTAGCTACGGGTGCGATTTGTGTCATGCTGCCTGAGCGAAGTACATCTGTGGAAGAATTAATTGCCATTCTGCGAAAGGGATTTCAAAATAATAAGACATCGAGTATCGTCATAGTAGCAGAGGGCAATCCCAACGGAGGTGCCTTTGAATTGGCCAAAAAAGTAAACGATAACTATAAAGACTACGAAACAAAAGTCACCGTTTTAGGTCATTTGCAGCGCGGTGGAGACCCTACCTGTTACGATCGCGTGTTGGCTTCGCAGCTAGGAGTAGCTGCCGTGGAAGGCTTGCTCAGTGACAAATCGGACTGTATGGTTGGATTGATCAACGGATCAATAGTATTCACACCGATCATGGAAGCGATACAGGATGAACGCAAGATTGATGACAACCTGGTCAAGATTTCTCAAATTTTATCCATTTAGAACAAACAAAAAACTTTTCCTTAACCATAAATAAAAAGAATGAAAGTAGCTATAAATGGCTTTGGCCGAATAGGTCGATTAGCATTTCGAAACCTAATAAACATGGATGATGTAAATGTCGTAGCTGTCAATGATTTGACAGAAATTTCGATGTTAGCTCATTTATTAAAATACGACTCGGCACATGGTCGCTTCGATGGCGAAGTCGAGGTCGTTTCCGACGCTGAATTGCGCGTGAACGGGAATTCGCTGAAAGTATATGCAGAACGTAATCCCGAAGATTTGCCGTGGAAATCCATGGGTGTTGATGTTGTTTTGGAATGCACTGGTGTTTTCCGCACAGCAGAAAAAGCAGGAATGCACATTACTGCCGGTGCAAATCGCGTGGTTCTATCTGCACCTGCGAAGGGAGGCGATGTGCGAACCATAGTACTCGGAGTGAACGAGGAAGAACTTCAGGATAGCGACCGTATCATTTCCAATGCATCTTGCACAACGAACTGTTTAGCACCTATGGCTAAGGTGGTGCATGATCTAGCCGGCATTGATAGCGGATTTATTACCACCACACATGCCTACACTGCTGATCAGAATTTGCAAGATGCTCCGCACAGCGACTTTCGTCGGGCAAGAGCTGCTTCCCAATCGATCATACCTACTTCGACCGGTGCTGCTAAGACTGTAGGGTTGGTATTACCTGCCCTAAATGGCAAATTAGATGGAATGGCTTTGCGAGTGCCTGTTATTACGGGATCTATTACGGATTGTACCTTTTTATTAGACCGTGAAGTAAGCATAGATGAAGTGCACTCTGCAATGAAAAAAGCCGCTTCAGGTCCCATGAAAGGAATTTTGCAATATACAGAAGACCCGATAGTATCTTCAGATATTGTTGGTAGCACTTACTCTTGTATTTTTGATTCAGGTCTCACAATGGTTAAAGGTAAGGTCTTGAAAATGTCAGGCTGGTATGATAATGAGTACGGCTATGCGACGCGTGCAGCAGAATTGGTTCAGCGGTTAGCTCAATAAAAGAAACTTATGATTCTAATTGCAGAAAGTGGATCTACAAAGAGCGATTGGCTATTATACCAGGGCAGAGAGTGCGTATTTGAAACGACCACGCCCGGTTTTAATCCATACTTCCATAGTGAGGAATGGATGATTGAACAAATGCAGTTTAATCCTCAATTGGTAGAGGTGGCTAATCGTATTTCAGCGGTATACTTTTTTGGTGCGGGATGCTCCCGACCTGAGCTTCAAGATAAAGTTCAGGGCGCATTAGAGCAGTTTTTTCAGCAAGCAGATTGTCAGGTGGATCACGATTTGGCAGCTGCTGCATATGCTACTTATGATGGACGACCGGCGATAAGTTGTATTCTGGGTACCGGATCAAATGCATGTCGGTTTGACGGCAAGTCGGTGTACTCTGAGGTTCCCTCGTTGGCTTTTATTCTAGGTGACGAGGGGAGTGGTTCCTATTTTGGGAAAAAGTTACTAGCTGCGTATTTTTATAAGCAACTGCCCACTGAGATTGCAGAAGATCTAAAAAAGGAGTATCCACATATGACCGTTGACGCTATTGTGGAGCAGGTTTATCAGAATTCCCATGCAAATGTTTTTCTTGCTTCATTTATGCCTTTCATTCATCGATGGAAATCATCAGATCTTGTTCAAGCTTGGTTGCGAAGTGGATTTCAGCATTTCCTAGATAATCAGGTGTTGTGTTACGAGGGCGTTAAAGACCTTCCCATTCACTTTGTAGGTTCTGTTGCGAAGTACTTTCAGGAAGAATTGGAGCAGGTTTTAAATGAAAATGATTTGAAGTTGGGCCGTATTATGAAAAAGCCTGCACATGCATTGGCGACTTTTGTATTAGATCAGCATTCTGATTAGATGACCTCAAAAAGGGAGTTTTGATATAGGGTAGATTAAAGGTAAATACAAATTTCATCCTCTTTGATTGATTTCCGAAAAAGAACAAAAGAAATAAAAAAAAGGCTATGCAATTCTGCATAGCCTTTTTTATATCCTTCAATGAAGTAAATTCCTATAATGAATTGACATGCTTCATTAATTTGCTTTTTAGGTTTGCAGCTTTATTCTTATGCCAAACGTTTCGCTTCGCGAGGCGGTCTATTCTAGATATAACCTTAGGCAAAAAAGTCTCTGCCTCTGTTTTATCTGTCATCTCCTGGAGATTTCTCATCGCTGTTCGCGCTGCCTTTTTATAATAACGATTGTGAGTTCTTAACTTAATCGCTTGCCGCGCTCTCTTTTTTGCTGATTTATGGTTAGCCATGCTTTATTCGTATTTTTTCAAACGGATGGCAAAAATAAGCAAATCCTGCATATTGACAATAATTTAGAGACTTTTTTTGTTTTGTCATGCAAAATAAAACTATGAGGACTGTCCTTGGTTTCTATTGAACAGTTTTCCTTAAATTGTTTCCGGTTTCGAATAGAATACCGGATATTAGCAGGTCAAATCATACAACGTATAAATAAATATGGCTTCATTTTCTTTCATTAGTAATGCCGATTCCACATATATAGATCAACTGTATCAATCTTATAAAGATTCACCAGATAGCGTGGACGCAGATTGGCGGTTGTTCTTTGACGGCTTTGAATTTAATAAAAATGGTGCATCAGCAGAGCCAGCAGATTTAAAAAAAGAATTTGCTGTGATGGCCATTATCCATGGGTTTCGGGACCGCGGTCACCTTCTATCTACGACAAATCCCATCCGTGATCGCCTGGATAGGCATCCACACCTCGATTTAGCTGATTACGGACTTACTGAATCTGATTTGGATGAGCATTTTCAGGCCGGTAAGGAATTGGGTATGGAAAATGCCTCACTCAAAGAAATTATAACTCGTCTCGAGGAATTGTATTGTGGGAACATTGGCTTTGAGTTTGCGCACATTAATGATCGTACACAACGTATGTGGGTGCGAGATCAAATCGAGAGCCGCTCAAAAGAGGCAGACTTTGGCCTTTCTTTAGACACGAAGAAACGCATTCTCGAAAAATTAAATGGAGCAGTTGTTTTTGAGAAATTTTTGCATACAAAATACATTGGTCAGAAGCGATTTAGCTTAGAAGGCGGCGAAACTGCTATCGCCGCATTGGATGCAGCCATCAACGCTGGCGCATCGAAGAATGTAAAGGAAGTCATCATTGGAATGGCCCATCGTGGCCGGCTTAATGTGTTGGCAAATATTATGGGAAAAACCTACGAACAGATTTTTTCTGAATTTGAAGGGACATCCGTTCCCGACTTAAGTTTTGGCGATGGCGATGTGAAGTACCATTTGGGCTTTAGCTCACAGATAGAAACCAATACCGGTGAAAAGATAGATTTAAAATTAGTCCCCAATCCGTCTCACCTCGAATCTGTAGATCCGGTCGTCCAGGGGTTTTCAAGAGCAAAAAGCGATATTCTATATAATAATGATAGTAATCAGGTGCTCCCCATTTTAATTCATGGAGATGCAGCCATCGCAGGGCAGGGTGTTGTTTATGAAACCGCTCAAATGAGTAAACTACCCGGTTATCAAACAGGAGGTACTTTTCATTTTGTGATTAATAACCAAATTGGTTTTACAACGGACTTTGACGATGCGCGATCTTCTACCTACAGCACCGCTGCAGCCAAGCTTAGTCAATCTCCGGTATTTCACGTTAACGGCGATGATCCGGAAGCAGTAGTTTTTGTCACCCAATTAGCGCTTGAGTTTCGGCAGAAATTTAAGACGGATGTATACGTAGATATGGTTTGCTACCGAAAGCATGGACATAACGAGGGTGATGATCCGAAATTTACTCAGCCTAACATGTATGATATTATTAAAAACCACAAAGATCCGCGAGAAGTATATTCAGACCTTTTGGTAGAGCGTGGCGATGTGGAAGCAGAGTTAGCCGAAAAATTAGAGAAAGAATTTTGGGACACGCTGCAGAAACGATTAGATGAAGTAAAAGAAGAACCGCTTCCCTATGAATATCAGGCCTCTGAAGAGGCCTGGCGCAAATTGGACAAACATCCTGACCCCGATGTGTTTAAGTTTTCTCCCAAGACAGGTATAGAAAAAGAGTCTGTTGAGCTTATGGCTAATGCACTGCTCAATATCGAAGATGAAATCAAACCACTTAGTAAAGTAAAACGCTTACTGAAAGGAAAAAAGAAATTAATCGATAAGGATCAGATCGATTGGGCTTTAGGCGAGCTTATGGCTTATGGCTCCATTCTGATGGAAGGGCAAGGAGTGCGCATGAGTGGACAAGACGTAAAACGTGGGACTTTTTCCCATCGTCATGCAGTCATGCATGATCAGGAAAAGGATGAATCCTATATTTGGTTAAATCACCTTAAAGACGACCAAGCAGAGTTTCAGATCTACAATTCTCTATTATCCGAGTTTGCAGTTCTAGGGTTTGAATACGGATATTCTTTGGCGAGTCCGGAGAATCTCATTTTATGGGAAGCTCAGTTCGGAGATTTTGCTAATGGCGCACAAGTGATTACCGATCAATATATTACAGCAGCCGAAAGTAAGTGGCGCCGGCAGAGTGGATTAGTTATGTTGCTCCCTCATGGGTATGAAGGGCAGGGGCCGGAGCATTCCAGTGCCCGTCTCGAGCGGTTTTTAAATGCGTCTGCTGAGTACAATATTACGGTAGCCAACATTACCAGCCCGGCCAACTTCTTCCACGTATTACGACGCCAATTGGCTCGACCATTTCGAAAGCCGCTGGTTGTCATGTCGCCAAAGTCCTTATTGCGACATCCGAAATGTGTTTCTTCTATGGATCAATTGATAGGGGACACCCATTTTCAAGAAATATTGGATGACTCGAGTTTCCCCACCAAAAAAGCTAAAAAGAAAGCACGTCGTGTGCTCTTCTGCTCCGGTAAGATCTATTACGACCTTTTAGAGTATCAGGAGGAGAATGAAGTGGACGACGTAGCGATTGTTCGAATCGAGCAACTGTATCCCTGGCCGGAGCATCAAATCGAGAAGATCTTGAGCGAGTACAAGGGTGCTGAAAGAGTATGGGTACAAGAGGAACCCAAGAATATGGGAGCTGCCACTTTTGTCTTTATGCGAATGCATAGCGAAAACATTCAAATAATTGCTCGGAAAGCGAGCGCTTCACCCGCTACAGGCTATAAA
>Ga0209943_1001616_pt1 | contig 13384 bp, 8 predicted proteins | sample SalPonR1_B_D2_MG_FD_185698 | JGI IMG/M metagenome (GOLD analysis project Ga0209943, IMG submission 185698) | Salt pond soil microbial communities from South San Francisco under conditions of wetland restoration - Salt Pond MetaG R1_B_D2_MG... ... | reverse complement strand
AATATTTAATATTATCTTAGAAGCTTCCGCTGCTGTCATTCCGAGAAACGAAAGTGACGAGGAATCTTGATTGTTAAAGATTTCTCGCTACCGCTCGAAATGACAATGCGGACGCTTTTCAGAGTTGCTTTCTGCAAAAATGGTGCGCCAGCGCAATAAATCGCTTTTTACGAAGCCATCAATTCAGGTATTACAAATTCGGGAGACACCCCGCCAATACTTGAAAATATCTTTTAAAAAGGAGCTCTTATGCCTTCTGCGCTGACAATTCACACTTTGTTTGAGATGAAACAGAAAAACGAAAAAATCGCTGAAGTGACCGCCTATGACCATCCGTTCGCAAAGATTGCCGATGAGGCCGGCATCCATATAATTCTGGTCGGCGACTCCCTGGGGAACGTGGTACAGGGCGAACCCACGACCCTTGGCGTGACTATGGATGAGATGATATACCATACCCGGATCGTGGCAAAGGCGGCAGAAAGAGCCCTGGTAGTCGCCGATTTGCCGTTTATGTCCTACCAAACCTCAACCGAGAATGCCGTATCCAATGCCGGCCGCTTTCTAAAGGAAACCCGGGCTGCCGCCGTCAAGCTGGAGGGCGGCGCATCAATCAGCCCTATTATCCGCGCGCTGACCGCAGTCGGCATCCCGGTTCAAGGCCATATCGGACTTCTGCCCCAATCGGTGCATCAAATGGGCGGCTACCGGGTTCAGCGGGATGAAGACCGACTTCTGGCGGATGCCAGAGAGGTCGAAGCCGCCGGCGCTTTCTCAGTGGTGCTGGAAGGGATTCCCTCAGCCATTTCAAAAAAAATAACCGAATCCCTCCAAATTCCGACCATCGGCATCGGGGCGGGGCCGGACTGTGACGGCCAGGTGCTGGTAATGCATGATCTTCTTGGCATCCGGGCGGGCCGCCTGCCCAAATTCGTCAAACAGTATGCCAATCTGAGAGAAACAGCGATTTCCGGCCTTCAAAATTACGTCAAAGAAGTTCAGAATGGCAGTTTCCCCTCCGAAACCCATTCATACAAATAGAGCGGACTGCCTGATATCCTGCAAAAAAGGATATAGCTGAGGCCCGCGCGAACCGGCGACGCCTTGAAAGTTTCAAAACCCAAGCAGGAACCTTGAGAATGGCCAGCGTTTTAAAATCGAGTCCCAAAATCAGTCAGTTTCCGCTGAAAGCATATCATTTCGAAATTTCGATTGATCGTCTCAAGCGGGGAATTGATAATGTCAGGCATGATGTGCATATCAGCCCGGATTTCCATCGAATGACCAACCGCTTAGTATTTCAACTGATTTTGTATTATGCGGAGGTCTCCCCCATATTTCATACAGAGTCCCAATTCCACTGGCATAATGAAATTTCCGAATTCAAACGGCTTTGCCATGCGATTCTTCAGCATGGCATCAACACCGCCAAATCCAGCCGTGAAATTCAGATTGACATTCTGGCGCAGATATCGGTTGTCAAGCTACTTACTGAGGATATCGCCCACCAGTTTGACGAAGCCGTTCAGCACCTAAAAACCGTTATCCGTAAGCAGGAACTCGCGCAGCCCATGGAGCCGCCGGTAACCCTGAGAGAAGAGGTATCTGCGGTCATCCAACGAAAAGACCAGATCATTCAAAGCGTGGGATCCGATATCTTTCAGTATTTCATTGAGGTCCAGCATGAGTTGAATAAACTCCGGATTTCCAATTTCGGAGAAAAGAGCATCATCCCCAAAGAAATTCTTTCAAACCCCATTCTGCAGTCCACGGGGCAGATAAACGGCTTTTTCCTTATCGAAAATTACGTTCTCATCGGTCACCGCATTGAAGACCCGATTAACTATAACGCCCTTTTCAACCTTTTGATGAATTTCCTGGCCGAGCATCTCGGTGAATCTTTAGACAAAGGCCAGAGCGCGATGCCGGCTTCGGGCAAAGGCCACGGGACAAAGCCGGAGATTACCAATATGACCGACGCCTATCGGCCGGAGATCGACGGTATAATTAAATACGTCTCCAATATCGACCTGCTGTTCAACTTTTTCAAAACCAAAGAAACCCTTAAAAAACAAAAAAAACAACAGGCGGCATCCGGGCATTTACGCAAGCTCAAAAACCGGGCAAACGATCAGAAGAAATTGCTCGATCTGTTTTTCCGCAGAATTACCAATGAACTCATGATCAATGGCATTGTGGCCCCTTACATGATGGCGCCCATAGTTAAAGAATACTGCCCGCCGCTTTCGGCCCAGGAATGTCTCCAATACCTGGTCATTCCAAAAGCCCGTAAAACCATCGTCCAAAAGCTGAACCGCTTTAAACGCTACTATTCACAGAGTTTTTCATTATACGAACTGGATCAGACGGTTCAAAAAATAAAACATACCTCAAAGCGTCGTCAGCAGAGATACCTGATCCGGTTTTTAACCGATTTTGCCCGGTATCACAGGGATTTGATTAACTATCAGGTGGTCAAAGATACCGCCGACAGCATCAACATCCGCAGCGAGGAGAAAAGCATTCGGCTGTCCAGGGAAAACCAGTCCCTCTATGAGTTTATCCTCTCCCATGAACAAGAGGCAGAGGCCCGGCAGATACAAAACCATTCGGTGGTTAAAGCCGACATTAGGGGCTCTTCGAAAATTATTGACCAGATGAAGGAAAAACAGCAGAATCCGGCAACCAGCTTCAGCCTCAATTTCTTCGACCCCATCAATAATATCCTCGCCCTATACGGCGCCCAAAAGATCTTCATCGAGGGCGATGCGGTAATTCTTTCCATTTTTGAACATGAAGACGTGCCAGGGGAATGGTACGCCGTTTCACGGGCCTGTGGGCTGGCCATCAATATGCTGCTGATTGTCAGCCGGTATAATCTCAGAAACCGGATCAACAGGCTGCCGATGTTGGATATCGGGATAGGCATCGGGTTTGCCGGCCATGCGCCGACATTTTTCTACGACAACGACAACCAGATCATGATTTCACCGGCAATTAATATCGCCGACCGACTCTCCGAATGTCATAAGTCCCTTAGGCGCAAGCTCCGAAAACAAAAACCGCCGTTTAATGTATACCGATATAAACCATCCCCTGACGGAATCCCCGAATCCGTGCCGTTACCCACGGGATTTCTCAGGTATAATGTGAAGGGCATTGAGCTGCACGAAAGCGGATTCAAAAAACTTGCGAATGAAATTCATCTGGAGCAGGTCAACTGCCGTATCCCTGAGCTATCAACGGATCCGATAGCCCTGTATACGGGGAAATTTCCGACCATGGCGGGACGTTACCAACGTTTGGTAATTCGCGAGGCGCTAATCCCTGAGGTATCGCTGAACGATCTTCAAATCATCCGGTATACGGACCAAAAGTACTACGAAGTATGCACCAACTCGCAAGTCTATACCTATGTCAAAAAACACCTCAAAGAATAATTTAATCATTTTCCCTGAAGCCAATGGATTTTAAATCTTCAGAAAATACGGATAAATATTTAAAAGCGCTGACGGACATCAGCCGGGCGATCAACTCCGATCAATACCTGGAAGATATTCTAAAGCTCATTGTCATGGTGACCGCCAAGGTCACTGGCGTGGAGATCTGTTCCCTATGGCTGATAGATGAGGATAAGGAACCCAAAGAATTGAGACTCAAGGCAACACAGACCATAGATCCGGAATATGTGAAAGATCGGGTATTGACAGTCAACGAGGGCGTGGTCGGATATGTAGCGACGCAAAAGCAGCCGCTGCTGATTCGGGATGTCTTAAAAGAGCCCCGCTTTAAGGAAAAAGAGATGGCCAGAAATCTGGGCCTCAAATCGCTCGCCAGTGTTCCCCTGCAGGTGCGTGATGAAAAAATAATCGGCGTACTCAACTGTTTTACCTCTGAATACCATGATTTTACTGAAAACGAGGTCAATTTGATAACGGCTGTGGCCAACCAGGCCGCCGTGGCCATTTTCAATTCCGAACTCATGGTCAAAACAAAAGTGATCCAGGAAGAACTTGAAACCCGCAAAATGGTTGAAAAAAGTAAGGAAATAATAATGCGGCGGCGAAGCATGACCGCCGAAGAAGCCTTTCGGTGGATTCAGAAAAAAAGTATGGATTCAAGAAAACCCATGCGACAGGTGGCAGAGGCCATACTGCTTTCCGAAGATATGTACTAATGCTTAATAAAATTTATTGACATTAAGTACCACCTTATAATATTAAAAGAGATTTATCAGGCTCATACAAAGGGGTATGGGGCTGATCCTATGCGGACAAAGACGTCTCTATCCAAAGGATAGGAGGCGTTTTTTTATTTTTGGGGGGCGGTATCCCGGGGATTTTTTCAAGAAACTCAAAATACAACAAATATAATAGCCAAATCCGATTCAAAGGAGGAAAAGAATGCGATTTTCAAAAAATAACGATGTGCTTGGCACCACCAACCGGGGCAATCCCGCCGAATCGGGCCTGTGCACCCTTTGCCGGGCGGATTGCCAGGGCAAATGTGAAACCTTTATGTCCAGTCTCGTCGGCCGCAAGCTGCTTTATCCGAGAAGCTTCGGCATCGTCACGGCCGGTGCGAACAATACAACGCATGTCGGGGTATCCTATAACTCACTCAGGATCCAGGGGTATGCCTATGGCTCCCATGGATTGTCTGGCGGCCTCTCCAGTGACCCGGATGACTGCCTGTTTACCAACGTCAGCCTGGAAACCGAGTTCGGCAAGGAGATCAAAACCAAGGCGCGAATTCCCCTGATGACCGGTGCCCTGGGATCGACCTTTGTTGCAGCCAAGTATTGGGATTCATTCGCGATAGGCGCATCCCTGGTGGGTATTCCCGTGGTTATCGGGGAAAACGTCGTTGGCGTGGATCGGCAATCCGAGATGAGCAACGGCAAAATCACCAAGGCGCCGGAGCTTGACCGGCGTATTGACAGTTACCTACGGTATAATGACGGCTACGGGGCTATTATTATTCAAATGAACGTCGAGGATACCCGAAACGGCGTTGCCGAATATATTGCCGAAAAATACGGCAACAAATGTATTCTTGAGCTTAAATGGGGTCAGGGGGCCAAAGATATCGGCGGCGAGATCCAGGTCACCAGCCTGGATTATGCCAAATTCCTCAAAGACAGGGGCTACCTGGTGGATCCGGACCCCTATAAGGAATCGGTTCAGGAAGCCTTCAGACAAGGCTCCATCCAGTCCTTTGCGCGGCACAGCCGATTGGGGGGCACGGATATGGGGACGGTGGCCGCCGTGCGCGAATCATTCATGCAAAGCGTCGATTATCTGCGCAGCCTGGGATTCAAACGGATCTCGCTCAAGACCGGCTCCTATGGAATGGAGGAATTGGCGATGGCCATTAAATTCGCCACCGAAGCCAAGCTCGACCTCCTGACAATCGACGGCTCAGGCGGCGGTACCGGCATGAGCCCCTGGAATATGATGCAAAGCTGGGGGGTTCCTTCGATTCACCTGCATTCAAAAGCCCGTGAATACGCCGGTATCCTGGCCGCCCAAGGCGAAGATGTGGTTGATTTGTCGTTTGCCGGCGGCTTCGCTCTGGAGGACCATATCTTTAAGGCAATCGCCCTGGGGGCGCCGTATACCAAGCTGGTCTGCATGGGCCGGGCGATTATGATCCCCGGTTTTGTCGGATCCAATATTGAAGGCGCGATTAATCCGGATCGTAAGGAAAGGGTGCACGGCCATTGGGATAAACTGCCAAAAACCGTGAGCGACCTGGGCAGCACGCCGGAAGAGATTTTCGCCTCTTATTATGATGTTCAAGCCAAGGTGGGCAAAGACGAAATGAAAAATATACCCTATGGGGCCATTGCCTTCTGGACATTATCCGACAAGCTCTCCTGCGGCCTACAGCAGCTGATGGCGGGCGCCAGGAAATTTTCTATAGATAAAATTGCCCGAACGGATCTTTTCTCAGGCAATCAGGAGACCTCCGATATCACCGGCATCCCCATGGTGACGGAGGCAAACGATGAATCGGCCAAAAAAATCCTGAATTCTTGAATTTATTTGCCAAAAGCCCGAAAGCCTATGTCATTTACAGATGGCAGAGGCTTCTAAGGAACTTGAAAATATATATTATTATTCCAGAAGCTTAACTCTCTGTCATTCCGAGAAGCGAAAGCGACGAGGAATCTTGTTTGTTAAAGATTTCTCGCTGCCGCTCGAAATGACAAAATTGGATGAATCGTCTCAGTGCCTTTACCCTGTTGCAAAAGTTACTGCAAGGCTCGGTCCCGGGCAAACGGCCCGGGGGAGTTCCTTGGGCGTATTGCACTTTTTTGTGTCCTACAATTCGAACAAGTCAAAAGCTTGATGGATTAATCAGAAGCTATGATAAAAGCCCTGCTTGCCTTTGAAGACGGCCGAACGTTTGAATGCCGGAGTTTTACCGGTCACGGGGAAACCGCGGGGGAGGTCGTGTTCAATACCAGCATGTCCGGCTACCAGGAGGTGTTGACGGATCCCTCCTATCGCGGCCAGATGGTGGTAATGACCTATCCCCTGATCGGAAATTACGGGGTTAACCTTGAGGACGTGGAATCCGATCGGGTTCAGGTGGCCGCTTTTATTCTCCGGGAATATCAGGAATTCCCTAGTAATTACCGGGCAACGGCGCCCTTGAAGGAATATCTGATCTCCCAGAATATTTTAGGGGTCCATGAGCTGGATACCCGGGCGCTGACCCGGCATATCCGATCCGCTGGAGCCATGCGGGCGGTGATATCCACAAGGGACCTAAATCCCAAATCTTTGGCGGCCCGGGCCCGGGAAATCCCCGAAATGGAGGGGAGGGATCTGGTGAGCGGGGTGTCTACAAAGACCCCCTATTTCTGGTCCGGCGGCGGCCCGGAATCCTGCCCTGCGGATGCGGTTTTGGATGATACGATCTGGCGCCGCAAAGGTAAAAGGCACTCGGTCGTCGTTTTTGATTTCGGCGTGAAATATAACATATTAAGGTGTCTTGTGGATGTCGGATGTGAGGTGCTGGTGGTCCCGGCCTCAACAACACCCGAGGCCGTGCGGAGGCTTTCGCCGGACGGTATTTTTTTGTCAAACGGGCCCGGAGATCCGGAGCCGCTGACGTATGTTGTCGAAACGGTAAGGGAGTTAATCGGTTTTCGGCCCATGTTCGGGATCTGCCTCGGCATCCAGCTGATCGCTTTAGCGATTGGGGGGCGGACCTATAAGCTTAAATTCGGCCATCACGGGGCCAATCAACCGGTTCAGCACCTTGGAACCCGCCGGGTTGAGATCACCTCCCAGAACCACGGGTTTGTCGTGGATTCGGAAAGTCTTGATCCGCGTGTGGTGGAAGTCACCCATATGAATCTAAACGACAATACACTGGAAGGCTTCCGTCACCGACATCAACCGCTTTTTGCCGTCCAGTATCACCCGGAAGCCGCCCCCGGCCCCCATGATGCCGGGTATTTGTTCGAGGAATTCGCGGAGATGATGAAGGCGCTAAGACATTAAGGCCCTGAGGCGATTCATCCGGTTTTGTCATTTCGAGCGATAGCGAGAAATCTTTAACAAACAAGATTCCTCGTCGCTTTCGCTTCTCGGAATGACAGAATTGAAAGGCACCTAGGGGCTAAGATTTTGATTTTTTTTAAACTAATACCTAATACCTAAACACCCTATACCTGTGAAATGCCCAAACGCGAAGACATCCATAAAATTCTGATCATCGGGGCCGGCCCCATCATTATCAGCCAGGCCTGCGAGTTTGACTATTCCGGCACCCAGGCCTGCAAGGCACTCAAGGAAGAGGGCTACGAGGTGGTGCTCGTCAACAGCAACCCGGCGACCATCATGACGGATCCGGAAATGGCGGATCGTACCTATATCGAGCCGGTTACTCCGAAATCGGTGGAGATGATTATTGAAAGGGAACGTCCCGATGCCCTGCTGCCCACCCTGGGCGGCCAGACCGGGTTGAATACAGCCGTAGCCGTAGCTGAAAAGGGGGTTTTGAAAAAATTCGGCGTTGAGATGATCGGCGCCAGCCTGGCCTCGATTCAAAAGGCCGAGGCCCGGGACCAGTTCCGCCGGGCCATGGAAAAGATCGGGCTGCGGATTCCCAAGAGCGATTTTGCCCGGGACATGGATGCGGTATGGCGGATTGCCGAAACAATCGGCTATCCGATTATCGTGCGGCCGAGTTTTACCCTGGGCGGCACCGGCGGCGGGGTGGCCTACAATCCGGAGGATTTGAAAAACATGGCCGAAGCCGGCCTGGATGCCAGCATGACGACCCAGGTGATGCTCGAGGAGTCGGTGCTCGGGTGGAAGGAATACGAGCTCGAGGTCATGCGGGACAAAAATGACAATGTGGTAATCGTCTGCTCCATTGAAAACATGGATCCCATGGGGATTCATACCGGGGACTCCATCACCGTGGCCCCGGCCCAGACGCTGACGGACCGTGAATACCAGGTTATGCGGGATGCCTCAATCGCCATTCTTCGTGAAATCGGCGTGGATACCGGCGGTTCAAACGTGCAGTTTGCCGTTAACCCTAAAAACGGCGAGATGATTGTCGTGGAGATGAATCCCCGGGTGTCCCGGAGTTCGGCCCTGGCTTCCAAGGCGACCGGGTTTCCCATTGCCAAGATTGCGGCAAAGCTTGCGGTGGGGTATACGCTGGACGAGCTGCCCAATGACATCACCGGTGAAACGGTTGCCTCGTTTGAACCCTCCCTTGATTACTGCGTGGTGAAAATTCCCCGATGGACCTTTGAAAAATTCCCCGAGGCGGAAGACGTGCTGACCACCTCCATGCGGTCGGTCGGCGAGACCATGGCCATCGGCCGGACGTTTAAGGAGGCGCTTCAAAAAGGGCTCAGGTCACTTGAAATCAACCGTTATGGATTCGGGGCCGACGGCAAAGACCATTTGGATGCGGAAAAGCGCCCCGAATCGGTGGAAGATATTGAGCGGCTGCTTGCCAAGCCCACCTCGAACCGGATATTCTATTTAAGATACGCCCTTTTGGCGGCCATGCCCATTGAATCCATATATGAGATTACCGGTATCGATCCATGGTTTTTGTATCAGCTAAAGCAGATTATTGAAATGGAGCGCCGGTTAAATGAAGCCGGTGCGGAATTGCCCCGGGAATTGTTCTATCGCGCCAAGTCCTTCGGCTTTTCCGATTTTCAGCTGGCTGTGTTGAGCGGAACGGATGAGAAGAGCATATGGAGCCGGCGCCGGTCCCAAGGCATCCGGCCGGTTTATAAACTGGTGGATACCTGTGCGGCGGAGTTTGAGGCGGCAACCCCCTATTATTACTCAACCTATGAAGAAGAGGAGGAGGCCCGGGTTTCGGATCGAAAAAAAATTATGATCCTGGGCGGCGGACCGAACCGGATCGGCCAGGGGATTGAATTTGACTACTGCTGCGTTCATGCCTCTTTTGCCCTCCGGGAGCTTGGCATCGAGTCGATCATGGTAAACAGCAATCCGGAAACTGTGAGTACGGATTATGACACCTCGGATAAACTCTATTTCGAGCCGCTCACCCGCGAGGATGTGCTGCACATCGTGGAGACCGAAAAACCGGAAGGGGTGATCGTCCAGTTCGGCGGCCAGACCCCGCTTAACCTTTCGATTCCGCTGCTTGAATCCGGAGTGCCGGTCATCGGCACGCATCCCAAAAGCATCGCCCGGGCAGAAGACCGGAAACAGTTTCAGGCCATGCTGAATAAACTGGATTTGAAGCAGGCGCCAAACGATACCGCCATGACCGTGGCCGAAGCCCTGAAAGTGGCCGGACGCATCGGCTTCCCGGTGATTGTGAGGCCGTCCTACGTGCTGGGCGGCCGGGCCATGAAAATCGTATATGACCCAAAAACTCTGGAAAACTTTACCCGGCTGGCGCTCATCGCTTCGCCGGATCATCCGGTGTTGATCGATAAATTTTTGGAGGATGCGGTCGAGGTGGATGTGGATGCGGTCTCCGATGGGCATACGACCATTGTGGGAGGCATTATGGAGCATATTGAGGCCGCGGGTGTTCATTCAGGGGACTCGGCGTGCGTACTGCCGCCCTATACATTGAAGTCTTCTGAAATTGAAGTCGTTGCGGCTGCGACCAAAGCCATGGCCGCGGAGTTGAATGTTATCGGCCTCATGAACGTTCAATATGCAATAAAGAATGGCGGGCTTTATGTATTGGAAGTCAACCCCCGCGCCTCGCGAACGATTCCATTTGTCAGTAAGGCCACAGGCGTGCCGCTGGCCAAAATCGCAACAAAGGTGATGTTGGGTAATCGCCTTGCAGACCTGGGATTGACCGAAGCGATCATCCCGTCGCATATATCCGTCAAGGAAGCGGTCATGCCCTTTGACCGGTTTCCGGACGTGGATACCCTGCTGGGACCGGAGATGAAATCCACGGGCGAAGTGATGGGCATAGACACGGAATTCGGCCGGGCCTATGCCAAGGCGCAGATCGGCGCCGGCCAGCATCTTCCGGTGGACGGGGTGGTATTTATCAGTGTTCAGGACAGTGACAAGCGGGCTGTTTTGCCTGTGGCAGCGGCCTTTCGGGATGTTGGATTTCGAATTCTCGCCACACCGGGCACGTCAAATTTTTTTGAGGAAAACGGGTTTGAAAACCGGATGATCAATAAGGTCTCCGCAGGCCGCCCCCACGTGGTGGATGCCATCTTGAACCGGGAGATCCACCTGGTGATCAATACCGGGACCGGAGATGAAACCCGGCGGGACGGGTACATGATCCGCCGGGCATCGCTTAAATTCGGTATCCCCTACGCTACGACGATCGCCGGGGCAAAGGCCATGAGCCGGGGCATTGCCGCTTTAAAGCGCGAAGCGTTGAGGGTTGCGCCGATTCAGAGCTATCATCAATAGGTATAAACCATGAATCCGTCAGCCAATCCATTTATCGAAACCCCGGACGCGGAGGGCCGGCCCAGGGAAGCCTGCGGGGTTTTCGGTATCTATAATCATCCGGAAGCTGCCAAACTCACGTATTTTGGTATCTATGCCCTTCAGCACCGGGGCCAGGAGAGCGCCGGCATTGCAGTGGCAAGAGATAAAAAAATTGACTGCCATAAAGGCATGGGGCTGGTATCGGAAGTATTCAATGCCGAGCGCCTGGATTGGCTGGACGGCCATCACAGCGCTATCGGTCATGTGCGCTACTCAACCACCGGTGGTTCAACCCTTACCAATGCCCAGCCGTTTGTAGTTACCCACCGGGGAAAATCCTACGCGGTTGTTCATAATGGGAACATCGTGAATGCGTATTCTTTGAAGCGCGAGCTCGAGGAAGAGGGCTCAATCTTTCAGACCACCATGGACAGCGAAATTTTTCTGCATTTATTTGCCAGGCGCCTCAAGCGGGGGTTGGAGGATGCGCTTATAAATACAGTGCGCCGATTGAAAGGGGCCTATTCATTTGTTTTACTGACCAGCCGGGGCGAGTTGGTAGGTATAAAGGATCCGAACGGGTTCCGGCCGCTTTGCCTCGGACGGCTGGCAAGCGGGGAGTATGTGCTGGCCTCTGAAACCTGTGCCCTGGATCTGGTAGAGGCGGTATATATCCGGGAGCTTGAGCCGGGGGAAATTGTTATTATTGATGGTTCCGGCATCAGGAGCATTTATCCGCACAAGGCGGTCAGGCGTTCCTGCTGCATTTTCGAATTTATTTATTTTGCCCGGCCGGACAGCAATATTTTTGGACAGAATGTCTATCAGACCCGAAAAGCGCTTGGCCGCCAATTGGCCAGGGAGGCGCCGGTGGAAGCGGATCTGGTCATGCCGTTTCCGGATTCCGGTAACTATGCGGCATTGGGGTATGCCGAAGAGTCAGGAATATCTTTTGACCTGGCCATGATACGGAACCATTATGTGGGGCGGACATTTATCCAGCCCACTCAAAGCATGCGGGATTTCGGCGTAAGGATGAAGCTTAATCCGGTCAAGGATCTGCTGGTAGGCAAGGATATTATTATTATCGAAGATTCCATTATTCGGGGGACTACGGCGAAAACACGCATTAAAACGCTGCGGGAAATAGGCGTCAAGCGGATTCATATGCGGGTCAGCTCCCCGCCGCACCGTTATCCCTGCCATTACGGCATTGATTTTTCAAGCCGGGGAGAGTTGGTTGCCGCCCGGAAAACGGTTGAGGAGTTGGGCGAATACCTTGATCTGGATTCACTCTATTATTTAAGTCTGGATGGCCTTTTGGCGGCGACAAAAGTGGCGGATCCGAAAAATAATTTTTGTAAGGCTTGCTTTGATGGATGTTATCCGGTAAAATTCGATTCAAATGTGTCAAAAATGTGCCTGGAACAGGCCAACACGCCGATATAATGAACAATTTGCTATCTGTTCGTAATATGGGTGGGCGGGTCGGCAGGCATGGATTCAGTGTTTTTTAGAGGACATGTTAATGATAGAGACAAAGTATTTAAAGGATAATGTCCAAAACATCCAAAAGCTTTTGACCATTCCCGGGTTGAAGGATTTTGAAACCCGGTCGTTGGCAAAACTGTTGCGGCTCAGCAAGATAAGGGAGTATGAAGATGGTGAGCTGATTATCCGGGAAGGGGACAATGATCCGTGGCTCTATTTTTTGCTGTCCGGAAAACTGCGGATTAAGAAAAACGACGTGGAAATCGGCCGCATCCATCAGGTGGGGGATATTTTCGGTGAAATGCGGATTATCGACAATATGACGCGCTCCGCCTCTGTCTATGCAGACGGTTATACCATTTGTCTGTGTGTGGACACGTCGGCAAAAGGGCGGCTGGCCACAGTAAAGGAACGGGATGAAAAACTCGATTTTTTGCTCCTATTGTACCGGATATTCGCCGAATACATTTCGATCCGGTTGCGTGCCACAAACGATGAACTGCTTAAAGCCAAAGAGACGATAAAGGAACTGAGAGAATGGAAAACCGAGTAATCTTCCGGTTTTCTTACCTCATCCGTCATGAATAAAACGGTCGCGTTCTCCAAAAACTCGGTCAATGTCTTCTTCCATATTTTAACGCAATGCAACCTGAACTGCCGTCATTGCTATATAAATCCCGCCCAGCACGGAAGTGAAACCCTTTCTTTGGAAACCATTACCGGATGGCTCCGAATCTTTCTGGACGCCCACCGCCAGGGGAATCTAATCCTTCTGGGCGGCGAGCCCACCCTTCACCCGCAGTTGGATCGTGTTATTTTTGCGGCCCGTAAAATGGGCTACGATTCCATTACGATCGATACCAACGGCTACCTGTTTCATGATATTTTAACTCGGGTCACCCCTTCGGATGTTGATTTTATAAGCTTCAGTCTCGATGGGGCCACGGAAAAAA